>Ga0208041_1000825_pt1 | contig 24918 bp, 16 predicted proteins | sample AD_SCU002_MetaG_FD_184453 | JGI IMG/M metagenome (GOLD analysis project Ga0208041, IMG submission 184453) | Active sludge microbial communities of municipal wastewater-treating anaerobic digesters from China - AD_SCU002_MetaG (SPAdes) (version 2) | ecosystem: Engineered > Bioreactor > Anaerobic...
GGCTTGGCTATTCAGTGAAAATACCAGCTGATGACGCTGGCGAGGGTTGAGGTCCCGGGCTTGGCTATTCAGTGAACAACCCACGCCCTGAGCGGAAGGCGGAGCGGCTGGCGGAAATTTGGCTATTCAGTGAATATGCCAGCTGATGACGCTGGCGAGGGTTGAGGTCCCGGGCTTGGCTATTCAGTGAATATGTCGGACGGGGATGTTAGCGCCTGATCCTGGATTCGGACTTGGCTATTCACTGAATATGACTGGGCGGACCTGTTTTCGCCATTGCGGCACCCGAGACACGGGAAGAAAGCACCATTTCCTCCCCGCTGCGGAAGGTTCTCTGAAGTCGGAGGAAAATTCAACGCAAAGACGCCAAGGTGCAATGACGTAAAAAGTGGATATTCTCACGAGCCTTGTCGTTTCGTAAAACAGACACCTCCGCCCTGATATCGCCATGGCAGCACCCGAATCACAAGCGGAGTCCCCGTAAGCCATTGATAGCAATAATTCACATTTGCAATCCCAAGAAGCATGGCGAAGTCAGGAAAGAATGGACTGCGGGATAAAAGATGATTACCTGAGAAGGTCTGCTCGTTGCGACCGTTTCACGGTTTTCCTTTTTCGCCTCAACCACCAAGACGAGCGCATGCAATCTGCCACGAGCAAGCCCCCGAGCCTTGCGGGCGTATTCCCATTTTCCTCTCTTACCCCTCGGTGCGAGCGACAGACTGATCGCAATCGATCAGACAACGTGCACTCGATGGAGCCGTCCGACTACTTTTTCCTGCGAAGTACTGCGATGATAATGATGAGCAGAACAACCACGCCGATAACGCCGAGCACCCAGGTGACACCGTTCGAGGCGGAAACGGCGATGGTGGCAGTGAGCTTTTGCGGTTTGGAAAGATCGGAGAGCGGGAAGGTCCATACCGCTGTGGAACCGTCCGTGCTGTCTGCATTACACTCCACGATCTCGCCGGGAAAGTGGTAGATATAGCGGACCGTGAACGCGTCGAGAGACACATCTCCTGTTCCGCCACGTGGTGTGATCGTGTGCGTGAATGCGCGCGTGTCGCCATCGCCCTTCCAAGCGAAAGATGAACCACTGAAGCCCTTCGCGGATCCGAGCTTTTCAATGCTGTCAAAATCCAGATCGACACGCACGTGACGCGTGCTGTCGGAGGCCTGCGTCTCCACTGCCACATTCGTCACCTGCACGCCCTTCCCTTCGTACTGGGTTCGCGCGCGCTCCTCGTCGAAGGAGAGATCACCATTTTCCATCCAACTCAGCGTCTGCTCGCTGGTCCAGTAGTGAATGCGCATGCTTCCGGAGCCCGACGCGTCGAGCGTGGTTTCCTGCTCATAGTGCAGGCAGCCGGGGAGGAGCAGCAGCGTGATCAGCGCCGCGGCGGATAACTTCCACGATTTCATCATACTCTCACCGTGTGGTTTCTATCAGAATTTGTACTGTGCGACAGTAGAAGCGTCCTTCAGGCAAGGCATTGTCGAACAGCAACAGTGATTCGCCCACGCCTTCCGAACGCATGGCCCTGCCACGGATGCGCTTGGCCAATGCCTCCTTCACCGAAGCGGCACGGCGTTCGGACAGGGCCTTGTTATATTCCTCACTTCCCAGTCGATCCGTGAAGCCGCGCACCAGTATGGTGGAGCGTTCGGTCAGACGCGGAGCGACGCGCTCCAGCAGCATCTCATTGGCAGCACCCATTTCCGAACGATCGAAATCGAAGAGAATGAGTGAAATCTTTTCCACCGTTTTATCAGGGAGCTGTTCGAGCTGTTTTTTCTCCAAACTCACAAAGGATACGGGTATCCGCTGCGGAGCCGTGGTCACTTCCCCGCCGCGTTTGTCCTTGGCGTACAGCGTGAACACCAGAGCTTCGTTTCCCTTCGGCAGCGCTCCACTGTAATCGCGCCAATTCCAGGGGATGGAATCGGGGTAGGTGGTGAAGCCATCCGCATCACGCAGCACGCGCTCACCCTCGCGCACCTCGAAACGCCATCGCTCCAACCCTGCCTCGGCGGTGATGGATGGGAAAAAGCGCACGTGGGTAGGTTTGAGCACCTGCTGCACATCCTCGATTTCAATCGGCAACAGGAGCGCCGGATCACTGGATGCGATTTCCACGCGGCGATTCTCTTCACGGCCTTCGGGACTGCGCGAGCTGGATGGGGCCGCAGGCAAACCACGTCCCTGCACACTGATTCTTCCCTCGGCAATACCCCACACATCGCGCAGGTAACGCGCCACGGCCTCTGCGCGGGAACGTCCGAGCGTGCTGTGTTCGCTGCCATCGGTGCAGCCGGTCAGAGTCACGCTGGCATTGCCGTGCCGCGTCATGCGGGAGCCGAGAATGTTGAGGAAATGGTGATAGCGTGCAAGCGTTTCGTCGGGGAGCGGTTGAGTGTCGAACGTCCTCATTTGCTCGGGAGTGAGAGATACATAGCGCGAAGGAATATCGGCGCTGCCTTCCGCAAAAAACACATAGGGCAGCAGTGGGAGTGTTTCGCGCCGCGTGTATTCCTCGATTGTGAGGCCGGCACTTCCAGCATCTCCACTCAACACCGAGAAGTCGCGCAAATCCGTGGACACCGCCGCGTCCAGCGCCACGGTCGGTTCATCTTTACGCAAAAGGAAATCGTGCGTGACCTCGCCATACACCGATTGTGTGAGAAAATCGAAGCGTTCGCTTTCGGCCTTGTACGGTGCGGCCGCTTCGGCGGTGACGCGATACACCGCGCCCGCCGGGAGCACCACCACGTATTCGCCGGAGTAGGCGTTGCTCTGCAGGGAAACGAATTCCCGCTGCGTGCTTTCATCCACCACGCGAATGTTCGCTCCAAGGGGAGTGCGCGTCCGTGCATCGCGCACCGTACCCGACAGCACGATGACCGCGCCCGGCGGAAATGGATTGGGCTCGGCGCGGTACAGATCGTAACCACCAAAGCCGCCATCGCGGCGCGAGCTGAAAAACACGATGGAGCCCTCGGCGGCGAGACTGAAGAATTCATCATCGCCTTCGGAATTCAAGGGCTTTCCAACATTGGTGGGTTGTGACCAACGCTCGCCGATCAGACGGCTGACGAACATGTCCGTACCACCCAGACCCGCATGCCCATCACTGGCGAAGTACAACGTCTTGCCATCACGCGCGATACAGGGCGAGAGTTCATCTCCATCGGTGTTGACCGGCGCGCCGAGATTCACCGGCACGCGCCACATCCCGGCATCGTCCCTCCATGTCATCCAGATGTCCAATCCACCCAAACCTCCTGGACGATCCGAAGCGAAATACACTGTGCGGCCATCGGCGGTGGTGCTGGGATGTGATTCCCAGGCCGTGGTGTTCACGGGAAAGCCAATGTTGCGCGCCTCCTGCCACTCCCTGCCCTGAATGGTGGAAACGTACAGGTCCGATTTGCCCTGACTGTCGTCGCGATCCGTCGCGGCGAAATACAGCGTTTGACCGTCGGCGGAAAACGACGGCGACCCCTCGTTCGTCGCGCTGTTGATGCGATCGGGCAAGCGTCGCGCGAGCATCCAGAACTCTCCGTCGAGCGCACTTTCGTAAAAATCGCGATCGAAGGGCATGGATGTGTTGCCGCGCGTGAACACCAGGCGCTGGCCATTGGCCGTGACGCTGGGTGAGAATTCGTCGCGCTCGGTGTTCACCGCGCCACCGAGATTGGAAATCTGGACGGGATACTCGCGGACATCCGCCGGTGGTGTGGAGGAACAGGCGGAGAACAGCACGGCAGCGAGAAGCATGTATGGCAACAAACGCGTCATGGATACCTCATGGACAGGATGGACTACGGCCTGCGCACAACGCACGCGCATACCGCGGCGCGTGCCGCGATATGCGTGTGGAGGGTGTGTGCGACTCGATGTCACGATTCCTGCGTCCATGCGCACTTCATTGCCATGAAGGTGCCGCATGCCTGGATATGGCCGTGAATCCCCCGTGTACGGGGCGGATCAGGCCGTCGGCGCGGGTTTGCGCAACAGGATGGAATCGATAATGCCGTACTCGCGCGCTTCGTCGGCCAGCATGTACTTGTCGCGATCGGAGTCCATGGTGATCTGGTCCATGGTCTTGCCCGTGTGCTTCGCGATGATGGCGTACAACTGTTCGCGTGTGCGCAGCATTTCCTTGGTGTAAATCTCGATGTCGGAGGCCTGGCCCTGCGTGCCGCCCATGGGCTGATGGATCATGATGCGCGAATGCGGCAGCGCGATGCGCTTGCCCTCGGCTCCGCCCGCCAGGAGAATCGCCGCCATGCTCGCCGCCATGCCGATGCAAATCGTGGACACCGGCGGACGGATGTACTGCATGGTATCGTAAATCGCCATGCCCGACGACACGCTGCCGCCCGGGCTGTTGATGTACATGAAAATGTCCTTCTCGGCATCCTCGGACTCGAGGAAAAGCAACTGCGCAACGATCAGACTTGCGATATGGTCGTCGATGGGCGTGGCGAGAAAAATGATACGCTCGCGCAACAGACGCGAGAAAATGTCCCAACTACGCTCCCCGCGGCCGGTTTGCTCGACGACGATGGGAACCAGTTGATCCGTCGGCGGCATGCCGCCACCGCTCATGGATGTGAGACTATGGAAATCGAAGGGATGCGGTGCCATGCTTATCCTCGTTGTTCTGTGGATGAATCGGCGTCCGCGGCTTCCTCGTCCTCGACGGGAGCATCGTGCGCGTGGTCGTGATCGTGATCATGTCCATGCTCGTGTTGCGCCATGGCGTCCTGGAACGAGAGCGGAGTGGTTCCAACGTGAGAAATGTCGTTGTCGTCCACTTCCTTGATCTCCGCGGAGGCGAGGAGGAAGCGAAGCAGTTTTTCCACGAGAATATTCTGCGTGTACTGTGGCGAAGATTTGTAGAATTCCACCAATCGCTCCGGTGGAATGCCATACACCTCGCTGTCCTTGCGCGCCTTCTCCAGAACATCCTCATCCTCGAGTTTGATTCCCTCCAACTCGCTGATGGAGTCGCGGAGGAACATCCAGCGAGCGATAAACTCGGCTTCGCCCGTGCGATACTTGCGGTATTCCTCATGGTTGAAGTCATCCGGCAGCCGCTTCCCTGGTTGGCGTTCGGTGAGATCCTTCACCATATCGTCGAGAATGCTGTTCAACAGCGAGGGAGGGATGTCGAAATGGTTGTGCTTGATAATCTCGTTGACCAAGTCGTTTTCCAGTTGGCGCTCGTAGCGGTCGCGCCACAGGTCCTCCAGTCGTCCGCGGATTACCGTGCGCAGGGCATCGACGGATTCGGCTTCGCCATTGGAAATTTCCTTGGCGAAGGCGTCGTCGAGTTCCGGCAGCGTGCTGCGCTCGACGCGGAGCACCTTGATACGCCAACGCTCGACATGTTCGTGGTCCTCATGTTGATGCGTGAACTCGACATCCTTTTCCTCACCCACGCTCAGGTTGTAGAGTTCGGAAGCAAGATCGCTATTCACATTATCATCGGACAGATCGACCTTCATATTATCGTTGCCTTTACCGGGAATAACCTCCCCTTGCGCATCGAGCATCTGAATATCGATGGTGACGAGGAAGGATTCGTCTTCGGGCTTGTCCGCCGGCTCGAGTTGTCTCCGCGATTTGCGCAGGGCGAGGATTTCGTCATCCAATTCCTCTTCGGTGACGGTATGCACGAGGCGTTCGAGTTGCAGGCCCGTGTAATCCTTGGCCACGACCTCGGGTGCCGTTTCATAATCCACCTTGATGGACAGCGTGGAACCCGGTTCATAGTCCATGTCGTGCAGCACGGGTTGCCCGATGGGCGTGATGTTGCGCTCTTCGAGGGCGGTCTTGAAAAAATCGTTGGAGAGCTTCTCGATGACCTGATACTCGATGGCCTGTCCGAAGCGTTTTCGGATGATTTGCATGGGGACCTTGCCGCGACGGAAGCCGGGCAGGGTGATATTACGCGCTTCTTCCCGATAGGCCTTCTCGAAATGGGGCGCAAGTTCCTCGTACGGAACGTTGATTTCGATTTCGTGCGCGACGTCGGATTTCGATTTGATAAGAACTTCCACGTGAACTCCTCGGAGGAACAATAAACAGTTGGTGCGAATGGGGGGACTCGAACCCCCACGGGTTGCCCCACCAGATCCTAAGTCTGGCGCGTATGCCAATTTCGCCACATTCGCGGCGTACGATCCTGTTGAACATTCGATGCAACAGGTCAATCCTAGCTAAGCAAAATACGGGATTTTCACGACTAGACAAAGGAATCCGGCGATTTCGGAACGCATCTGATCCGATTCCCGGATGGGTCTTTATTTGCAAGCCACTGAGTGCGACATTTAGTCGAACTCAGTGACATTCTGTTTTCGCACATTGCGGAAATGCTTGCGTTTTTATCATTCTTGTAGTATATTTACAACAATATGAAGCAGCGCCCTGTCGGACCCATCGCCGCCGCGTGGCGGAAGCGAAAGTACTCCGCCCTCAAAATCCTCGACATCCCGGATACCGCGTTGCCCGGATCCCTGTCGATGAGCCACACGCGATGCGGCAACCCCAACTGTCATTGCGCTCACGACCAGGGGCATCCCGCCTGGTCCCTGACCTTCATGTCCGACGGCGTCAAACGCGTTATCCGCATCCCCAACGAATGGGTCGAGGAAATCCAGCGTCGGGTCGACACCGGACGCCGTCTCCAGGATGCCCTCCGTGAGGTGCTCACCGCCAACGCGGAACTCCTCGCCCTCGAACGCGCTCAACGGCCCCGTCGCGCCAAACCCAAACAACAATGACCCATGCCACCCTCGGTGGAATCAAGCACTACATGCGCCGGTCTCTCGGGCTCGGCGCGTGGCTCGACTCCCCGGGGGATGGACGCGTGGCGATGGAGATCACCGCGCGCGATCTGATCTGGGCCTTGCTGGCCAGCACCCTTCTGCGCATCGGCAGCGCCCTGGGTGCGGCGCGCACCCTGACGAATGCCTCGCAGCGGAGCACCGGACTCGTACACACCTTTGGCGATGATACGCTGCACTACTTCACCGAACGCCTGAGCGTCGATGCCCTGCGACGGACACTCTATGGGCTGGCGCGGCGCATCAAACGCATGAAGGTCTTCGAGAACACTGCCCACATCGGATTGGCGATCGACGGAACCGGAGTCGGAAAACTGACCAAGTGCTGCTGTCCGTGGTGCCTGCCCGTGCGCAACAGCGCGGGCACGGTCCTCGGATACACCCATAAACTGACGGCTTTGAGCATTGCCGGGGTCGGTCTTCCGCTTTTGCTCGATATGGAGCCCTACGGTCCGGCCGACAGCGAATACGGAGCCGCGCAGCGCCTGCTGCGACGGGCCAACGATCTTCTCGGCCGCGGCTTCGCCGATTATCTGGTGGTGGACGGGGGCTTTGCCACCGCTCCGTTCCTGCATGCGGCCACGGCACTGCACATGCCGATCATCGCACGATTGAAAGGGAATCTCCCCTCCCTTCTCCAGCAGGCCGAACAGCGCTTTCACCTCGATCCTCCGTGTGATCGCTACAAGGAGGGGGAGGACACCTTCGAACTTTGGGATGAACGCTTCCCTCCATGGGACGCCCTCGATTGGACATCGGTGCGCGTGTTGCGCTACCGGCAAACCAAGCCCGACGGGACGGTGATCGAAGCGATGTGGCTGACCAATATTGCCAAGCGCACCATGGGCAGCCGCAATCTGGTACGGGCGGCAAAGGCACGCTGGGAGATCGAGAACGAAGGCTTCAACGTCACCAAGAATCAGTACCACTTCGCGGTCAATCGACATCATCAGGGAAACAGCATGATGGTGCAGTGGTTGCTGACGTTCCTGGCCATCAACATCGAGCGACTCTACCACATCCGCTATCTCCATCGCGGGACGCATCCCATCATGGAGAGCATCACGTTGTGGAATGCCTTGTGGGCGTCCCTGGAGCCACGCCACTGGTATTGGGGCAGGGCGCCTGGATAACAAGGGGAACGGTCCGCAACGACCCACCTGAACTGTATCTTGCCGACGGACACACCGCCATCCGATCCCGATCTGATGGGAGGGAGGCAATTCTCGCTGCGCTCGAAAACCTCCCACATGCTATGCTGGCATCGGCCTCCGACACCTCGACAACAGCGACTTGCGTGAATACAACGCGCAAACAGGGCCGCAACTCCTTGTGGGATCGGCGTTTCCCCATGGCTGCCGAAATCGCTGGTCGTTGTGACTTGCATTGAAAGTGGATTCGTGATAGATTAGCTTCATGTACTCAAAGGTAATCCTTCTTGTCATACTGATTTCTTTCTCAAGTTCGATGACCATCCCGTGCAGCGAGATGCTATTCGGCATATCCGGCCAGACAAGGTCTGAAACCACGTACAATCAAACGACAGGGAGTACAGGTGAATTACACCCCGAGCGTACTCGTGAGCGTCACACAGACATATGCACATGTCCATGTCACATACCCTTTCTGACAGGTGAATACCTCGCATTGCGTGGTACGGCTATCGTTGCACCAACCCACATCTACGCTAGTCTCAACGCCTGCCCAGGCACCCTCCCAGATATCTTTCATCCTCCTGTTCTGATCTGAAGTCGCGCCTGAACGCGCAATTCCGCGCCGATCAGGACGTTACGCTGCACTGAAGCAGTGCCGTACGGTTCCAGCGTCTGCTCAACGCTTTCCGTACGGATTCGCCGCTGCGCTGATTCGGCAACCGTCTCCATTCACAGCCCGTGCCTGGAACACATGCATGGCACCAGGAGGATCCTCCATATGATCGAAGGTATCATTCGTTTTTCAATACGCAACAAGCTCATGGTGAGCCTGTTCACTCTTGCCCTCCTGACGGGTGGCATTTTCGCGATGCTCGGACTTCCGATCGACGCTGTTCCCGACATCACCAACAATCAGGTCCAGATCATATCACGCGCTCCCTCGCTCGCGGTACAGGAAGTGGAAAATTTCATAACGGCGCCTATCGAATTTTCCGTCACGAATATCCCGCGCGTGATTGAGCTGCGGTCGATCTCACGACTCGGACTCTCGGTCGTAACGGTCGTTTTCGAGGAAGGAGCAGACATCTACTGGGCACGCCAGCAGATCGGCGAGCGGCTGCGTGAAGCCGAAGCACACATCCCCCCCGGACTCGCGGAAATCGAACTCGCTCCGGTCTCCACCGGACTTGGCGAGATTTTTCAGTACACCCTCGAGATAGATCCGGCGCAACGCGGCAAGTATTCGCTTGAGGATCTGCGCACGATGCAGGACTGGATCGTCCGTCGCCAGTTGCTGGGCACAAAAGGTGTCGCCGATGTCAACAGTTATGGTGGCTTCGTCAAACAGTACGAGGTTGCAGTGAACCCTGAAAGGCTTCGGGCACTGGGCATCTCAATGACCGATATCTTCGATGCTCTCGAGAAGAACAATCAGAATACCGGCAGCGCCTACATCGATCGCAAACCGTCGGCCTACTTCATCCGCGGTGTTGGCCTCGTGCGCACGCTTGAAGACATCGAAAATGTTCCCATCGCTCGAGTGAACAATCTACCTGTGTTAATCCGAGATGTCGCCTCGGTCCGGTACGGGCACGCGACGAGATACGGGGCGCTCATCTCCGATACCTCGGAAACAGTCGGCGGCGTGGTGATGATGCTCAAGGGAGAGAACGCCAATCTCGTGATCGCTAATGTCAAAGAGCGGTTGGAGGCTATCCAGAAATCGTTGCCCGCAGACGTGCGCATTACACCATTTCTCGACCGTTCGGACCTTGTCGGACGAGCTATCAGCACAGTATCGCGCAACCTCATCGAAGGCGCGCTGATCGTGATCCTGGTGCTCGTACTGCTGCTCGGCAATCTTAGGGCTGGTCTGATCGTCGCGTCGGTCATACCGTTGTCGATGCTGTTTGCGATTATCATGATGCGTCTATTCGGCGTGACTGGCAATCTGATGAGTCTCGGTGCGATCGATTTCGGCCTCATCGTCGACGGGGCCGTGATCATCGTCGAGAGCATTGTACACCGATTCGTAAAGCATCCTGACATCTTCACACAAGGGCAGGAGCGCATCGATCAAGAGGTGTTCGCTGCATCAAGTCGAATCCGCAAAGCTGCCGCGTTTGGAGAAATCATCATCGTTATTGTGTATCTCCCGATTCTTGCTCTCGTTGGGATCGAGGGTAAAATGTTTCGTCCCATGGCCCAGGTGGTTGGTTTCGCGATTCTCGGAGCCTTCCTGTTGTCGCTGACATGGGTCCCAATGATCTCGGCTGTCATCCTTCGCGTGCGTCACTCAGGGCGGCAGAATGTTTCCGATAAAATAATGGATGCGCTCCATCGGGCGTTTGAGCCCGTGATAGGATTTGCCCTCCGGAGAAAGCGTATCGTGGTTGGTTGTGCTTTAGCACTGCTGCTCGTCGGCGCGCTGTTATTCGGACGCTTGGGCGGGGAGTTCATTCCTGAACTCGAGGAGGGTGACCTCGCCGCACTGGTGATCACTCTGCAGGGAAGTTCGCCCTCGCATACGGTTGAGGTGGTGCGCACCGCCAATGAGATCCTGCGGAAGAACTTCCCCGAGGTGAAGCACTTAATATGCAAGATCGGACCGGGCGAGATCCCGACCGATCCCACACCGATGGAGACAGGCGACTATATCATCACGCTGAAGGACAAGAGTGAATGGTCGAGTGCGAAATCGCGCGAGGAACTCGTCGAATTAATGGAGGAGAAGCTCGCAGTGATTCCGGGTGTGAAGTTCGAATTCCAGCAACCGATCCAGCTTCGCTTCAATGAGCTGATGACGGGGTCGCGGCAGGATGTCGCGGTGAAGCTGTTTGGTGACAATCTCGACACACTGGCTGAGCGTGCGGAAGCAATCAACGAGCTCATCGGCGGCATTCCCGGCGTGGAGGATCGAAACATCGAACGTGTGACAGGGCTTGCACAGATCGTGGTCGAGTACGATCGTGCACGACTCGCTCAGTTCGGGATTCCGATCGAAGAGGCAAACCGGGTGCTGAGGGCAGGTTTCGCCGGCACGGAGACTGGTGTCGTCTTCGAGGAGGGTCGGCGCTTCGATATGGTTGTCCGGTTGGATCCTCACTTCCGCACCGATATCGACGACATCGCCTCGTTGCCATTGACACTTCACGATGGAACGCAGATTCCACTTGAGCAGGTAGCGCGCATTGGCATTCAGTCAGGACCGGCGCAAGTGTCACGTGAGAAAGCGGCCCGCCGGCTGACCGTGGGTTTCAATGTCCGCGGTCGTGACATCCAGTCCGTGGTAGAAGATGTACAACGTGTACTCGGTGCGAAGCTGCGTCTTCCTGCCGGGTATTACCTCGCCTATGGCGGGGAGTTCGAAAATCTGACCGCTGCGCGAAACCGGCTGGCCATAACAGTTCCCGTAGCCCTGCTCCTGATCGTGCTGCTTTTGTACTTCACGTTCCATTCGATGAAGCAGACGTTGCTCATCTTCTCGGCAGTACCGCTGGCAGCGGTCGGCGGTGTGTTAGCGCTCCTCGTACGCTCGATGCACTTCTCGATCTCGGCGGGGGTGGGATTCATCGCGTTGTTCGGCGTCGCAGTGCTCAACGGTATCGTGCTCATCTCCGAATTCAACGCGCTCGAGCGCGACGGCGTGACAGATATCGAGGAACGCGTGCGGAGGGGCCTGAAAACACGCTTGCGCCCTGTAGTCATGACCGCCGCTGTAGCATCGCTCGGCTTCCTTCCGATGGCTATCTCGACGTCAGCGGGTGCGGAGGTACAGCGCCCTCTTGCCACCGTGGTCATAGGCGGTATCCTGACTTCGACGATTCTGACACTGGTTGTGCTTCCTGTTCTGTATGTACTCGTGACGCGTGGAGGGTGGTTCCGGCGTGGATGGTTCCGCCTCCGGGGGCACCGTACCGCCGTGACCGCCGCTATTGCACTCTTCCTGTGCTCGGCTGCTCCCACCCAGGCGCAAGAGGCGATTCCGACCGGACTCACGCTGGACCAAGCTATCTCGCGTGCGATCCGCACCAACCTCGAAGTGACCGCCGCGGAGAGGGAGTATGAGGCGGCGGACGCCGCACGCGGTGCCGCGTGGGATGTGGGCAAGACCAGCATCGACTTCGAGTATGGGCAACTAAACTCGCCAATGAACGACAACGCCTTGACCCTCGCACAGACCTTCTCCTTCCCAACACTGTATCTTTCGCAGCGCCGCCTGGCGGGGGCGGTTGCTGATCGCGCAGGTGTGCTGCGATCGGGCACACGGCTTGAAATCGCAACACAGGTCAAGCGGTTGTACTGGCAAATCGTGTATCAGAGCGCGATGCGCCAACTGCTGTCATCTCAGGACAGCCTCTACAGCGGCTTCCTGCATGCAGCTGAACTTCGCGCGAAGGTCGGTGAAACGACAAAGCTCGAGGCGATGACGGCACGATCGCATCAAATGGAAGTGCGGAACCAACTTCGCGAAATAGAGATCGACCAAGCGACTGCGGGACGCACTCTGCAAGTGCTTCTTAACGTCGAGCAAGCAGTCCGGCCCCTCGATACCACGCTGCCCGCAGCCACGGAAGTTTCTTCCATCAAGGACGGAGCGACCGGTAGTCCCCATCGCCTACTCCCTATTTTAGATAGCGAGATAGCGGAGAAGGAGGCCACAGTAGAGCTGCACCGCATGCTTCCCGACATCAGTCTTGGGCTGACCACACAGACGATGAACGGAGTGGCGGATCCGAACAGTGGACGCCTCTATCCCTCCGGCCAGCGCTTCACGGGCGTGCGAATAGGCGTCGCTGTTCCGATTTGGTTCCTCCCCCAAGTCGCGAAAGTGGAGGCCGCCGGCATCCGGGCCGAGGCCGCACGCGCGCGCTCGGAGTACCGCTTACGCTCGCTTGACGTCCAAATCAGGAATCTGCGCGATGACGTCACGAAATACCGGAATAGCCGGATGTACTACGAAGAGCAGGCGCTTCCCGAGGCACAGCAGATCGAGCAACAGGCCGTGAAGGGGTACAGTTCCGGTGCGATGGACTATCTCGAGTACGTACAGTCCATCACCCGTGTAAACGAGATCCGTCGTAGTGCCTTGCGAGCGTCGCTTGATCATCTTATGTCAGTCATCACCCTAGAATATCTTGAAGGAATAGAGTAATGAATCGATTAATGGAATCCGCGAAGACATTTTTCGCCTGCATGACCGTAGTTCTCGTCGCGTCAGGTTGCGGCGAACGGAGCGGGTCAGACAATGCGCACAACAATCCGGCAGAAATGAAGACTTCGGCTCCCACCTCTGGACTCTCCGAACATCCTGTTACTACTGATGTGGAGGAGCATGAAGAACTCGCTGAGAACATCGTTGAACTTTCGCAGGATCAGATCGCACTTGCAGGCATCTCGTATGGTACAGCTGAAAAGCGTACCATTGGCGACGCTCTGCGGGTCACAGGAACCGTACGGTCGACACCTCAGGGTACCGCGTCTGTGAGCATGCCCTTCGGCGGCTTCATCAAGTCGACATCGCTACTGCCCGGTACGTCCGTGCGCAAGGGCCAGGTACTTGCAACCATAGTGAACACTGAGTTTGTCGACCTTCAGCAGAACTATCTGGATGTCAGGCACCGCCTCGGATATGCCGAAGGCGAATTTAAGCGGCATCAGGAGTTATTCAAGGAGGACGTCTACTCACAGAAAAGTGTACAGCAGACAGCTTCGGAATATCAATCGCTGAAAGCACAACTGCGAGGGCTCGAGCAGAAACTCGCCGTGCTCGGGATCAATCCGGCAACGCTGAATGAAGACAACATCACGGCCGTGTTGCCCGTTCGATCACCTATCAGCGGCCACGTTTCGGGCGTGAACGTCAACCTCGGTAAGTACGTCTCGCCGACCGACGTACTCTTCACGATTGTCGGTTCGGAGCAGCTCATCCTTGAGCTCACCCTGTTCGAAAATGACGCGCGTACAATCGCGTCTGGGTCGTCTGTGCATTTCACTGTCAACAACGAGAAGCATGAACACTCCGCTACTGTGTATCAGGTCGGCAGTTCAATCACCGCATCCCGAACCTATTTGGCCTATGCTACGGTGCGCCCCCCATGTCCAAACCTCCTCCCCGGCATGTATGTGAATGCGCGAATCGAGCGCGGTGACCGCCAGGCCTACGTCGTACCAAAGGAAAGCGTCGTCTCTTTCAACGACGTTTCGTACGTACTGGTATTCGAACGGCAGAAAAGTGAGAATGGAAAACCGTTCACAGAATACCGGTTCATCAAAATCCGTGCAGGCGCCTCCCGCGAAGGTATGATTGAGATATCTCCGCTTGAAGAGGTCGATCTCCAACAAGCGAAACTTGTCATCAAGGGCGCATACGCACTCCTGTCCGCGAAAAGGAATGCGGGCGAAATGACATGCGGATGAGGTAGCGAATGACAACGAAATTGAGCGATAGGATCACATGGCGCGTTGCCAATCTCGACTGCGAGAATGAGGCGCGTACCATTGAGAAGAGGCTCTCTGCATTTCCCGGACTCTCTGAACTATTGGTGTATCCACAAACGGCCAAGGTCTCGTTCATCCTGGGCACTGGCGCCCCCGAACTTGAATCGATCAAGGAAACACTATCAGAGCTGGGCTTTCCGATTCTGCATGAGGGAGCGGCGCCTGTGTCCCCTCCCGTGTGGCGAAACAACAAGGTGATTGTCTCGGCCGGTTCAGGTGTGCTTTTGGGTGTTACCTACCTCCTTGAGTCGATTGTACTGCCCCCATCACTGCTCTCTACGGTTCTTTACGGCAGTGGCATGCTGCTCGGTGGTTGGTATTTCTTTCGCCAGGCAATCACCGACTTTGTCCGTGAGAGAATTGTCGGGATAGAGATGCTTATGATGGTGGCCGCCATCGGGGCATTTTTGCTGGGACAGCATGTTCAAGCATTGATTTTGGTGTTCCTGTACTCAATTTCGGAGGCTCTTGAGGGTTACACAGTCGACAAAACACGAAATGCCGTTCGTGCATTGATGAACCTGGCGCCAGGCATGGCAACCGTGCTACGGGATTCTGTCGAGGTTGACATCCCTGTCGAGCAATTGGCAGTTGGTGATGTTTTTCTACTACGATCCGGCCAATCGATTCCGACCGACGGTGTGATAGTTGATGGAACCTCGCATGTGAATGAAGCCACACTCACTGGAGAGTCTCGGCCTGTATTAAAAACTATCGGTGATCCTGTTTTTGCAGGCACGAACAATGTCGAGGGCATGCTTTCGATCAAGGCGACTCGTACGACAAGCGACAATACCCTGAGTAGAATCATCAAGCTGGTCGAGGATGCTCAGGAAAAAAAGGCGAATTCAGAACTGATGATTCGCCGATTCGGGCGTTGGTATAGTCCGGGTGTTCTCCTCGCCGGATTACTTCTCGCTGCCATTCCGGGACTGTTAACTGGGGACTGGAGTGAATGGACCGCAAGAGCAATGGTGTTTATCGTTTCAGCCTCACCCTGCGCTTTGATCATTTCGATTCCAATCACGATGGTGGCGGCGATTGGTACTGGGGCGCGGATGGGAATATTATTGAAGGGCGGGAACGTTCTCGAACAGCTTGCGGGAGTGCGTGCACTCGCTTTCGACAAAACCGGCACTCTCACAGTCGGCAAACCGAAAGTCACCCGCGTCATTTCCGTTGACGGCACCTCTGAAGATCTCTTGATAGAAATTGCTGCCTCGGTCGAGCGTTTTTCAAAACATCCGCTCGCAGAGGCAATTGTCAATGAAGGGCAACTCCGTGGGATCATTCCAGGGACTGTGCGAGATGCGACGTCAATCACCGGGAACGGGATTTTCGCGCGATACCGTGATTTGGAAGTGTTCATCGGAAAGAAGGAATGGGTGGCTGCATCATGTGAAACGAGCATTGATGCGATATCTAGTTCTGTGTCGCAACCGGGTCATGAGGAGGATTCAGTAGTCTACATTGCCACGAGGGCTGCCCTGCTGGGAGCGATTCTCATTGGAGACGAAGTTCGACCGAATGCCGCTGAGACAATCAAGAACCTCAATCGCTGCGGCATCACGCATACTGCTCTGCTTACTGGAGATCATTTTGATGCTGCCAGTGCTATTGCCCATGTGACTGGGATTCGAGAATTCCATGCTAATCTGTCCCCTGAAGGTAAAATGGCGGTGATTGCTAACCTGCAAAGGACCTACGGCGCCACTGCTATGATCGGTGATGGTGTGAATGACGCGCCAGCGCTGGCGAGTGCGACCGTCGGCATAGCTATGGGGGCGGCTGGCAGCGATGTCGCTTTGGAAACCGCGGATGTTGCGCTTCTGGCTGATGATCTGTCGAAGATTTCTCAGTCTCTTCTGCTGGCAAGAAAGGCCCGCCGTGTTGTTCGTCAGAATCTGGTGCTCTCAATGGCAGTGATTACAGCGTTGATCACAGCCTCTTTCTTCGGGGCGACCCTGCCGATCGCAGTGGTCGCGCATGAAGCGAGTGAATTCATCGTCATCCTCAATGGACTTCGCTTGCTACGCGGATGATAATAGCTGTGCATCCTTCACGGCTTCTTCTTGAACAGAGAGGACTTCAACGTGTCTGGTTTCTAGCGCTGATGCACGGCTCGGATACAGCAATATCCTTTCCGCAATCAGTATTTTTGTCCTCCTCACAGTCAATGTTGGGTTTGCGTGCAAGTCAGGTCATCGCGCACCTCATGAGGTTCACCTCACCCTTCACCCAAGCAGGATGCGACATCCACATTTCCGAATGACCATAACCTCGGCAGAATTGTGAACACATGCGCGTCCATCCTAATCGTGCCAGAATTGTATCTATACTCATCACACGTAGAAGGCTTTGTACATTAGAAGGGCTCAGTTGAGTTTCGTGCGCTCCAAATATGGCACCGGCTCCATATTCTGTCACTTGACACGATGATCCGCCACGGAGATAGTTACAGAGGTGCCTTCAACCGCATATGGTGGTAACATGAACACCACAGGAAATGCACTCACAATCAGCAGGATCGCCGGCGAGAAGGAGCTGATCCATCTTGCTGCCGCAGTTGACGCCCTCGATAATCTTCAGATGATGTTCTACGCTTCCGTCGCATTATCGGCGCAAGATCGAGACCTCACTGAATACATCTAGCGGGCCGTTGAGCACCTAGAGTTCTTACGAAGATCGATTGAGTCTAGAGACACCCTCACAATCTCGCTCATTCGATTACGGAATCCGCGATTCGTCAAAGGATCTCATAGGTGCTCCGATCCAGCGTGAAGCAAGAAGTTGGGTCATACCCATTTAGATTAAAGGAACGCCATTCAGAGCTGGAACGCCTACGATGCACGGCGCGGCTTCAGTTCAGAGTGCAATTGGGACTTCCGCATCCTGGAACTCCTCGGCGAGATCCCTCTTTGGATTCGTACGCGCCTCAATTACCTGTGTCATCTGAGGAGCTACGCGTGCGCGGATGGATTTCCCGAGCGCTTCTTGCTTCTTCTCGTTGGAATAGAAGGCCTCGATTCGATACAGTTCAGTGCCAGCAAGAATCTGGCCGTATAGTGTGACTCCTTCGTTGTCAGACTCCCAATAGTCGATAAGCGAGTCTTCATATTTCGCTGAAAGCTCAAGAAGGTCGTAATTGATATGGTGGTCTCGAGGTGAGAACACATCCAAGACGACGGCTTCCGTCTCGCGATATCGTATTCTGGCACGACAGCACATTCCATCACTGAATCTTGGCTTCAACACCCTATATGACTGTTTCTGGCTATAATCAGGTTTTCATGCGTCATCTCACACTCTTCCTCCATCATATTCGACAGATGGCCTCCCTCCTCCGCGGCACTGACTTGATATTCAGTCTTAAATATATCTAGGAGTAGATTGCCAACCCCGTCTTGATTTCCTTGAATAGCCACAACGACTTTTGTGAAACTCATATGTCATCTACCTTCTGTAGATTGATCTTTCCGTTGCTTCTCTTTCATGTTCGCGCTTGACGACCGGGATGATTTTTTTTACGATGATCGTACATCCATGTTTTGGAACGTCTGAGTTCGCTTTCCTCGCAACTCGTTTGCTTCTCAGTTCACCTCGCATATTGATAACTCATTCATCTGTATTTCATCACCTGTGAGCAGACGAAGGCCGAATTGCCGTAGAATGGTCCTCAGCTTTTTCCTCATTTGCTGCCAATTCCCCTCACTGCACATATTCTCAAAGATCAAGTCGCGACGGTTGTAATTCTCACCGCATTACGTTCTACCAGGTTGCAGGTAGTAAGCTTGAATGCCGTATTTGCTGCCTATGACCACAGTCGATTCCCCGGCAATATCTGCGGAAACAAAATCGGAACATCGTAATCCGTTTGCGCTGGTATGCTGACACCCGTGAGTGCATATATAAACTCAGCGATATTCTGCGGAGTATTGCTTGCGTCTGGACTAGGATATACTCTCAGAAAGACATCCGTTAGTTCGCGGTCTGAAGGAGCGCGAAGCCTCTACGCCAGTCCGTGCTGCGTCTTGTCAAAAGTTGATTTTGTGACTCGTGTCAAGCAGAACGCCTTGACAAGATTCATAAAGTAGTAGTAGGGGGCCAACGGCCACGCAGCGATTCCATGTGCATCAATTGCACTCTCGTAGAAGTCATGTGCCTGGGCAACACAGGCTACATCCTCACGTCTGGCAGTAGTTAGACATGATGTCTTGATTGCTCGACCAATGATCACCCAAGGGTCAAAAGAAAACAAGAGCGTTTGATGTCTTGTATTTCCCTTTCTACTAACTTTCGTCGGCCAGAAACTGTAGGGAATCAGTTTTCTATTTACTCTGAGACGTTCACCAACGCGTGTTTCTGGAAGTTTCATCAGTGATCTCGAATTGAACTAATTTAGTCACGCGATAGCAACGACGTGAAATGCTGCCCAATGATTATAGGATTGAAGCGCACAAAACGCGAATTGTTTCGTCTCTGCCATTTTGAAGCGCCTTCATATACGTCATGAACAGCAGGGCAACACAGTGTGACCGAGAGCATCTACGCTAATCAGTCTAGGTTGGTCGGCATGGCATAAGGATCAGTATAAAACACCTCTCACAAAGCAATCATGTGACCTCGCCACGCAGCGAGCGACAACATTTGCAACGGACGTAGCTTCACCATCTTTGAAAAATGGTGCACCACTGTCGATCGTTTCATGGAAGCACCTCACCGGTTCTGAGACATTCCGATTCGTTGCTGTAAAACTATCGATACGATTCGAGGATACGAATTATTCTGCGTGGGAAGGATCGACGGTGTTGCACTTCAGCAGAAATTTCAGCGTAGGAGCTCGATAGAAATGTCGGTAATTCCTCCATCTTGAGTCCATCGTGGAGATGATCTACCTCGATCCTACCCACGACCGTATCACCTTACAGAACGAACGGACCTGGTGACACGAATCACCGCCATGCCTGGCCTCAAGAGAAGTCACGGTCTCAGCTCGTCAGCCCGATGCGCACCTGCGATGCCAGCGTCCTGAGTGATTGCCTCACCCCATTTCGGTCGCCTGCAACTCCACGCTCGATCGGAGAGTTCTCCTCTCCCTCAGCCCCCAATTGGCGCCAGAAAAACGAATTGAGGTGGTACCAAGGGGGTTCGAAAAATGGTACCACTTTGGTACCATTCAAACAGAAAACCGCAATTCAAATAGAAATTAGTTCATTTCTGCACTTTCCTAAGTCTGGCGCGTATGCCAATTTCGCCACATTCGCGGCGTACGATCCTGTTGAACATTCGATGCAACAGGTCAATCCTAGCTAAGCAAAATACGGGATTTTCACGACTAGACAAAGGAATCCGGCGTCTTCGATCAAGCCGAAGGCAAGTGTACGCGCCGGCTCACTTTAACCAAATTGGCAGCAGAATGTAAAGGTAATGCAGTTGCTAATCGAAATGCAGGGAACCCGTCTTCAGGCAACTCCCCGGAAGCGAGGTCCACAATACGTTAGCGCAACTTCGTGATTCTTCTGGTCACACTGTGTCCCATGGATTGATAGTGTAGCCAATATGTTCCTGATTGCAAATCGTTGAGAGATAGTCTGAGAAGGTGTTCGCCGGGGATGAATGTCCGTGAGGCAATCTCGTGTACGACGGCCCCAAGCCCATCGAATATCCGCAGGGTTACGTGCCGTCCGGTCCCTACAAGGTTGATAACTACCTGATCACGTGTGGGATTCGGGTAGATATGGATATCACCAAGATTTGCCTCTATTTGTGGCTGTACATCCACAGAGCCGATGCAGCTCTCGGAAATGATCGGCAATGGGGAGTAGCTGGGCAGCAACAATCTCGATACTTCTGCCGCACTTGCACCAAGCCACTGATTCAGAAGCGTTCCAAACATATCCCGGAAATCATATTGCATCGGGACACCGTCTTCAATGCCCACCTGCGTGTCGATCACTGCCGCGTCGCCGAGGATTTGATTTTTTGCGCAGGAGCCGAAAAGGAAATGCGGTGCAGCTGTACCATGGTCGCTACCGAGTCCGGCGTTGGAGCGTATGCGACGACCGAACTCGGAGTACGTCAATCCCATGACGCGACTACCAATGCCTAACAGTTCGACATCGTCCTGGAAGGCAGCGATTGCATCCGAGAGTTCCTTGAGCAACTCGGCATGCTTCCCGGTTTCCGGTGCACCGCTGACCACCTGGTTGTCGTGCGTGTCGAATCCCCCGAGCTGCACAATGTAGAACCGGGTTTGCAGTCCCCCCGAGATCAATCGTGCCACATGCTTGAGCGCAGTCCCAAGGGGAGTATTACCGGACTCCTGGTACTTCGTGGAGAGATTCCTTCCTGCCTCCGCGGCCTTCCGTATGGCCTCTGCATAGGCATTGGCTTGAGTAACGGTGCTGTTCACATATGTCAACGCATCCCCGTAACAGTCCGCGGGGATATCGCCTAGCGCGCCGACCAGCGCCATACCTGGTTTGAAGGGATCCTCCAGTGCCAGCGAGTAGTTGGCCGTCACACCCTGGCAGGTCTCAGAAACGCTTTTTCCCATAGTCAGGGCAAATGGATGAGGGTATTGGATCGTGGGATAGCCGGCGGGATAGCCGGCGAAGTCCAAGTCGTAATATCGACCCATCCAACCAGTCTCGAGATATTCGTCTGCGGGTGAACCGCTGTTCCAGATATCGGTGGAGCGGAAATGCGAGCGATTTTGATCGGGGTACCCGACGTTTTGAATCACACAAAGTGTGTCCCGTTCCCACAACTCTTTCATTCCGACCATTGATGGGTGAAATCCCAAGCCATCGTGGTTGAGTTTAAGCACCTTTGGCTCCGGTATGAGGAGGTTTCCGCGAACAGCCTGCAGAGCGTCATACTGGTTCAGGTCGATGACGGTGTTGAGTCCGTCATTGCCCCCCTGAAGCTGCACGAGCACGAGTACCCTGTCACTGTCAGCCAGTCCTTTCGATAGGAGTGGCACTGCTCGAGCGGACAATGGAAAGAGACCCAAAACCAACGGAACGGAGGCGATGGTGGTCGTGCGAAGGAAATCCCTACGGGATAGAGAAAATTTATTTTTCATGATCACATCACCTGAAATTCTGACATGCCCATCATGACGGAGAGCAGTCTGCGAAGCTTGTTCTCCACAGGAACGCGCAGCGCATCATTACCTGGATCCGCAACATACGCAGCGTACTCGACCGTCCATTCGAAATCGGGTAACCCCTGCAGCACGATATTCTTCAGCGCTGTGAGCTGCACGCCCGAGATCGGATAGTTGAACATTCGTTCCGCCAGCCCCATTACAAGTGCAATGATATCACCTGCCTTCGGGACTGCCGCTGCCATGTCGAGCACAGGTACCATCGGATCAATTCTGTAATTTTCACCATCGATCGTAATTGTCCCACCTTCGACTATAGCCTTACACAGCTCGTGACGTTTCGGGAGCAATAGGTTGTTCAGCCAGTTCCGGTCAAGGCCAGGCTCCTGATAATACGCTTTCCACCCAGCGACATCGGGATGATTAAACATTGCCTGTTCGAGGTCAGCGGCCATAATATGCAGATAATAGGCATATTCATATTCCTCCTGCACCCCGGATTTTGGTGGGTTTGCTCCCAACGCGCGTGATGCGGAGAACACAAGGTCAATCGGACTCTTAATCATGCATGCCGTCGATCGAAAAAAATGTTCGGAAGCGAACAGGGTTCTTAGGGCCGGAGCTATGTCGTAACCGTCGGTACGCATCTGCAGCGCGAGCGGTTCAATGACCTCCTGTTCCACCTCGGGTGTGATATTCGAATGAACGAACCAGCGGTACAGCTTGCGCATGATGAACCGCGAGCAAACCTCCTGCTGAAAAATCACATCAACGAGGTCCTCGTATTCATTCTCACCGTTCTCGCGGATGACAGCATCCCCGAAATGCTTCGAGAGCTGTTTGTCGCCAGGTGAATGCCGCCGGCTGTCGAAGGATGCAGTGAGCGTATTGGAGTCCGAAACATGTGACACGCTCCAGCCCGTAAGTACCTTTGCCATCTCGATGACATCGCGCTCGGTATAGTTCGAATAGTCGCCTGGTCCGATGAGTGGCCCCTTTCCAACCGTGAAGAGCTCAAGCAATTCGCGCGAGTAATTCTCATTCGGTGCCGCGCTCGTATTCTCCGCACCACTCAAGTACTGCAGCATACTGGTATCGATTGTGATTTCCTTTGTAAGCTGTCGGAAATTCCCCAGCGAATGCGAACGCAGCAGCATGTGATAGATATACTCGCGATGTGGGACAATGGATGTTGTCACAAAATGATTGTGCCAGAAGAGCGTGAGCTTTTCACGAATAGATATTTCCGCATAGTGCATCTGCAGGATAGTCCACGCGTAGAGAGACTTGCTGCGCGCGCGGATGACGCGATTCCGCAGCATGGGTGGATTGACGTTTGGGAAAGGATCGGCATGAATCCAGGTCTCGCCCTGCTTCGCACCCGGATCATTGATTGCATTCGATCCTGAGCCGTCAGGGAGATACTTCAGTGGCGGATCAGGGGTTTTAACTTCTGTGAAAAGCGCATCGAGTGTTCGGTCGAGTCCAAGCTGCACGGCCTTCTCCACCTCTTCCTGCAGCGGACCGAACGTCGTTCTTCGCAGCAAATGCCTGGCAGGGGCAGCATTCCAATCCCCTGTGAATTTTTCCAGATACGACATGGCCCAATAATCTCCGTGGATACAGATAGAGCAGAATGACAGTGCAGATGCCAGGTGGGTTACACGCTATCTGCTGTTGTCAGCAGCGCCTAAGGCTACGCCCTTGTTTAGAGCCCAATGTGTCCTGGATAATCTGAAGATCTAGTCCGTCACGCCGCCTGGCCCACGTCATGGTGTTTCCGATTGCGGGGTGCGGATAATCCGAAGCAAAAAACGGGATAATTCCTGAGTCCGACGCGAATGTCAGTTTCCCACATCCGCAAGGCGTACACACCCGCATCCCTTCGCAGGATTGGCCGAGTCAACGTAACGTGCAGATTTTTATTGTAAAGGCATAAATGCACACGTCAGGCGGCTCTTGTCGATACCACCTCCGCATCAGACCGATACCTGCAGCGGAGGTGGTCGCCTTCCGCCTCGCTTCCTCCGCTCCCTGGTCTCGACCGGGTATGCACTCCACCGTTGATCGAAAGGCGGTTATGTGGCGTCGCCACAGCTTGTCCTGACACCACTACGTCATAGCCATTTGACTTCGCGATGGAGTGTTTGTATATTAGGACGTTACCTATCCCAATTCACATGGCACATTGCCCCGCTCCATGAGAACGCGAGGCATGCATTGATGGACCCGCTCTGCGCGGGTGATGTACCGCGATGCAGACAGCAGCCGCGCATCGGAAACGCCGGTGCCGGACGTTTGTTGCACTCTATCGAGAGGAAGCTCCAATGACAACAATACACCGTGCCCTCACCATCGTGCCCGCAATCATGTTGCTGGCCGTCCTGTTCATGTCCGCAGGCGCCACGGAGGCCATCGCTCAGAAACCGACCAAGGACCGCCAGGTTTTCGAGATGACCTACGACATCATCAATCCGTGCACAGGTGAAATCATCCACATGACCGACCGCTATCAGGCACGTTTTATGGTCAAGCCGGATCAAGATGGCTGCAACAGCTATTTCGTCCAGATGAACGACATGGGTTCGAAGGGCGTGACGGAGAGCGGTGTCACATACCAATATCCCGCCGTCTATCTCTCCCGCGTCTCCACCAGCTGTGACGGATGCATTGTGGAGGAAACCAGCTCCCTGACGTACAGCTATGTGGGCAAGGGATCGGCCCCGAACTTCAAGGTGCAGGTCCGCTACCGCCTCACATACAACATATGCACGGGCGAGTTCAGCATCATCCGCGAGAGCGTCAGCGTAACCTGCGACGGTGAGCCGCTCCCCTGACGGGTCACCGGCGTGCATAAACACGAAGTCCGCCAGACGGCGGACTTTTTTATGCTGGCGAAGCACGCTTGAGCTGGAGTTGATGCCCTGCGGCCAGTCCTCGGCTTGATCCCTTCAGAAGTGGAGATGCAGGGGTGGCTTGCAAGCCATTCGCCTGAGCTTGAATGAGAACATTCCGTAATCTCTTGCATGCGCGCGAGACGAGACAGAACACGAGTGAGGCAGTCTGCCTGATGTTCTTGCACCGTCGTGCACTCTTCATGGTACTCAACAGCACAATTCAACATCGATTCCCCGCTGCGGCCATCTGACCGGCAATCTCTTCGATTGATCATGTAGGCGGGCGCGGTATCATCGGAAACTGATCGGTGCGACTCATCGCAACCGTCCCATCCTCTCGGTGACAAGCTGTTCGTAACGATCGATGGTCCCCGGCGAGACGAAGCTTCGACGCAGC
>Ga0208041_1000831_pt1 | contig 24763 bp, 23 predicted proteins | sample AD_SCU002_MetaG_FD_184453 | JGI IMG/M metagenome (GOLD analysis project Ga0208041, IMG submission 184453) | Active sludge microbial communities of municipal wastewater-treating anaerobic digesters from China - AD_SCU002_MetaG (SPAdes) (version 2) | ecosystem: Engineered > Bioreactor > Anaerobic...
CTGCAAAGCGTAAAGCTCGAGGATATCGTACGATAGAGAACTTAATTGCGATGATTTATCTTATCGTAGGTAAGATTGATCTTCAACATATTCTGGGAAGGCTACCCACATGAAACAGCGAGGAACCAAAGACTTTGAAAGCTGTGTTGACACTCCTTGGAAAGATAGGAGTATATTGAGGCATGCTCAAGTATGTTTTTGTTAGAGTTCAAGAGGGTTTGCATGAGTTGATTGTGGAAAAGAAATATACCATGTGTGTCAAGAATATAGCATGCTATGGGCGCATCTTCAAAAAAAACCATAGCTCGCTTGGCTTTATCGGTGGTTTCGTTGGACATATTTTTCTTTATACTCAACTTTAGTGCCCTCCATTAACGAACGATGATTATTATATTTAAATGGATGAAAAAGTCTAAAATTATTTTTTACATGACAAATTAGATTATTAAGGCATAATAAGTTAATAATAATATACCACATATGGAGGTAAAAGCTCATGAAAGCAATAGTTCTTGCCGCGGGATATGCTACTCGTTTGTATCCTTTAACCCTTAATAAAGCAAAAGCTCTTCTACCCTTGGCAGGTAAACCCATTTTAAACTACCTTATGGATGAGTTAGATAAACTTCCCTTGCTGGATGAAGTCTTCATAGTAAGCAATGATCGCTTTGCTCAGGATTTTGATGCATGGAAGAAAGCTCAAAACTATCGAGTCCGGATCACTGTTGTAAATGATGGCACAAAGAGTGACGAAACCAAACTTGGAGCTATAGGCGATATGGAACTGGTCATAAGAAAGTATTTATTGAATGAAGATCTGCTGGTTATTGCGGGAGACACCTACTTCACTTTCAAGCTCATCGATTTTTACCACTTCTTTGAACGTTGCCAAAGAGATTGCCTTCTGGTAAAGGAAATCAACGATAATAAGCAATTACAGCGGATGGGAGTGGTTGAAATTGATTCCAGAAATCAAATCATTGGTTTTGAAGAAAAACCTCAGGTACCTAAATCCAATAAAGCTTCCTTTGCTGGATACATCTACCTCCAATCCACTCTTCCCTTAATAAAAAACTATCTCTCCAAAGGTCTTAATCCAGATGCACCAGGAAATTTTCCAGCCTGGTTGTATAAGATTAAAGAAGTCTATGCATATTCCTTTAATGGGGACTGCTTCGACATTGGAACTCCCGAATCTTATCAGGAAGTTGATGCTATTGTTAAAAAAAACTTTGCTTGAAAGTAACTAAAGTATGCCAAGCTTGGTATAAGTACAAAGAAAGAGGAGGAATGTATGAAAAAGAAAAGCTTAGCTTTGATACTCGTTTTTTGTATCTTGTTCTTTGTGTTTATCACCTCGCCCGACACAAAAGCTTATACCCCCTCTCAGCGCTACCTTCAGCCAGTTTTTGAAAAAGTAAAAATCGAAAAGAATTTAATTTATCGAGAAGTAGAAGACCGAAAAGGTAATCAGCTCTCATTGAAAATGGATATCTATCAACCCAGCGAAGACTCATTGGAAAAACGTCCCCTCCTCGTACTCATTCATGGGGGTGGATTTCGGGCTGGTTCCAAGGAAGCCATGAAATCCCGTTGTGAAGCCTTTGCCCGTTTTGGCTATGTGACTGTTTCCATCAATTATCGCTTGAGTGCCAATCACGTCAAAGTATTTGAAGATGCCATCAAAGATGCTGTGAGTGATGCCCAACATGCCATCGACTATTTACGTATCCATGCAGACAACTATGGGGTGGATACCCAGCAAATTTTCGTGGGTGGCTCTTCCGCAGGAGGCATTACTTCGGTGCATCTTGGTATGGAAGATAGCTCCTGGGACAAATCAGGAATTAAAGGTATCATTGATTTGTGGGGAGCATTTTTTGGCAAGGACGAGGAAATAGATTCCAAAGATCCCGCAGTTTGCATCATTCACGGAGAATTGGATCCCACCGTTCCCATCGAACATAGCATACGATTAAACAAGCTCTTGATAGAGAACAATGTGCCTGTTTGGTTTTATCCCGTTGAAAACGTAAAACATGGAGTCCCTTCCCCCGGTCCCTACCCATTTCACTACCAGGAAGCTTTGTTTTTATATTCCCTCTTGGATTTTTAAAACCTGGATTTGAGAAAAAAATAGCGGTAAAGTGGGGGATCCCCCACTTTACCGCTAAACAAAGGGCTCATTTACGAAACTTTTTCAGCCAAATACTTGAATTCCTGAATGTCTTTTTCGATAAGATCAAAGGTATTCTTCATAAATTCATCCGATCGGATATCCATTCCTATCGAAGAGGTAATTTCTTCGACGCTTCCCCATCCACATCTGCCCAAAAACTGACGATATTTGGGAAGGAAAGCGCTACCTTCTTTTAAGTATTGTTGATAAAGATATAGGCTGATGAGGCAACCCAAAGTGTAGGGGAAGTTGTAGAAATGAAGCTCAGGGATGTAGTAATGGGGTTTGTTGATCCACGCAAAGGGCTGAAGATGTTGGGGATCCAGACCTTCTCCGTAAGCCTCTTTTTGAGCACTACTCATGAGCTCCTTGATCTCTCTGACAGAGATAGTGCCCTCTTTCCTTTTGTCCATAATAGCTTGTTCAAAAACAAAACGACTATAGATATCTACGATGACAGCAGCAACCCGTTGAATTTTCTTGTCGAGGAAAACCAAACGCTGATCTTCTGCCATATTAGTGATCAACCAGTCTTGAAGAAGGTGTTCATTGAAAGTGCTGGCAGATTCAGCTAGGGAAAGGGGAGAATTCAAGTGAAGGATACTATTTTTCATTAACCAGACATTATGGTAGGCATGACCCAATTCATGAGCCAGAGTAATAAGATTTTCCTGGGAGTTGTCGTAATTCAACAAAATACGGCTTTCCTTCAAGGCATATACATTGGCACAGAAAGCCCCCCCTCTTTTTCCCTGTTTGGGTTCAACATCCACCCAATCTTCATTGAAAGCTTTTTCTGCCATGGCTTTCATCTCGGGGTCAAACTTTCCAAACACTTCTAAAATGATGGATTTTGCAACTGGAAAAGGGTAGCTCTGGGTCAATTTGCCCAGGGGAGCATAAAGGTCCCAAACAGGAAGAGCTTTTTCATAACCTAATACTTTAGCTTTGATTTGATAGAAAGGCTGGATGCGGGGTAGTTGTTTTTTTACAGCTTGCATTAATGACATCACTGTCTCATGTTCGATACGATGACGCTGAGAAATGGAAGTCCAGAGGGTGGGATAGCCTCTCCATTCAGTTTCAGTGATCGTTTCGCCCTTGATATGATTCAGACTGGCAGCCACTGACTCTTCAAGAGAAGCATAAATCGTGTTTTCCACATCAAAAGCTTGTTTACGCATTTCAGGGCGTTCATCAAAAGCCAGGTTGCGAATACTCATCAAAGGCATCGTCTTGGCAATGCCATTTTCATCAATGATTTCTCCGCTTGCGAGAGAGGTGAGACTTTGCTGAAGCTTAGCCCAGGCATGGGAACCGGTTTTTTTAAGTTTGCTAATAAGCTCTTCTTCTCTGTCTGAAAGAAGATAACGCCCCTCCTCTTGTTTTTTCTTTAAGTACCATTCATAATTTTTCAACTCCGGGTGATCTTTGACAAAGGCAAGATCAAGATCTTTGATCCAGCGCACAAATTGAGTTTCAGGAACAGTCATGGCTTCCATCTTCTTTTGGAGTTGATCGGTCTTTTTTTGAGATTCTTCGTCCCTGACATTGATCGCTAATTGAAATTGGGAGTAAGAAAAAAGTTGATAGATTAACTGACTTGTTATTTCATTTTGCTTGACGTAATGAAGCAATTCTGCAGAAGCATCTGAGTTTTTATCAAGGTTTTTCGCCCATTGCTGAAAATCAGCTATATCCTTGTCTAGTTGTTTCCAATCCTGCAAATAGCTGGGATCTTCATATGAAGGGTATAATCGAGATACATTCCAGGACATTTTGTTTACTCCTTATGGTTTTCATTTATATCCATCATATCAAACAAAACTAAAAAATGAAGCAATACCTACCCTTCTATTCAATAAGTGAGGTATAATAAGAACAAACGCTTCCTTGATTGGTGTATAGGAGGAAATCATGGGCTATGGGATATTTATTGGGATCTTAGTCGTAATTGCCATTATAGGAACTCCAGTGGCTTTTTTGACTTATTTTTTGAGTCGAAAACACATCGAAAAAAAAGCGATTGCAAAGTCCCTTGAAAACTGGAAAAAAAGCCACCTTATCGATGACGAGACTTATGAAAAACTTAGTGTGAATTTTCCAAAACCAGGAAAGAAGCATCAATGGTCTCTTATGCAAATTACTTACTTTGTCGGAAGCCTGTTTATTGGTATTGGCTTTATCCTCTTTATTGCTTCCAATTGGGAACTCATTGCCTCCTGGGCAAAATTAGCTTTAGTGCTTGTGTTGGCAGGCATAGCCCTGCTTACCGGGGAATACCTACGAAAAAAAAGGAAAGGAGCACTACCCTATCTGGGAGAGGGTTTGATTTTTCTTTCGAGTCTCTTGTGGGGAGCTGGCATCATATTTCTATTCCAATCTGCCCAATGGTCCATCCATTATAATGCGCTGATTCTTGCGATATGGATCCTTTCCATTCTCCCTCTCTACCTCTGGCTCAAATCGGATCCCATAGCTTATCTCTGTATTTTCCTGGGTTTTTTATGGACTATTTTCATGAAAGATCTATACCCTTCCTACACTTTAATGTTTTATTTCTTTCCCCTTGTTTTTTGGTACTTGATAGCAAAAGATCACCTATATAAAGAGGCTTTTTTGTGGCTGAGTGCTTTTTTGATTATTCCCTTTATCCGGTCTTCTGGCGTGGAAATAACCAGCTATTTGGTTGTTTTGTGTTTTTTCTTTGCCATACTTAGCTCGTTTTATCTGATAAAATCCAAAAACCAAAAAAGCTCCATCTACTTTGCTCTTGCTTCGTTGGCTTTTGCTTTTTTCTCGCTTTCCAACTGGAATATTTGGTCCCTGGCTTTTTGGCTGGTTTGGCTCTTCCTCCTGGTTTGGTTTTCCTTTGGCTTGTACCAACGCAAAGAAGTGCTTCCTTTCAATCTGGTGCTGGCCGGAGTTTATATTCGTGTATTTGCTGGGCTTCAAACCACTTTTATGAACCGCCCCTCAGACGTTTGGCATCCTGAGGGTGTGATGTTGGTCTGGCTTCTTTTTTCTTCAGTAGCTTTAGCCTTGTCGGTCTTTCTAAAACGTTTCCCCAGCCTGCAGACATCGCTACGCTGGTTTAGTTACCTTGTGGTGATGTTAAGTCTCTATTTTCTCTCTAGCTATCAATATATTGACTCCCTCCTTCCGTACCAGATCCAGCATTCCCGTCTTCTTTTGACTCATCAAGTTTTTCTCTCGATTTTAATTATTCTCAGCATCGGGATACTGACGCTCTACTTTATGAAATACAAAAGTAAGAAGCTCTTTCCCTATCCTCTACTTTTTTTAACTGCCAACACTCTCATGGCTTGTGGAGTTTTGCTGCTTTTCCCTTTGCTGTCTGCAGATCTTGCCTTGAAAGTTTACTTTTACAACGGAGTGCTCTTACTTCTTATTATCAGTACTTTTTTTTGGGCCAATCAGGAAGAAGATCCTCTGCTTTATTATGCAGGAATGGCTTCGCTTCTTTTGTTCATCATCCTGCGTTATACCGACTTATTTTGGAAACTACTGGATCGATCAGTCTTTTTCATCCTTGGTGGTTTCGTGTTACTCACCGTGGGCATTGTGCTTGAAAAACAAAAAAAGCACATCATAGAAGGGAGTCCTTCGCATGAAAATTCCTAAAACCTTATGGATTCTTTTGCTTTGGTTGTCCATCATCGTGCTCTTCTTTTCCTTTCAAGCCTGGCAGGACAGATCCAGCAGAGATATCTGGGTAAAACCTGTTCCAGTTGATCCTCGGGACCTATTAAGAGGCGAATACATCATCTTGCAATATGATTTTTCCGTTTACTTCGCCAAAAACCTAAAACACAATGAAGTTCAACCAAAAAGAGCGAAAACAGTGTATGCTGTGTTGAGAGAACAAGATTCTCTTTGGATTTTTAACTATTTCACCTTCACTAAACCCTCTTCAGAGGAGGTTTTTTTAAGGGGCATGTTGCGAGATAGCGTAGGGGACACTAACGTGATTGATGGAGCTTTTATAATTTATAATCTGGAGTCCTGGTTTGTACCGGAAGGGCAAGGACCCATACTGGAGCAAAATTTGGGAGGCTCGCTCAAAGCAAAGCTGAGAGTAAACCCCTGGGGATGGGCACGTATCGTCGAAGTTTCGACTGAAGAATTGGGGAGGTAAGAATGTCAAAGATTTCGTATTGTGGATTGGATTGTGAGATTTGTCCAGCTTTTATTGCCACTCGGGATGGCAATGCTGACTTACTGGAAGAAACTGCTCAACGATGGTCTGAGTTATACCATTGCACCATGACTCCCAAAGATGTGCTTTGTGGAGGATGCACTTCAGGCTCAGGCATCGTTAACTGTCATTGGCATGAGTGCGAAATACGCATTTGTGCTGAGGATAAAAAAGTAGAAAATTGTGGAAAATGCGAAAAGTATTCGTGCGAAACAATTCAAGCCTTAACTGACTTGGTTCCGGAAGCAAAAGAAAAGCTGGATCATATTCACTCCGAAAAATGAGGACGGTTGAGCTCCCATAACTCCCACAAATCCGAAGCATAGTCACTTGCTTTTGAAGATATAAAGCCAAGACTGATACTCTTGGCTCTAGCGTTCCATGCGGTTTCAGCATCCACTTCGTGATCGCCAATGTATAGAAGCTTTTGGGGAGATATATTAAGCATCTTGCCAAGCTTTTGAAGAATATCAGGCGCTGGCTTGCCATGCTCAACTTCTTCCGAAGTGATGACCGTATGGATATCATTCTGAATACCAAGGTGTTTCATCATTCGCTCGGTAGCCTTGCGATTGTCCGAAGTGGCAATGCACACTGGAAGCATGGCACTAAAATAGCTAATCAACTCAATGGCTCCAGGATTTACTTTATAAATACGCTCCAAATCCAGGTTTTGATTGGTGGAGTCAATAATATCTCGCGCTTTGCTTCGACATTCATGCCATGGAAGTCCATGAGAAAGCCAAAGAGCGGAAGCTGTTAAGACTACAGCCTCCCCAGCATAATAGGTCAGCAGAGGCGCATCTCTTCGCCCACTGCTGACCCCAAACAAACGGTCTGCTTGAGCCTCAATATCATAGCCCATAGCTCGTGCTGTTTGAACATATTCATAAAAAATGTACTTCCAGCTATCAATGTTTCCTATCAGGGTTCCATCTTTATCAAATACCAGAGCAGAGATGTCAAATGAGCTACGCTTGGAGTAAAAAATCATTCCGATACTTTAACGAATTTTCCTGCACTCAAAGTAATAGCGCTTCTCTTCCGCTTCACCCATGGAGAATGTTTTACGGGGTAGAGCTCCGTCCACCGAAACCGTGGTGAACAAATCTGCTTTGTCCATCGAAGCCAAGAGAAAGCCCATTCGATCATCGGAATCAGATATTTTACGAAGACTTTTCTCTCCGTGGATGTAGTCAATTTTGCTTTCGGGATGCTTGTTGAGGTATTCATCTAAAAGAGCCTGCAAAACACCCACGCATAAATGGCTGGGGTAGTCTTTAAGACGAAGAGTCTCGCTTTTAGATCCCTGAACCATCTGAACTTCCTTGCCATTTCCGGATAAAAACTCTTTCAAATCAGCAGGATCTACATCAAACATGACGCGATGAATGGGCTCAAAAAGCAAACCTTGATCGTGAACATTATTGAGCTCAACCAAGGCATATCGAGCAGGATGTTTATCCAATTCATCGGAAGAAAGTGTTTTTTTAAGGTTTTCCCAGCATTGTTTGGCAGTAGCCAGAGAATGATTGCCATCTCCCACTGCATAAAGATAGCCATCTTCTTTAATTAAGCAGGCCAGGGCATTGGCTATTCCATGTATCGTGTCGATTTCATTGATCCGATAGGCACTGAGATGCCCTCCATCCATCATTAACTCAGTTTCGTACAGTTGATAGTCTGGCTTTTCATACCTGGAGAGCAAAGGCTCAATAACTGAGAAAGCAGGGTCATCGATTAAGACCAGCACGTGGGGCAATTCGATGGGTGCATCCTTGCGAATTTGAACACGAGGAGGAATACGCTCCATAACAGTCTTTTCGGTAGCTCGTATCATGGCCGAACTGCCTGCATGATAATCATACTTTTCCAAATCCAGCGCGACCATGAGTCCTGTGCGTATTGTTCCGTTTTTCATGGTGCGTCGAACGAGAACAAATCCTTCCATGGGATCGGATAGCACTTTCTGTTCAAGGTAGGATTTCATGGTTTGGTTGATGTCTTTGATACGTTCCTCTTTGCCGTCCTCTTCGAGATAAACTTCAGGGAAGATGATATGAAAAGTTGAGGCAGAGTTTTGAGTGATTCTGGCTACTTCTGACCAATACTCAGGCTCACTGGTGAATTGATCACAAGCTACTACAGCCCATTTTTTAAGATCCACCGTTTTATTGGGTAAAAGAATCTCGGGAACTCTAAGCGCTACTTTATCCAACAAGCTTTGGTTTATGTTTAACTTCATTTAAGCTCCTTTAAGCAAATAATAAATTTCAACTTTCCATTATACCGTTTTTTGTGTCACATGGATAAAAGCATTATTTTACTTCAAGGCTAATCCCCTGAGTTTCTGCCTGCCAGGTCACTTGAGCACCAAATTGCTCGGAAACAAAACGCAAAGGAAGAAAGGTTCGTTGATTGACAATAGTAGGGCTTGCATCCAGCTCAATGATTTTGCCATTTACGCTGGCTATTTTTGAGTCCGGAACAAAAACCAGCTCATTATCTCTGTATTGAATAGTTATCGTTTTGTTTACTGCATCGTAGGTCACCATAGCCCCAAAAGCTTCCGCAATGAATCTGAGGGGCACCATCGTTCGGGACTCTTTAATAAATGGAGCTGCATCCAGTTGAACAGTTTTCCGATTATGTCGGGCTTCAAGTTTTCCGATATAGAGTTGTATTTGAATGAAATAGTTGATATCAATCGCCAAGTCTTTTTTTTCACCATCAAGACACTCATAAACCAATTTAATATGATTGACTCCACCATATAAAGCTACAGGCACAGCAATAACAGAACCCCCTTGAAGATACTTAGCAGAAGAGGGTGCAAGAAACTTGGTTTCGCTATCCACCTTGATCAGGAGATTTAATGAAGCAATATCCACGGTAGCATTATGCTTGGGATATAAAAGCTCTACCCCGCATGATACTTGATCCTTGATAGTAAAAATATTCAGTTGGCTTGATTTTTCTTCCTTGCTCAACACATTAATAGCATGAACTTCAATACTATCGGGGTAAGAGTCCATTGGAGGTGCAAGAATTGAAAACTCAAGACTTTGTCCAGGCAGAAGACTGACTTCATATTGCTCAGCATTTGTTTGCTCTATTCCGTTGATCTCGAAGCTCCACTGAGCTGGATTTATTTCTTCAAGCCCTGAAATGTAAGGTGTGATATGATATATTCCAATGCTCTGACCAAAATGGCTTAAAACAAAGCTATGTTTTTGCTCTTTACCAGCTGTCCAGGAAACCGAATTAGCTTTTTGCTTCCATGTAAAAGCTTCATTCGAAGAATTTTGTATTGAAACTTGAGAGCTTTGTAGGATTTCCTGGCTTTCCATATCCTGCACCCAGACTAATACCTGCCATTCTCCCTCAGGTATGGCGTCAGCAGGAACTTCGATGAATAGATCAAAAACCTGCCCCTTCTTGGTAAAATCGCTTCCATCCCTTGCTCTTAACTTTAGACCCTCACTATTATGCATCCATCTTGCTACTTCATGGTGCACTTCATTTTTGTTTTTCCCTTTAAAAAGAACTTCCTTTTCCGAAAGTACAGCAAAAAAACGCAAATTTTCAGCATTTTCAAGGTTTTGCAGAGCTTGTCCCTGAATCATCACTTGAAGCGAAGAGGAGCCCTGTGCAATACTAGCAAGCGCATGCAAAGAAAGAGGCGATCTAAGATGTGCTCTTCCCTTAACTATCGCATCGTAAGTTTCAAACATGGAATCCTCAAGATTGGCTATTCCTCCGTCTTTCCTGAATATTCCATCAAGGAAAAACACTGGAGTGCCCGTTGCTTGATAGAAATTGGCTCTGTCTTGTCCAAAGGGGCGACAAAGCAAATCACTGCCTTCATCCTTGCAAGCAAGATAATAGGATAAAAGCAGTAACTGATCCTTTGAGTACTTCCTGCCAAGATCATGGATTCCTTTTTCAGCAGAAGGGCAGTAGCCACACCAGGTGGCAGTAAAAAGCTCAGAAAACATAGTCCTTTTGATTGAGCTTTCGGAGGGAGCATAGGCAATATAACGGGTGTATTGTCGTTGGATCTTGAGTTCTGGCGATCGAAGAGTTATCTGGAATGGATAGAGTCCTGACATAAGCTCCTTTTTTGCTGTGGCAGAAAAAACTATTCTTTGGGATCGATCTTTGCTTATGTCGATTTTCTCCTGTTCCAGTATAATGTCGAAATTATCTAACAGATCTTTTACTCCAAGCTCAAAAGAGCCTTCAAGCTCATTCTGGCTATATACATACAGCCTGGTATCAGGATGAGTATCAGTAATTTTTATCCAATCACTAGATCCAAGTTTCAAACCTATCTGATCATTGCGTGAAAAACGAAGATCGATAGCATAGCTTTCTCCGTCCTCAAGAAGTACTTGGATTTGAGTCTGAATGGAGCCATTCATAGCAATTTTGTCGGGAATTAAAGAAAATGAGATTGGATTTATACTCCCTTTAAACTGGGGGGTTCGAATCAAAATCCCAGGATGAGAACAATTAACTTTTCCCTGAATAGGAAAACCGTTACTACTTACCACTGTAAAGGAACCCCCATCGCTAGCTAAAACATTGTTTCCAAGGTCGATTTCTTTCACGCTAAGCAAAGCAGAGGGAGTGTGAGGAAATTTGTTTAAAGGAATTGCACTCACTTTATCGCTCAAAGCAGTGGTTAAAAAGAGCGTTTTATCGTTGATGGCAAGCGCTACAGGTTTGGAGGGTAATTCAATCAACTCAGTTAAATCAATCCAGCTTTCATAGGCGGGGTGGAAAAGCTGTACCCTTTCTTGCAGTGAGTCAGTTAGCACCCAATTCCCGTTGACAGCTATGCCGGAAAAAGCCTGAAATTGTCCCGCATGAGAACCAAAAGATCCCCTTTGCTGAAAAGAGTTAAAACCATAATAGATTTGATGATTGGCTTGATCACATAGATACAACTCTTTGCCATCTGAGGTCATATGAGTAATCCATGGGGTTAGCGCGCCAGTGGTAGGTAGCTCCTTTACATCCAGGAGGTAGCCCAGTTCATCCAGCACCCAAATAAAACGGTCTTGCGCAATATAAATCTTGTCTCCCATCACTGTCATGGCTGTGGGGTTTTCAAGAAAAGTTGCAGCTCCCTGAAGGATACCCGCAGAAGAGCCATTTTGCTTGAAAATCAAAATTTGAGACTGAGAAATATCCAAAATGAGTACCTTATCCTTCAAGAGTGCAACGGAAGCAAGCTCTGAGGAGGAAGAGGATTCAGGTTTAGGCACAAACCACTTAGCTTCTCGTTCTAACTCCATATTGTATAGACTAAGCATCCGATTAGAATTATTTAAACAAGCCAGGTAGTCAGAGTTTAAAAACAAAAGTTGGGATGGATATTGAGGAGATCCCGTGAGTTGAGAATGGAAAGACTTGCTTGCATCCACTTGACCATCTTGTAGGCCAATAAAACAAGCTATCATGATTAAAAGAAACTTAAGCGTATATTTCATGGCAAGCTCCTTTATCGATTGACGTAGTCTTTATCTTAACACAGAAAGCGTTGCGCTTCAATAAACAAAATGGAATCAGGAGAAGCTTTCTGTTGAATTGCACGGAGGGAAATTAATCGATAATGAGGTGAGTACATTTTTCGGTAAAACTCCGAATGATGAAAAGGGCCCAGCTTGGAAAAAGTCAATTCCCTAAACTCACTTGCAAGAACAGCATAATATCGCGAGTTCAATTCATTTAGCATAAGAAAAACCATTTCAACAAGTTCATTCCAGGAAAATGGAGGTAATGGAGTCGGCTCAGAGCAGGATTGTAAAAATAGCTCGTGTATTAGTTGGACATCTATAAAATGTTTTGATGCGCTTGCCAAATGTAAGCGGAACATAGGGTAATGAATCCAAACAGGTTGCAAGAGGGGATCCGAGGGATGGGGTCTTAAAGTTTTCATTTCCTGGTTCAACCATTCGTAAAGTTCCTCGGGAGCGGATACTGCATGTTGAGGGCCATAAGCGGCTTGATAGAGCAACTTTGCCAGGTCTTGGGCTTTTGCCTTGGGAAAAAGTTCCAACTCATGTTGAATTGTTTTTTGAAGTTGAAGGAACACCGAATCAGGCTTTGTCATGGATGGGACATGCCTTAATACATTCCATGCATTCAATGCAATCACTTCGTCTTACTTTAACATGTTTTTTATCAAGAAAAAGGGCATTGGAGGCACATTCATTGAAGCACTTTCGACAAGATTTACAGCCTGAGATCAATTGGTCAGACTGAACACCAAAACGAAGTGCAAGCCAGTTGCTCAGACTAAAAAGAGCGCCCAGAGGACACAAAAAACGACAAAAGGGACGGTAAATAAATAGCGAAAGACCTAAAACCACAAAAGCGGTAGCAAACATCAAAGGGCTTCCATACAATTGAAAAATAGCCTTGAAAGGATCCAACTGACAAAACCACCCAACTGAAAAGAACAGAGCTGTGATGGCAATTCCAAGAAGAACGATCCATCTTCCATATTGTAAAAAGCGTTCCCAGCAAGAAGAAACGGAAATCCTTAGACTCTTACGCAATAAAACATCCTGGATAGCACCCTGAGGGCAAACCCATCCGCAAAAAATTCGACCCTTGAAAAAAGTAAAAACCATCAATAAAAGTAAAGCCACTACAGCACTGAAACCCCAAGCAGGATGTTTTAGCCAAAGAAAGAAACGCTCCACCCAACCAATCGGACATAAACAACCCCCTGCATAGAATCCAAAAAAACCTATGCTGGCAATTAGAAAAAAAGAGCGCCATCGATACCATCTTTTTCGAATCAAAAACCAGGATATTAGAAGAGCTAAAAAATAGTAAAGTATCCATTGCTCCTGCTTGCCAAAGGAAAAAGCTCTTATCGGACTCGGAACCAAAGGAGGAAGATCAAGCTCAATTTGACTACTTTGAGGGAAAGAATTTTCACTCCTCGATGAAAGGTCTTCCTCCTGTTTTTCTTGAGTGCTGGCTTCCGAAGCAGGAGCTTGGTCAGGAATATTCTGCAAAATTATCTTGTCCTGAGTCTTAAGGGGAGGTTTTGGTGGATTCGCTGGCTTCTGCTCATTTCCATTCGGTGAAGGAGGGCTTTGAACGGTCTTGCTTTCAGGGGTGGGGGACGAAGGTGGATTCGCTGTATCAGACGGAGCTTGGGGGGTCTGAGGTTCAGGAGTTGGCTCAGAGCCAGGATCAGGTGAAGGTTCAGGGGAGGGATCTACTGGCGGTTCAGCTTGTCCTGGCGGTTCAGAAGGAGAAACATCAACTTCTTTGGCTTTCACTTGAAACGTGATTTGAACAGGTCGAGTTGGAAAAAGAGTACAAGAACTACTCATTCTTAAAATAGCTTCTCCTGCTTCTAAAAACTGCAATTTGATTGTTCTGGTGGCTATTCGGCCAGAGATAGACCAGGAACCTTCGTCCAGCAGGGATATGTTGCTTAGTTGAAGAACAATAACATCGGGGGTGCTGGGACATCTTCGATGTTCCACCTGTCGAGTTAAGGTAAAAGCTTTGACTTCTTCTACTTCTACTTCGCTTCCATAGCTTGGATTAATTTGCATAATACAGGCATCAACTCCTGGAATCTGAGAAAGCCACAGTAAAAGTACTATTGCAAAAAGCATTACCTGTAGATAAGGTCTAGTTTTCTTTTGCATTGTGCTATTATATTTCATATATATTTTTTTCATACCCTTCTTTAAACATGCTGATTATTATAAAGTTCCGAGTAAAATGAAAATGAAGTAATTATGAAAATATGATGAAAGCTAAATAACTAAACAAGCAGGTAGTGATGAGAAAAAAAACAAAACTAATTACCATAGGAACAAAAGCAATTGGCGATCAGCAGGCAATAGCAATTCAAAGCATGCTGATGTGCGACCCAATCAAGCTTGAGGAAGCTTTAACTCAGGTTCAAGCACTGGAAAGTGCTGGTTGTGATTTGATACGAGTTGCAGTGCCATCCATGCAAAGTGCTAAAAATTTGAGCATATTAAAAAGCAAAATGCATATCCCTCTTATAGCTGATATTCACTTTGATCCTGAGCTTGCTTTGGAAGCAATCAAACAAGGGGTAGACAAAATCAGACTCAATCCCTCAAATATAAGAAATGAGGTCCAAATCCGTGAAGTTGTAGCCTGTGCAAAGGATCATGGTATCCCCATTCGAGTAGGCGCAAATCAGGGTTCATTAAAAGCTCAGGACAAGCATAAGACTTCCCCGGCAAAAGCTTTGTTTGATGCTATTTGCAGAGAAGTGGATTTACTTGAAAAAATGAACTTCCATCAGATAGTTCTATCAGCCAAAGCCTCAGATATCCGCACCAATCTTGAAGTCAACCGAAACTTATCTCAAGCTTTTGACTATCCCTTACATCTGGGTTTAACAGAAGCAGGTCTTCCTTGTCAGGGGGCGGTTAAAACCACCTTAGCTTTGAGTCCCTTACTTACGGAAGGCATTGGAGATACCCTTCGCTTTTCTCTCACGGGCAGTTTAGAGGACGAAATATATGCAGCAAGAGCTTTGTTGCGCTATTTAAATCTTGAAGACAGCGTCGAAATCATTGCCTGCCCCACTTGCGGAAGATGCAAATGGAACGTAGCTCAAGCTGCTGCAAGGATCAGCCAGGCAGTAAGTCATCTTAAAGTGAAAGCTTCTCTGGCAATCATGGGGTGTGAAGTCAATGGTCCAGGGGAAGCGTCTGAAGCAGATTTTGGAATCGCTGGAACAGGCAGTAAAGTTCTGCTCTTTGAAAAAGGAGTACGAATTGCCAGTGGAGAAGAAGAGGCAATGATCCAGCTACTTTTGGAGAAAATTTCTCAAAGCTTTCACCACAGATCTTCCAGCCAAAAACCCCGTTGAAAGAGCAATCTGGAGATTGAAACCCCCAGTTAGAGCGTCCAGATCTATAACTTCCCCAGCAAAATATAAGCCACGACACAGGAGAGACTCCATGGTATGTGGGGATATTTCCTGAACGGATACTCCTCCTGATGTGACCATACTCTCGCTAAAAGAAGGTAAGGGTGAAACATCACAAGGCAGGCGTTTGAGCTTGTCAAGCATGGCAAAACGTTCTTTTTTTGCCCACAGCATGGGAGAGCTATCCTGCCAGGAATGAAAATCTCCCAAAAACCACTGACATAATCGCTGGGGTAAGATTCTTAAGCCTCCAAGCCATTGCTTCATTGACTTTTTTCGAGGGTATTCTGCCCATTGCTGTAATATCTCTGCTTCTGAAATATCAGGAAGCCAATCAATAAGCAATTGGGGGGAGGGATGGCTCAAAAAAGCGCTTAGGTTGAGCACTGTGGGGCCTGATATTCCCTGGTGAGTCAACAACAAAGGTCCATGAAACGATTTAGCTTCTTTTGCATTTTGATCCAGTAGGCGAATTGTCACCCCCGAAAGGCTTGTGCCTGCTAAATCATGGAAGGGTGCACCTTTGATTGCCAGGGGAGTCAGGGAAGGTCTGGGATCGATAATATGATGCCCTGCTTGTTGGGCTAAAACATAACCTTCCCCATTAGATCCTGTTTGAGGCCAGCTTTTGCCTCCGCAGCAAAGAACAATGTGTTTGCTTTCAGCCATAAATCCATCCTCATGAGCTACCCCCTGAATAGCATGCTGATGAATCTGTAAAGAGCTAATACGTTGCTGAATAATGCTTGCTCTTCCCTTGGAAAGCTCAGTCTCAAAGACACTGAGGATCGTTTTGGCAGTATTGCTTTCTGGAAATAGTCTTCCCTCAGAATCTGAGCTAAGCTTAACTTGCCTTAAATCCATCCAAGTCCTCAGGTCTTCGTTGGAAAATGCGTGAAAAGCACTACTTAGAAATTTGTAATTACGAGGGATTTTATCTTCCCAAAACTCCATCGACAGGGTATTGCTAAGGTTGCATCGTCCATTGCCAGTCATCAATAACTTGATGCCAGGTCGTGCCTGCTTTTCTGCAAGAATCACCGAAAAACCTTCCTGAGCTATTTGAATAGCTGACATCATTCCTGCTGGGCCAGCACCCACCACCACAGCATCAGTTTTGTGAACAAAACTCATGCGGGAAGCAAAAAAACAAAAAACAAACGAACCAAGAGAAAGTAAATCAATAAACCAGTCACATCTTTAATAGTGGTGATGATAGGATCAGCTCCTGCTGCTTGATCTAAGCCCATTTTCATCAGAAGGTAGGGAATAAAAAAGCCTAACATAGTGGCTAAAGTAATGGTAAGCACCAAAGCCAAACCCACTACCAAACCTAGCATAGGAATGTTTTGCCAGAAAGCTGCCATGATGCCAGCTGCCAAACCCATCACAATGCCTAAGAAGAATCCTACTTTCATTTCGCGAAAGATATGTTTCCAAAAACGGTGTAGGTTGATTTGCCCCAAAATCAAGGCACGATTGAAAATAGTGGAAGATTGTGTGCCAACATTTCCACCCATATCCATAATAACTGGAATAAACACAGCCACAGAAGTAACAGCAAGAAAAGTGCCTTCAAAAAGATGAATTACTTTACCAGCTAGAAAACCTCCAAACATAGTCACCAAAAGAAAAGGCAAGCGTACTTTCAAAGCATCGATGTAGGATCCGTCTATTAATTTCGCACTTTGGTTGGATTCTTTTTTGTTGGAACTTATCAGACCAGCTTTGTTGTAAATGTCTTCAGTGGCTTCCTGCTCCATAATACCTAAAGCATCATCCACAGTGATGATTCCAACCAGACGATCTTCGCTGTCCACAACGGGTACTGCCAGCAAACTGCTGTCATATAGAATATTAGCGGTTTCTTCCTGATCGGTATCAGTGCTGACTTTAATAAGCTGGGTTTCCATGATATCTTTAATAAGCTGTTGAGGTTGAGCTAAAACCAGCTCTTTGAGGGAAACCACTCCCATCAATTTTCGGTTGGTATCAGTAACATACAGCGTATATAAAGTTTCAATTGACTCTGGTAGTTTGCGAATTTTTTGGAGGGCTTCTTCAACGGTGATATTGTCTTTAAGTCTGACGTATTCAGGAGTCATCAGCCTTCCTGCTGTCTGTGGAGCATATCCCATGAGTACAGCAGTTTTTTTACGTTCTTCAGGATTTAAAGAATACAGAAGTTTTTTGGTTACTCTGGCAGGCAACTCATCAAAAAGCTTTACACGGTCATCAGGTGCAAGCTCAGTTATCGTTTCAATCACTTTTTCTTCGGTAAATGAAAGTAAAAGTTTTTCCTGGTAATGCAAATCCAGGGCTTCAAAAACTTCTAAGGAATTTTCTTTGTTTAATAAACGAAACAGAACAACGATTTCATCGCTGGTGCATCCTTCAAAGAGATCCAGTATCTCAATGACTGAAGCTTGATTGAGTAATAGTTTGAGCTCCTCCATTTTTCGTTCTTGAAGAAGCTCTTTGATTTGGGATAAAAGGATATTCATGAACCCACCTCCTGAAATAACAAAATATGAAATGAATCGGAACATTTAATACAGCTTGCCTGGGACTGTCCGAATCTTCCTGCATAGGGGTTCACCTCCTCTTAACCGATTTTTAAACTAGTTCCTATTTTACTCCTTTTTTTGTTTTTCAAGAAAATCTTTTCGATCTCTTTAAATAGGATAATTTAAAAGAAAGATATGATATCTTTGAAAGTAACTAAGAGCATTAGGCTGATTAATAGTAAAAAACCAGCAGTATTGACCCAAATTTCGAATTTTTTGTTGACTGGCTTTTTAGTAAGCCCTTCCCAGAAAGCAAACAAAATCTTTCCCCCATCGAGAGGTGGAAAAGGAAACAAGTTAAGCATTCCCAGGTTTAAACTTAAAAATGCAATAAAAAACAAAAAAGCAAGCCATGAAACTGAAACAGTTTCAGCAGCCATACCAACAATTTTAATGGGACCAGCCACCTGAACACCAGGATCCATACGTCCAGTAATCAACTTCCCCAAAAAACCTAAAAATTCGATGAAAAATTTAGCCATCGTTCGAAGGGTAAGTGATATTGAGTTTAAGAAGGAGACCTTTTCATATACCGGCTGAAAAGCAACTCCAATTAAACCTATTTTAACTGTTTTTCCTGGACTAACTTCCTTTTCAACCTCTTTGGGCTGAATTGGAACCTGGAGCATTTCCTTATTTCGCTCAATGTGAAGAGTGATGGGTTGATTGGCATTTTTATTGATATATTGGGTTAGCTTAGTTAAATCGTCAGTAAAAATATCATCAATTCCTTTAAGTCTGTCTCCGGCTTGAATTCCCGCACTTATAGCAGGATAATCGGGCTCAAGTTGGGCTACTTGTTGGATAGGATTACCCTGGATGGATATGATAGTCACGATCAACAAAAAAGCTGTGATAAAATTGGCAAATGGTCCAGAAAAAGCCACGATAAATTTGGACCAGGGTGGTTTGGAGTTGAAGGAATCAGCATCTGAGTTTTCTGCATCTTCCCCCTTTATTTGACAAAAACCACCAATAGGAACCCAACAAAGGCAATATTCGGTATCTCCACGTTTGATACAAAAAATGGAAGGACCCATACCAATGCCAAAACGTTCCACTTTCATACCAGCTTTTTTTGCAGTGATCAAATGGCCTATTTCATGAATAGCTATTATTACTGACAAACCGAGAATAGCAAAAATTATATTTAAAATCATATCAGCATCCTTTCTTAATCCAATCAAGTATCTCTTTATATATACCCAAAATACTACTTGGATTTATAGTAGATATGTCAAGAGGAAACTCGAACTCAAGTCGTTCCAGAGTCTCTAAAACCCAGGGACCAAAAGCTTTAAAACTTAAAGTTCCTTGAATAAAACGTTCCAATCCTAGCTCATCTGCTGCAAGATATACTAAGGGAAGCCATTTCGCCTTGTCAGGATCTTGGATACATTTATAAGCAGCTTGAATGATGGCAAGATTTTTGGCATCTAACGGAACAAAAGGAAGAGAATCAAGTTTTTTCCATACAAAAGAGGGTAAATAGGAGCTTTCCAGGCGTTGTGGCCAAGTTAGTGCATATTGAATGCAAAGTCTCATGTCAGGAGGAGCTATATGAGACGTTGATGTGCCATCAATCCAATCTATAACTGCATGAATCCAGGACTTTGGATGAATCAATATATCAAGCTGATCTGCTCTTAATGAAAAAAGGAAATAAGCCTCCAAAAGCTCTATGCCCTTGTTGGCCATCGTGGCAGAATCGAGGGTAACTTTGGAGCCCATCTGCCAACTCGGATGTTTTAGAGCCTGCTCAGGAGTGATGGACCCCCAATCGATATCAAGATCAGGGCGTGAGTAAAAGGGACCCCCTGAAGCAGTAAGATATACTTTTTTAAGCTCTTGAAGCGAGTGACCTTGTAAAAGAGAGTGAATACTGGCATGTTCGCTATCCACTGGCATCAGAAGACACTTTTTTTGTATTTCATTAAGCAAACCTGAACAACCCGCCAGTATCAGGGTTTCTTTGTTAGCTATAGCGATTCGAGGGCAGAGCGGATAGCATTCTTGTAGTATAGTAAAAGCAGTTAATCCAGCACTCGCTATTAATAAGATATCTGGGGGATGTTCAAAGATGGCTCTTATAATCTCTTTGTATCCAGATAAAAAATTTTGGGGTAGCGCTGGAGCATCCTGATTGGTGCATGCCAGGGGGATTTCTGGCCAGGGTTTTGCAAGTTGGTGTAAAGTCTGCCAATCACTATGACAAGACATTAGGGTGGGGCTAAAATAATCAGAGAAGTGGTGAAAAATATCCAGGCACTGTTTGCCCACAGAACCTGTAGCTCCTATCAATGCAATGCTTTGTTTTTTCATGAAAGAAGCACTAAGATATAAGCAAATACAAAAAACAACATGCTATCAAATCGATCCAGCATTCCTCCATGACCCATGAGAATCTCCCCTGAGTCTTTTTTTCCAAATTGCCGTTTAAGGTAGGATTCGAGTAAGTCGCCAGTAAAAGCTGAAAGCATGAGCAGGAGCGACCATAGGTATGGATTCAGTCCATAGATAGGTAGTTTGAAATAATGAAGAAGCACTAAAAAAACCAGGCTTGCTCCAATAATACCACCCAGGGTGCCTTCAATGGTTTTTTTGGGGGAGAGTTTGGGAGCAATAGGGTGTTTGCCAAAAGTAATGCCTGTAAAATAGCTAAAGGTATCCACAGCCCAAACCCCTAAAAGAATAAGGACGATGGAGTTGCTTCCCAGTTTTTGAAAAATATGAAACAAAAAAAAGAGAGGGAAAGTGATATATGCAAGATAGGCAAAATAAATCAACACATGCTCTTTTTTGGGAAACTTGATGATGAGCCAGATCGAAAGAGGAAAAATGAGCCAGGAAACCCTTAACACCCAGGAAGCCCAGCTGGTAAAACTTGCTTGGATGAAAAAAATATACATAAGAGAAGCACAGAGGATAAACAAGTATTTTTTTTGATTTTTGACTTGAATCAATTCAGCTAATTCGAGTAGCATGAAGACCCACACCAGGGTCCAAAAAGTTAGGAAAGCAAAGAGGTTTAGACGAGTACTACCAAGAAGAAGAGGTATTCCAATCAAAGCAATCCATAGTCTTGATTGTAGCTGAAAAGAGTTAAATTTTTGAATCATATTGTTTTTCATACGCTACCGAATCGCCTCAATCGGTGTTGAAAAATCTCAATACAAGACTTTAAATGCTCTTTTGTGAAATCAGGCCATAAAACATCCAAGAATACAAATTCTGCGTAAGCAATCTGCCACAACATGAAATTGCTTATTCTTTGTTCCCCGCTGGTACGAATCAGTAAATCAACAGCAGGCATACCCTGAGTATCAAGGTATTGTTCGAACACTTCTTCGCTGATAGCTTCTGGATTCAAATCAGTTTGTTTTATTTTTTGAATTGCACGAATAATCTCGTTCTTGCCAGAGTAATCCAAGCAGATATTAAGTTTTAGAGCTGTGTTTTCCTGGGTGAGTTTTTTGGCTTCTTCGAGGGTTCTCTGCAAATAATCAGGGAAACGATGCAATTGGCCGGAATAGTTGATGCAAACACCCTGCTGAGAGAGTTCTTTAAGCTCTTCGCGGATGATGAGATTGAATATTGAAAAAAGACTTTCAATTTCTTGCTTGGGTCTCTGCCAATTTTCGGTTGAAAATGCATAAAGAGATAAATAAGGTATTTGTAGCTCTATAGCGCCCTCAATGCAGGATCGAATAGCTTTCCGAGAAGCCCGATGTCCTTCAATTCGAGGAAGAAAACGCTTCTTTGCCCATCTCCCATTACCATCCATAATAATGGCAACATGTAAAGGCTTGGACAAATCAGATTTCCTTAACTTCTTGTTCTTTTCGTTTTACTTCCTGGTCTATGAGTTGTACCTCGTGATCAGTAAGCTTCTGGATTTCTTGCTCTGCTCTTTTGCATTCATCTTCAGATATCTTTTTAGCTTTTTCAAGTTTTTTGATACGATCATTGCCGTCTCTTCGAATATTTCGAATGGCTACTTTGGCTTCTTCCCCGAATTTGGAAAGTTGTTTGGCTAAATCATTGCGACGTTCTTGAGTCAAGGGCGGAAAAACTATGCGTATCTGTCGTCCATCGTTAAGGGGATTGATGCCTAAATTAGCCTTATCAATAGCTTTTTCAATATCTTTAAGGCTTGATTTATCCCATGGTTCAATCACGAGTGTTTTGTTGTCCTGGGCAAAGATGTTTGCCATTTGGTTGAGAAAAATGGTTCCACCATAGCTATTGACATGAATTTTGGAAACGATTGCAGGATTGGCTTTACCTGCTCGGATAGAGCCAAGATCTTCTTGTAGAGAACTGATGGATTTTTGCATTCTTTCTTTAACATCCTGGATAATATCTTCTTTAGTTTCTTCCATTGCTAATCCCTCCTTAATCTTTTGGTTTTGGTTTGACCAAAACTTTAGTTCCAATAGATTGATTCCCTTGAAGTACTTTTAAAAGATTACCTGGTTCATGGACAGAAAAAATCTGCATTGGTATTCCATGAGTTCGGCAGATTACTGCAGCAGTCTCATCAATGACTTGAAGCTTTTGTTGGATGATTTCGTCATAGGTGACTGTATCGAGGCGAACAGCATGGTTGTTTTTACGGGGATCGTCATTATATACATAAGGCACAGTGGTTGCTTTGAGAATCAGATCGGCATTAATTTCAACAGCTCTAAGGGCTGAGGTGGTGTCGGTAGAAAACAAGGGGCAACCAGTTCCTCCTGCAAATAAAACGATATGACCGCTTTCAAGATATTCGATAGCAGTTTTCCAGTGATGCTTTTCAATGAGAGGTTCAAATGGATTGGGGCTAAGAATTTTGGATCTGAGTCCCTTTTGATCAAGTATGGCTTGAAACACCAAAGCGTTGAGCATCGTGGCAGTCATTCCTATCATATCTGCAGTCACTTGAGGAATACCGTTAAGAATAGCATCTCTTCCTCTCCAGATATTGCCTCCTCCAATGACTATGGCAAGTTGAATGTTTTTGGAACTCACTTCTTGAATGCATTCGCTTAATAACGAAACAGCCTTCATGCTAAAGCATGAAGGCTGTTCTCCGTTAAGAGACTCTCCCGAAAGTTTTAATAATACTCTTCGGTATTGAATGTTGGAACTGGTGTCTGCTTCCATAATGGGAAAATTATTCTTCTTCACCAATACGAAAGCGACTGAATCGACGCACTGAGATGTTTTCCTGAAGAGTACCAATCGTTTGTTGAATCATTTCATGGATGGTGACCTTGGGGTCACGGATCGTAGGTAGGTCAACGAGGCAAACCGATTTGTAAAAGGCTTCAAGTTTGCCTTCCATGATTTTTTCGATAATGTTGTCAGGCTTGTTTTCTTTTTTGAGTTGGTCGCGATAAATAGCTTTTTCGCTTTCAACTATTTCGGCAGGGATAGTGTCTTTGTCGATGTAAAGAGGACAATCCACAGCAATTTGCATTGCAATCTGCTTGGCAAGGTCTTTGAATTCGGGAGTTTTTGCAACAAAATCGGTTTCACAGTTAAGTTCAACCAAAACTCCAAGCTTTCCATCATGGTGGATGTAGGCTTCCACAATACCTTGGTTGGTGGCTCTTCCAGCTTTTTTCTGGGCAGTTGCCAGGCCTTTTTTACGAAGCTCTTCCACAGCTTTTTCAAGATCGCCCCCACATGCTTCAAGGGCTTTTTTGCAATCTGATATCCCTGCGGAGGTTTTGTCTCTAAGCTCTTTGATTTGATCCATTGTTATCGTCATGTTTTACTCCTCAATTTCGTCTATGATTGGGAAATCTTGATGGGAATAATCCTTGGATTCGGGCTCTTCGGAAGGAGCGGGGATGGAACTTGGAGTGACATCAACTGGTTTTTCACTCGCACGATCTGAAGCAGGCGCGGCTTGGAATCCTTCTTTTCCTTCAACAATAGCTTCGGCGATAAGGGAGGTGAAAAATCGGATGGAGCGGATAGCATCATCATTGCCAGGGAGAGGAAGGTCGATTTCAGTGGGATCGCAATTGGTGTCGACGATGGCAATGGTTGGGATACGAAGTCTTTTGGCTTCGAGGATAGCGAGGCGTTCTTTGTGGGTATCGGTGACAAACACAGCTTGAGGGAGCTCGGTCATGCTTACGATACCAGTTAAAAACTTTTCAAGTCGATCTTTTTCTTTGCGCAGTTTGGCAGCTTCTTTGATAGGCAATTTGTCAAACTCACCGTTGGCATCACGCTCCTGGAGCTTGCGCATGAAATCAATGCGGTTTCGAATGGTTTGGAAGTTGGTTAAGGTGCCGCCAAACCAGCGTTCATTGATGTAGTACATCCCAGTACGAAGGGCTTCTTCTTTGATGATGTCCTGGGATTGTTTTTTGGTGCCAACAAATAAAACACGGCCACCCTGACTAGCAATATTTCTAACAAAAAGGTAAGCCATTTCAGAACGTTCTGCAGATTGTCTTAAATCTATAATGTGAATGCCGTTTCTGGAAGTAAAGATGAAGTCTTTCATCTTTGGATTCCATCGTTTGGTCTGATGACCGAAGTGAACTCCAGCCTCTAACAGGCTTTTCATGTTTACAATACCCAAAAAAATCCTCCTTATAAAGTGGTTACAACCTCCATCCTCCCATACCTGCAGGAAACATTCCTGCAGACCACTTCGAGAGAATGTGCATGGTCTGTGATATTTTAATAAGTTTTTATATTTTTCGCAAGTTTACGAATTGCTTCACCTAAAATCTACTCGAAATTAATTCGATGCTTCTCCTAAAAATAATCCAGGCGAACAATTGAAATAGAAAGGAGAAACAAGTAAAGTGTCCTCCTATGAGTCTAACAAACCTAAG
>Ga0208041_1000837_pt1 | contig 24686 bp, 23 predicted proteins | sample AD_SCU002_MetaG_FD_184453 | JGI IMG/M metagenome (GOLD analysis project Ga0208041, IMG submission 184453) | Active sludge microbial communities of municipal wastewater-treating anaerobic digesters from China - AD_SCU002_MetaG (SPAdes) (version 2) | ecosystem: Engineered > Bioreactor > Anaerobic...
TTTGTTTTCTAGCCGCACCGTATGGAAATGTCAATGAAAAAGAGCCAGGATGCCTCTATGCTGTTTTCGATGTTGATTCATATGGATCAAACGGCGGCAGGGGGCAGTGGAGGGCAAGCGAAACAACGCGCAGTAATTCCGTTTCCGCCACTGTCGCTGTTTTGTTGGACAAGACGCAATGGGCGCAGGCATCGACTATAAGCTGTTTGATTTTAAAAGACGAACAATCCAGTTTCTGTAATGCGGTGTCAATTTCGGCAAAGTTAATATTTTCGGCGTAATAGTAATCGGGGTTTTTACAGGCCAGCTCCGGAATGCGCGCCACACCGGCATTAAAAGCAAGTTGCGCCGCTTCAGTGTTTCCCCTGTTTCCGGCGTTGGCTAAGGCTCTGAGCACTATTAAAATATGATAACCGACTTGAGAAATATGGAAATAGGCAGTTTTTTTAAACGCATTTTCGTTTTTGTACAGATATTGCCGCACGATTCGCTGCAGGGAATATTCAAACAAGGTAATTTGTCCGTCGGCCTGAATCAACAAATTAATGGTTTCCAACAAGTTTGTTCTTTCCGCAGCCGGCAGTCGATGCAAAGAAGGCAAGGCCAGCTCCACGAGAGGCAATTTCTGATCATCCTGCAAAGCGGCTGTCAGTTCGCATAAATGCAGAAAATCTTCGCTGTTTCCGGGCGCAACCGGTGACCGGCCGACAATATTGAGCTGAAGTTCCCTCTGAGCGCATGTATGTTGCGTAAGCAGGGCATAAATCACGGCGGCGCTTTGTGCGGGCGTGTTTAACATATCTTTTAACTGCCGGGGAATAGAGGATAGAATATTGGAAACGCGATTTAAATTGTCCGGGTTAGGACTGCAGACGCGGTCAACAACTTCCGGAGCTTTTACTGCCGCCGGCATTAAACCGGGTGCAGGAAAATCAGATTTATTCATTGCGGATAAAGTGTTGGGCTGTGGCCGGGATGGAAAAGTCTGCCCGTTGTCTTCCACGTGGGGGTAAATACCGTCAAACGACGGATCCAGCAGCAAAATGCGTTCGGTGAGCGGCGGGTGGGTGGCTAAAAAATCCGCAAAAAGAAAATTCCCGCATGATTTACTAAAGAACAGATGACTGGCTTGTCGAGCTGTCGGAGAATTAATCTGAGAACCGTAGACATATCCGCCAATTTTTTTCAGGGCGGAAGCCAGACCCAGGGGATTACGGGTGAACTTGACGGCCGAGGCGTCAGCCAGAAATTCTTTCTGCCGGGAAACCGCGCTCTGGATTAACCGTCCGGTGAATGTTCCGATATAACCGATTATCGTCAGCAGCAGACCGGCAACAAAAAGAACAATGGATTTCGAGGAGATACGATGATTGTCCAGGATTTCTCCGCCGACAATGCCCACGACGAGAATGCCGTAAATTATTCCCATCAGTTGAACATTCAAACGCATATCCCCGTGCAGAATGTGGCTGAACTCATGGGCTGTTACCCCCTGTAATTCTTCACGGGTCAGCTTCTCCAGGGCGCCCTGTGTTACAGCAACGGCTGCGTCGTTTATCGTCAGACCGGCGGCAAAAGCGTTAATGCCTGTTTCCTTTTCCAGGATGTAAACTTCCGGTACGGGAATGCCCGCCGCGATGGCCATTTCTTCGACCACATTGAGCAATTGCCGTTCCGCCGGAATGTTTGTGCCTTTGTCGACGCATCTTCCGCCCAGCATTTGGGCTACCGTTCCCCCTCCTTTCTGCAACTGCCGCATTTTGATTATACTGGCCGTGAAAATTAAAAGGGTAACTGCGATAAAGACCAGCATAAAAATTGCCGGGTTCCACCATAGAAAGGAGCTGCGCCGCATGAGATCGGCGGCTGTCTCCGATGTGGTAAATATGTTTGTACATAAATTAATGTAGCAGATAAAACGAAATGCAAAATAGATGGCGATAATAATGGCCAGCAGGGCGACAAGGAACACGGCGACCAGATGCCGGCAATTGCTGCGGGCTTGTTCCTGTCGGGCGAAAAAGTTGGTCGAACGCCGATTATTCGTCATTTTATTTTTCTTGCCGGGCATCCGCGGTCTGCTCAGGTGAATGCTACCTGGGGAGCTTCTCTTTCCCTGGCGTTATTTACGGATTCCAGAAGCTCGGCCGCCTGAAAATTGAAGGATGAGGCAATGATACTCGAGGGAAATTGCTCGCGCCTGACATTATAATCCGTAACACTGTCGTTGTAGGCCTGGCGGGCGAAGGAAATTTTGTTTTCCGTCGAAGTTAATTCTTCCATCAACGAACCAATGGTTTGATTGGCCTTAAGATCGGGATACGCTTCCACAACGGCCAGCAGCCTGCTCATCATGCTGCTTAAAAATCCTTCTGCTTTTGATAATTCTTGCATGGCTCCAAAGTTGCCGGGGTTCCCGGCGGCAGTGTTGCTCGCCGCATAGGCGATATTGCGGGCTTGAATTACTTCTTCCAATGTTTTCCGTTCATGCGTCAGATAGCCTTTGGCGGTTTCCACCAGATTGGGGATTAAATCATAGCGGCGTTTAAGCTGGACGTCGATTTGTTTGAAGGCATTCATGTATTGATTACGCAGGAAGATCAAGGCGTTGTATATGGCCACAAAATAAAACGCCAGCAGTGCGATAATGACGACTAGTACTATTAACGGAACCATGTATCCTCCTTGTTTCGTTTGAATTATGCATACTTTTTCGGATGAATGCTGGAGAAAATTAAGAAAAATTTCGCCGGCCGGAATATCCTCCGCAGACAAAAAAACCTGGATTTTAAAAAAGGATGCCTGTTGTGTTGCACTGCAGATTACTGTTTGGAATCAGCAATGATTTCTGCTATAGGAACCGCCGGATACTCCCGAAGACAAGGAGAAAAAATCAAGAATGTTAAAAAACAACGGGCATGATTCTTTTTGGGGGGGCGTCATCCACTCAATGGGGATAGTTTTCGGCGATATCGGTACAAGCCCTATCTATACTCTGACTGTGGTGTTTACCCTGACGCCCAGAACCGAGGAAAGCGTTCTGGGGATACTTTCTCTCGTTGTCTGGACGATGCTTTTGCTTGTGACGGTTGAGTACGCCTGGCTGGCGATGAGCCTCGCCTATAAGGGGCAGGGCGGCGAAATAATGCTGCGGGAGATCCTGAGCAAGAAGCTCAAGTCAGGCCGTAAACTGGCTTTCGCCGGATTTCTTGCCTTTCTCGGAGTCTCGCTGCTGCTGGGCGACGGGGCCATAACGCCGGCCATTACTGTTTTGTCTGCAGTGGAGGGAATGCTGCTCATTCCGGGCCTCGAAAATCTGCGGCTGGAAATCCTGATAGTAATTGCAATCGCAATTACCGTCGGACTTTTTGCCCTTCAATCCAAGGGGACGGATAAAGTCGCCAGAATATTCGGTCCGGTTATGATGTGCTGGTTTATTTGCCTGGCGGCCACTGGACTCATCTCCATTGTCACCATGCCGGGAATATTAAAATCCGTCAGTCCCTACTATGCCATTGAATTTCTCGCGAAAAATGGAATGGCCGGTTTTTTTGTCCTTTCCGAGGTCATTCTCTGCGCCACCGGAGGAGAAGCGCTGTATGCCGATATGGGGCATTTGGGTAAGAAGCCGATCCTGCATGCCTGGTATTTCGTATTTGCCGCACTTCTTCTCAATTACATGGGGCAGGGTGTTTTTGCCATTCAACATCCCGAAGTAAAATCTCTGCTTTTCGGAATGATCCAAAACCAAGCTTCATTTCTTTACATTCCTTTTCTTCTGCTTACCGTTCTGGCGACCATTATTGCCTCGCAGGCGATTATCAGCGGGATATTTTCCGTAGTATATCAGGGAATAACAACGCGGATCATGCCTTTGATGAAGGTGGAATACACCTCCAGTCAGATCAAATCACAGATCCATATTCCCGTGGTCAGCGGTTTATTGATGTGCGCGGTTATTTTAATGATCCTGATCTTCCAGCGATCGGGAAATCTGGCCGCGGCATACGGAATGGCGGTTACCGGATCGATGACGATTACGGGGTTGATGATGGTTATGATATTCTCTCAGATCAAAATGTTGAGATGGAAACTTCCCGTGGCTGTAGTTGTCAGCTCCATTGCCTTCGCCTACTTTATATCCACCCTGAGCAAGCTGCCTCATGGAGCCTACTGGGCGCTGGTGCTGGCCGCTGTTCCTTTAACCTTGATCCTCATTTGGACGAAAGGGCAGAAGCATCTTTATAATTCCCTGCGTCCGCTTGATCTGGAGACATTTCTTATCAGTTACGAACAGATCTATGCCAAAGGAAGGAATATTGCCGGAACCGCTCTTTATTTCTGCCGGGATCAGAAGATGATCTCCCCTTATATTGTCCACAGCATCTTTCGCAGCAACATCATCTATGAACGGAATATTCTGATTTCCATTAACCGGACCGATGAACCTTTCGGTGTTAAGGTACATCTGAATCAGGATATTGCACCCGGTCTGGAGTCGCTCGACATTCAAGCCGGTTACCGGGAAGTGCTCAATATCGAGGGGCTGATCAAGGAGTACGGCATTCAGGAGAAAGTCATCTTCTACGGTGTGGAGGACATCATTACGCGTAATCCGATCTGGCGGATATTTGACTTAATTCGACGGATTACCCCCAACTTTGTTCAGTTCAGCAAGTTGCCGCCCAGCCGTTTGCAGGGGATAGTAACGCGCGTGGAAATGTAGTAATTCCAAGTTGATTTGGAAATGTAATTACCTTACATTGTGCTTTGCTTTGGTAATAACCAGATTGTCGCGGTGGATAACTTCTTCGTAGTCTTTATGTCCTAGGGTCGGTTCAATCTTTGCTGTTTTCAAACCCATTATTTTACGGATTTCAGCGGAATTGAAATTGACGAGCCCCTTGGCTATCGCCGTTCCTTCGCCATCAACACAGCTTACCGGATCACCCAGGGCGAAATCTCCTTCGACATCGATGATTCCCGAAGGAAGAAGGCTTTTACCTTTTTCCAGCAGCGCTTTTCGGGCGCCGTTATCGATAATCAACTTGCCCCGCGAACGCAGCGTAAAGGCAATCCAGTATTTCTTACTGTTTAAACGGTCGGCCATCGGCAGGAAAAGTGTGCCGATTTCCTTTCCGGAAATTATGTCCGTTAAGACCTTCCTCTTTTTGCCGGGGGCGATAATGCAGGGAATGCCTATGGCCGTAACTTTTTTGGCGGCCAAAACCTTGCTTTTCATACCGCCTGTACCAACCGATGATGTTTCCGCCGTGGCAATGGCTTCAATTTCGTCTGTGAATTCGGAGACCAGCGGAATGAATTTAGCTTTTTTGAATTCAGCAGGATTGCGGTCGTATAATCCCTCGATATTGGTCAGATTAATAAAAAGATCGGCCTCGACAATATTGGCGATCATGGAGGCGAGGTTGTCATTGTCGCCGAATTTGATTTCATCCACGGCAACGGTATCATTTTCGTTAATTATCGGTATGACCTTCCAGTCCATCAGAGTGGAAAGGGTGTTGCGGATGTTTAAAAACCTCTGCCGGTTTGTGAGATCGGCAAGAGTCAGCAGGATTTGAGCGACGTGAATGCCTTTTTTTTCGAAGGATTTGGAATAGACGCGCATCAGCCGGCCCTGCCCGACGGCGGCGGCGGCCTGTTTTTCCGGGATGCTTTTCAGTTTGCCGGTTATGTTCAGGCGATGTTTGCCCGAAGCAATCGCCCCGGAGCTGACAAGAACGACTGAGTAGCCCTGACGCACAAGCCCGGACATTTCGGCGACTAGAGAATTGATAATATTAAGATCAAGGCCGTCCGCGCCGGTGAGTACCGCGGAGCCGATTTTTATGAGAATTTTTTTGGTATGGGCCAGAGTTTTGAGCCTCAGGTCATCATGCATGGTGTTAATTACTTTTGATTTATTTTCTCAATTATTTCGTTGAGTATTTCCTTTATGCCTTCGCCGGTCGCGGCGGAAAAAGGATGCAGTATTATGCCTTTTTTCTTGAATCGTGCAACTTCTTTTTTCGCCCGTTCCCGGACATGGGGAAGGTCAATCTTGTTGAGAGCCACAATTTGCGGCTTGGCCAGCAGTTGGGGATTGTAAAATTCCAGTTCTTTGTTGATTGCCTTGAAATTCGAGAGCGCATTGTCGTTGGCTTCGTCGGAAATATCGATAATATGGAGGAGCAGCGACGTCCTCTCCACATGCTTTAAAAATTGGATGCCCATGCCGTGACCTTCATGAGCTCCCGGGATCAGTCCCGGAATGTCGGCCAGAACAAAACTGTTGCTGTCGAGATGCTTAACTACACCCAGATGCGGCGTGAGTGTTGTAAAAGGATAGTCGGCAATTTTCGGGCGGGCTGCGGATACGCGTGATATGAAAGTTGATTTTCCAGCGTTCGGAAAGCCGATGATGCCGACGTCGGCCAGCAGCTTCAGCTCCAGCTGAAGCCAGCGTTCATCGCCGGGCATGCCTTCCTGAGCAAAGCGCGGCGTCTGGTGGGTGGAAGTGGCAAAATGAGCGTTGCCTTTGCCGCCGATTCCCCCGTGACCGGCCACGTAGATTTGACCGGCGGCAGGCAGATCGGCCAGGATTTCACCTGTCTCAAAATCTTTAATAACCGTGCCGACAGGCACTACTATTTCCAAATCGGCAGCACTTTTACCGCTACGGTTGTTTCCTGAGCCGGGGTCGCCGTTTTTCGCCAGAAACTGCTGCTGGTATCTTAAATCCAGTAAAGTGCGGTGGCTTTCCGACGCGCGAAATATTACATCACCGCCCTTGCCGCCTTCGCCACCGTCGGGACCGCCGCGCGGAATGAATTTCTCCCGGCGGAAACTTACACAGCCGGCTCCGCCGTGTCCCGCCCTGATATAAATTTTTACTTCATCGACAAACTTCATCAGTTTTTATTAAATGAAAAAGGCGCCTGATTTAAGCGCCTTTTATGGTTGTTCATAATATGGGGGAATTTTATGCGGCGTAAACGCTCACCTTTTTTCTGGTTTTGTCGAGTCTTTCGAATTTGACCACGCCGTCAATCAACGAAAAAATAGTATAATCTTTTCCCAATCCGACATTATTACCCGGATGAATTTTTGTTCCCACCTGCCGCACGATTATTGATCCCGCATGGATTTTCTCGCCGCCAAACACTTTAACGCCGCGCCTCTGGGCATTGCTGTCTCTACCGTTGCGAGAACTTCCCTGGCCTTTCTTATGTGCCATGACTTCCTCCGCTAAATTGAAATCTTCTTTATTTTCATGCTGGTTAATGACTGCCGATGACCGGTTTTCTTCTTGAATCCCTTGCGGCGGGTCATTTTGAAAACATGAATTTTGGGCCCCTTCTTCTGGAGTACGATTTCTCCCGTAACCGTGGCGCCTTCAACAAACGGTTTGCCGATTTTAATATTGGCATCATCAGCAACCATTAGAACTTCGTTAAAAATAACTTCCGTGCCCTTCTCACCGGCAAGCTTTTCGACGGCGACAACATCGCCTTCACTTACCTTATGCTGTTTTCCACCTGTTTTTATGACTGCATACATAAGCTTATCCTTATCATGTGATTAAGACCGAAACTTATAGTTAATTTCCATCTGTTTGTCAATAAGATTTAACATTGGCTCCGATATTTTTTAATTGCCGGCTGGAAATAGGCAAGGCATTGATTTAACGACGAAAATATTGCTAATCAAGCAGAGTCGCCACTTTCACAACACGAATTTGCCTGCTTTCTTCGGCATTGAATTCCAGAACATGCTCTATTATATCCTGGGGTCTGGCCGAGCCCCGCTGGGCATGCCGTATGGTTAAAGACACTTTCTTCTCAGCGGAATCGAGCTCCATTTTTTCCACAAAAGGACGGATATCCCTGGAAATAATTTTCCCTTTTGCTTTTCGCTGAATTATAAATTCCGCCGCGGCCAGGAATTTTTGCATATTATCTTCCAACGCAGCCAAACGCGCGGAATCAATCTCTGCAGGAAGATGCAACTCATAGCAAAACCCCCGCAGTGCCTGCGCCAGATCTTTTTCGCCGAAAGCCAGTTCCCGGATTTCCCGGATTTCCACCCCGGCGGGGAGGGCATTATTGACCTCCTTTTGCAGAAAGGATAAATTGTTAGAGTATTTTTGAGCAGTTACATCGGCGTACTCCTGCCGGCTTGCCATGCCGACTGATGTCGCCACGGCAAACGATACTTTCGGGTGCGGATGGAAGCCCGCGGAATAGGCCAGCGACAGACTGCTGCGGCGCAGGGCGCGGAGCAACGCGCCGGAAAGTTCCAGATGGGAGAGAAAACGGGCGCGCGAGGCTTTCGTAAATGTGAAACGGTAATGCTTTTCAATAACCGGCAGCCTGGCAAAGGATCGCGAAGGTTCTTTGATTTCCTGATCTGCTTTATCTTCGTTGAGCGAAAAAACATTTTTGGTGGTTACGAAATCGCAGACGCCGCATTTCTGGCAGCCCGAAGTACGGCAATCTTCCGTATCCAGACAATCGATGGCTTTCCGCCGTTCGGCCAGCAGAAATTCGCGGCTCACCCCGCAGTCAATATTTTCCCACGGTAGTTTTTCGTTTATGTCCCGTTCACGGGTATAATCTTCCGGATTAATTCCCGTCTCCGCCAGTGCATCCAGCCAGAGATCAAAATTGAGCACATCAGTCCAGCCGTCAAAACGGCAACCTTTCCGATATGCCGTTTCCAGAAGCCGGCCGAGTTTTTCATCGCCGCGGGAAAATAATCCTTCCAGCATGCTCATTCGGGCATCATGCCATTTTACGCTGAGATTGCGGTTGCGGATTTTTCGCCGGATAAAGTCTTGCTTCTCATTAGTTTCCGCCAGGGAAATCTGGCGGTGCCACTGAAAAGGAGTGTGCGGTTTGGGCACAAATGTAGAAAGGCTGATTGTTATCTGTCCGCGGTGTTTGGCTGTCCGCAGCGCCTGATAACCCAGGTCGATAATGCCTTCCAGGTCTTCCTGCGTTTCTCCCGGCAGCCCGATCATAAAGTACAGTTTGACCGACTTCCAGCCGGCGGCAAAAACCTTGTCGATTGTGGCCAGCAGCTCGGCGGCGGTATTACCTTTATTAATAGTCCGGCGCATTTTATCCGTTCCCGCTTCCGGAGCCAGTGTGAAGCTGGTTTTGCGGGTGCGTTTGATTTCGTCGATTAATATTCCGGTCAGCGTTTCCACCCGCAGGGATGGCAGCGCCAGAGCGACTCGGTCGGTCTGATAACGGTTCATCAGGTCTTGTAATAAGGATTCGAGGCGGCTGTAATCACCGGAGCTCAAAGCCAACAGCGATATTTCGTCATATCCTGTTTTAGCCAGCGATTTGGCGGCCATTTCTTTGAGCAGGGACGAGTTTCTTTCCCGGTAAGGCCGCCAGAGCATTCCCGCCTGGCAAAAACGGCATCCACGCGTGCAGCCGCGGGCTATTTCCAGAGTAATGCGGTCATGGATGGTTTGCATCAAAGGGACGACAGGGGCAACCGGATACGGCCAGAGATTGAGATCAACCACAGCTCTTTTTTTTATAATTTTGTCTGCCTCATGAACGGCAGGGACATAAATGCCGGGAATTTGAGCCAGCTGCCGGATGGACGCCTGCCGGGAAAGCCTCTTTTTTTTGCCGGCCCGGATGGCGGCGGTAATTTCCGCGACAACTTCCTCGCCTTCGCCGACGACAAAAGCATCAAAAAAGTCAATCAAGGGCGCCGGATTAAAACAGCAGGGGCCTCCCGCAATGATCAGCGGATAACCTTCACGGCGGTCAACTCGCCGGAGCGGCACGCCGCCCAGATCCAGCATGGTTAAAACATTGGTGTAGGACAATTCATATTGAAGGGAAAATCCGACAATATCAAAATCTTTCAGAGGAGTTTGCGTCTCCAGAGAAGTGAGGGGCAGCGCGTATTGCCGCAGCTGCTTTTCGCGGTCCGGCCAGGGAGCGAAACATCTTTGCGCCGCCGTATAGGGAATGCCGTTTAATATTTCATAGAGAATCTTCAAGCCCAAATGCGACATGCCGACTTCATAAGTATCCGGGAAAGCGAGAAGAAAATTAATTTCGGCATCTTCTTTAACAACGGAATTTACTTCGGAGCCAATGTAACGGCTGGGCTTATCGGCGGCAAGCAAAAGTTCGTCGAAGGTATACTTGATCATGTTTCATCATCTAATCTGAATTGATATTTGTAAGGATTTTTCCTGATGTCCCGCAGTAGTGAAAGGGCATACTTGGCGCCGAAATTTTCTGTTCCGAGGTAATTCAGTAAATTCTTTTTGAATGTATTGATTAATTCCTCGCGGACGGCGTCGCCCCTATCTTTTTCGACAAAAGTTCTTTCCTCTTTATTTTCGAATACGAGTTTGTCGCCGAAGAATTTCTTGACATCCTGATAATCCGCCTCATTCTGGAAAAATGACTCTTTTAAGTCGATATCGATTTTAAAGTCGACTTCAATTTTGACCGTATCGGCGGCAATGGAACGGGATAAATCGGAAATAATCAATTTCAGTCCGTTGGGCAGAATTATTTCTTCGAGCAGTTTCATTAATATAGGATCTCCTCTGGTCTTTACTTAAAGGCGCCGTCTCTTAACATTTTTAAGCTTGACCTGCAACGCCAATCCTTCTATAAGTTACCCCGTCTGTTTTAATCCCCCCCAAGGCTGTTGTTAGAAGTGATGTTCATGCGATCTTGCTTTTGTCCTGTCTTGATCGCCAAGGAGATGTATGAATGATAATTTAGTTGTCCTGTGCCAGCCTGATGAACGCAAGTCCTGCGGGGCCTGCTGCGGTCTTTACAATTATGTGGACAGTTCCCGCGAGTCGCTGGTGATGAGATTGCGCGGCCGTACGCAACGCTTCCGCGCAATGGTGAAAGATCAGTCTGATCTGCAGCGCTATGCCGAGGCGACATTCGCCGGCGAGGATTTTACTCCCAGGTATGAGGTGATTTATTGCTGCGAATATCTCGGTTTCCTGGACGAGGCGGAAAAGAAGGTCGGCTGTTTGTTGCATCCGATGCAAAACTCCGGTGTGGATATGCGTTCCGTTTCTTTTTACGGACAGGAAACCTGCGCCGGGCATATCTGCCCCAGTCACCATTTCATTCCCCGTAATCAGTCGCAGATTTTAGTTAAAATAATCGACGACTGGTATCTTTTCGGTCTTTGTCTGACGGATATTGATCTGGTAGTTGAATATTTCAAAATGCTGGCCGATAAAATAGGTGAAGAAATCAAGCCGTCTGTGTTCGACCGGGAAATACTAAAAAATATTGCCCTCGAGTTTTTTAACTGGAAAATCAACTGGCCTTTCCGGTCGGAAGAGGCCAACCGGCTGGGCAAGTATTATTTTGACGGCTCACAATACATGATCAGTTACATTGACTACGAGAAATTAGGCCGGAAAATTTCACCTTTCGACAAAATCTTCATGAGCCTTTCTTCTAAATTTGCAGATGCATCCGAAGTTGCCGCCGCGGAAAATTTGCTTTCGGGCAATGTCCGGAAATTTGTCTCTGTATATAAGGAGCTTTTTTGATTTCCTATTGACAGGCAACTTATATTTTGTCTAATGTAACCCACAAGTAATCCGCTGATCTGAGAGAATTTGTTTAATGGATATAATGCAAAGAGAAATCCTTTTCCCGCGGGATGATATTCAAAGGCGGGTGCGGGAGCTGGCTGCTCAGATTTCCGCTGACTACAGCGGCCGTGAATTAATAGTTATCGGCGTTCTCAAAGGCGCTTTTATTTTTATGGCTGATTTGATCAGGGCGTTGAGCATTCCCTGCCGAGTCGATTTTGTCCGCATCGCCAGTTACGGCGGAGGCCAGGAAAGCGGGGGCCGGACGGTGCTGACCAAAGATATTGAAACATCAATCCGGGGCCGGGACATCCTGGTGGTGGAAGACATCATTGATTCGGGGCTGACCTTAACCTACCTGGTGGACTGGTTGAAGGAAAGAAATCCGCAGTCGCTTAAAGTCTGCGCGTTTCTGGATAAACGGAGAAGAAGAAAGGTGTCTTTTGAAGCCGATTACGTCGGATTTACCATAGATGATGGATTTGTCATCGGCTATGGACTTGATTTTAACGAGCAAGCTCGTTTTTTGCCGGAAGTCTATATAATCAAACAGCAATAGATTGAGGGAGAAGAATGATAATTCAATGCAGTCAATGCCGGACAAAATATCGTTTCGCCGATGAGTTGATGGAGGGGGACGGTATATGGATGCGGTGCAGCCGTTGTCAGCATGTTTTCTTTCAGGAAAATCCGCATATTAAAAAGTCCGGCGGTGAGCCGGCGGCCAGAGAAGAACAACTTGCAGAGGATAAGACCTTATCTTTGCACAGACCGCCTGTTTCCAGTGAAGATGAGGGCGCCGAACTCTTTCTTGACGACGTCATGCGGGCGAAGAAGGAAGCAGAGAAAGAAATAATGCCGGAAATAGAAAAGCCGATCAATGAAGAAATCTTTGAAGATGAAGATGATACGGCCTATGAATCGGCGGCGGAGTTTGATCAGCGCGAAGCTGGAAAGTCCTCCCGGAAAAAGACCTGGAAAATACTGGCGATCGCCGCCTGGATCATTGCGGCGATTGTTGTTATTCCGGCGATCATCTATTATTTTGTTTTTCCGCAGATGGGCGACCGTTTGCTCAAGGTTGTCAGTCAATATGTGGATATCGGCATTCGTGAACCGGCGCGCCCGGAAGTTGTTGCCGGCCAGATAAAATTGCAGGATATAAGGCAGCGGATTTTAAATAACTTTATGCTGGGGCAAATCCGTGTGGTGGAGGGCGCGGCTGTAAATCAGGCCGATTATCCGGTTTCCCGGATAGTCGTCAAGGGAGAAATTGTTGACGCCTACGCCGTCGTATTGGGAGAGCGCGCCGCGTATGCGGGAAATGTCTTGACTGACGAGGAATTAACGAGCCTGCCGGAAGAAGCAATATTCAGCAGACTTTCCATTCCGGAAGGCAGCAACAATTCGAACGATAAGATTGCCCCGAACGGAATGATACCCTTTATGATAGTGTTTGTCCGCGAACCGGCGGGCGTAATTAAAACGACCGTCAAGACGGCCGGAGCGGAGCGTCTGTTGTCCAACTGATAGCGGTTTCTCTTTGTACACAAAGGAAAAGGCGCGTTGATCAACGCGCCTTTTTTATTTCTCTGAAATGTGGTTTTGAATACTTATTCTGCTGATCACACCTTCGCGCAGGATTTGCGGAGGATCGACTGTGGCATCTATGATTGTAGAACCCTTGCCGCCCGCCGTATTTCCCAGGTCGATGATGGCGTCAACTTGCTGTCCGATTTGGCGGGCAACTTCACCTGCGCTCGAGCATTCGGGGGTGCCGGATAAATTAGCGCTGGTTGCTGTGAGGGGATGGCCGAGTCTTTGCGCCAAAGTCCGCGCGCCTCTGTGGCTGGAAATGCGTATGCCGATTTTAGCGGTTTGTGCTGTCAGAAGGGGAGATACTGTGCTGGAGGCTTTAAAGATTATGGTCAGCGGCCCTGGCCAGAATGCCTTCATCAAAATTAAAGCTGCCGGAGGCACTCCCTCGACAAGCGGGTAGAGATTCTCTTCCCGGTCGATGATAACGGAAATTGGATTGTGAAAATTTCTGCCTTTCAGATCGTAAATTTTCCGGATAGCTTTTTCGTTTGTTGCATCCGCACCCAAACCGTAAAAAGTTTCCGTAGGATAGGCGATGATACCGCCTGCGGCTAAAATATCCGCTGCGCGGGATAAAATGAATTCTTCCGAATTATCGGCAGCGACTTTCAGGATTTTCGGCATACAAGGTTTTCCGTGGTTTCAAATCTTAGACTGCCTCGTAAATGGGCTGCAGGCCAGGCGCGCAAAGCCTGAGGAGTGAGGCGTACTTATTGCGTACGGCGGAATGACGAGGGATGCAGCGCAACGCAGCATCCGGCATTTACGAGGTAGTCAGGTTTTCCTGCTTCTTTTCCACATCCTCCGCCATTTTCTTAATATAGCCGGCAAGTTTGGCGCTGATCTTTTCGTCTTCGAGCGCCAGGATGCGCACGGCGTACAGGGCGGCGTTTTTTGCCCCTGCTTTTCCTATCGCCATTGTGGCCACCGGTATGCCCCCCGGCATCTGGACGGTGGAAAGCAGGGCATCGAGACCCTGCAAAGCGGTGGCGTCAATGGGCACGCCGATCACCGGCAGCGGGGTCTGGGCGGCGATGACACCAGCCAGATGCGCCGCCGCGCCGGCGCCGACAATAATTATTTTGACACCGCGTTTTGCCGCATTCTGGGCGAACCTGGTTGTGCGCTCCGGGGTGCGGTGGGCGGAGGTTAAAAAAAGCTCACAGGGGATGTCGAATTCCGCCAGAATTTTCGTTGCTTCAGTCATAACCGGCAAATCGGAATCGCTGCCCATGACCACGCTGACGACTGCATCTGTTTTTTTATTCATAGTTTACCTCAAAGTCGAGATATTAAATAAGCGCGCCTAATAACTTATTGAAAGTGTAATTGCAAGCGGCACTTTTATTCCAATTCCAAATCAAGCGCTACCTTTGTTGGCGTCGTTGTCGGCTTCCTCAACGTATGTATAATACGCCTCGTCGCCTCCTCCCAGCCGCCGCGGTAGCATCTATGATTTGGAAATGGAATTACGCACAGGAGCTTTGTTTTTGCCTTGACATATCAATTCGGAATATCTTAAGTTTTAAAAATATCAAAAAAAGGAGGAATGATAAAAAGTCTTCATGAGCCGAGAATTGGTATAAGCTGTTCGAGACAATAGTAGTTTTGGGCAGCAAGGTTACAGTTCGACATAATTAATGGTTTTCGAGACCGCAAAGGAGAATGAAGAACCGTAGCCGCAGCATTCAATGATCTTCGAGATCGAATAGGAGAATGGGACCAATTCCCTGACAGGTGTTGTCTGAGACAAGAGGAGAGAGACGGCAATGAAGATGAGTATTGGAGTTGACTTACACAAGACACAGTTTACCGTTTGTTATTTAAGCGAAGATCGCAAAATTCAGGAGTCGGGGATTTACCCGACAATGGATCGGGGCTGGCAGGCATTTATCAAGAAGATTCTCGATTGGTCGGGAGCAGGTTACGAAGTCAGGGTCGCAGTGGAATCGACAGGCAACACGAGGCACTTTTGCCGGCAGATTATGAAGGCGGGGATAGAGGTCAAGATAGTGAACACATTGAAGTTCAAGATCGTCAACGAATCGGTGAAAAAGACCGACAAGCACGATTCCCGCACATTGGCAGAGTTTCTGGAGAAAGACATGCTTCCCGAGTCGATACTTTGTTCACAGGAGAGCGAAGATATTCGGAGGCTTTTGAAATCCCGTTCGGTATTAGTGAAGGCGATAGTGTCATTGAAGAACCAGGTACACGGCTTGTTACTCGGATATGGGATAGAGAGCCGGCGGGGTCAGCTGCAGAGCAAGAAAGAAAGGCAGCGCATCCTTGACGGTCTCGCGGACCATAGGAGTGACGGAAACGCTGCCCGGGCGGTACAACCGCTTTTGGACAGCATAGACCAAATTTCATTTCAGGTCAAAGAACTTGAGCGGGTATTATCGGAACTTATTGTTCAAGATGAGGAAGTTGCACTTTTAAAAACAATTCCTGGAGTTGGATTGATAACAGCGGCGGCGATTCGGGCATATACTGATGACATCAACCGATATGAGAGCGCCAAGCAGTACGCCGCGCATGCTGGTTTAGTGCCGTGGGTTCAGAATTCCAACAAAACCATTCATCATGGACATATCACCAAACGAGGCCCATCAGAATTGAGAACGGCTTTTGTCCAAATGGTGATGGGGATGTTACGGCTTCAGAATAAAACCGACGGATACCGGCTTATGCGCAAATATCGAATGATGAAAGAATGCAAGGGAACGGGGAAGAGCATAATAGCGACAGCTCGAAAGATGAGCTCTATTGTATACGCCATTTTAAAGACAAGACAGCCATTTGACTCCTTGAGGATGTTGCCGGTTCCCAAGGATATGGAAATGAGTAAGGATGCAACGCGTTATGCTTTAGTAGTTTGATTTTCAACCATAGACCTGTTTGTTAGGCTCTATGATTTGACTTTTTATAGGAGAATTTAATGAAGAATGAACTTACGGCTGTAATTGAGACCGACAAAGGAACAATCCGCTTACGGCTTTTTGCTGATCAAACACCGATTACCGTGGGTAATTTTGTTAATCTGGCTCGTCGCGGTTATTACAATAATTTGAAATTTCATCGGGTTATTTCCGATTTCATGATTCAGGGCGGCTGTCCCGAGGGCGATGGACGCGGGGGGCCGGGATATAAATTCCAGGACGAGTTTGTGCCTGAGCTCCGCCACAATAAACCGGGCATTCTTTCCATGGCCAATGCCGGACCGCAAACCAACGGCAGCCAGTTTTTTATTACGCACGTAAAGACACCGTGGCTCGACGACCATCACACCGTCTTTGGCGAAGTTCTGAGCGATGCCGACCAGGACGTTGTCAACCAAATTGTTCAGGGCGATAAAATTCGTTCCATTCGCATTGAAGGCGATATTTCCGAACTGATGGAAAGTATCAAGTCTATGATAGATAAATGGAATGCCGTCCTTGATGTGAGATTCCCCGAGCTGCCAAAGTGCTAAGATAAGGAGAGAAGTTAAAAAATGAAAGTGAACTTATACGAATACCTGGGCGACAATGAATATCCGGGCCGGGGGATCTGCATCGGGAAGACTCCCGGCGGCCAAAAATCCCTGATCGGCTACTTCATCATGGGGCGCAGCGTCAACAGCCGCAACCGTGTTTTTGATCCCATTGACGGCGGCATCCGCACCATGGCGGCCGATCCTTCCAAAATGACGGATCCGCACCTGATTATTTACAATCCCGTCCTGACTTACGAAAACACGACGATTGTGACCAACGGCGACCAGACCGACACTATCCGCGATTTCATGGCGCGCAACGAATTTCCGGGTTTTGGCTTTGAAGCCGCACTTCTGACCCGTACCTTTGAGGATGACGGCCCCAACTGGACGCCCCGCATTTCCGGTATGGTGGATATGGGTACCGGCGGCTATAAGCTCAGCATTCTGAAGAGCTGCGACGGCAATGAAAAGAGCGTGCAGCGTTTCACCTTCGACTATTCCGAGCCCGTGGCCGGGGAGGGACACTTTATCAGCACTTATAAGTGCAACGGGACGCCTATCCCCAGCTTTGTGGGTGAACCTTTGCACGTTGCCATGGACGAGGAAGACCCCAATGAATTTGCCGGCAAACTGTGGGAAGCTTTGAACGAAGACAACAAGGTCAGCCTGTTTGTGCGCGCCATCGATCTTAAAACCCAGGCCTATGAGGACGTTATCATCAATAAATACAAAGCGGTGGAGGAAAAGTAAATGAACGAAATAGCACTTAAATACGGCTGCAACCCCAACCAGAAACCCGCCCGGATTTTTATGGCGGACGGTGGCAATCTGCCGGTTGTCGTATTAAACGGCAAGCCCGGCTACATCAACTTTTTGGATGCACTTAACAGCTGGCAGCTGGTGAAAGAGTTGAAAGAGAATACCGGCATGGTTGCCGCGGCCTCCTTCAAACATGTTTCCCCCGCCGGAGCCGCCCTGGGTTTTCCTCTGGACGACGTTTTGCGCAAGATGTACCACATCGACGCCGCCATGCAGCTTTCACCCCTGGCCTGCGCCTATGCGCGCGCCCGCGGGGCGGATCGCATGAGCAGCTTCGGCGACTGGATAGCGCTTTCCGACGTCTGCGACGTACCCACAGCAAAGATCATCAAAAATGAAGTTACCGACGGCATCATCGCTCCGGGCTATGAGCCGGAAGCGCTGGAAATTTTAAAATCCAAGAAGAACGGTAACTACAACGTGGTCTCTATCGATCCCGGCTACATGCCGGCCGCTATAGAGCATAAACAGGTGTTTGGCATTACCTTTGAACAGGGCCGTAACAGCCTGAAGATCGACAACAGTATGCTGGACAATATTGTGACTGAAAACAAAATTATGACCGATGCGCAGAAGCGCGATCTGGTGCTTAGCCTGATTACACTCAAGTACACGCAATCCAACAGCGTGTGCTATGTGCAGGACGGCCAGGTTATCGGCGTGGGGGCCGGGCAGCAAAGCCGTATCCACTGCACCCGCCTCGCGGGCCAGAAGGCTGACAACTGGCAGCTGCGCCACATGCCCAAAGTCCTCAATCTGCCTTTCCGCGATGACGTTTCCAAACCCAACCGCGACAATGCCATCGACGTTTACATAGGCGACACACCGGAAGACGTGATCGGCGAAGAAGTTTGGGCGGAAACCTTCACCAGCCGTCCCGAGCCTTTGACGGCGGCCGAGAAGAAGGCGTGGCTCGCCAAAGTCACAGGCGTTTGTCTGGGCAGCGATGCGTTCTTCCCCTTCGGCGACAACATTGAGCGCGCCCGCCGCAGCGGCGTCACCGCCATCGTAGAGCCCGGCGGTTCCATCCGCGACCAGCAGGTGATCGACACCTGCAACAAGTACGGCATCGCCATGGCCTTTTGCGGGTTGAGGTTGTTCCACCATTAACAGGATCAGGATCTATCAGGTTATAGACTGCTAAGCACAACAAAGACATTTTTTTGTGACACATGAGCAGAAAATCGAAATGTAATAAAATTTCATCGGGGCTGAACTGATGCCCGATTAGACAAGGAGCTTACATTATGGCAGGTGCAGAAATATTTGACAGCGAAGAAATAAAAGCGATGGCGGATGTCATCGAAAGAAAAATGATCCACCGTTACGGTTCGCATGCAATGAGAAACGGGCAGTATCGCGTCGATGAATTTGAGGACAAGGTAAAGGCCATTACCGGTGCAAAGTTCGCACTTGGTGTTTCCAGCGGCACCGCGGCGCTTATCGTTGCGCTCAAAGGCATAGGCATTCAGCCCGGCGACGAAGTTATTACGACGCCGTTCACGTTCATTGCAACAATAGAAGCCATTGTCGCCTGCGACGCGGTTCCGATCCTCGCTGATATTGATGAGACACTGAGCCTTGACGCAGCTTCCGTCGAAAAACTCATTACGCCGAGGACGAAGGCAATCATGCCCGTGCATATGTTCGGGGTTGCAGCGGATATGGATAAGTTTACGGCGCTCAGTGAAAAATACAACATTCCCATCATTGAAGACGCCTGCGAAGTGGTCGGCGGAACTTATAAAGGCCGTTACCTCGGCACGCTGAGCAAGTGCGGCACGTGGAGCTTTGATCCCAATAAAACCCTTACCGTCGGTGAAGGCGGCATCATTCTTACCGACGATGAAGGGGTTTACAGTAAAATGGAATACTATCATGACCACGGACATGTCCACAGCAAGCAGCACGACCGCGGCGCGGATGCCAAATCAGGTCTGGGCGTGAACTATCGGTTAAGCGAAATACAGGGGGCGCTTGGTCTTGTAGCGATGAACAAAATGCCGATGGCTCTGGGACTGCTGCGGACGACGAAAAAGAAAATCCTTGACGCTGTTGCGGATACAGGCATTCGGCCGCGTCCGATGAACGACGGTGAAGGAGATACGGCAACCCATGTCATCTTCCTTCTGCCCACAGCCGAAGCCGCGAAAAAATTCCAGGCTGCCACTAAAGAAGCCGGCTTCCCCGCTGCGATCATCGCGGAAAATACATGGCATTATGCGAAACACTGGCAGGCGCTTGAAGACATGGGAAATAAAGATTACTTCGGCACGAAGACTCCTTCTTACGCGCCGCAAACCATGACCAAAAGCGATGCCATCCTGAGCCGGGCCGTCATGTTTGGACTCAACATCATTATGGATGATGCTTCCGTGAATAAAATCATTGCGGCGATCAAAGCGGGAGCGAAAGCTGTGCTTTAGTAATAACAAACAATATAAACTTGCATAACGGGCGGGTCCGAAAGACTTGCCCTAATATGATTTCAACTTGTGAGGTTATCAATGTTAACAGATAATATTCTCAATCTGATCGGCAACACACCGCTTATCCAGCTCAAAAATTCACGTGTTTTCGCCAAAGCCGAATTCCTCAATCCCGGAGGAAGCATTAAAGACCGTGTCGCTTTATCAATGCTGGAAGGTGCTGAGCGAGACGGGAAATTGCATCCGGACACTATCATTGTGGAGCCGACCAGCGGGAACACCGGCATCGGCATAGCGCTCGTCGGACGCCTGAAAGGATACCGTGTCGTCATCGTGATGCCCGAAAACATGAGCGATGAACGCAAAAAGCTCATCGGGGCGCTGGGCGCCGAACTGATTTTAACGCCGGCGGAAGAAAGCATCGGAGGAGCCGTGAAAAAAGTCGCTGAACTGGCGGCCGCGAATCCCAAAGTATATGTGCCGCAGCAATTCGAAAATCCGGACAATCCGCGCGTACACTACGAAGAAACCGCGCGTGAATTATGGCGTCAGATGAACGGCGTCGTTGATTGCTTTGTCGCGGGGGTCGGCAGCGGCGGCACCCTCCAGGGCGTGGGAAAGTTTCTCAAGGAGCATCGGCCCGATGTACGCATCGTAGCCGTAGAACCCAAAAATGTTTCCGCGCTGCTTGGCCACGAACCGGGCTTGCATCAAATACAGGGCATCGGCGACGGTTTCATTCCCGCCGTGCTGGATGTCAAACTCGTCGACGAAGTCATCGAAGTCACCGACGAAGACGCCATCGAAACAACCCGTGAACTGGGGAGAAGCATGGGCCTGCTGGTCGGGATATCATCCGGAGCGAATGTCTGGGCCGCAAGACAGCTGGAAAAGAAGTATCCGGGCAATATTGCCACGGTGCTCCCCGATCGCGCCGAACGGTATTTCAGCACGGCGTTGTTGAAATCCGGCAAGACAGAGTAGCGGCATACAATGCTCTTAAAAATGTAAAATAAAAAAGGGCGAGTCTTTTGGACTCGCCCTTTTTGTATGGAACAGATTGAATTGGAAATGGAGTTAGACGTTACTTTTTGCCGGTGCCACACCTGTCCTCAACTCCTGCCATTTCCTGTAAGATAAAATTACTACTCCGATGGAAAAAATAATCAGCAGGACATCAACCACCGACAGCATGATGTTTTTCTTGGGGATGTAAGTATTAAAAAGCAAAGCCACAAGAGAATATAAAGTAGTCGCCATCATAAACAGAGCCGGCAGCACCGTGAACCAGGCATTCTTGTTTCTTTTTATCAGCCAGACGGAGACGGCGATCAATGCCAGGGCCGCCAGCAATTGATTGGCGGAGCCGAAGATGGGCCAGATCACCAGAAATGCATTGTAGTAGGCGAGAATAAACATCAGAACCACACAGAGCAGGGCGTTAAAAAGATAGGATTTCATTATCGCCGGAACTTTCTTGAAAATTACCTGCCATAATTCTTCGAAGAGATATCTGTTCAGTCGGACAGCCGTGTCCAGCGTTGTGACAACAAAGCCTTCTACCAGCAGAATTCCAAAAATGGTGCCGTAAACCGGCGGTATTCCTAATCCCATGTGCATCAGTCCGCCTGCTCCGGCGGCAAAGGCCAGAATCGGGTTTGATTTGGTTCCGGCGATTGTCGGGAAGACAATGTTGCTGTAATCCGTAAAAGCAATGCCGCATCCAACCGCTACCAAAACGCCGATAGCCAGCAAGCCTTCCAACATCATTCCGCCATAAGCAATTTTCTTTATATCCGTCTCTTTGGATATCTGCTTCGAAGATGTGCCGCCGGCAACCAAACAATGAAAGCCGGAAATAGCTCCGCAGGCAACCGTGATGAATAAAAACGGCCAGAGCGCGCCTAGTTTGTTCGTTCCGGCTGCAACATTAAACGCCGGGGCGGAAAAGGTGACTCCTTTAAAACCAGCGGCGATACCGGCGATAAAGAGTGCGGCAATTCCGGCATAAAGGAGAAATGAATTGGTAAAATCTCTCGGCTGCAGGATTACCCAGACAGGAATTCCCGCCGCGAGCAGGGTATAGAAAGAAAGGATGATCATCCAGACAGTGGTGTTTATGGCAATCGGGAAATTCAACCCGAAAATAATGGAGCTGATGCAGACCAGGATAGCCAATAAAGACGCAAGATAAACATTGATCTCTTTTTTATAAACCAGGTAGCCGATAAGAGGGGCAAAGCAGGTTATAAAAATAACGGAAGCCGAGGCGATGCCCCCGATCTGGGCCTTGGCAACACCTTTTACCATAACGGTCTTTACTATAGTCTGGGAAGGATCCAGCTTTAGAACATCCAGGGGCAAGAGAGAAGTTAAAGCAGTTGCCGTTAATCCCAGAAACGCCGACGTAACCAGCAAAAGCATGACAGTGGTGAAACTTATAAATAGAAAAAATCCTGTATTGCCCAGAGTTGCCTTGGCTATCTCCGAAATGGACTTGCCTTTTTCCCGGACGCTGGCGAAAAGCGCCGTCATGTCATGCACTGCGCCGATAAAAATGCTTCCCACGACACACCACAACCATACGGGCATAAATCCAAACAGCAGCGCTACGGTAGGGCCGATGATCGGGCCGCCGCCGGCAATGCTGGCGAAATGATGCCCGAATAAAACTATAGGTTTTGCCGGCGCGTAGTCACAATCATCCTTCATTGAACACGCCGGTGTTATATTCTTATCGTTTTCCTCGAATATCCCGGCAATATATTTTCCGTAGATACGAAAACCTAAATAAAATATGACAGCTGCTATTATCAAAAGTGCCGCGGCGTTCATGCATCCTCCCTCATAAACTACTATATTCCAGACAAAAAGACCGGTTTTGGGTAAACCGTGATTTAACCGCCTGAAACTATAGGAAGCGCACAAGTGGATGTCAATGAAAAAATGCATGGGAAAAGACGCAACAGAATTCAGGAGATAAAAAGATTATTTCCTTGACAATTTCTTGTTATTTTTGGAACATTACTTTAATTTTATTAAAGAATTTTCCCTGGAGTCGGGTGCATTGAAGGAATCGCCTAATATAATATTTCGCGTTCATGCAATTCAAAGAATGTTTCAGCGAAAAATTAGTGAACAAGATGTGCGAAATATATTAACAGAAGGTGAAACAATCGAACAATATGCCGATGATACGCCCTATCCAAGTCGGTTGATTCTCGGCTGGATTGACAAACGGCCTATTCATATTGTTGCGGCTGATAATGATGGGGATAATGAAATCATCATTATTACCGTGTATGAGCCTGATATAGAAAAATGGTCGGATAACTATAAAAGGAGAATCTTATGAAATGCGTAATCTGTAAACACGCAGAAACGGTGCCTGGAACAACAACTGTTACCCTGGAGCGTGGCGAATTTACTTACGTTGTCAAAGGTGTTCCGGCTCAGGTATGCCCAAACTGCGGGGAAGGTTACGTATCCGAGCAAATCACATCCGAATTGCTGAAAGCTGCCGAACAAATGGTTAAGTCGGGTACCCTGGTCGAGATTCGTCATTATTTAGCGGCATAGAGCAATAATGGAATATGTGAGATGGGCAACTCTGTTAATAAATAGAACAGTCCCCATTTATACGCAATACCTGTATTTATGGCATCATCAACTGCATTACATGGCTCTATTTAGTTGCCGTGGTAATAATAGACCTATCAGCATAATTACTGTAAATTTCGCACAGAAATGAGCAAGTCAAAGGACGAAAAATTCTTAGCTATAAAAAGTAAGGAGATTAAAGCGTTGTCCTCACTGTAATTCAGAAGCATACGATGGCTCAGAGTGTTATGAATGCATGTTTTTGGCATGCCCAAAATGCGGTAATATTGTAAATGATTTTGGTGAGATTGGGGAAGTTAATCCATGTGAACATGTTGTTGCATGGGGCACAATTGGTGAAAATGAAGTATTCTGGAAAAATAAGGAATTCGAACAGAAGTTTAATAATTTTTGTGAAGAAAAAGAAGGAGATGAAGAAGAAACAGGGTTAATGTATATCGACGATATTGTTCGGGAATATGCTGATAAACATGGCTTAGATTTTATCATACATAGTGACGAAGCCGGTCATGGAGCTAGTCGTGCTATATTTTTAGTTTTCAGATCTTAGCTTATATCACTACTGAGGAAAAAAATGGGGTCGCAACTTTATTCTTGACAAGTTGTTAGGCATTGGAACCATGTCTTGATGCGTAGGTAACCGAAACTACTTTTTTCTGGATTACCCGGTCAAGCCAGGTAATGACATAATTAACTTTTCCCGGTTTACCTAATTCCGATCCTGAATCAAAGATGAGATCGAGGCGGCGAGGAGGAGGCGCTGGAGGCGTATATGAACATACGTTGAGGACGCCGACGACCCCGGCCTGCGCCGGGGCAGGCTGAGCCAACAAAGATAGCGCTTTGATTCAGGATTGGAAGATTTATTCTTGCCGTATCGCCTTCATGTGATCAATTCTCCCGACTTTGACAGCAAACAAAATAATACTCTTATTAAATTGATGAGTTACGAGCGCACGTCAAGCTTGTGCCACTACATTTTCACTTTTTGTAAGACGGAGCACTTTGGGTGGCGATTTAAGACCAATAGCCGAAAACAGTTTATGCGAATTTCCATTGATATCCGTGCGAACCCACATGGTTGTAGAATGCACCTTGACCGGCACAGCTCTTACTTCTT
>Ga0208041_1000840_pt1 | contig 24618 bp, 14 predicted proteins | sample AD_SCU002_MetaG_FD_184453 | JGI IMG/M metagenome (GOLD analysis project Ga0208041, IMG submission 184453) | Active sludge microbial communities of municipal wastewater-treating anaerobic digesters from China - AD_SCU002_MetaG (SPAdes) (version 2) | ecosystem: Engineered > Bioreactor > Anaerobic...
GAAGCCCGGAATGAAGCGCGTGGGGATCCTTTGCGGCCTCGATGTCCTTTTCCAGACCGTGGAAGGCTTCAAGGGAGGGATGCAGGAAATGGGGTATGTCGAAGGGGTCGACATCGCCTACGACGTGAAGAGGACAAATTTCGACCCGGAGACTGAAGAACGCATCCTTCGCAAATTTGTTGCGGACCGGGTCGACGTGATACTCGTCTTTCCCTCCGAACCGGCCATCACGGCAAAGGAAGTCTCCCAAGGCACGCCAATTCCCGTCGTGTTCTGCCAGACCTATACGGAGGGGACCAATCTGATCAAGAGCGTGCCGGAACCGGGGGGGAATATAACGGGGGTACGGTTCCCCGGACCGGACCTCGCTCTCAAGCGTTTCGAGATCCTTCACGAGCTGCTGCCGCAGGCCAAGGTCTTCTGGGTGCCCTATGCCAGGGACGTCCCGATCGTCCCACCCCAGCTGGCGGTGCTTCGCCCCGTTGCCGAGCAAGCAGGCATCACCCTGGTTGAATCTCCCTTCGAAAGCCCTGAGGATCTCTTTCAGTTCATGGAGCAACGGGACAAAGCCGGGGATATCGGCATTGACGCCGTGTTGTTGATATCCGAGCCTTTGACACGCATACCCGCGGTTTTCGAAGCCATGGGGAAGTTTGCTTTCAAGCATCACATACCCATAGGAGGGACGATCATTTCCTCAAAAGAGCACTCGACCTTGTTCGGTGTGGCCGCAAAAAGCCTTGTCTCGGGGAGACTGGCGGCAGTGCAGACGCACAAGATCCTGAAAGGAATGCCGGCCGGCAGCATCCCGGTCATCTCGGCCGAAAGTTTCTTCCAGCTGAACTACAAAGTCGCCCGGGAGCTCGGACTGAACGTTCCCGAAGGGTTGTTGAAGCAGGCGGACGAGATCATTCGCTAGCCGTTTGCTGAAGAAGGGCCATAATTCACGGAATAGTCGTTCCGACGAATCGCCGTGAGCAGGAAGCGCAAAAAATAATGAAAATGTGCCGGGCCGGGGCGTTCTTTCGCAATCCGCCCCTCCCCGGGGTCACCACTGAACGATGAAGACCGGCCCGGCGGCTGTGTGCATCAAGACTGCCCGAACCTCTTATCCGTGTGAGCAGGAATCGGGATTCCATGGGGATTTGCAGGTCCGGGCTTTCACCGTGGCATCAAACGTTTCGACACCGTCAGGAGCCTGCTTGAGGTCGCTGCAAACTGGGGAAGAGGCAATGACAAGTCCGAGGAAATCCGCGGTGACGACACTTGGATTGAGCATGGCCATGGCGCTGGCCTTTTTTTCGCTGAGCGTGGCGGTGCTTCTTCTCTACAGCGGATTGGACGCTGTGCGTGATTTCAGAGCCCAGGAGTCGGACATTTTCAACAAGCAACAGCTTGCGGCACAGAATGCGGCCAAGACGGTAAGCAACTTCATCAACGAGAACTTCAGCGTACTGGAAACAGCGATAGGGTTGAGCCCCTTCGACAGGATGTCCGGCACTGAGCAAAAGCAGGTCCTGCAGACCCTGGTCGGGCTCCGGCCCGCCTTCAGGCACCTGGTGCTGTTCGACGATCGAAACGACGTCGTCGCTCAGGCCTCCCGCCTTTCCTCGTACGCATCGAAAGCATTCGTCGACAGGCTCAAGGAGAGTCTGCCCGGGAAGAATCCCCCGGTGGAACGGACGATCGGTCCGGTGCATGTGAATCCCGCGACGAGCGAACCCATGGCGATCATGGCTCTTCCGGTCAAAAGCGTCCTGGGAGACATCCAAGGGACTTTGATCGTCGAGCTCAACCTGAAATTCATGTGGGATATCGTCGATCGGCTGAAAGTGGGTGAGACCGGCTACGTCTACGTTGCCGACAGAAAGGGCAATCTGCTCGCTTTCAGTGACTCCGGCAGGGTATTGAAAGGCGAGAGCGTGGAACAGCTCGAGGCGGTTGCCGAGTTCATTCGCAAGGGAACGTCCGCCGGGCCGGTTTTGGCCACCACCTACCGCGGCATTCTGGGTTCCACCGTAGTGGGGACCTACGCACCGCTGACGACTCCGGACTGGGCGGTCATTGCCGAACTGCCATGGGAAGAAGCATACCGGGAACTGCTTCTCGGCATTGTCACCTCCATGGGGATCACATTGGCGATGGCCGTTCTCGCCGGCTTTTTCGGGGTTTTTGCAGCCAGGCGGTTTGCTTCTCCATTGATTGACCTGACTGTAACCGCATCCCGCATCGCCGGGGGAGAAAGGGATTTGCAGGCGGAGGTCGCCGGTCCCCGGGAGGTGGCGCACCTGGCCACGGCTTTCAACAGCATGACCGCGCAGCTGCGACAGAGCCTGCAGGATCTGCAGAAACAATTCGATGAGCTCAAGCGGACGGAGGAGGCTTACCGCCGCAGTGAAGAACGACTTCGCCTGGCCGTGGAGGGAACTTCGGACGGCATCTGGGACTGGGATGTCCGGACGGGACATACTTATTTCAGCCCAAGCTATTACACCATGATGGGATATGAACCGGACGAATTTCCCGCCAGCTACCAAAACTGGCTGCAACGCGTCCACCCCGACGACGTGGAGGAGGCCGTCCGGCTTGCGCAACGGGCGATTGCGGAAAGCTCATCCTTCGTCATCGAGTTCAGGTTCAAGACAAAGAACGGAGAATGGCGATGGGTTTGCGGCCGCGGCAAAGCCGCCGGCTGGGACGCCGACGGGAACACAACCCGCATGGCCGGCTTTCACAGTGACATAACGGAGCGCAAGCTGGCGGAGCAGCAAACCAGGGCCGCTCTCGAGGAAAAGGAAGTGCTGCTTCGAGAGGTCCATCACCGGGTCAAGAACAACCTCCAGGCCATCATCTACCTGATCAGGTCCGAGGCCGACCAGTGCGAGGACAAGCGGGGCTCCCGGTTCCTGGGAGAGCTGGAAGAGCGCGCGCGGACCATGGCGCTCGTCTACGAGCAGTTGTACCAGTCGGAAAATCTGGCCCGTATCGAGATGGTGCAGTACCTGAGCGACTTGGCCTCCAACCTGGCGCAGGCATTCGGGGCCGAACGGGATATCCCGATCGGGGTCGAGTCCGGGAAAATCTGGCTCGACGTGGAAATCGGAATGCCCTGCGGGCTGATTGTGAACGAACTCGTGACGAACGCGCTGAAGCATGCCTTCCCGCCGGGCACGCAGGATCGGGGCAGGATAAGCGTGGCGCTCCGCAAGGAACACGAACGATACGTCCTCAGGGTAAGCGACAACGGGGTGGGTCTTCCTCCGGGGCTGCCCTGGCGCGAAGCCCGGTCCCTCGGCCTTCGGCTCGTGAACCTCTGGGCGACGCACCAACTGGGAGGGACCATCGCCGTGGAGGGCCCGCCGGGGACCGCCTTTGTCGTCACCTTCCCGGCGAGGAGGGGCCGGGCCACCTCGGATGGCCACTGCTAGCGCCGCACCTCAGGCCGACTTGCCTTGAAAGTGGATTCCCGGCTGAATCGGTCTTGACGCTTCACGAGCACCAAAGGACCGGCCCCCGGCCGCAGCCCCGGCGCCGGCAAGGAGCTTTTCGATGCCGCATTCCGAAGCAAGGGAACAGTTCCTGCGCCGGTCGGCCCGCACGGCGCTCTGGCGCCATGGCCTCTCCACGCGGAAAGTGAGCATGGGACAACCGGAAATCGAACGGCTGATCCCTCACCGCCGGCCCTTCCTTTTCCTTGACGGCATTACAGCGGTGGATTATGAACAGCGGGCTGCGGAAGGAGTGCGCCGGATCGATCCCGAAGACCCGGTGCTCGCCGGCCATTTTCCCGCCAAGCCGATCTATCCGGGTGTGCTGTTGTTGGAGATGATGGGACAGCTCGGCCTTTGCATGATCGGACTCGAGGCGAGGCAGATGAGGCAAGACGGGCTTCCTCCGGCGAATCCGCGCCTCATCCGGGTCCATTCGGCGGTTTTTCTGGCGCCGGTAATGCGGGGCGACGAGGTGACGATACGATCCATTTGCCTGGAAGACAACGGAATCACCCATGTTCTTGCCGGGCAGGTCTCCCGTGGCGATGTCCATTGCGCGCTTTCCGTCATGGAGCTGTGTCGTGCCTGAGATGAAAAGAGTCGTGATCACCGGAATGTCCGTCAACACGCCTTTGGGGGACACCCTGGACGGCTTTCTTGAAGGCCTTCTCCAGGGGCGCTCGGCAATCGGACTCTACGAAGCGCCGGGGCTCGTCGCCGGGGTTGCGGGAAGCCTGTCCCCCTACGACCCGCTTTCAAAAGCATCCGCGCTACAGGACCGTATCCCCGCTGATGCCGCAAACCGGTTGCTCAAGCTGGTCAGATACTCCGCCTGGTCGACAAAGCTCAGTGTGCTGCTCGCGCTTGACGCATTCCTGGATGCGGGCCTTGTCCCCGGCTCCGTCGATCCTGAGCGGATTGCATCCGTCGTCACGGGTCACAACATCAACCAGTTGTATGTACACCATAACTGGGAGATGTTTGCCCGGGATCCCGAGGACGCGGGCATCGACCTGACGGTGTTTGTCAAGCAGTGGGATTCGGACCACGCGGGTTGCGTTTCTGAAGTTATCGGTATCCGCGGACCCGTTTATCTCGTCGGAGGCGCCTGCGCCTCCGGAAACGTCGGCTTGCGGTGCGTCCTGGACGAAATCCGTCACCACGACATCGATGTGGCCCTCGTGGTGGGACCCGTCTTTGACTACACACCTTTCACACTGCACTCTCTCGTGCGAATGGGAGCCATCTCCTTCCACCGCTACCGGGACGAACCGGCCAGGGCGAGCCGCCCCTTCGATGCCGACCGCGAGGGGTTCGTTTTTTCCCATGGCGGGGGCGGGCTTGTGTTGGAAGGATTGGAACACGCCCATGCGCGGGGAGCTCGGATCTACGCCGAAATGGTGGGGGTCGAGGTCGGTTCGGCGAGTTCGCGGACACCCACCCCCTCCGAAGAGCACGAAGCAAGAGTGATGGAGCGCCTGATCCATCAAACGGGCACCGATCTCCGGGAGATCGACTTTGTGTCGGCGCACGCCACATCCACCGTGCTCGGCGATTTGGCCGAAATCCGGGCTATCCGGCGGGTTTTCGGGAAGCACGCCGCAAACCTCAAAATCAACGCGCCCAAGTCGATGCTCGGGCATACAACCTGGTCGTCGGCGGTCGTCGAAACAGTCGCCTCGGTTCTCCAGATGCATGCCGGATGGCTCCATCCCTCGATAAACATAGACCGGCTCGACCCTGAGATCGATCTTGACGTTTGCGCCAACCGTAAGGTGAAGCATTCCATCAACCTGATGTTGAACAATGCTTTCGGATTTGCGGGAGTCAATTCGGCAAGCCTGATACGCCGATATGCGGGTTGATCCGGACCGGCGATCCGCCGTGGATGGCGAGGGTGCGCGGATGGTCGCCGTCCGGTCGCGCTTTGCATGAGAATGCCCGGACTCGGCACCTTCTCATCCCAGTATGTTGACGGGCACATCGATCCGTAGCAAGGGGCGGATTTATCCCCGCCGGCGTCGCTTCCCGACGGGCAGGTGTTGCGTCATCTTGAACGCACCTGGATTTGAGAAGAATGTGAATGGATTCACCCCGGAGTCCGATTCTTTGGTAAGCCGGTATGAAACGAGCGGGAGCGGCCTGCTCGATACCGGATCGCTCAAGCCCGCTCGACGCAGACCCCTGCAATGCGAAGGAGGAGAGAATGACGCGAAAGGAAATCCTGCCCAGACTGTTGAAAATCTGCAAAGAGGCCGTGCCCGAACTGGGAAACGGTGAAATCGACCCGAACAAGACCTACCGGGAACTGGGCATCAACAGCCTGGACCTGATGCAAATCCTGACCGTGGCCATGAAGGAGCTGAAGACCAAGATTCCGACCGCACAGCTGTCGGAGGTCACTACTCTCAACGGACTGGCGGACTTGTTCGTCAAGGCGTCCGGTTAGAAAAGCCCGCCTCCCATCCGAGGGCACGTCCGAGAGGGGCATGCCGGGGGACCCGTTCATCACAGGGTCCCCGGGGGGCGGCTCGTCCGGCCGGCCGCCCCCGTCACCACGATCGGCGGGCACGCGGCGTGTGGGAGCCACCCGATCCCGTCAGCGCCTCAGCCTGTACCTCTGGATCTTTCCCGTTTCCGTCTTGGGCAGCGTGGCGCAAAATTCGATCTGCGCGGGACACATGTACCCGGGCAGCCGTTCCATGACGTGGGAACGGATCTCCCCCGACAATCTCGATTCCTCCGAAACACCGGGGGCGAGCGCCACGAAGGCCACCGGCCGGGCGAACCCGTCGAATTCCCGCCACGTTACGGCGCACTCCGACACCGCCGGATGCTCGCGAATCACCTGTTCCACCCTGGACGTCGACACCCAGTTTCCCCCAACCTTGAACATGTCGTCGGCCCGCCCCTGGTAGGTGTAGCAACCCGCCTCCTCGACGAAAATATCCCCGGTGTGGAGCCACCCGTCCACGAGCATCGTCTCAGAAGTCTTTTCGGGCTGATTCCAGTAGAAAGGCGCCGTGCTCAGCCCTCGAATCAGCAGACGCCCCGGTTGACCGGCGGCAAGGTCATTTCCGCCGTCATCGACGATCCTCGCCTCGTAGGGAGGCACGACGAAGCCGGAAGTCCCCGGGCGCACCCCGCCCGGACGGTTGGAGATAAAGATGTGGAGGACCTCCGTGGTCCCTATGCCGTCGAGTACGTCGAGGCCCGTGAACTCCCGCCACCGCGAGCAGACCGTCGCGGGCAGCGCCTCTCCCGCCGAAACGCAAAGGCGCAGGGAAGGAAAGCGGACCGGTCCGTCCAGGCACTGCAGCAAGACGTTATAGAGCGCGGGCACGCCGAAAAAGATCGTGGGACCATATCGCGAGAAGATGTCGAGGACATCGCCGGGCATGACCGCGTCCGGGTAAAGCACCACGCTCGCTCCGTGGAACAGCGGAAATGAGAGGCTGTTTCCAAGCCCGTAGGCGAAAAAGAGCTTGCTCGCCGAATAGCAGACGTCGTTTTCGGACAAGCCCAGGACTCCTCCGCCGTAAGCCTGCGCCGTGTAAACCATGTCGCGGTGCCTGTGGGGAATTCCCTTGGGTTTGCCGGTGCTTCCGGAGCTGTAGAGCATGAAGGCGATGTCATCCTCTCGGGACGGATGAGGCTCGAGCTCGGGAGACGCCTCCTCAAGCATCCGGGCGAAGTTATCATCGTCGGCGCGAACCCGGTGCGGAAGGTTTCGAGCGTCGGCCCGCAAGGCTTCGGAAATGCCCGCCGAGAAAACCGCCACCGCCAGGGAATCGTTCAGAATGTGCTCGTAGGCTTCCCTGGAGAGCTGCGGGCTCAACAGCACGGGCCACGCTCCGCACTTGATGCCGCCCAGGAAAGCGATGACGCATTCGGGACAGTCCGGAAGCGCTATAAGAATCCTTTCCCCCGGTGAGACGCCAAGTCCCCGCAGCACGTTCCCGAACCGGTTGATGCGCTCCCGAAGCCGTCCATAGGATATGGTTTCGGCTCCATGGTAAATGGCCGTCTTGTCGGGCCTCGCATCGGCATGACCGTCAATCAGCTCGCAGGCGACGTTGTAGAAGCTCTTCACGGCGTTGTTTCTCCCCGGCGCGGCGGCATCCCGAACGAACCGCGTCATTTCCCGAGCAGGTACCGGCAGGCAGGATTGCGCTCGATGTCTTCCCGAACGAGGTCGAGTATCCGGCGCGCGCGGTCGGATGTGAGCTTGATGGAATCGAAATGCGGAAGCGTGTCCAACTTCTGCATGAGCAGACCGTCCGTGTCGAACCAGCGGGGAAGAAATCCGCCGAAAAAATAACCCCTGCCGCGCAGCAGCTCCACGGCCCGGCCCGACCCCGGATCGCCCAGGTTCACGAATACCTGCATCACTTGGGCCTTGCGGCTTCGAGCTCCTTCCTCCAGGCCCGCATGGATCTGTGGAAGATCCTCCCCGGCGCGGTTGAGATTGAACCGCGCCACGTGCGCGTGATCGATATATTGAGGCACGAGCTCCGTGGACGAATCATGAATGTATCCCCGCGATTCCAGCAGGTTGCGTGACACATCCAGCCCGGACACGATGAACTCCAGCGCACCGGCATACTCCCCTGGAACGTAAAGGTCATGCGCGCGGTCGCGCACGGTCCTGAATCCCAGCAGCGTCGAGACGCGAGAGCCCGGAAATTCGAGGTCATTAAAAGCTTCCGCAGGCATCAGGCCGAGCTCCAGGCCCGTTTCCTCCAGGCCGGCCAGGACCATCAGCTTTTGGGAAATGACGTGGTTGCAGACGGCTTCTCCGAAAAGCTCGTGGACATCCTCAATCGAATCGAGAAGTTCCAGGAGGTGATCCTGCATGCAGAGGGCCGCGAATGTATGTCGATACTCGGGCAGGACCAGGGCCTGACCTATTTCATAAGTCCCGGGGAAATACGCCGAGCTCCTGTACAGCGCCCCGTAGCCGATGACGGCGCCGCCCCCCACTCGAGCCACGACGCTGATGACGTTGCCGTTCTCATTCTCCAGGATCAGCTTTTCCGGGATGTAGTAGGTATCGAAGGGATAGTGCTCGCCGTATACGGCATAAAAACAGCGGGCAACCCCCCAGGCGTCCTCCGGTAGCATGCGGCGCACTTCGAATTTCTGCTCGGGTTCCACCGCCAGGGGTTCCGACTTCAGCTTCAAGATGGCTTCCTGTTTGTTCATCGGACTCCGCCGTCCAGCAGGTGGAGAAGAGTTGTCGATCCTCCGTGCATGCACGCAAGTGCAGGAGGCCATATTACTTGAAGTGCCTTATGTCATAAAGCCAATTCTCCGCACCTGCCCGCCGGGAGGTGACGCGGGCGGGATAAACCCCGGGGACCGTGAGGATCCGTAGGGTGGGCACGGTTCCTCCGTGCCCACGATCAGGCCGGGCCTCGTTCACCCGCACTCGTCATGATCTCTGCGAAAGCGTGAGGCCACCAGCCTCTTCAATGAGGGCGTTCCACACGCCGGATGCAGATCGTTCATGGCGCCAAGCACTGGTGCAGGGGTATTGGGTCCGTGGGCTGCGCTATCGCGCATCCCACCCCACTCGGCTCAAGAGTTGACAAAGAACACAGTTGTTACGAACATGGGATGCGGCAAGGGATGCAGGGAACTCGGGCGGGCATAAAGCCCTCCCGCGGATTCCTCGCCGGCCATGGCCCGGCTCTTCCCCCCAACTGCCGGTGAAATCCTTTTCGGTAGGGAATAGGTCCGGTTGCTATTGTCGTTGGTACGCAATTGAATCATGATAAAAAGCCGGCGCGCTCTCATCGCCCATCGAGTTCTCGGACACCCCGAAAAAAATGCAAGGGAAACAACAAGCGGCGAGGACCTCCCGAAAATATTTGTCACGACGGCGAGAACCAGGTAGGAACAGCCCGGCAGACCAGAGGGCCCTCGTTGCGCAATCGAGAACGGGACTATCAGGAAGAAACAGAGCAGAAACATTCCAATACAACTTGTCACCTCAAATTCTCGCCAGGTTCTCTCCGGAGTATTCAACAATGAATACCTATATATCCTATTGTATTCTTGACTTTTCATAGTGTGCTCCATTATCGTATCGGCCGTGCTTTGGAACGAAAACGGCTATCGGTTCTCATCAACGATCACGAAATAGGGGATCGCGGAGTACGATGAATGCAACGACAATCCTCGTCTTTACGAATTTCATCATTTTCGGCCCGTGCTTTATGCCTTCGCCCAATATTTACGTTCTGAATGCCGGATTATATAGGGAGTCATTGCCACATTTATATTGAATGACATTTTTTATCAGCCCGTAGAATATATCCGCCTGCCGTCCTTTTTCTGTTCCATGCGGGCGGCGACGGGAATTCGTCGATTGCCGGAAACCGGTCGTATATCGTTTCCGGATTGTTCCAGGCATGCATTCACCCCTTGCACCCCGCTCACGGAGGGAACCGCTCCCGGCCATGATCGCGAAAACTTACACGTGCAGTCTTCTGGGCATCGATGCGATCCTGGTGGAGGTCGAGGTGGATTTGTCCTCGGGACTGCCCTGCTTCTCCACCGTGGGCCTTCCCGACAACATCGTCCGCGAGAGCAAGGACCGGGTCAAGACGGCCCTGCAGAACAGCGGTTATTCGTTCCCTCGCGAGCGGATCACGGTGAACCTGGCTCCCGCCCATCTCAAAAAGGAAGGGGCGGGATTCGATCTGCCCATTGCCGTCGGCATCCTGGCCGCAACGGGAGCCATCGCGCCGTCCCGGGCCGAGAAAGTCGTTCTGGTCGGGGAACTGTCTCTGGACGGCAGGGTGAAGCCGGTGGCGGGGGGTCTTTCCATGGCGATCCAGGCGCGGGCGTGCGGCTACACGGAGTTGATCCTGCCTTCTGACAACGCGCCGGAAGCCGCGGTCACGGACGAGCTCCACGTTCTGCCGGTGAATCATCTTTCCGAAGTGGTGGAGTATCTCAACGGCAGGCACGATATCGAGCCGGCCAAAGTGGACCGGGAACACCTCCTGGGCGTTCAGGACGTCGAGGAGCCGGACTTCGAGGACGTCAAGGGACAGGAGCACGCCAAGCGCGGCCTCGAAGTCGCCGCGGCGGGCGGGCACAACGTGCTGCTGATCGGTCCTCCGGGGTCGGGCAAGACGATGCTCGCCCAGCGCGTCTCGGGAATCCTCCCGCCGCTCGGCTTCGAGGAAGCCCTGGAAACGTCGAAGATTTTCAGCGTGGCGGGTTTGCTGGAGAATCAGCCGCTCATGGTGCGGCGCCCTTTCCGTGCACCTCACCACAGCATCTCCGACGCCGGCCTGGTGGGCGGCGGCCACATTCCGCGGCCGGGCGAGGTGAGCCTCGCTCACAACGGGGTCCTGTTCCTGGATGAATTCCCGGAATTTCGGCGCAACATCCTGGACCTCCTGCGGCAGCCCATCGAAGACGGGCGCATCACGATCGCCCGCGCCGCAATCTCGCTCACCTATCCGGCCCAGTTCATGCTGATCGCCGCCATGAATCCATGCCCCTGCGGCTACAGCGGGGATTCGACGCGCCCGTGCACTTGCTCGACCCAGGTCGTGCAGCGGTATCGGGGAAGGATCTCCGGCCCGATTCTGGACCGGATCGACCTGCACATCGAAGTTCCCGCGGTGCGTTATCGGGATCTGAGCTCCACGCAGAAAGCTGAAGCGTCGTCGAGCATCCGCAGGCGCGTGACCGAGGCCCGGACACTCCAGGTCGAGCGCTTCTCGGGGGATTCCATCTATTCCAATGCGCTGATGAAGCCAAAGCACGTCAAGAAATACTGCCGGATCGACGCCTCGGGACACAGGCTGCTCGAGCAGGCCGTGCAGCGGCTGGGACTCTCGGCCCGCGCCTACCATCGCATCCTCAAAGTCGCCCGCACCATCGCCGACCTGGAGCGCCAGACCGAAATCGACGCGCCCCACCTGCTTGAAGCCATCCAGTACCGGTCGCTGGACCGCAGACTGATTTGATGTCGATTCGGACTCAAGAACGCCCGATAAAGGATCAGCGGAAGATGTGACGGCCCGGGTAAACTCTGCCCCGTGTCGGATCCGCACATTTTAAGGGGCAAGGCTCCGTGCCCTCCGGCCGGATGCTGCCGGTTCGAACGCGGTTTTCATGTCTCGTGCCACAGTTGTGGAAGGCGGCCCGGCGCCGTTTTTTCCATCGCGGAAGCCCGAAAGCACGCCGACTCACGCGGGGCCGTCGCGAGCCGGATCGTCAGGAAGCAACGACGTCCTGCCATCCTTATACGAACCCGGTCCCGTTCCCTTCGCCCCCTTTCAGTCTCACTGAATTTTTTCCCTTGCAAAAGCATCAGGATTGCTTAAGAATTGCTCTTACCTTCACAATCTACTTTATAATGACCTAACCGATCACAACATTGGGGTTTTTTTTGAGTTGGATTGGCTGCCCGCATCCCGGTAGACGTCCTTACTCTGGTACCTCGAGAGCCCGCTCGAAGTCCACCGCCGGTCACGGGTCCGTCGCCTTGTCGGCCGGGATTGCGTGTGCTCTGCTTCTTTCCTTTGCTCTCCTGGTTTTTTCGGCCCTCGCATCCGCGGACATCCCCAGGATCCTGCTGATCCATTCCTACAATTCGAACACCAGCTGGACCACGGAAATCGAAAAAGGGATGAGGGAGGCATTGAGCGAGCAGTACGGCCCCGTCAGTTTCCAACTGGAGTTCATGGACACAAGGCACAATTCCGGAACTGACTACCACGAAAGGTTAAAAAGCCTTCTCACCTATAAGCTGCAGGGGCGGAGTTTCGACATCGTGCTCACGTCGGACAACGATGCCTTCGCTTTTGTCCGGGCAAACAGAACGCAGCTTTTCCCGACCGTACCCGTGGTTTTCTGCGGCATCAACAGTTTCACCCGGTCCATGCTCGCCGGTGTGAGCGGGATGACCGGCATCGCCGAGGACGTTTCGGTTCGCGAGACTCTCGACATGGCCCTCGAACTGCATCCCGGCCTGAAGCGGATCGTCGTCATCGGACTCACCACCATACCGGCGGACAGGGCCAACCGGGAGGCTTTCGTCGAGCAGGTCCGCACCGGTTACGAGCGGTTGGAATTCGATTTCTGGGACGCCGTTGACACCGACGAACTGGCGAAACGCCTGCCTCTTTTGGGTCCGGACACGATCGTGGTCATCAACGGGATCATCGCCGAACCGGACGGCCGAATGCTTGGATTCGCGGAAACGACCGCCTTCATCCGCGCCCGTTCGTCCGTCCCCCTTTACACCCTCTGGGACGTATACCACTATGGAACCCTCGGCGGCAAAATGGTGACGGGACGCATGCAAGGCAGGCTTGCCGGGGGCCTGGCCGCGCGAATACTGAAAGGCGAGGCTCCGGATAAGATTCCCGTCGTGCACTCCACTTCGGCCAATCAATACATCTTCGATCAGAACGAGCTCTCCCGCTTCCGGATCTCCGAGGACAGGCTCCCCGTGGACAGCGTCATCACCAACAAGCCGAGTCCCTTCTACATGGTCGACAAGACCTTCCTCCGCACGGGAATCGCGGCGTTTCTCCTCCTGGCTTGCATCGTCGTGCTTCTCGCGGTCAACATCGCTGCCCGCAAGAAGGCGGAGAAATCCCTCATCGAAGGACAGCGATGGCAAAAAGCCCTCTTCGACAACATCACCGACTTCGTCTGGATGAAGGACAGGCAAGGGCACGTTCTCGCCTACAACGAGTCCTTTCGCCTGGCTTTCCGCTGGGAACCCGGAGCGGTTTTGGGGAAGACCGATTACGACCTGTTCCCGGCGAGCGTCGCGGACAGAATGAGGAAAGACGACGAGGACGTCATTGCATCCCGCGTCCGCGGGCACCTTGAAGAAAGCTTTGAAATGCCGGGCGGGGAGACCAGGTGGTTCGACACGATCAAAACCCCGGTTTTCGACAAGTCGGGGCGAGTGATGGGCACGGTGGGAAGCGCCCGCGACATCACGGAACGCAAGAGAGCGGAGGCCGCGCTGGCCCGCAGCGAGAACAAGTTGAAAAGGATCATCGAGGATTCGCCCCTCCCCATATGCTGGGCCGACGAGAAGGGCCGCGTCGAGTTTGTGAACCAGGCGTTCGTCGATCTGCTCGGTTACCGGCTGGAGGATATCCCCACCGCGGAGGAGTGGTTTCGCCGCGCTTACCCCGACGAACCCTTCCGGAAGGAAACGGAGGCGCAGTGGGGAGCACGGATCGCGGCGGCACGGTCCGAAGGGACTAAGATGTGCCCCACTGAATGCAATGTGACCTGCAAGGACGGGTCCGTCCGAACGGTCGAGATCATGAACACGCTGCTGGAAGACGCGATCCTGGCGGTTTTCAAGGACACGACCGAGCGCAGACGCGTGGAAGCCGCGCTTCATGAGAGCGAACAGCGGTTCAAAACCCTCGCCGAAGCTTCTTTCGAAGGGATCGCGCTGACCGATAACGGCATCCTTGTGGACCTCACCGAGCAGTTCGCGAACATGCTCGCATGCGATCGCAACGAGCTTCTCGGCAGAAATGTCCTGGAATTCGTCTCGCCGGAATTCCGGGATCGAGCGGCGCGCGCCCAGGCATTGGACGAAACGGGACCTTACGAATTCAATGCGCTGCGAAAGGACGGTTCCACCTTCCCGGTCGAGGTTCGAGCCAGGTCGACCCTGATCGGGGGCCGCCGCCTGCGGCTTTCCGCCTCACGGGACATGACGGCCTACAAAACTGCCGAGGATGCGTTGCGCCGCAGCGAGGAACGATTTCGCCTCATCACCGAGAACATGGGGGATCTCGTTTGCCAGGCCGATCCCACGGGCAAATACCTTTATACCTCACCGTCGTTCCGGCGCATCCTGGGCTACGACGGGGACGCACTGATCGGCACGTCCATTTTCGACGCCATCCACCCCGAAGACCGCCGGAAGATAATGGACCAATTCAGGAAATGTCTCGAAACGGGAGAAGCGCAGGAAGCCGAATACCGCAGCAGACACGCAAACGGGCGGTACCTGTGGCTTCGGAGCACCGGCAATTTCGTCTACGACGCCGGGAACCCGTCGTTCGCCGTGATCGCGACCCGCGACGTGACCGCGAGGAGGGAGGCGGAGGCGGCTCTTCTCGAGTCGGAAACCAAGTTCAGGACCCTCAGCGAGAACTCCGCCGCGGCCGTATTCATTACCCAGGACGATTTGTTCGTCTACGCCAACGCGACATTCCAAAGGCTGTCCGGCTACGACAAGGAAGATCTGACCCGGCTGAAATTCTGGGAAATCGCCCATCCGGATCTGCGCCAGACGATCAGGGACCGTGGCTATGCACGCTGGCGCGGGGAGAATGAACCCACGCGTTACGAAGCCGTCATCCTGACGAAAGACGGAAAAGCAAAATGGGTCGATGTGAGCGCCACCCTGATCGAATACCGCGGCAGACCCGCAACCCTCGGAACCGGCATCGACATCACCGAGCGCAAGCAGGCGGAACAGCAGATCAAGGCCGCGCTGGAGGAGAAGGAGGTGCTCCTTCGCGAGGTTCATCACCGGGTCAAGAACAACCTGCAGGCCATCATCTACCTCATCGACAGCGAGACCGACCAGACCCGGGACCCGCAGGTCTTCCAGTTTCTGAAAGAACTGGAAGAGCGCGCGCGCACCATGGCGCTCGTCTACGAACAGTTGTACCAGTCGGACAACCTGGCTCACATCGAGATGGTGCAATATTTGAGCGATCTCGGTTCGAACCTGGTGCAGGCCTTCGGAGCCGGACGCGACATCCCGGTCGCCGTGGAGCCGGGGAAGATATGGCTCGACGTGGAGATCGGGATGCCGTGCGGGCTGATCGTGAACGAGCTCGTGACGAACGCCTTGAAACATGCGTTCCCGCCGGAAAAACGCGAACGAGGCGAAGTCCGTGTCGCACTCCATAAAGAAGACGGCCGGTACACACTCAGGGTCAGCGACAACGGCGCGGGCCTCCCTCCGGAATTGCGCTGGCGCGAAGCCCGCTCCCTGGGTCTGCGGCTCGTCAACCTCTGGGCCACCCACCAGCTCGGCGGAACCATCTCAGTGGAAGGCCCGCCGGGAACGACCTTTACCGTTACCTTCACGGAAAGGAAAAGGAGGGAGTTTCTGAATGGACGCGGCTAAGGTGATGATCGTCGAGGATGATGCCATCGTGGCGTCTCATTTGGAACGGATCCTGGTGCAGTCGGGCTACTCGGTGGTGGGAATGGTCGCAACCGGTGAGGACGCCGTGGAAAGGGCCCCGGTGCTCAACCCCGCCATCGTGCTCATGGACATCCGGCTGATGGGCGATATGAACGGCATCGAAGCCGCGGACAAGATACGCTCCAGGCTCGACATCCCCGTTATCTACCTGACCGCCTACACCGACCATGAGCTCCTGCGGCAGGCCAGGGCCACGCAGCCATACGCCTACCTCACCAAGCCCGTGCGGGACCGGGAGTTGTGCGCCGGCCTGGAAATGGCGCTCTACAAACATGAAACCGACCGGAAAATTCGCCACATCAACCAGGTCCTGCGGGCGATCCGGGACGTAAATCAAATCATCACGCGGGAGCGCGACCGCGAACGGCTCTTGGAGGAAGCATGCCAAATCCTGGTCCGAACGCGGGGTTACGTCATGGTCTGGATAGGACGGACCGGGGAAGACGGGGCAAGTCTCGTTCCGATGGCCCATGCCGGACAGGGAACCGGCACTCTCGAGCAGGTCACGATCGGATGGAGCCCCGAGGGTGCCCCGGAAAAGGCGAAGGAACACTCACCCGGCAGTTGCCCGACGCTGGTGTGCCAGGACATCGCCCGGGATCCGGCCTGCGACGCTTACCGCGCCGACGCCCTGCAACGCGGCTACGCTTCGTTCGCCATGGTGCCCATGATCAACAGCGATCGACTCTATGGAATGCTCAACGTCTACGCCAACTGCCCCGGCGCTTTTTCGGACGAAGAACTGGATCTCCTGCGCGAAGTGGCAGGTGACCTCGCCCTGGGGATGCGGAGCATCGAGGAGGAAGAGGAACGCAATCGCGCCGAAGACGCCCTGCGCGAAAGCGAAGCCCGCTTCCGCCTGCTCGCCGAGAACTCCACGGACATCATCTCCCGCCGTTTGCCGAACGGGCGCACCCTTTACGTGTCTCCCGCCTGCCGCTCCGTGATGGGTTACGAACCGGCGGAACTGCAGGGCCTCTCCGCGTTCGACTTCATTCACCCCGAGGATCGGGACATGGTCTTGCGGGAATTTCAGGCCGCCGCTTCCAGCCTTCAGCCCTTCCACGTCGAGTATCGAGTCCGGCGCAAGGACGGAGCGTACGCATGGGTTGAGGCCAGGGTCCGCCCGATCGTCGACGAAACCACCGGCGCCGTGGTCGAATTCCATTCGTCCTCGCGCGACGTCTCGCAACGCAAACAGGAGGAACAGGAGCGGGCGGCCCTTGAAGAACGGCTCCGACAATCCCAGAAGATGGAAGCCATCGGCACGCTGGCGGGCGGAATCGCCCACGACTTCAATAACCTCCTCATGGGCATTCAGGGTTACACCTCCATCATGCTCTTTGAAATGGACCGCAACCATCCCTACCACGACAAGCTCAAAGCCATAGAGAGCCAGGTCCGAAGCGGCGCGGAGCTCACCCGCCAACTCCTGGGCTTCGCCTACAGCGGAAAGTATGAAACCAAGCCCATCAATGCGAACGATCTCCTCGAAACGACCGCGACCATCTTCGGGCGGGCCAAGCAGGAAATCACGATCCTCATGGATCTCGATGCGGACCTTCGTGCGGTGGAGGTGGACCGGGGGCAGATCGAACAGGTGCTGCTCAATCTCTATGTGAACGCCTGGCACGCCATGCCCGGCGGAGGGGAACTGCGCGCGACATCCCGGAACGTGGAGCTCGATGAAGACACGGCAGATCTTCACGCCGTGGAACGGGGCGAGTACGTGCAAATCGAGGTGAGCGACACAGGGATCGGAATGGATCCCAAAACCAGGGAAAGGGTTTTCGAACCCTTCTTCACCACGAAGGAGATGGGAAGGGGAACCGGGCTCGGTCTCGCCTCCGCATATGCCATCATCAAGAACCACGGCGGTTTCATGGAAGTGCACAGCGAACCGGGCATCGGAACGACGTTCAGGCTCTTTCTCCCCGCTTCGTCCAAGCCCCCCGTGGGCGCGACACAACCCGCGCAGGCTCCCTTGAAAGGCTCGGAGACCATCCTCCTCGTCGACGACCAGGATATCGTCCTGGAGCCCACCAAGTGCATGCTCGAGACGCTCGGTTACACGGTTTTCACCGCGATGAGCGGGGAGGAGGCGCTCGACATCTTCCGGGAATCCGCCCGTCGCATCGACCTGGTGATTCTTGACATGATCATGCCGGAATTGAGCGGAAGCGACACCTATGACGAACTGCGCGCGATGTCGCCCGGCGTGAAGGTGGTCCTTTCAAGCGGGTACAGCCTGAACGGGCAGGCGGAGACGATACTCGCGCGCGGCTGCAACGGGTTTATTCAGAAGCCGTTCAACGTGACGGAATTGTCCCGTAAGCTCAGAGAAATTCTCGACGTCTGATGCCCCGGGTTTCGAGCGACCGGTATCAAAAGAAGAAATCGTATTCGGGGAGGCGGTAGAGCCGCCGAATGTAAGAAGTGAGCGTATCCGGCAGGTATCTTCCCCACATCTTGATGGGTGGCGGGTCGATGTTCACTTCGGGCGAAAATCCCACCGAAAAGAGATACTCGAGCAGAAATTCGACGTTGAGGGGAATGTATCCCTTGTAAACCTTGTTGTCCCTCTGCGCGATGATGCGCTCCTCGTGAATGCTGCGCCCGAGCTCCGATTCCACCATTTCCGGGAAAGTGGTCAGAATCAGCTCCACGTTGATTTTCGGATCTCCGCCCTCGAACAGGGGTTCAATCCCGGCTCGTAGCCTTTCCTCGGACACCCCGCGGTTCAGATGTTTCTCCCAGGCACGAGAATCCCGATATCGGCGCTCCACCTGTTCCCGGTCCCACTCGACGCGCAGGATAAGGCTGTCCGCCCTGTAGTTGCCACGAAAGTGCTCCCTCTCCACAACCTCGATGTCACCCTCCGCGGCTATGGCCGTTTGCAGGCGAGACAATCGTTCCTCGTCGCAAATGATCTTCATGCCGGCCACGTCGTTGATGGTCAGGGCGTCCATGTCGAACTTGACTTCCCCTGCCTGGAAACTCCTGGCAATGCCCTTCTCCGCCCGGACGAACTCCTGCACCATTTCCCTCTCGGGCGTGAGCAGACGCTCGAGGGGAATCCCATATTCCCCGGCCCGCTCCTCGGCCATCCGACGCGCCCGGGTCTGCACCGACTCGAAAATCCAGTTGGCCAGCCGGCGGTTGGCCTTCTCGGCGATTCTCTTGGGTCGTTTCAGCCGGTACAGTCCCACCAGCTGCCCGCTGCCGTCCAGGCACATGACTCCGTTGATGGGAGCATCGGTATAGTAGAAATCGGGATTGCTCCGGTACTCGCGGCAAAGCTCCTGCACCCGCGGCCCCATCTCGCGCGGGCACCTCAGAATGGCATCCCGGAGCTCCCCCTTAAGGTGGATGCGCCTCGCTTCGAACGGCTCGGGGTAGATCTTTCCAATCAGCCGCCGGGCCAGTTCCTCCAGGGTCACCCCGGCAACGTACCCGTCGCAGATGAGGATTTCCGTGAGAGCCAGGCCGTCCGTCTTCTCGTGCCTGCCGCAAAACCACCGCTCGGCGATGTCGAGCAGGTTTCGGCGGTGAATGAAAGATGTCAGGTACATGGAATATGGCCCCGTGTTTTCAGGAATCAGGGACGACCATCGCCCGCGCGTCCGTCGCACCCGGCGGCAGAGGCCCCTGCGCCTCCGACGGGAATCTCCCCGGGGCGGTCATCCCGGACGGACATGGATGCAGCGGACAGGCAGGACGGGCGCCGCCCGGAACGGCCAGCCCGGCCGATACCGATCGAAGTGTAACACACTTTTGACCCGGCAGCCTCAATATTCCCTTATTCCGGCCCGTTGCGGGGAGTCCCGTCGCCACGCAATCACGCATTGAAGCCGACAGCAGGATAGGATATACCGTGGCGTGCAAGGACGTCACTTCACCGTGCCCGAGCGCGGCCGTTGGAGCACCGGCGCCGTTCGCGGCGAACGCCGGGATGATCGGCACACCGAAAGGAGCTCATCATGAACAAGGATTCGCAGCGTTTCGGACTCATCATCGTCGATATGCAAAACGACTTCGTCCTGCCCGGTTCCCCCACCGCGGTCGACGGAGCCTGCGCGACCATCCCCGAAATCGTTCGGGCGCTCGAGTTCTTCAGAGAGCGCAAGTGGCCCGTCTTTCACGTCGTGCGCGAATACCGCGAAGACGGCAGCGACATTGAATCGTTCCGTTACAGGCGCTTCATGGAACAGCACAAATGCGGCGTTCCCGGCACCCGGGGATGCGAGATCGCGTCCGAGTTGACCCCCCTGCCGGGCGAATATCGGATCGTGAAGAACCGGTTCAGCGCCTTCATGCTGACCGAGCTGGACTTCATGTTGAGGAGGCTTGGCATAGACCGCATCGCGGTCTGCGGAACGCAGTACCCGAACTGCATTCGAACCACGGTGTTCGATGGAGTCGCCTACGGCTACGCAGTGACGGTGCTGACCGATGCGACCTCGGCCAGGACGCCGGAAATCGCCGCCGCCAACATCACCGACATGCGCAACATCGACGTCGAGTGCATCACCGTGGGGGAATTCGTGAAAGCGCACGCGCCGCGCTAGACGGCTCCCGGACATTCCCGATGCCGGTATGCCGGCGTGAGCGGGTGCGGGGCCGTCACGGTTGATATCGAACTCTGCCTTGCACCCTTATCCCGGTACGAGCGGGAGCGGGAATAGCGGGGTCGTGCGCTTTGCCCGTGCGTCTCTGCCTGGTGGAGCGTTTTCCTCAAAAGCATTTGTTGATTCTATGGACGGGAAAAAGTATATTATCAGGTTTGAAGGAAGCCCAGTCGCTCGGAATAGCCGGAATCGGCTGATCCCCGTCTTCCCAGGGTCAGTTATTCCGGCTTTTCATTATGCCCTTTCCGGGAGCATGCGATTGCCCACCGGGCGCAATCGCGATTATTCGAGGTCTATGAAGTGAATCACCTGCACAGACAGGAAATCGACCGGCGGCGGACTTTCGGCATCATCAGCCACCCCGATGCCGGAAAGACGACCCTTACGGAAAAGCTGCTCCTGTTCGGAGGAGCCATCCAGCTGGCGGGGGCGGTCAAGGCGCGCAAGGCGTCCAGGCATGCCACCAGCGACTGGATGGCCATCGAACGCGAGCGCGGCATATCCGTGACGACTTCCGTAATGAAGTTCAATTACCGGGACTTCGAGGTCAATTTGCTCGACACCCCCGGCCACCAGGATTTTTCGGAAGACACCTACCGGGTGCTCACCGCCGTGGACAGCGCCCTCATGGTCATCGACAGCGCCAAGGGCGTGGAGCCTCAGACGGAAAAACTGATGGAAGTCTGCCGCATGCGCAACACTCCCATCATCACCTTCATCAACAAGCTCGACAGGGAAGGACAATCGCCGCTCGCCCTGCTCGGGGAAATCGAGGACAAGCTCCAGATCGAATGCACTCCCCTGTCCTGGCCGATCGGTTCCGGGAAGAGCTTCAAAGGGGTCTACGATCTTCTCGGAAAGAAGCTCCATCTTTTTGCCCCCGGGCAGGAAACCCGCACCAATGGGGGCATGGTCTTCGACGACCTCTCCGATGCAGCGCTGGACGAGATCCTCGGCCGCCAGGCAGACCAGTTGAGGGAAGATGTGGAGCTGCTCGAAGGAGCGGCGAACCCCCCGGAACAGGAGCATTACCTGAGGGGTAACCAGACTCCGGTTTTCTTCGGCAGCGCGCTCAACAATTTCGGCGTTCGCGAGTTGCTGGACGCTTTCGTGCAGATGGCTCCCCCGCCTCACGCCCGCCCGACGATCTCCCGGGAAGTGTCCCCCTATGAAGACCAGTTTTCGGGATTCGTGTTCAAGATTCAAGCCAACATGGACCCCGCCCACCGGGACCGGATCGCCTTCCTGCGCATCTGCTCGGGAAAGTACACGCGCGGGATGAAGGTGATCCACCATCGCGCCGGCAGGGAGATGAACATCGCCAACGCCACCATCTTTCTCGCCCAGGACCGCACCAATATCGATGAGGCCTACCCCGGGGACATCATCGGCATCCACAATCACGGCACCATCAAGATCGGCGATACCTTCACCGAAAAAGAGCCGCTGCGGTTCACGGGCATACCCAGCTTCGCGCCGGAACATTTCCGGCGGGTCATTCTGAAGAACCCCCTCAAGGTCAAGCAGCTCCGGAAAGGACTCGCTCAGTTGACGGAGGAAGGTGCGGTCCAGGTGTTCCGGCCCCTTGCGGCCAGGGACTACATCCTGGGCGCCGTCGGCGTTCTGCAGTTCGATGTCACGGTCGCCCGCCTGAGAACCGAGTACGGCGTCGATGCGGACTATGAGCCGGCGGGATACGCGGCGGCGCGCTGGGTCGAATGTGACTCCAGAAACGTCATGGAGGAATTTGAAAAGGAGAACCGGGGCAGCCTGGCTTTGGATGGGGAGGACCGTCTGACCTATCTCGCGCCGAACGAATGGCGGCTCGGATTCGTCATGGAAGACTGGCCCCGGATCAGGTTCCGGAAAAGCATGGAATGCAATTGACCCCGGACGAGGGCGCGGGGTTTCTTTCCCCGGGCCGATTTTCATGCCGACGCATGCATGCTGCCACTCAAAACGAATAATAAAAAAAGTTGGCGAAACCGAGTATTAGATATATTTAGTAAAAGATAGGAGTTAGTTCCAGAATTCATCGTGGGTTTTGGTTCGCTTCCGAAAGTCCCGTGGATGCAAATATTCGCGGGGTAAACATCTTCTGGAAAAGGAACGGCTATTGGCATACACCCTGGTTACGAATCTCTTCGGTTGCACCCGCAGGCTGCGGAGCAAGGAAGAACGCAAAGAACGCGAGGAAACCGCGCCGACCGTGTCGGAGCCTGAACCGGCCGCCTCATCGGACTCTGCGGCAACCGCACCGGTCGCCGACGACACCGGATCTGGTGAGCGCCCGAAGAAGCGGCGCCCGCGCCGGAGGCAAGGCCGCCGCTCCGGGAAAAAACCCCTTCCCGAAACGCCGCTGGAAGCAGGGCCTGTTGAAGCTCCTGAAGAGAGCCGCGAACCGGAGGCGGCCGAGCCCTGGGGCATCGATCAGTTTCAGGTGGATCCCGAGGAAGGGAAGACCCGCTTTCACGACCTCGATCTGCCCGCGCCGATCCTGCACGGCATCGCCGACGCCGAGTTCCGGTACTGCACGCCCATCCAGGCGGCCCTGCTGCCGCACACCCTCAACGGGCTGGATGCGGCAGGCCGCGCCCAGACGGGCACCGGGAAAACCGCGGTCTTCATCATCACCATGCTCACCCAATTCCTGCGTAACCCGGCGCCCGAAGGCCGTCGGAAAGGAACTCCCCGCGCCCTTGTCCTGGCGCCGACGCGAGAGCTTGCCCTGCAGATCGAGAAGGAAACTCACCAGCTGTCCCGCCACACGCCGTTCAAGAGCGTGGCCATATTCGGCGGCATGGATTACGAGAAGCAGAAGCGCCGCCTCACCGGTGAGGTCATCGACATTGTGGTGGCTACCCCCGGTCGGCTGCTGGATTTCAAACGGCAGGGCGATCTTCATCTCAGCAAGGTGGAAATCCTGGTGATCGATGAGGCCGACCGGATGCTCGACATGGGTTTCATCCCGGATGTCCAGCGGATCATTCACTACACGCCGCCCAAGGCGCAACGCCAGACCATGCTGTTCAGCGCCACGCTGACCGCCGAGGTCACCCGGTTCGCCTCCCAGTGGACCCGGAACCCCGTGACGGTCGAGATCGAGCCCGAGCAAGTCGCCGTGGACACGGTCAACCAGCGCGTGCTCATCACCACTATCGATGAGAAATTCACCCTGCTCTTCAATATGATCACGCGACAGAATCTCGACAGGGTCATCGTTTTCACCAACCGTCGCGACCAGGCCAGGAGGCTGACGGAACGCCTGGGGAGCTACGGCATCAGCTGCGCCCTGCTCTCGGGGGAGGTGGACCAGAAAAAGCGGGTCAAGACCCTGGAGGAATTCCGGAACGGAAAGATCCGGGTGCTCGTGGCGACCGACGTGGCCGCCCGGGGGCTCCACGTGGAAGCGGTGAGCCACGTGTTCAACTACAACATGCCCATGGATCCCGAGGACTACGTGCACCGGATCGGTCGAACCGGCCGCGCGGGAACAAGCGGTATCTCCGTGAGCTTCGCCAGCGAGGACGACTCTTTTCTGATCCCGGCCCTGGAGAAGTACCTCGGACACGAAATCCACTGCGAACACCCGGACGAGGACATGCTGGAGACTCTGCCCGAACCGACGCACACCCCCGTTGCCCCGGAACGCCCCAGGCGGTCCGGGCCCTACCGGGGCAGGAACCCCAGGAGCACCGGCCGGAGGAAAACCGGCTGAGCCCCTCGGCCCTGCGGTTCAGCGGCACAGCGTGCGCGCCTGCCGCTCAGCGTGGTATGAGCTGCGCACCAGGGGACCGCTTTCCACCCAGGCAAACCCCATGGCTTCCGCGGATTCCTTGAGCTCCTCGAACTCCCGGGGTGTGTAATAGCGAAGCACCGGAAAGTGGCGTGCGGATGGGCTCAAGTACTGGCCGACGGTCAGGATGTCGCATCCGACCTCGCGCAGGTCCGCCATCGCCCCCAGGAGCTCGTCTCGCGTCTCGCCAAGTCCCGCCATGAGACCGGACTTGGTGAGCACTTCCCCGGACAGCTTTTTCACATTCCGCAGCAGCGCGAGGGATCTCCCGTAGACGGCCTGCGGCCGCACCGAATCGTACAGCCGTTCAACCGTCTCGATGTTGTGCCCGAGGATTTCCGGGCGGGCGTCGACCACCTTGCGCAACGCTTCGACGTCTCCTCCGAAATCGGGAACGAGCACCTCGACCGTACACCCTCGAACCCGCCCGTGGACACTCCGGATGGTTTCGGCGAACCGGGCGGCGCC
>Ga0208041_1000841_pt1 | contig 24603 bp, 21 predicted proteins | sample AD_SCU002_MetaG_FD_184453 | JGI IMG/M metagenome (GOLD analysis project Ga0208041, IMG submission 184453) | Active sludge microbial communities of municipal wastewater-treating anaerobic digesters from China - AD_SCU002_MetaG (SPAdes) (version 2) | ecosystem: Engineered > Bioreactor > Anaerobic...
TCAAACTCATCAGAGTTTCGCTGCGAGACGAATAGCTCGCCGTAGGGGAAATATTGCAAATGCTGCATTACTGCACCTTCTGCATTAGTTACGAAGGAGGCGGAGCCGAGATGGTCGGAGTGATAGTAGATTTTCATTTATAAATTTTATTAGGTAAAATTAATAAATATTTTTTATATATGAATATTTTTTATAAAATATTTTAAAACTTTTCTTTGTCAGCCACACAAAGAAAAGGTAACAAAAGAAAAGTCTCCGCTGGGGAAATGATTTGATAAAACTATGCAATCACCTCTATCCTCATTTGGGCAATTCGCGAATTGCCCCTACAATAATTATATTTGCAAATCATTTCCCAATGCGGGCGGGACACATCATAAGATGTGTTTTAAAGTACACTAGTAGTTTCGTAGGGAGATGAATATCTCGCTCCGAAGTATGTGTAAATAATATTAATATCTATCCCTTTTATGAAACACATAAAAAAATATATTTTACATGGTTTTATCTTTTTTGATATATTATTTGTCGAAACCTCTATAAGATTTTTCCCATGTTTTAGTATCTGAATAATAAATATATGACTCACCTAAAATTGTTCCAAACCAAACTATATAATGTATGCTATCAAATTTATAATAACAAATTTTCTCATAAAGTAATGAATCAACACCTAATTGTGTTAAGTTTATTGGTAAAGTATCATTTTCTTTTTTATATAATTCAATTTCTTCAACTATTACATTTCCTATTTTAACCATTTTTTTTCATAATTATTACATGAAGAGAATATTAAAATTATTATAATTAATTTAATGCTTCTTTGCATATATTTTATAAATATATTTTTCCATTTCATTGATTTTATCATCATCATTATCTAATCCATTAATCCAATAAATATTTATGCCTCTGCGTTCCATACGCCTAAACCATGTCTCTTGCCTCTTAGCAAATTGACAAATGGCAATATACAGTCTATTCACCATCTCTTCTTTAGTCAATTCACCTAATAAATATTTAGTAATGTATTTATATTCTAATCCTAAAGATATTAATTTTTCAGCATTTGTTCCTTGTGCCAGCAAATTGTTTACCTCCTCTATCAAGCCATTTTGTAGTCTATTTATTAATCTATTATAAATCCTATCTCTCAATATTTCTCTTGGGAATCGAATGCCAAAAACAATATTTTTTTCTATTTCATATTCTAAATCATTTTGTTGCAAAATATTTCTCTGCTCCTGTATGGCTATTTCTATAGCTCTTATATAGCGATGTCTATTATTTTTTTCAATATTTTTACTAATATTTAACTGCTTATAAAAACTCTCAAGCTCTGCTATGCTCATTTTTGAAAGTTTATCTCTCAAAAGTTGATCTTGAGAAAAAGTACTAAATCGGTAATTAAGCAATAAAGCTTCAATATATAATCCTGTACCACCACATACAATCGGTATCTTATTATTTTTCATTATTTGCTCGATTGATTGAATGGAGTCTCTTTGAAAATCATACACACTATATTGTTCATCAATTGTTCGTATATCAATGAGGTGATGAGCAATCTCGCAATTATCTAATTTATACTCTTGCAAATCTTTTCCAGTACCTATATCTAACCCTTTATATATCTGCCTACTATCTGCACTGATAATCTCGCCACCAATATCTTTGGCTAATCTGACAGCTAATTTAGTTTTACCAGTAGCTGTAGCACCGAGTATCACTATAATGTATGGAATTTTAATCATTTATTTTTTATATATGTTAATTTTTATCATTGTTGCTTTATCAGAATCATTATAATTATCCCAATTTTGTATAAATATTTTATAATATTTATCTGAAAATCAAAAAAATCGATTCATAAGTTAATATCTTGATACAAAATTAATAATTAATAGATTAATAAAAGATGTTTTATAATAGCAATTTATTTTTTTGCTTTTAATTTGTATTAGTAATTTTGCACTTAATGAAGAAATCATTAATACTAATTTTATTAATCACTATACTATCATCTGAATTAATATATTCTCAGATAGATGATACTATTACTATTAAGCATGCTAAGGCTTATCAATGGAGCTACGAAAACAATTTTATGAAAGCAGATAGTGATAGTTATGATCTCGATACAGTAAATTTTTTTTATTTTTCTCCATATAAAGATTACAAATATATGCTTACCAATGACCTTGTTGGTGGTGTTTCTTATCCAGCATATTTACCAGAACTTACTAGCTCTTATGAAATTTCTGAAATAAAATTGCCATATTTACGATTTGTAGGTTTTTTTGATATAGAAAATATTCCACTTCTAGTCTCTGATACAGCTATTATGCAAGCTAGATTTATGCAAGGTATTTCTAGAGAAGAGTATTTCCAGGCACATTTCACAATGCCAATATCAGACATCGCATATTTTAATTTTTTTTACCGTACCTTTGCAGCTAATTCTACTTATACTAATTCGTCAGTTAGACAAAATCAATTTTATTCTACTTTTTTTGGTAATACTAAAAATAAAAAATATAATTATTATTTAGGTATATTGCAACAAAATAGGACTACTAAAGAGAATGGAGGTATCCTAGATATGAGTTCATTTACAGACTCTGCTAAAACAGATCGTATTTTGCTCGATGTATTACTAAAAAATGCTCGTGCTTTTCATAGAACTTCTGATTATTTTTATTCTCATTCTTATAATGTTAGCAAGTCATTATCTGTTTTTCATCATATTTCATATTCACAATATAGTTTTAAATATGAAGACCCTACGCCAACTTTGGATTTTTATTCTCCAAATGTTGTAATGCTCAATGATAGTGTATTTGACACTTTACATGTTTGGCAGCTAGATAATAAATTAGGATTAAATTTTAATAATAATATTTGGGAAGTAAATCTAAGCTACAATTATTCTATAGGAAAATACAAGATGGACAGCATTAGAACAAAACCAATTTTTAGTACTATAAATGCTATTATTAGCTATAGGAATCTGGTCAAATTGGATTTGCAATATTATTTAGGTAATTATAAAAATAATAAAATTGTCTTATCAGGCGCTTTACCTTTTATTTCTTATGAAATAGGTTATAATAATTATTCTCAATCATATATTTACTCACATTTTTTAGGAAAATATTACAAATATATCGACACTTTACCCAATACAGATCTATTATGGGCTAGAATTGGAAATAAAAATAAATTTGGCTCTATATCAATATTTGGTGGATATCTAGATAATAAATTATACTTTGATGAAGATGGTATAACAAATTTTACAAAATCTATAATATTTGCGGGATTAGAGCTAGATTTAGAATTTAAGATAGGGAAACATTTGGCCATACAATCATATAATCTTTTACAATATCCTTTTGATAATAAAACTTTGTCAGTACCACTATGGCTCACAAGAGATGCATTCTATTATCACACTTCTATTTTCAAAGGTAATGCATATTTAAAAACAGGTATTGAATTTTTGTATTTGACAAAATATTATGCTCCTAAATGGAATCCTAATATTCAATATTTTGAAACTAGCAGAGATAAATTAGGTAATTTTATTTATCCTTCATTATATTTACAATTGAAAATAAAAAAAGCAGTGATTTTTGCTCAATTAGAAAATTTCACAGATGGATTATTTAAAACCCGACAATATATGCCTATAGTAGGCTATCCAATGCGAGATATGTCATTTAGATGGGGTCTGCAATGGAATTTTTATAATTAATCAAGCTGAGGCACTTTTTATAAGGTTTCAAAATTATTAATTGAATTTTAAAAAATAAAATACTAATTTTGCTAAATATAAATATATTAAAAATATTAGCTCTATGAAAACACATCATAAAATAATTATTGGTGATAGTAGAAATATGGAAGAAATAGCAGACGAATCTATTCATCTAATAGTTACATCTCCACCATATTGGCAATTAAAAGATTATGGCAATGAAAATCAAATAGGATACAATGATACATATGAGGAATATATAAATAATTTAAATTTGGTATGGAGTGAATGCCATAGAGTTCTTCACAAAGGATGTCGTTTATGCATAAATATTGGAGATGAATTTGCACGTTCAGTTTATTATGGCAGATATAAAGTAATACCCATTAGAACGGAAATTATAAAATTTTGTGAAAATTATGGTTTTGATTATATGGGCTCCATTATTTGGCAAAAAGTAACTACATGCAACACAACAGGTGGAGCCACAATAATGGGATCTTATCCTTATCCTAGAAATGGTATAATAAAATTAGATTATGAATTTATTTTGATTTTTAAAAAATATGGAAATGCTCCTAATGTTAGTAAAGAGATAAAAGAATTATCAAAATTAACTAATGAAGAATGGAATCAATATTTTGTTGGTCATTGGAATTTTTCAGGTGAGAAACAAGACAAACACTTGGCAATGTTCCCAGAAGAATTGCCTAAAAGATTAATTAAAATGTTTAGTTTTGTTGGTGAAACTATTTTAGATCCTTTTTTAGGAAGTGGAACAACATCATTAGCTGCAAAAAAATTAAATAGGAACTCTATAGGATATGAAATAAATGAAGATTTTCTTCAAATTATAAAAGAAAAACTTGATATTGACAAAAAAGAAATATTTAATGAAAATATTTATGAAATAATTAAACAAAGCAATTTTGACAACAATTATAAAGAAAGAATAAATAAATTGCCTTATATTTTTAATGACCCAATAAAATTTGATAAAAAAATTGACCCTAAGAAATTTAATTTTGGATCTAAAATTGATAATACTGAAAATTATAAAAATAAATTTTATACAGTTACAGATATTATTTCACCTGAAGTTTTGATTTTAGATAATCAATTAAAAATCAGACTATTAGGAATTAAAGAAATCTTTGAAAAAAGAAATGAAGCTATTGCTTTTTTAAATGAAAAAATTTATAAACAAAAAGTATTTATTAAATATGATAATATTAAATATGATGAAAATGATAATCTACTTTGTTATTTATTTTTAAAAAATGGCATGTTTATAAATAATTATCTTGTAAAAAAAGGATTAGCTGATATTGATGAAAAATATAATTTCATATATAAGACTAAATTTCAAAATCTTAAAAATAAAATTTCTATAAAATAATATTTTTATGAAAATTAAAATTAATAATGATGATATTAGAGCATATCTTGATATAGAAAAAATTAATTTAGATAAATATGTTTCGCCTTTAATTAATTTAGCTAATCAATATGCACAAGGTACTAGGCCTAAAGTAGTAGGGCAAATGAGTGAATTAATACAACAATTTAATGGTAAAACAATTTCAGAATGGAAGCAATGGTATTTAGCTAATAATCCAGATGCTATAGAAAATGCAACTAAAAAAATTTGGACAAAAATACAAGAATTAAAAGGTACAATTAATAATATTAATGAATCAGACGTAGAAAAATGGGTAGAAGATCTTGTTATTGTTAAAACTTTTACAGGACTTAAATTTCAAGAAGTTATTTTAAAAAAAGCTGCTGAAATTAAAAACACTACCTATAGATTATCGAATCCTGATGAAGAATCACGGGGAATAGATGGATTTATTGGTGATATTCCAGTATCAATAAAACCTACTACTTATAAATTAGAATCAGCATTAAAAGAGCAAATAGAAGTTAAAATAATTTTTTATCAAAAATTGAAAGATGGTATTGAAGTAGATTATGGTGAAATAATTTGATAATTATTATTTCTCTTTAATAAAAAAATAATATATTATTTTTGAACTACAAATATTAAATCACTCAAGCTGAGGCACTTTAGACAGAGTCTCAACATTATTTTCTAAAATTTCTTCTAAATATTTCCTAGCCATTTCGAAATTATGTGTAGGCTCTATGCTGATAATGAGTCGATGTGTGTCTTGTTTCATATTAGTACATTTAGGGTGATTTTGCATGAAATCTAAAATATTTGGTAATTTTTGTAAAATTTTATCTTTGAGAAAATCTTTAGAAGAAAAGTATAATGTAAGTGTGTTTTTGAACAAAGTAATCTTTTCAATATATAATTGATTAGCTAACCACTTGAGCCTAATAGCATCTATTAATTCTATTGTCTCAGGTGGTAATGCACCGAAACGATCTTTGATTTTTTCTATGATTTCTAATAAATCTTTTTCGCTATTAGAATCATTTAATTCTCTATATAATTTTATACGTTCTAGACTAGTAGGCACATAAAACTCTGGAATCAAAATACTACGATCTGTATCAATAGTTATTTCTGATGATGGGATATTTAAATCTTTCTCATTAATAGGTAAATTCATTTCTTGGCGAAGCTCTATAAGAGCCTCATCTAAAACTTTTTGATACATTTCATAGCCTACATCCTCTATGAAGCCACTCTGCTCAGCGCCAAAAATAGAGCCAGCACCACGAATTTCTAAATCTTTTATAGCTACTGAAAAGCCAGCTCCTAAATCACTAAATTCTTCAATAGTTTTTAATCTTTTTTGAGAAACTGTAGATAGAAATGTAGCTGGTGGAATGAGAATATAGCAAAAAGCTTTTTGATTTCTACGCCCAACTCTACCACGCAATTGATGTAAATCGCTTAAACCAAAATTTTGACCATCATTTATAAAAATTGTATTAGCTAAAGGCATATCTATGCCAGACTCTATGATAGTAGTAGCTACTAACACATCTATTTCTCTTTCTAGAAAAGCCATAGTAACAGTTTCTATCTCTTCAGCTTTCATGCGACCATGAGCTATACCTACACGTGCAGTAGGTACTAAATTTTTTATCAAATTTGCAATATCTGCGATAGTACCAATTTTATTATGTATAAAAAAAACTTGACCACCACGTTCTAATTCATTTTCTATAGCATTTTTAATAAAATTAGCATCGAAAGTTCTCACTTCTGTATGAATAGGTTGCCTATTGGGTGGTGGGGTTCTAAGTACACTAATATCTCTAGCACCCATTAGAGACATCTGAAGTGTACGAGGTATCGGTGTAGCAGACAGATACAGAGTATCTACATTAGCTTTTAATTGTCTTATTTTTTCTTTAGCAACGACGCCAAATTTTTGCTCCTCATCTATAACCAAAAGACCTAAATCATGAAATTTAACATCATTGCTAAGCAATCTATGAGTTCCAATGATAATGTCTATTTTACCTTCTGATAACTGTTTTAATATTTCTTTTTGTTCTTTGCTTGTACGAAAACGATTTATAAAATCCACAGTTACTGGTAGATCTTTTAGTCTGTCTGAGAAAGTCATATAATGCTGAAAAGCTAAAATAGTTGTAGGCACTAGAATAGCTGTTTGTTTACCATCCAATGCAGCTTTGAATGCTGCTCTAACAGCAATCTCTGTTTTACCAAAACCTACATCACCACATATTAGTCTATCCATCGGATAGCTGCTCTCCATATCTTTTTTTACTTCCTCTGTAGCAGCTAATTGATCTGGGGTATCTTCATATTCAAAACTAGACTCTAGCTCTATTTGCAAATAATTATCTTGCTGAAAAGAGAAACCTTGCATATTTTTTCTTTGAGCATATAGTTTTATTAGTTCTCTAGCAATATCTTTGATATGTTTTTTAAGCTTATTTTTTTTATTTTGCCAAGTTACACTTCCTAATTTGCTAAGAGTAGGAGGATTAGAATCTGAGCCCACATATTTTGTGATTTTATGCATAGATTGTATGCTCAAATATAGGACATCATCGTCCTTAAACATTAATTTTAGAACTTCTTGTTTGTTACCATTAATTTCTAATTGCTCTAATCCAGCAAAACGTCCAATGCCATACTGCACATGTACTATGAAATCACCTGGTTGCAGTTCCATCATCTCCTCTAAATCAGCAACCTTTCTTTTTTGAATTTTATTGAGTAATCTAGGTTTTAAATATTTTTTAAAAAGTTGATGTTCTGGGATAATGATTTGTTTCGTATCATCATCTATAAAACCTTCATTAAATGCAGTAGGTAGATAATGTATCAGAGGTGATATTTCTGAATTATACTCTATATCCATATCATCTAATATAGTTTGCATGCGTTCCCATGCAGGATAGTGTGGACTAGTGAAATGAATAGTATATCCATTTTCTATTTTTTCTTTACAAAAATCATAGAAATCTTTTAAAACTTTAGGAAAAACAGGTAATGCTTTTACATTAAATGATATCAAAATATCTTTATTAGAATAATTAGATTCAGAAAAATTAATCTTCTTTAGAGTTTTTAATTGTTGAGTGAACTCATCAAAATCAACAAAATCATCAACCATTTCTTCAGGTAGGTTATAATAAAAAGCTTCTAAGTTATTTAGAATTATATCAAGATTATTAATCCATAATATTTGGTTTTTCAATAAACTCAAAATAGAAACTTTATTATCATTAATATCATCTAATGAACTCATTAGATTGATACTGAATAATTCTCTAGTACTCATTTGAGAGGCAACATCTATAAGTTTAATATGAGATAGTTTTTCATCATTAAATAATAAACGATAAGGCTCATCAGCATCAAAAGAAAAGACATCACATATAGCTCCACGTCTTGCAAATTGACCAGGCTCATACACATAGTCTACCTCTACATAACCATAATCTAGTAAAATCTCTATAAGAAAATCCAGATCAATATTTTCGCCAACTTTAATTTTTGTAGTATGTTCTATAATATGAGAAGATTTAGGTATTTTTTCGAAAATAGCTTCTGGGTAAGAAATAATTAGCGAAGATGACTTATTATCATTTAGTTGCTCAGCGCAACGCAATCTCATTGATTCATTAGAGGTTACAATTGTAAAAGCATCAAAATTTCTAAAACTTGATGGTAAATAAAAAAGTTGTAATTTATCATTAAGCTGCAATTGCTCAATCCAATAATCTAGATTATTATAAATCTGTAATGCTTCGTCTTCATTATTTGCTATAAAAATACCTTGTTGATTTGAAAATTTTTTATAAAAAATTAAAATTATTACTGACGAAAAAGCACCTGCTATCTGAGATAACTGGATATTTTGATATTTAGCAATAGATTTAAATAATTCATTAAAAGCAGGATTTTTATTCTCTTTACTAAAAAAATCCTCTATTTTATTATTCATATTACAAAATTAGTAAATTCTAGGAAAATAACAAAATCATATTACCTAGGGTGAAAATGATTTAAATCATAAATAATAATTATTATTTAAACTAGTTTTATATTTGTTTAAAAAAATGCCACACAATATTACTGTAACTTATCACGCCACAGATGAAGAAAAATCTGTAATTTATGACATCCTAGCTGGCGAAAATCTATTTTTACTACAAGATGTCAAGGATATAAAAGAAAAACAAAAAATCTTATTAGAAACTGATATATTGCTATCATGGAATCCTACATTAGAACTCAAAGATATAGAAATTAATGTTTTGCAAAATTTACAATTCGTCCAATTATTATCTGCAGGATATGATCATTTAAACTTTAATTATTTTTCGAAAGAAACAATAATAGCATCTAATCAAGGAGCATATGCTAAACCAATGGCAGAGCATGCATTAGCAATGATATTAGCACTTGCAAAGAAATTAACAAAATATCATAATTTGTTATCGAAAGGTGTTTTTGACCAATTAAATAGTGTCACCCGTTATATACATGGATCTAATCTCGGTATCATAGGTTATGGATCTATTGGTAAAGAAACTGCAAAGCTCATGCAACCATTTGATGTAAATGTATATGCTATAAATACAAGTGGAAAAACTGATGATGACGTTGCATTTATTGGTAAATTACAAGATTTAGATATAGTTCTAAAAAATTCAGATATTTTACTTATCTCTATACCATTGAATAAAGAAACACAAGCACTAATAGGGAAAAGAGAACTAGAACTTATGAAAAGTGATGCTATATTAATTAATGTAGCTAGGGGAGATATTATAATCGAAAAGGATCTATATGAGCATTTGCGTACACATCCAGAATTCAGTGCTGGCATAGACGCATGGTGGGTAGAGCCATTCAAATACGGTAAATTTGAGACACATTATCCATTTTTTGAATTAACCAATTTCATAGGTTCACCACACAATTCATCAGTAGTGCCAAATAGTTTAATAGATGGAGCAAAACAAGCTGCAATAAACGTAAAACGATTTATCAATAAGGAAGTTATAAAAGGTTTAATTAAAACCAATTAAAAAATTAGCTTACAAAACAATATTGATGTTTTATAAATATAGTAAATGATAGAGTAGAGGTGGGGCTATGAAAAAGTAATTTTGTTTTACTTCAAAGTATGTTATTCATATCTTTTGCTAACTATCTCTCTATACTTGTCCCATGCCCATCTGTCGTGCGATGACAAGTTCAGTAGTCTGCCAATGTCAGAATCTATCAACTCTTTTAGGTACTTATTCATTATCACAAACCACATTAGGTAGCTCTGTAAGTACTTAGTAGCCACTCCGTGGAATCTACTCAACCACGTCTTGAAATCACTTATTTTGTTCTCTACTATTTTTACACTATAAATCCCTCGTTTAATCTGTCTTTTGTTTACTATCACTTTTTTACTTTGTAAACCTTTTACTCCTTTTTTGAACTCTTTTTTGGGCTTTACACATATCAGATTGTTTTCTGACAATCTCTTCTTTAGTTCTTCTCTAAATTGTTCATTTTTCACCTTTTTCTCTCCAACCTGTTTGAAAAGTAAATTACCTTCTCTATCTGTAACTACTAATACTGCTACCTTGGGTTGTTTCATCCTTTTAGCTCTCTGATATTCTTCTTTGTTTTTAAACTTTCTCCCTTTTTCAGAATATTTCATTAGTAGTTCATCAGCTTCCACAATTCCAGAGAAGCTGATTCCACCTTCTAAGGCTCTAATAGCTGCTAATATTTTGTGCCGCCATTCGAAGCTGGTTTTAAGACAAATGCCAACCTCATTAGCACATGCTCGCAAACTTTTACCTTCGAGCATACATCTCATGTAGTCGAGCATTAATGGATATTTTCGCATACGATAGACAAAGGTGCGAGCTGTTTCACGAAATTGATAACCGCAAGATTTGCATTTATAGACTTGTCTGCCATTTCGTTTGCCAACTTTGATGACATTTTCACTTCTGCAGTCTGGGCATATTGCTGCGGTAGATTGGATTTTTACCTGTTGATAATCAACAGCAGTGGCATTGCTATTGATAAGATACTGATATAGCTGATCCAAGAAATCTCGTTTGTGATCCTTGGGCAAAGCCAAGTATTTATCAATGTTTTCTAATAATTCTTCCATAACTAAAAATTTAAACAAAATTAATAAATTTTATTTAAATAATAAAATACTTAAAATGAAACATTATAATATTGTTTCGTTATACATAAACATTTTTTCGGCTATTTTATACTATAATATTTTATTCAATAAATTATATTAACTTTACATTTAAAAAATTTTTTTATGTTACATATAGCTATTGCAGGCAATATAGGAAGTGGTAAAACTACTCTTACTGAGCTACTTTCTAAACATTTCAAGTTAGATGCTCTTTACGAAGATGTAGATACTAATCCCTATCTCGAAAATTTCTATAATGATATGAAACGATGGTCTTTTAATTTACAGATTTATTTTCTTAATAGTAGATTTAGTCAAGTTGTTAATATACAAAAGCAACAATTAAATGTAATTCAAGATCGTACTATTTATGAAGATGCTCATATTTTTGCGCTTAATCTTTACGAAATGGGTTTGATGGATGAGATCGATTTCAAAACTTATAGAGATTTATTCGATTTAATGACTTCGTTTTTGAGACCTCCAGATTTATTAATTTATTTACAAGCTGATGTATCTACATTAGTAAAGCAAATACAAATAAGGGGTAGAGAATATGAAACTTCTATACGTATAGATTATCTACAAAGTCTAAATGAAAAATATGAAAAATGGATTAATAACTATAATCATGGTAAAAAGCTAATTATAAATGTTGATAACAAAGATTTTTTACATAATCCAGAAGATTTAGGTATAGTTATTAATTTGATAAATGCTGAACTTTTTGGGTTATTTTAAAAATTATGAGAATTGATATATTGACATTATTTCCAGAAATGTTTATAAGTCCTTTTAATGAATCTATTATTAAAAGAGCAAAAAATAAGGGCTTGGTAGAGATTTATATTCATAATATAAGAGATTTTAGTAATGATAAACATAAACGTGTGGATGACTATCCCTATGGTGGCGAACCAGGAATGGTAATGATGATAGAACCTATTGCTAATGCCATTGAATGGCTCAAATCTCAAAGATCTTATGATGAAATAATTTTTCTGACTCCTGATGGGGAAACTTTTTCTCAATCTATTGCTAATAAAATAAGTTTGTTAAATAATTTTATTTTACTTTGTGGTCATTATAAAGGAGTAGACCAGAGAGTAAGGGATATTTATATTACTAAAGAAATTTCTATTGGAGATTATGTATTAAGTGGTGGAGAATTGCCTGCTATGGTTTTAGTTGATGCTGTTGTTAGGCTAATTCCTGGTGTTATAGGTGATGCACAATCTGCTCTTACAGATTCTTTTCAAGATGGCTTACTATCTCATCCTGTATATACTCGTCCTGAAAATTTCAAAGGTCATAAAATACCTGAAATACTGAAATCTGGGAATCATCAAGCCATTGAAAAATGGAATATTGAAAAAGCAATCGAAAAAACTCAAAAAAGAAAAAACAATAATAAATAAAAAATAATTTGTATGAGGGCTTGTAATATTGATAAAAATAAATCTCATTGTAATTGTACTTACGAACCTTGCTCACGTAAAGGTATTTGTTGTGATTGTTTACGTTATCATCTAGAAATGGATGAAGTGCCAGCATGTTTTTTCCCCAATGATATAGAGCAAACCTATGATAGGTCTATAGAAAGATTTATTGAATACTATCTACATCAGAAATGAATTTTAAATTAAAAATAAATTATAAAATTTTATTGTGAACAGTTTATATTGATTTATTCTTAGCTATCTAATATAATTATAATAGAATTTAAGCATAGCGGTGATTATTTCAATATTTTATTTTATTTCCCACAAAATTTTCACTATATTATTAATTTCTCGTCTAGCCTGGCTTTGTTCACTTATTACTCTATAAACTATAGATATGAAGGGGAATTTATTAATATCTTTACCTAGAATATTAGCTAAAGTCAAAGTGCCATAATAGCCTTCTACTGTTTGTTTCATCTCAATTTTTGAATATTCTAAAGAATAGCCTTTGCCTAGCAAAATGCCAAAAGATCTATTACGCGAAAATTGGCTGTAGGCAGTTACCAATAAATCTCCTAAATATATTGGTTGCAAGATGTCTACATCTACATCACTTTTTAAATATTTTAGAAAATCTTTCATCTCCTTAGCAATATTAGTAACTAAAATACTTAAAAAATTATCACCTAATCCATAGCCTATGCACATACCTGTGAGAATAGCATAGATATTTTTAACTACTGCCGCATACTCTGCTAATTCAATATTTTCATCGTATTCTAAATGTAAAAAATATGAATCTAAAAATGGATAAATAGTTTCATACATTTCTGGATTTTTAGATACTAAACTCAGATGAGTATAATGTTCCATTACTATTTCCTCAGCATGAGATGGTCCTAAGATAGCCAAATAGTCTGTTAATGGTATACCTATGACTTGTTCAAAATATTTATGTAATGGTAGATTTTTTTCTGGTATTAAACCCTTGATAGCAACTACAATTTTTTTATTTTTAAAAAAACTTTTATCAATTTTAGATAATACACTATCTAAAAATGCAGCAGGAATCGAAATAAATAAAATATCACTTTCAGCAATACCACTTTCTAAAGTAGAGAATAAATTTATTTTATTTAAATCAAAATCTACATATGGTAAATATTTAAAATTATGATTGCGTATCTGCATAGATTCTAAAACTTCTGGATTTGTAATTATCCAATTAGTTTTATCTAAATTATCAGTTAATACTTTAGCAAGAGCTGTGGCCATGCTCCCATAACCAATTAATCCTACTTGTTTTTTCATGATGAAATATGATTACTGCTTTAATAAAAACTAAATATGATTGATTATTTTCATATTTAATTTTTATAAAGTAAAAAATAAAAAATTATATTCCTAAAACATTTATACCTTGTTGAAAAACAATATCTACAGGTATTTTAGTTTCATTTATTTTATTTAGATCTTTTTGTAAATCAGCACTTATTGTACCTTTTTCGTCAATCCATTTTTTAGCAGCATTGTAATCGCCATTAGCCTGAATTGTAATGATTTTTTCTGTCATTTTAGAGACTGCATTTTTCATTTTTTCAAAATCTATAATATATTTACCTTCATTATTTTTAGTAATTGCACTTTCATCTAATAAGAAGTTGAATTCTAGCATATTAGCTATCCCGTGAGCACTTGCAGCACCGAACCTTATAGAACGGAATATGCTAGCTACAAAAGAAGCATAATTTTCTTCTAATTTGCCATCAGTTATTTCGCCCATATCTCTTAACTTTTGAACTAAAAATAGACCAGTAATATCCGCTTTAGCTTCTTCTAATGGGCTATATAGCTCTTTTAGAGCTTCTCTCACAGTACCATTATTATTGATAGTGTTTTTAATACCTAGTCCGTGAGCTACTTCATGAAACATCACGTTTTGGAAAAATGTAGTAAAAGTTACATCTGAAACAATGCTTTTATCTAATAATAATTCTGAAATAGGAATAACAATTAGATCAAATTTTGCTTGCATAACATTCTTTAGTTGTAGCTTACGAGTACCTTTTTTTAGTTGTACTTCTTCGTCATTAGGTAAATTTATAGCTATAGTTTTACTGCCCGCATTGCAATCGCCAGCATAGTAAATAGCATCATATACATTAATATCACCTAGAGAGCCTGGCATTTCTTTTTTATATTCTTCTTTTACAGGTAATGATTTTTGTAATGTTGGTAGTAATTTTCCATATTTTTCTAATTGTTTGCTCCAATCTACATCTTTTATTAATACAAAAGATTCGAATGAAGTTTTGTAGCCAAATAGACCATCTTCATAGCTCTCAATAGGGCCAATGATAAATTCAATTTTTGATGTTTTACTGTCTAGCCAAGCCATATCTGATAGTTGATAATCTGAAGTAATCAATGCTTGAGCTCGTAGAGATAAATATTTAGAGAAATTTTTGTCTTTTATTAATGATGCTGCTTGATTTAATAAATTAGCAGCTTTTTGTAATTGTTCTTTAAAATATTCATGATAAAAAATTGCCTTTAATTTACCATTTTCATCACGTCTAATCATAGTATATTGAGAGGTTTTATTAGTATCTTGCCATTGTTCGAATTCTTCTTTTGTCATATCTTGCGGATAAAAATTAGCTCCAGCAGGTTTAGTGCCATAACCATTAATAAATGGTTTGTTATCGTTTAGTCTATCCCAAGGTCCATAATTGATATAAGCATATTGTCTCAAAGTATCATTAGTGATAGTATCCATCAATTTTTTATCACCAAAAGCTTGTTGCCAGAATAATTCATCCATTATATTTGCAGCTTCTATCATTAATTTAAGTGCTTGTTTTTCTGAATCATTTAGCATAGATAAATCTGTTTTTAATTCGTAAGAAGAATATATAGCTAATGAATCTAAAGATAATTTTGCCTGCTGATTATCTGTTTTCTTTTTGCATGCGTTACTAAATAATAATATTGCAATCATAGGAATTAAAAAAATTTTTGATTTCATAATTATAATTTTTTAAAAAATTTCAGCAAAGATATATAATTTTAAAGATAAAATGAATAAAATAAAGTAAAATTTTATGCAAATTATTCTACTTTAATAAAAACATATGTGATAGTCCCTATCTGCTCTTCTGGGGCATTAGGGTCACTTGAAAATTTAGATTTCATAGCAGCTTCTTCACATTTTTTCCATAAAGCAGAGTTGCTAATAGTAGTGCCGAAATAACCAGCTTGTGCTTTGACAACATTGCCATCTTTATCAACCCATATTTTCACTACTACTTTACCTTGATCATCTTCTGAATAATCTGGTTTAGGAATATATTTCGCTCCACGTCCTGCAAGAGAATAACCCGGTCCTGAACCGCCGCCACTGCCAGGTCCTACACCGCTGCCTGTACCACTACCTATGCCACTTCCAGTACCACTACCAGAACCTGTTCCAGATCCAGTACCAGTTCCACCACCACTGCCACCTTGTCCAAATTGGAATTTTTGAATTCGCTGATCTAATGTGGGTTGGACTGGTTGTTCAGGTTCTACATTTTTGGGTTTATCTTTAGTAGCAGTTTCAGTATAATCTACTTCTTCATCAGGAATAGCTACATATTCTGTAGAAGATTGTTGAATGGTTTTATTAATGACTTGTTGGATTTCTATTGGGGCACCGCCACCGCCGCCACCGCCTAGATCTATTTCTATACCTTGCTCGGGAGGAGGAGGTACAGGAACTCTAAAGCCTAAAATCATCAATAGAGCGACTATTAATATACCAACTAAAATTGTTATAGTTAAAGAAATAAGTTTATTCTTTCTCTCTTCCATAGCTTATTTCTTTGGTTGAGTAGCTAAAATAGCTTTATGAGAGGCATTTAGGCTTTCATTTATTTGATTTACTATATCTATAATATTTACAACAGCTTGCACAGGAACAGTAGCATCTGCATTAATGACAACAGACGCATCGGGTGGACTTTCTTTTAAACGTATTGTCATCTGCTCAGCTAATTTTAGCTCATCTACAGGAGTGCCGTCAATATAATATTGTAATTTCTCATCAATATAAATTTTTACTGGTTTAGCAGGAGCTAACACACGTGGAGATGTACTAGATGGCAATAAAAGTTTTATCGCATTAGGACTGATAAGTGTAGATGTTAACATAAAAAATATAAGAAGTAGAAATACTAAATCAGACATAGTAGTATTATTCATTTCTACTCCAACTCTATGTTTTGGTTTTAGATCCATAATTTTTTATTTTGGAGGTTGTTGTAGAAAATCTATGAATTCTGTAGCTCTAGCCTCTAGCATATATACTAATCTTTCGATTCTATCTACTATAATATTATATAAAAAAGTTACTATTATACCGACTATCAAACCAGCTACTGTTGTTATAAGTGCTTCATAAATTCCTTGGCTTAGTAGAGAAATATCAATATTATTGCCAGCATTTGCCATATTAAAAAAAGCTCTAACCATACCTGTTACTGTTCCTAGAAATCCCAAGCTAGGTGATATACTACCTATCGTTGCTAAAAAAGTAATTCCTTTTTCTAATTTTGCTATTTCTAATTTACCCTCATTTTCTATAGACTCACTAATATCATTTAATGGTCTACCTAGGCGACTAAGTCCTTTTTCTATCATTCGAGATAGAGGAGTATTAGTACTCTGGCATAATGCTAAAGCACTATCTTTTTTCCCTTCTAAAATATAATTTTTTAGATTGCTCATGAATGTGGGATTTTCTTTAGCTGCTTTTCTAATAGCTAAATAACGTTCAAAAAATATATATATTGCTATTAGTAAAAGAACTGCTAAAATTATCACTATTACACCACCTGCTTTTGCTAATTCCCAATATGGTAGTTTCTGATAACCTTGTACTGGGGCTACTTGTTGCGATAATTGTTGCAGTGAATCTGCTGCATTTTGCACTATTTGTAAGAATATCATAGTTAATTTTTTTTGTAAAATTAATTAGTTTTTTATTAATCAAAAAAATTCTTTATATTTGTAATAAAAAAATATAATATTATGAAAATGAATTTTATCAAAAAGTATGCAATTACACGAATGCTTAGATATGCTTCTCATCAGTCTGATGAGAATATTATTAGAATGATAGATATTGCTAATAAGTATTTCATCAAAAGTGAAAAAGTAAGATGGGAAGCTGAGAAAATTCGTAGAATATTTGTAGAACATCAGCCAGGTGCTCAATTAGCAAAAAATACTTTTAGTCGAATCTCTAAACAAAGTTTAGACTGTGTTATTCAAAATTTCTTTATTAATGCAGCAGTTATCGGCAGACAAAGGCAAGAACAACTTAGAAAAGAACTAAATATTTGGTTGCCATGGTTTTTTGTCATCAGTCCTACTGCTAGATGTAATCTGACTTGTGTAGGTTGTTATGCTGGTAATTATTCTAAACAAGAGGATTTATCTTTTGAATTAGTAGATCGTATCTTTAACGAAGCAAAAGATTTAGGTATTTACTTTGTTACAGTTTCTGGTGGAGAACCTTTTATGTGGCCTCATTTACTAGATATTATGGAGAAACATCATGATATGTTTTTCCAGATTTATACTAATGGCACTTTAATAACTAAAGATGTTGCTAATAGATTAGGGAAGTTGGGTAATGCTGCTCCTGCCATATCTATTGAAGGATTCGAAAAAGAAACTGATGCACGTAGAGGCGAAGGCACCTTTAAACGTATTATGGAGGCGATGGACAATCTACGTAATGCTGGCGTACCTTTCGGTTTTTCGGCTACTCCCACTAAACTTAACATTGAAACTTTAATGTCTGATGAATTCATAGATTTAATGATAGAGAAAGGTTGTTCCATAGGTTGGTTTTTCCAATATGTACCTATTGGCAGAAAACCAGATGTGAGCTTGATGGCAACACCAGAACAACGTTTTAGACTTAGACGCAGATCTATTGAAATACGTAATACTAAACCAATTTTTATTGGTGATTTCTGGAATGATGGTCCATATGTGGGTGGATGCATCTGTGGTGCTAGACAAGCAGGCTACTTTCATATTAACTGTCATGGCGATGTAGAGCCTTGCGTATTTCTACAATTCTCAGTTGATAATATTAAAGATAAAAAATTAATTGACGTCATTCAATCTCCATTTTTCAAAGCTTTCCAAGAGGCTCAACCGTATAGAGAAAATAATAATTTACTCACACCTTGTGCTCTGATAGATAACCCACAAGTGCTACGCGATATAGTTACTAAATTTAATGCTAAACCTTCATATAATAGTAGTATGGATGTAATAACTAATCCAGAAATTATTTCTTTTTTGGATAATTATACTAAAGAATATAGAAAACTAGTAGACCCTATCTGGGAAAATGATTTGAAATTCAAATACAAAACATGGAAACAACGTTGGACAAATAACTAATTTGTAGCAGTAGAAATATTTTTACCCAAGGCTAACTGATAGCCTGCTGAAATAGCCAATAAAACTGAAGTCATAGGATGAGTAATAGGATTATTAGTAATGGCAGTAGCCATAAGTGATAAACAAAACAATAAATAAAATGGATTAATAGAAAATTTAATCTTTTTATTTTCTAATTTGACAACAGGAAATAAATACCAGTAGATATATAAAAAAAAGCCAATGATACCATATCTCCATAGATAAAGGATATATTCGTTTTCGGAAAATAATTTCATAGTGTAAAAAAAGTTTTTATACGGTCCATAACCTGCTATTGGTTTTTCGCTCCACATATTTAATAGTAATTTCCATGAATCTAATCTGCCCCTGACAGATTGATTTTCTGCTAAATATTCTTCACCTTCTACAGTTATATTTTTAAAAAAACCAGAAAAATATGATATAGATTCTTTACTCACCAAATCTAAAAATAACATTATCAAAATTGTCGAGGCAATAATGATAAACATATATTTTATAGGTTTATGATAAGATATGAAATATATTATTGTTATCACTAGAGAAATGGCCAAGGCAGTGCGAGATTGGCAAAGTATTATAGCTAAAATAGACAAAATTAAAAATAACCAGTGAGTCCACTTGAGATTTTTTAAATTTTGATGGAACATAGAAAATAAAAACCAACAATAATAAAATAAAAATATGATAGCATTAATATTAGGATTACCTCCAGTACCTAACATACGTTTAGCTCCAGGAGCACCTAAAGAATTTTTTCCAAAACTAGCCCATTGTATACCTGAAGGATCATACAATGGCTCTACTAAATCATGAAAATGAAAGATATTATAATATTGAAACAAATTCAAAACAAGTAATGCTACAAAAGTTATTTTAATAAACATGTCAAAACTATTTGCAAATTTTTTAAAATATGATAAAGCTATTATAACAATTACAGCAAATTTTAAAATTTTATAAAATTCATATAAATCATTAGTAGCTACATTATCGTGATTTATTAACATAGAGATAGCTATCCACAATGACAAAATAATGAAAAAGACAAAAGATCGTGGAATAATTCTATTTTTATCAAAAACTATCAATAAAATAGCAAAAGGAATTATAAAATCTACAAATCTACAGTAAAAAGTAAAACCCAAATTAATAGGTGGCAAGAAAATATCTGTTATAAAAATAAGATAAAATAATAGGGCATAAAATAGTGGAAAATCAATCTTGATATTAAGTTTATTCATAATAATTAAAAAAAACTGTGAAAATTAATAATTTTCACAGTTTTATTAGCATCAAATTAATCAAAGTTTGAAAAAAATTTTAAATTGGTACCTCGAGCGGGACTTGAACCCGCACGGCCATAAAGGCCACAGGATTTTAAGTCCGGCGCGTCTACCAATTCCGCCACCGAGGCCTAGAGCGGAAAACGGGACTCGAACCCGCGACCCCAACCTTGGCAAGGTTGTGCTCTACCAACTGAGCTATTTCCGCTTTTTTTTATTTTTCTGTTTGCAAAATTAATGCTTTTTTTTAAATTGCAAAATTTTTTATTAAATTTTTTCTAATTTTACAGTAAAATGTCTCATAATAGGAGCTTCCTCTATAATGCGATAACCGTGCTTTATTTGATCTCGTCTATTAAAGACAGCTTTTACTACTTCACCTACATATCTCATATGATCATTAGAATATACTCTCCTCGGTATAGTCAATCTCACTAGTTCTAGTGCTGGATAACGATCTTCTTTAGTTATAGGATCTCTATCTGCTAAAAGAGTACCTATTTCTACCCCACGTACACCACCTTCTAAATAAAATTCTACTGCTAAGGTTTGAGCTATATATTCTTCTTTAGGTACATAAGGCAAAAATTTCTTAGCATCTACAAAAATAGCATGACCACCAGCAGGTTTTTGATAAGGTATACCAGCTTCTTCTAGAATATCACCTAATATTTTCACTTGTTTGATACGATAATCTAGATAAGTAAATTCTGTAGACTCATCCAATCCAATAGCAAGAGCATTCATATCTCTACCTGCCATTCCACCATAAGTTACAAAACCTTCATACATTATATTAAAAACACTAGTAGCTTCCCAGATTTTTTCATCTCTCATGGCAATAAAACCACCTATATTTACTAAACCATCTTTTTTAGCACTCATAGTCATGATGTCTGCATAGGAGAGCATTTCTTTTACAATTTCTTTTATAGTTTTATTTTCATAACCTTTTTCTCTAGTTTTAATAAAATAAGCATTTTCGGCAAATCTAGCACCATCTATGACCACTAATTTATTAAATTTATTTGCTACTTCGCGAACTTGTCTGAGGTTTTCCATACTTACAGGTTGTCCACCAGCAGTATTATTAGTAATAGTAACGATGATAAAAGGAATCTTTGATGCTTCATTAGTTTCTAATACTTTTACTAATTTATTAATATCAACATTGCCTTTAAAAGGATGTATAATATCAGTATCAAAAGCTTCATCTATGGTACAATCTATCGCTGTTGCATGTCTATATTCTATATGTCCTTTTGTAGTATCGAAATGGCTATTACCAGGTATCACATCACCAGCTTTTATGAGAACAGAAAATAATACATTCTCTGCAGCCCTTCCTTGATGTGTAGGCATGAAATATGGAAATCCAAGAATTCTTTCAATAGCATTTTTTAAATTATAATATGAAGAAGCTCCTGCATAGCTCTCATCACCTAACATTAATGCTGCCCACTGTCTATCACTCATAGCTCCAGTGCCACTATCTGTTAATAAATCTATTATAGTATGCTCTGCAGGCAAACTAAATAAATTATAATGGGCTTCTTTAATCCATTGTTCTCGTTCATCTCTTGAACTCATCTTAATAGGCTCTACCATTTTGATTTTGTAGGGCTCAAAAAATACATCTTTCATAAATTTATTTTTTTGCAAAATTAATTTAAAATTTATACTATATATCAAAATATTTATCATAGTGTAAAATTATTTTTCAGAAATACAGTATTTTTGCAAAAATTTAATTTTATGTATTGGCGTATCTATATTGTGATTTCTTTGCTATTGTCTTTTGTATTGATTTGCTACTCATTTTTTTCTCATCCACCACAAATCAAGAAAAAAAATTGGTATTATATATGGTTGATACTTTTATCTATTATTGTAATTTCCATTTTAATTTTAATATTTACTAAAGTAAATTCGGGATTTTCTACAATAATAGGTACGATTTTTATATATATTTTAATATTTTCATTTTTTTATGCTATCATTCATCTTGTTGGCTGGTTTTTTAAAAAAGAGAATAGATTAAAAATACAGAAATATGCTTTTAACTTTGCATTTGTAATATTAATAATAGCAGTAATAGGTAATTTGTTTTATTCTAATAGAGTTGTTCTCAAAAATTATAATATTTATTATGAAAATTTACCAGAGAGTTTTGATGGATATACTATAGCACAAATATCAGATTTACATCTTGGCTCTTTCATAAATGATCATAAACTAAAAAGAGCTGCTGATAAGATTAATAAATTGCAGCCAGATATAATAATTTTTACAGGTGATTTAGTAAACTCGAGTATGAAGGAAATAAAACCAGAGTATGTGAAGCAATTGAAAAATATGCATGCACCTATTAAGCTAGCTATACTTGGTAATCATGATTATCACGACTTTCATAAATTTAGCCATTACTGGGGAAATAAACCATTAGAACCTAAAATTGCACTTTCTGATTCTATAACTTTGATATTAGAGCAATGTGGGTTTACAGTATTGAGAGACAGCATTTATTATGTTAAAAAAAATTTTGACTCAATAGCTTTCATAGGACTAAATAATTATGGCAAACCTCCCTTCACTGTTTTTGGGAATATTTATAAAGTTTTAGATAAAGCTCCAAAAAATTTGTTTTCTATTATTTTAGTTCATGACCCATTTTATTGGTCTGAAGGCTTATTTGATGAATTTCCACTTACTCTTTCTGGGCATACTCATGGTGGACAATTTGGATTTTTTATTAACGAACAATTAAGACTATCACTAGCTAGTATTAATGGTAAAACTGGCGGTTTATATCCTAATGGGAATAAGAATAATTTGATAATAAATACAGGTTTAGGACACGTGGGTGTTAACTTTCATCTTGGTTTCTCATCTCAAATAGCAGTCATCAAATTACATAAAAAATGATAACTCATATTAAAACAAATGAAAAAATAATATTTTTGACAATAGATGATGCTCCTACCTCTGAATCTACACCACAGACTTTAGAAATTTTAAAATATTATAATGTAAAAGCAACTTTTTTTTGCATTGGAAAAAACATAATAGAAAATCAAAATATTTTTGAAAAAATTTTAAAAGATAAACACTCTATAGCCAATCATTCTTTTTCTCATCAAAATGGATGGAGGACAAATACAAAAAGATATATTTCTGATGTTAATAAAGGGAAATCATTGACAAATAGTAATATTTTTCGTCCACCATATGGTAAAATTTCTCCACTACAATATTTATTTTTGTATAAAAAAAATAGAATAGTTCTATGGACTATGATGGTTTACGATTTTGATAAAAAAAGAAGTTTAGAAAAAGATAAAAAATTATTAGAAAAATATTTACAACCTGGCTCTATATTTATATTTCATGATAACCAAAAAGCAATTGATAAAAAAAATATATTGCTTCCTTATTTTATAGAATTAGCTCTTAAACTGAATTTTCGTTTCGAACCTTTAGATAAATATATTCTATAATTGCATAAAATAAATTATAAAATTGTGTTAAGTGTTTTATTAATAGCTAAACTATGATTAATAACACAAAGAAGGGGAACTATAAATTTGAAAAAAAATTTTTGATATTTTCAAAACAAATATCATTTTAAAGTTTTTCTTTGTCAGCCACACAAAGAAAAGTAACAAAAGAAAGGTCTCCGCTGGGGAAATGATTTGATAAAACTACGCAATCACTTTATCCTCATTTGGGCAATTCGCGAATTGCCCCTACAATAACTGTATTTGCAAATCATTTCCCAATGCGGGCGGGACACATCTAAAGATGTGTTTAAAGATAACTAATAGTTTTGCTATGAGATGAATAGCTAGCCATAGGGGAGATACTGTAGATAAAATTTCATAAAGAAAAATTAGATTAGGTACTTTCGTCTTTTATCTCAACTAAATACCATTTGCTATTATAAATCTTGAAAATATAGTTAACACTAACTCCAGTATCTTCTATCTGAATGTTGTAAT
>Ga0208041_1000847_pt1 | contig 24463 bp, 14 predicted proteins | sample AD_SCU002_MetaG_FD_184453 | JGI IMG/M metagenome (GOLD analysis project Ga0208041, IMG submission 184453) | Active sludge microbial communities of municipal wastewater-treating anaerobic digesters from China - AD_SCU002_MetaG (SPAdes) (version 2) | ecosystem: Engineered > Bioreactor > Anaerobic...
AAGACCCACCTTATCTCTCTCGGACATGCTGTCAACAAACTCCTTTGCCGCCTCCCTCACCGAGTGCATCCGGTCGGGGTTATCATAAAGCATACTCCCTGAACGATCCGTGCAGAGCACCACATCAATCGGGTCCGGCTGCATCGCATACCCATCCCCCTTCAGCCGGATGGTGACGTCGGTCGTATCGTTCACCGCAACCGTCTGGTTGGAGACGCTCGTCTCCACGGAGAGGTAGGGGTAGTTCACCCAGGTCAGCTCGATAGGCTTGCTGACATCCCCCCACGTCGCCCGGATGGTCGCCGTGCCTTTTGCAGCGGCCTGCTCTCCCGCCTTCGGCCGGGCAAACGACCCGGGGATGAACCTGACAATAGCGTACCCGTCCTCACCGGTCGTGGCTTCCGCCACGTTCTCTCCCTCCTTCTCAAGATAGGGGGCCCCGGTCGGGGTAGATCCGCCGAGATCGATCGAATCGGTATCGATGGTGAACGTCACCGTCTGCCCCGCGACCGGGTTTCCCTTGATATCCATCACTTTGGCCCGGAGTTCCGAGACGATATCATCTTTGACATCGCGGCTCGGCATTGACTGCGGGCTTGCCGAGAGGAGCATCTCCACGGGATTGGTATGGATGAACTCGACGGTCCGCGATCCGGTCACGCTCGCGTTGTCAGCGGCCGTCGCGGTGATGGTGATCCTGCCGGTGCTGTCCTTCGGACCGTAGGTGAGGCAGGCGACGCCCGTGCCGTTCGTCGTCAGGACCGCCCCTTCTCCCGGAAGGGTCGTGACGACCCGGAGGTCGCGGCCTGCCGCCGGGTTGCCCCAGGCGTCAAAGAGCCTGTAGGTCAGGGTGAAGGTGTTCTCCCCGTTCGCGGGCTGGTACGGGAATGGATCGGCATCCGGGCTGACCGAGATATCGATTCCGGCGGGAAGCCCGGTGGGCAGTCCACGAACGGAGGCGTAACGGTCGAAGCCGCCCGGGAGGACGGTCATCCGGACGATGTTCTCGCCGGCGGTGCGGCCGGTCACAAGGTCCGCCCGGACAAAACCCGTGGCGTTGATCGTCCTCTCCAGTTCGCGCACCGGCACCCCCCCGTCGTCGATGAAGGCGGCATCGTCACCGACCGAACCGACACTGAAACGCACGGTCTCGGCGACCCTTCGATCGTCCACCGGGTTGCCGTGCCGGTCGGCAAGCCGTGCAACGATGGTGGTGCTGTCGCCCGCGGTCACTTCGCCGTCATAGTGGAGGTACGACATACGGCAGGGCAGGTCGTGGTCGATCTTCTGTTCAAACTTCGTCTCCACTGCCCCGGCACGAGCGGTTATCACGGCGACGCCGCTTGTCTTATTGGCAGTGAACCGGGTGATGGCGGTCCCGGAGGCACCGGTGGAGACCGTCGCCGGTGCCAGGCGACCGTAGATCGGGTCGACGTCGAGCGCCACGGTGCGGTTGGCGAGCAGCGCCCCGCCCTCATCCAGCACCTGCACGGTTATTTCAGCCGAATCGGTCCCGTTCGCCACCAGCCAGTCAGCGCCGCCCGAGAGGATGATCCTGCCGGGGCCGGCCGCACCCACCGCAGGAACGATCAGGCCGAGCAGGATCATGAGGATCATTACTTTTTGAAAATTCATACTGAGATCAGAGAGCCCTGATCCCGCACAATATATATAATAGTTTTCGTCTGGATCCGAACCGATGAGGATTCTTTAAAACCACAAAAATAACCCCGATTATCGATATAAGATTTTTTTGAATTTAAATTTTATCGAAATAGAAATACTACCACCACCTCCGGCAACGGAACAGTCATATAATCGTTGATCCCCATATTTTTCGCACATTATAATCAACTAATAAGAGATAGAGCGCCTCTCAAAATCTTTTTTAGTGAAGTAAAAGTAAATTTAATAAAAAATACCGGATCATGACAAAGATGGAGTTCCACGACATTTAAATATAGGCTCGTGCAGGTAAGCGGGAGGGCGCCCGGGAAGGCCCCCCGGGGCCGGGGCCGCACCCGGGGGGCCGCAGGAGGGAGGGAGGCCGGGGGGAACCGGCCGCAGGGCAATCACTGGAGCCGGATATAATTCTCCTGCTGGCTCCCGACCAGAATATGGCTGCGGATGTCCCAGGCATCCGGCGCATCCGGTGCGGTGGCGTAGACCCTGACCACATATTCACCCGGGGAGAGGGCCCGGACGTCGAAGCAGGCCTCCATCGGGCTTACCCCCTGAGGAGATGTCCGTGTGCCGAGCGAGACCCAGGTGTATCCGCCGTCGCCCGAGCAGGAGACATCCTGCACAGCCTTCGCTGTTCCGGTGTAGTTCAGGTCCCAGGCAAGAGAGAGGAACTCGGTGGCCGGGGACGTGCAGTCGAGGTTGGTGACGCTGAGCGACCGGGCGTCCATGGTGGTGTTCTCCTCACCAAACACCGTGATGTAGACGCGAGGGAGCGGCACCCGGTCGTGGTCGTTGAAGGTGATAGTCGCACCATCCCCAAAGAGGCCGATCGTGCCCTCGGCGAGGACCCGGAGCCGGAAGGTCGCTTCCCAGGTTTGGTTGAGACGGATGGTGCCAATATCGAAGTGCAGGGTCTGGTTCTTCTCCCATTCGTCGCTCTGGTCGGTGGTGTTAAGAATGATAGTATGACGTCCCGTCTCGTTGTCGATCCAGCTCTCGATGGCGGTCGATATCCCCTCCTCAGGCACGTATTCGAAGACGTGGTCGCCAGGGACCGGGGCGCTGTCCACCTCAACGTTCTCGAAGGCGACGTCTACGGTCGTGTTGACACCGGCCTCGGCCTTGAGATCGCCGGCGATCTGCCTGTAGACGTCGACGAGAGCCTCCTTTGTCGAGGCTTTATAGTATCTCCCGCCGGAACCTTCCGCGAGGATCCGCATGTTCTCGTCCATGAAGGTCGAGTCGTCAGGGGAGTAGGTTATCGCGTATATACTCACACCGCAGTTCCTGGCAAAGGTCGACATGTTCTGGTCGGTGTCGTTGAGATCAGCAAATCTGTACCAGCCTTTGGTTGTCTGCCCAATATTCTCCGGATCCTTATCCTGGGGGTTCCCATCAGCGAGTGGATCGCCGTACCAGTTGTACTTCGAATCCCCGAGGATGACGACCGCTTTGACCGCACCCGGTCTGCCGGTATCCCGGAGCGCCTTGATCGACTCATAGAGCCCTTTGCGTATCGGGTTCCCGCCGCCCGGGAGGAGGGCGGCGATGCCGCCCCTCACATCCGCGTACGCGGTAGCGGTGAGGGGAACGTCGAGCGTGGCGTGATCTGCATAGTTGCAAGTACTTGAGTTGTCCGGCCCGGGGTAGTGTTTGGCTATGTAACCTGCGTCGTCGGAAGCACTGTTATCGATGCCGATCTTCTCCGTATTGGGAGGCCCCAGGGTGCACTCGTGCTTATCACTGCTGATCCTGACAGTTTCCTTTGCCCCAAACGACATCAGGCCAACCTGATCCCACCGGGGGATCATCTGGTCGATGAAGACGGGGGCGGCCTCCATGACCGTGACCATATGGTCCTCGTCGCCGTCGACCATCCGGGCCCCCCGATCTATGCAGAGGATCACATCGATCGGATCTGGTTTCAGCGCCCATCCGTCGCCCCGGAGGTGGATGGTGACGTCGACCGTATCGTTCACCGTGACCTCCTCAGGGGCAACGTGGGCCTCAACGGAGAGGTAGGGGTAGTTCATCCAGGTGAGGGTGACAGGGCGCTCGATGCCGTTCCATGTTGCGACGACGTCGCAGGTGCCGGCCGCGACCGGGCTGTAGCCAGGGGCCTGGTACTCAGTCGTGAACGCACCCGGGGTGAACTCTACTGACGCGATGCCGTGCGCATTGGTGGTCGCACTCTCCCCGGAGAGCAATGGAGGCGTGATCTGGTTAAAACGGTCGTCCACGGCGACATCCCGTATCGAGAACGCGACGACCTCGCCCGCGACCGGGTTGCCGTTCCGGTCGACGACCTTCGCCCGTATGACCGCCGGGACAGAGCCGGGCACGTCACGGCTCGGCATCGTCTCGGGGCAGGTGGAGAGAAGGAGGTTTTCCGGGTCGCCGCTGACGAACGCGAGGTCCTGCGAGCGGGTGACGGAGATGTTGTCGACGGCGGTCGCCGTGATGGTGACACCGCCGGGCGTCTCCCGGGGGCCGTAACTGACCTTAACCTGCCCGTAGGTGTTCGTCGCCACCCGCGTCTCCCCGTCATCGCTTATGTTTGTGGTGATCGCGAGTACTCTTCCTGCGGACGGGTTGCCGAACCCGTCGAAGAGCGTGTAGATGAGGGCGAAACTGCTCACCCCATCAGCGATGGCGTCAGGCGGGTCTCCCCCGGGCCGGATGTCGACCTCGATCGCACAGGGCTCTCCGTTTGCCGTGCCGCGTATCGTCAGGTAACGGTCGGACAGCGGTTCGGGCGGGCTCGCCAGGACGATGTTCTCGCCCGGCAGCGTGTCGACCCTGAGTGTTATAGTGGCATTCCCGGCTGCGTCCACCCTGACCGCCTCCGGAGCACCGTCGAATGCCGCGGCGCCCGAGGGAGAGCCCACCATGAAGCCCACTGTCTCAGCCTCCCGCCGACTGTCCACCGGGTTGCCAAACCGGTCGACCATCCGGACGGTGATCTCTGTCGTCCCCCCGGCGGTCACCTCCGGCTCGTACCAGATGTTTTCGATCCGTGAGGGGGCCGCGTGGTCGATCTGCTGCAGAAACGTCTCCTCCCGCACCAGCACAGCCTCCCCATCATCGTATGAGACGGTCACCGTGATCGGGGTGGCCCCGGCGGTGGTCCGGGGAGTGAAGACTGCAGTCGCCATGCCGGTGGCGTCGGTCGTGGTGACGGCGGGCGTGATGCTCCCGAAGGTGTCGTCCACCGCAAATTCGACTGTGGCTCCTCCGACCAGGGTGCTCCCGGAGGTGCTGTTTGCGACCTGGACCGTGATGGTCGCGGTGTCGCCGCTCCCCGCCGTCAGCCATTCAATATCTGTGCCGATCGTAATCGTATCGGGTATCAGGGCGCCGGCCGGGACCGCAAGGAGGAGCAGCCCGGCGACGATCAGGTATGCGTATGTCCATCTCCTCATATGCTCTCGAAGGGGACATTTGCATGAAACTATATATAAATATATCGCATTAATTAGAGCATATTTACAGCATAATATCGAATTCAGGAATATATAATTCCACATTTTGAAATAATATTTGATTATAGAGCGTTTTGATGAACGGATATCACTGCAGCCCCGGCACGCAGAGGGGTTCGTTTCCCGGGAGGGAACGAATCATTCCCGGAGAATTTTCAGGAGAGGTTAACCTGAACGCTCGCCTGAGGGAAGAGCGAGTCGCCGTCTGATTCCCGGGACGGGTTAAAGCCTAGTGGCGGCGTCGTAGGTCCGGGGGATTGTTAGGAGGCAGACCGATCGCTTCCGGGAAGTATGTGATGTTTTCAGGGGCGCATAGGCAGCCGCCGGTTTTGCTCAAAAGAAAGGTGGTTTTAGTTAAGATAGAAAATTATGTGATCTTAATATATCCCACATTCCCTGGCTCCACCCAAATAGGCGTTCCCGGGTCATCATCTCCGGGATCATCTCCGGGATCATCTCCGGGATCATCTCCGGGATCATCTCCGGGATCATCTCCGGGATCATCTCCGGGATCATCTCCGGGACCTCCTCCCTGGCCTCCTCCCAGACCTTCTATGTACGTTTTCTCGTCACTCACGCCAATGGGGATATCTTCCCGCGCAGAAACCCGTATCTTGTACCACCCTTCCTTCTCCCTGAAGTCAAGACGGGACGAATACGTATCGTTGATATCGGTGTCTGCGGGATGATGCTTTGTATCGGTCTCGTACCAGGTGCTGTCCCACCAGACGTCCTTATCAGGACTGAACCGGTACATAACCTTCTGTATCACAGATCTGTTCCCTGTATAGTTAAGGGTCCAGTTGAAGATACGAATTCCAGGGCTGCCGGTTTCATTTTTGACTGAGAGCGAGTCCAACCAGATGTCCGGCACGGCAACGTCGGTCTCTGTAAGTTCCAGGCTGGCAGTGATAAAGGTATGAGGGAGGCCCAGTTCCGTCTTGCCCAGGGTACCGTTGAATCGGATCCTTGAGTCGCTGCCGAAGATGTCGATGTTCCCCGCTTTCAAAACTTTCAGGCGGAACGTGGTTTCCCAGGTCTGGTTGAGGAAAATATCCCCGACGTCGAAGGTGAGGGTTTTATCATCTTCCCAGTCCATGCTCTGGTTCTTGCACCCCGGACCCCAGATGTTCGTTTTATTATCTGTCCAGTACCTGACCATCCGGGTCGAGACCGGATCCAGATATTCATACTTAAAGACGTCCTCAGTGGGCGTGGAATTGATCGTGACTCTATCGAACGCCAACTCCATCGTAGTATTGACGCCCGCCGCCTCCTGGAGCTTCGTGGCGATATCTTCATAGATCCGCGTCAGGTCGTCGCCCGCGGTAGCACTGTAGAACTTACCGCCGGTCTCGTTGGCATAACCCTGGAGCTCGTCATGGCTCGGTTCGTTACCGAGGGCGATCGTGAAGATCTTGATGCCGTTATTTTTTGCGTAATCGATGACACTGCCTGTCCCGACTTCGTCGTCGCCAAGGTCTTTGCCACCTTTCGGATCTTGATTCGTATCATATACCCCATCAGTCAGGAGGATAATCGCCTCCACCGGATCAGCGCTTTCGATCCGGTTATCTAGGATCATCTGCACGGACCAGTACAGCCCCTCACGCATCGGCGTCCCGCCGCAGGGAAGCCATTTGTCAATCGTCGCGTTGACATCTGTATATGTTCGTGTCAACTCGAGGTCGCGGGTGGCAGGAGCACTGTATGTCTGCGAGTTTTTGTAATGCTTGGTGATATAGACGCTGTCATCGCTATCATCATACTTCCAATACCCTTCTCCCTTCGACTTCCAAACATAATCACTTCCAGCCCAATATTTTGCCCAATATTTATCAAGATCCGCCCCCCCGGATTGCCCGAAAGAGACCAGCCCTACCCTGTCCTTCGATGGTTGCATCTGGGACACAAAGATCTTCGCTGCCCGCATGGCGTGGACCATCCGGTCATCAATAGATTCATGTTTGACCCAACCGGGATATTTATTCGCGTCTAGGTCATTACTGCGGCGCCCCCCATACGTCGTATTCTTCAGCATACTCCCCGACCGGTCGGTGCAGAGCACGACATCGATCGGTCTTGACTGGAGAGCCCAGCCGTCGCCGATCAGCTGGACCGTGACGTTCACGCTACCGTTCACGGCCACCGACTGGGGCTCGACCGAGACATTGACACTGAGATAGGGGTAGTTCCTGAACGATACTGTAGTATTCTCTCGCTTATCCTTCCAGATGGCCTGGATCGTTGCATTTCCCGAAGCCATGCTGCTATACCCAGGCTCAGATGTGTTCCGGGTGAATTTTCCAGGACGAAGAGCAATGGTAGCAAATCCATCCTTATCGGTCGTAGCAACAAGAGATGTGCTGAGATCCCCGTACGTGTAGGTGCCATTAGATATCCTGGGCCCGGCGGTCATCGGTGTTGTCCCGTTGTCAACACCAACGAGCCTGAAGGAAACACTTTCATTTCGAACCGGGTTGCCCTTCGAGTCCATCACTTTGGCCTTGATGTGAGAGATGAGGTCATCTTTCACATCCCCGCTCGCGATGGTCTGGGGGACAGCGGTGAGGAGCATATCGGCCGGAGTGGTGCTGTAGAAACCTACCCTCTGTGTGCACGAAACGTTGCTGTTGTTGACGGCAGTCGCGACTATCTCTGCGACGCCGGCCCTGGCGGACGGGCCGTACTTGAACTGCGCCTTACCCATACTATTTGTTTTGATGGAATACTCACCAGATGACAGAGAGCCGGAGATCGGCTGGATATTTACTTTTATCTCCTGATCTCCGGCAACATTCCCATACTCATCATAGACGGCGTAGGTGATCGTGAACTGTCCGTCCAGCGGCAGTTCAGGGTAGTAATTAGGGTTCGGATCCTCCACCTTCGGAGAAACCGTCTGGTAGATCTTCGACGGCTCTCCGTTTGCAAGCCCGTTGATGGTCAGATAGCGCGATCCGATCTTTCCAGGAAACGTTACGAGAACGATGTTCTCCCCAGCCAGCTTACCGACCTCGAGTGTCACAGTGGCATTCCCGTTCTCATCTACCGGCACCGTGATCTTATCCGTACCGCCAACAAACGACGCCCCGCCCCCGGGCGAGCCCACCATGAAACTCACGTTCTCCGCCTCCCGCCGGTCATCCACGACATTTCCATACTGGTCCACCATCCGGACAGTAATATCGGTCGTTCCCCCGGCGGTCGCCTCCGGTTCATACCAGAGATTGGTAACCTTATCCGGCGCCGCGTGGTCGATGTGCAGGGTAGCGTTGTCATTCAGGGACTCATTCAGCGCAACCCTCGCCGTGATTGTCACATCCCCGGCGACAATCCCGGGCCTGAAGACCGCCGTTGCCTTCCCGTCATCGCCGGCCTCCGCGTGCGCGGGGGATATGCTCCCGTATTTGCTATCCACCTCGAAATCAACGCCGACCCCGGCAACCGGGGCACTGCTACTGTCCGTGACCCACGCCGTGACGGTCGCCGTGCCCCCGCCCCCCGCCGTCACCCACGCGGTATCCGTGCCGACCTCAATATAATCAGGTATCAGCGCCCCGGCCGGGGCCGCAAAAAGGAGCAGCCCCATCACCAGGCACGCATACATCCATCCGTTCATGCTCGATCGTATCTGCTCCTGACGCATAAAAGTATATAAAGGTTCTCAATAGTATCTGCAAACCGGAAGGCCCCTCTCCGCGATAGAGCAGTAAAATTCACCTGTATTGAGCAGAAATCCAGCAAGTGAGCCCTATGGACAAATAAAAACTATTTACAGTGACCATACCTGAAAATACCCGTTCTCCCCCGGGGGAAAATCATGCCGTCAAACCCCCCGAAAAATGTACCCCGGGGAGGGATACCCCGGTGGCCCCTACAGTTTGTCCCGGCCACGCGGCGGCCTGCCCCGGCCCGCCCCGGCGTTCCGGCGCCGCACCACGAGGACCGCACCGAGGACGACGGCCGCGACAACCCCGATGCCTGCCACAAGCACCCAGGCGTTGAAGGTCTGCTCCATCACGAGCGGGACCGTGAACTCGGTCGTGCCGAGCGGGATCTCTGGATTGACCGTGATGTTCTCGTAGCCTTCTCGCGTGGCGGTGACGGCATACTCCCTGTTCGTAACGAGCGCTGTTTTGAAGCACCCCAGGCTGTCAGTCACCCCGGCGACCTGACCGTCGATAACGATGACCGCATCGGCAACCGCCTTCCGGTCGGGCCCCTCCGCGCGGATGATCACGCTCGCCCGGTCATACTTCAGTTCGGCGACGATATCTTCCCCTTTCCCGGAGACCTGGCGCGTCTCGCTCCACTCCCCGTAGCCGGGCGCCCGCACCGCGATCAGGTAGGTGCCCGCATGGACGTCGGAGAGCGCGAACCGGCCATACTGGTTGGTCTTCCCCTGCAGCGTCCCATTGAGGAAGACCTCCGCCTCCGCGATCGGCTTCATCGCCTCGTCGAACGCCGTTATCGAGACAGGGTATGCCGACTTCGAGAGGTGCACCAGGATAAGCACATTGTCCGCATCAAGGTAGCGCTCTTCCTGGTAGGGCTGGTAATCCGGTGCCGTGACCTTGATGGAATACCGCTTCTCCCGCTGCAGGTGGAGCGGCAGTTTGCCGTCGACGTCGGTCACCCCGGCGCGCGCGCTGTCGACAACGATCTCCGCACCCGCCAGGGGAGCAGAGGTCTCGCTGTCCCGGACCTGGACCGCGAGGAGGTCGCTCGAAAAGAGCCAGTACTGGACGACCCTGTCGCTGTTCTCCATCTGTACGGTCTTTGAGAGATCGTAGTAACCCGACGCGCGGACCTCGACGTTGTAGAGCGCACCCGCCCTCACCGTGAAGGCCGCGCTCCCGCTGCTGCCGGTAGTCCCCGAACTCGAGACCCCATCGCCCTCGATGCGCACCAGGGCCCCGGCGACCGGCTTCAGGGTCCCCGCATCGTAGAGCTCGAACGTGAGGGTTTCGTCCTTGCGGACCATATTGACCGCAAGGCTGGTCCTATCGGCACCGACGTAGTCCAGCCAGTCCCGGTAGCCCGACCGCACCACCTTCAGCCGCAGGTCTTTCTTCCCGGAGTGGACGTAGGAGTAGGTGCCATCCGATGCGGTGCTCCCGATATAGTCGCCGTCGACGTATACGGAGGCGTCGACGAGCGCGCTACCGGTCTTCTCGTCGACCACGCTGATCTGCAGCGTGACGGCCTGCGCCGTACAGCAGAGGAGGAGGCAGGAGGCGAGAAGGACTATGATGAGACGACTTTTCACCATGCTGGAGTGTACTGCGCTCTAAAATTTGAGTGCATCGGTTTACACCCAGCGCTCGGGCGGGATACGCTCAAGGACCATCCCCTCGACGAGGACCGGCATCAGCGTCCGGCCGACCTCGATCGCGCGCTCAAGCCGCCATTCCCGGTCTGCGTAGATGGTGAAGATGGGATCGCCCTTCCTGACCCGGGTCCCTTTCTTCGCGTGGATCTCGAGCCCCGCGCCGTGGTCGTAGGGCGAACCCGCAAGCCGGGCAAGCGTGACGAGCGCGCTGTTGTTGAGTTCGATGACGTAGCCGTCCTGCGGCGCCCGGACAACGAACCGGTACTCCCCGGGAACGATATCCTCGGCCTTCACCGCCGGGTCGCCGCCCTGGATCTCGATGATCTGCCGCATCTTCTCGAGCGCCTTGCCGCTCCGGAGGAGGTCGGCCGCCATGTCGAACCCCTGGCCGTAGGCCGCCTTTCCGGCCATTTCGAGCGCAATCCCGGCAAGAGAGAGGCTCTTCTGGATCAGGGAGTTCGGCTCGGTCGCCCCCTCGAGGACGGCGAGCGCCTCGTGCACCTCGAGGTTCGGACCGATGGTGTGGCCGACAAGCGACTCCCCGTAGCTCAGTGCGCACTCGACCCGCATGCCGAGCCGCTCGCCGAGTTCGATGAACTCCCGGGCAAGTTTCCGGCCCTCCTGGGGCGTCGCAATCTTCGTGTTCCGGCCGACCGGGATATCGATGACCACGATATCGGCGCCGACGGCGAACTTCTTGGCCATGACGCTCGCGATCATCTGGCCCCGGGCGTCAATCCGGAGCGGGTACTCGTAGGTGATGATCTTGTCGTCGGCGGGGGCGATGTTCGTGGCCCCGCCCCAGACGATGACGCCGCCGACCTTCTCGGTCATCTGCTGCACCTCGATCGCGGGGAACGAGACGGGCGCGAGGACCTCCATGAGATCTGCAGTCCCGCCGGCACCGGTGATGGCACGGGAGCTGGTCTTCGGGATCCGGAGGCCGCTTGCGGCGATGATCGGCGCGATCAGGAGGGTGATCTTGTTCCCGGGCACGCCTCCGATGGAGTGTTTGTCGACGACGGGGTGCCGGGTGAAGTGAAGACGTTCCCCGGTCTCGACCATGGCGCGGGTCAGGTACTCCACCTCGTCCATATCGAGGCCGTTGATATAGGATGCGGTGACGTAGGCGGTGATCTCCCCGGGGGAGAGGGTATCACTGACGATGTCTTTGACAATCTCGAGGGTCTCGTCCTTGGTGAACCGGCCGCCGTCCATCTTCTTCTTGATGTGCGAGAGGGATAGCGGCCGCTCGGCGCCCCGCACCTCGACGGGCGTCCCCTCGTCGACGGCGAGCGCGGCGGTCAGCGGCCGGTAGACACCGATGACGCCGGGCTCGATGAGCGAGCCGGTGGTGTCGACGTGGGCCTGGGCGGTATTTCCGGTCGCCTTGTCGGCGATCTGGACGCGGTCACCGTCGCGGACCCGGATGGTTCGTGCATCGGTGCTGTGGAGGAGGACCCCCCGGTTTGCGATGTCGAGCAGTTTTACGGTCAGTTTCATGTGAGTGATCCCATCCTGGTTGAAATTGAGGCTTTGTACTACTTAAGGACGGCTGATCGGGAGGAACCTGCATGGGGGTGTCTGTCAGGCCCGTGATTCCCCGACGGGGGAGGGGGATCCGGGAGGACCCATTTAACCGAGCGGCTCGGGGAATCTGACCAAACCGCACATCTGCGCTCTCCCCGGCATCTTCTTCGTCGGTCAGGGGCAGCGCCTTATGAAAGCAGCCCAGGACCCCCATGATAGCCGGGCGAATCTACTCCGAGGATGAGATCTGGATGGAACTCAGCATAGAGGAATGACCTCCATGGCCACCTACACCGCCCGGGCCCGGCGGGCCCTCCAGAAGCTCCCCCCTGAAGCAACCCGCCGGATCGTCCTGGCCGTCGGGCCGTGATCGCCATCGAGGATGAGCACCCCCTGATCCTCATGCTGGAAGCAGGAAACGGGAGCAGTATCTACCGTAAGAGAGTGGGCAGAGACCAGAATGGCACAGTAACCTCTCTGCAGGTGGCAGGCAGCGGGGATAGGTGAGGGGGCGTGACAGTAAGCAGTGTTTACATCTCTTGCATTCCCGTGGAAAAGAGCACTATTGCCCATATTCCACGCCGGCAGTTCTCCGGATGCCCCCGAATTCAGTCAGGGGAGCAGTCACACCTGGATGCCAGCTCTGGCAAGGGCACCCTTGATGGCGGCAAGCTCCTTCTTGATCTCTTTGAATTCGTCGTCAAGGTACTTCCCGGTATCTTTTCGGAGCCCTAAAATCTCTTCTTTTGTCTCAATACCGATCTGAAGCATCTGGTCCTGCTTATCCAGCATCGTGTGCCGTAACCGGAGGCCCTGATCCTGCTTGTCCAGCATCTGGTCCTGCTTGTCCAGCATCGTGTGCTGTAACTGGAGGCCCTGGTCCTGCTTGTCCAGCATCTGGTCCTGCTTGTCCAGCATCTGGTCCTGCTTATCCAGCATCGTGTGCTGTAACTGGAGGCTCTGGTCTAATTTCATATCTATACTGTGCAACACCTTCCCGGCGTAATCCATCCGCTCGGCTATCTCCTCCTGGCTGTCTCCCCGGGTGATCTCAAAGGTGGCATACTCTCCTGTTGCTTCTTCCCATCTGACGGTGAACGACTTGACTGCAATGGGTCTTCGTATGATATTGATCTCGCTTATGAAATCTCGGAGATCCTGCTCGCCCCCCTCTGCAACGATCTCGACCTCGCCGGTGTCGAGATTCTTCACGTATCCAGAGATATCCCGTTCAAACGTCTCGTTGTATACATGCTCCCGATAGCCGACCCGCTGGACACGCCCTCGTGCAGTGGCTACAACTCGTTTCATCTACTCTCACTCTGTATGGTGGAGTTAAATAGTTTCTTCCGACCTGCTCATCGCCCGGCGGGTAGTGTTCCGGCCCGTCTCCTTCCCGGTCCTGTTCCTGGAGGAGGCGAACGATCAACCGAACGGCTCCCATGCCTGCCAAGGTGAGTGCAGGTTCAGACCATTAGGGCTTTTTTCGTCCGGGTCACCGTATAGCCGTTCAATCAATACCCAACTCCCTCTTCAGCCCTTGGTAATGCCCTAAAATAACATACTATATTGATGGGTAAGAGCAATTGTGAATTAGGACGTAGATATGAAAGTCTATTTGGACGTTTGCTGTCTGTGTCGGCCGTTTGACGACCAAAGATCTCATCGTATCAGGATGGAGGCAGAGGCCGTGATCGCAGTCCTCAATGGATGCATAGGAGGTTGGAAACTGGTTGCGAGTGAAGCGATCGAATACGAAATTGCTAAAATTCCGGGTGAAGAGAGGAGGAGATCCGTCGAGAACCTTCTGCAATTTACACAGGAGCGGATTATGATCGATGAGACGATCGTGAACCGCACCCGAACGTTCTATGAGATAGGCGTTGATGCATTTGATGCTCTGCACCTTGCATCTGCCGAGAGTGCCGGCGCTGTGTTTCTCACAACCGATGACGCCCTCATAAAAGTTATTATGAAGCACGTGGACAAGATCTCTATCGAAGTACACAATCCTGTAGAGTGGCTCATGGAGGTGACAGCCAATGGAAGTAAAGACGCTCAATGAGATCAGGATCCAGGGATTCGAAGTGCTGGTAAAGAATCTCGGACCTGCAGATGCGATAAGGTTCATCCAGAGTTATTCCCACGGGAGCGGGGATTATACGAAAGAGCGCAAAACCTGGCTCAAGGAGGATCTCGATACGGTTGTTGCAGGGATCCTGGAGCGCCGGAAGAAGGAAGATCGTACCTGAGGTTGTGCCCGCTCCGGGTGCCAGGGACTGCGGGTCCTGCGTCAGGCGGCGCTCTGCTGTTCTCCACCAGCCCCGCCGCCTGATAGTGAAGCGCAGATGGGGAAAAGCATATGCCCTGCGTGAATATACGCTGATTTTGACACTCTCCACGGGCTAAAGCCTGGAGATTCTTGTTTCGTTGACCGGGACTTGCACCGCCGGGATTGGCGGTGTAGCGGCCCCGATCTCCACAAGCGTAGATTCGGGTGTGCCCCACCCTACGGCTGCTCGTTTCAGGATATTTTGCGCGGCGTTCAGGTCCCGGCGAACCGTGTAGCCGCAGACCGGACAGGCATGGGTTCGCTGCCCGAGGTCTTTCTTTTCCCGGTGCCCGCAGCGGAAACAGTCCTGTGTCGTATAGGCCGGATCGACCAGATGCACATACGTACCAGCATTCGCAGCTTTGTAGCGTAGGAACTCTCTTGCTTTGTACCACGCGGCATCGAGAAGAGACTTGGATCTGCCGCGGAGTTTTGCATCCAGCGATTCGACCATCGGTTTGATGTTCAGGTGTTCCAGGGCGATGTAGTCGTAGCGGTCAACGTAGTATCGGCTCCACTTGTGCAGGAAGTCGTTCCTCCGGTTCTCGACCGGCTCATGGATCCGGGCAACCCGGACCCGCTGTTTCCGGCGGTTCCGGCTCCCGTCCACGGCCCGGGAGAGTTTTCTCTGGGCACAGCGGAGCCGTTTTGCGGCCTTCCGGACGTTGTGGGAGTGCGGGAAGACCATGCCCTCGGTGTCGGTGGAGAAGTTCTCCAGATTCAGGTCGATCCCGACCGCTCGGGTACCGGTCGTCAGCTCCGGGGTATCAGGAGTCTCGGAGATGATCGCCACGAACCATTTGTGGGCCGGGGTGTGCTTGACCACAATCTGCTTGATTCTCCCCGGTACCGGGCGGCCGAGCTCGATTCGCAGCTCTCCGATCTTGCTCAGCCAGAGGCGGTTGCCCGTGAGCTTGAACCCGCTTTGCTCGTAGATCATCGAGTGAACCCCCTTCTTCCGCAGTTTGCCGACCTTCCTCCCTTTTTCCTTCAGTTTCCTGAGAGCACGGAGGTTGTGGACGATCTGCTGGACGACGTTCTGCAGCACCTTGCTGTGGACTTCCTTCAGCTCGGGATATTCGGCTTTCAACTTCGGGAGACAGGAGTCCTGATAGACCTTGTTCTCAAGACACCAGTTCCGGACAAAGGCACACCTCGCAAAGCCGGTGAACAGCCGCCCCTCCACCTTCTGCGAGGGGTAGATCCGGTACCGGGTGATGTGGCGCATTGCGGACTCCAGGGATCCAGTGGCGCTCATCAGGCTATAATCTATCCCGGGCGGGGGGATTCGTGAACGAACCAAGGGGTGCAATGCATCCCCACGGCTCAAGCCGGGGGCTTTCTTACACCCCTTGAACCCCGGATCTGTAAAATACGCAGGAATCGGCAATATGGAATACATGTATTTTATATTCACGGGATCGGAAGATCCAATATCGAAAAGATCAAAATGGTAATTTACGATCTTAAGTCAAAATACTCCACCCTCAAAATCCAAATCTCAGAATATCAAAATATCGTTTCGATGAAGCTAACTTTTTGAAATACATTACCAACCTCACCCGGCGGTCACGGCCGGCGCCGGTACCGGCACGAATGGTGCATCAAGCACCATCGCAAAGACGGAGGCCGGCATCACCGCCTTGTAGTACCCCAAAAGTTCCGAACTGCGAAGACATTCTCTATCCCCTCTCCCAGAGATCGCACTCCCGGTTAAAGACAAACATAAATTCCCGGCCGCGCTTCTCTTTCCTGACACACCCCAGTTCAGCAAGGCGGAGAAGGTCGGTCCTTGCCGTCTGGTAGACGACGCCGTAGGTCTCCATGACCTGGCGGATGGTGAAGTGCTCATCACCGCGCTCCATCATGCACAAAAGGATCTCCGCCTGTCTCGGGTTGATTCCCCTGATGCTCGTAATGATTGCTTCTGTCCGGTTCTGCTCGCTCTGCTTCTTCTCGATGTAGGCGAGCAGGTCCTTTCGTGCCTCTTCGATGCACCTGATGTTGTAGAGGATGAAGTACGTCAGGTCCATCTCGTCGTACTCGGTATGGAGGTAGGCGAGAGCGTAGTCCCTCTTCGACCGGAGGATGATCCGGGAGATGGGCATGTACTCAAAGAGCCAGTAGCCCCGCGAGAGAACGTACCAGTAGAAGATGCTCCGGGCGGTCCTCCCGTTGCCATCTTCGAAGGGGTGGATGTAGCCGATGAGGAAGTGGAGGATGATCCCCCTGACGATGGGGTGGGTGAATCTCCCGGCGCCTTCTTCGTCGTCAGCGTTTGCGAACCGGCACAACTCCTCGATCATCGCCGGAACCTCTGCGTGGTCGGGGGGCGTGTGATAGACAGTGCTGGTGACAGGATCGGCGACCACAATATCGTCGGTCTCCCGAAATCGTCCGACGGCGGCACTGTTGAGGGTGTTCTCTGTCACAATCCGGTGGGTTCCGAGGATGAGTTCCGGGGTCAGTGGTTCGTCCTTTCTCTCCAGTATGGACTGCATGGCCTTGTAACTGTTGGCCACCATCTGCTCGGATCGATTCCTCGGGCGTATCCCCCTCCGGAGCATCTCTTTTGCGGCCCTACGGGTGGTCGCCGCCCCTTCAAGGATGCTTGAGGCGATGGCCTCCTCCATGAACGAGTTGATGATATAGGACTGGTCGAGCCTGACGGTTCTATTGTGGATCCGGATGATGCCGGAGAGGTACTGGTCGAAGATGTGTAGGTTCCGCGAGGATTCGGGGGTGATCGAGTACCTGAGATCGAGGTGGGCGAAAGGGACGGGTTCGTAGCGCATCGCCCGAAGCATTTTCATGACTGTCCAGGCCGCGAGCCTCTCCTCCGGGTCAGGGATGCGATAGGTGAGTTCGTCCCAGGCGAAGTAGCGGTTGTTGTAGTCGGTCACTGTCTTCCTGAAGTCGGGATCCTCTAAGATGTCGCTGAGCACCTTGAGGATTTTCCCATCCCGGGTTTGGGGCGGTCTTTCGGGGAGTCTGGTCATGGATCCGGTCTCACAAATACTAATTTATTAGATATTAGTATTTGATTAGTATTTCGATCTGCGAATGCAAAGAGGTCGTCCTGGACAACTCCGTGCTTGTGAAGGTGCGTAACCAGTTCTCAGCATCATGGAACGCATCGCTCCGGCATCAGATGATGGTCGTCCCGAATTTTGAGGAGGTTGTTGAATGGGCGTTGGACTGTATCGAACTCTACACCCGGGCGGCCAGGTGAGGTCCCGCATGGCCGGTGTGATTGAGATGCTATGTAGAAAGCGTCGCGAAGATGATGCCTGCAGGAAAGATAATTCTGGATTTCGCTACGCGGGAAGCCCCGCAACCTTTCGAAGGCAAACCGGAAGTACCCTTCACCCGGCATGCGAACAGTATATGGTTATTGGCGAAGACTGATCTGATATAGACCAGATATCATCTGCAGGAGTCGTGGAATGCGGGGTTGTGCGGAACTTCTATCAGAACTTAATATGTGTGACGAGCATTGGCGCATCGAAGCGAAAGAAACATCCAGAACTCTGGGCAAATCCGCCTCTCAGACGATCTCGGCGTTCTCAAACGAGCCCGGGATCGAGGGAGGGTATCTCCTGCTCGGTGTTTCCCGCGACCCGGCTTCCGGGAGCTACAGAGTTACCGGTGTCCACGATCCCGATAAATTACAGAGGGATGTTGCCTCTCTCTGTGCATCCGCATTCAACCGGCCCCTGAGGCCGAAAGTGCAGGTCTGCATGGTTGATGAAAAGTTGGTGATCGTGGTATACATCCCTGAAGAAGAGCCTCAAAATAAGCCCATTTACATAAAAGCGCAAGGTCTGCCGCGTGGCGCTTACCGCCGCATCGGCTCGACGGCTCAGCATTGCACTGACGAGGATATCCGGATGTTCCACACGAGTGCAGGACGGAGGACGTTTGATGAGTCGGTCATTCCCGGTGCATCATTGGATGACATCGATCCGCATGCAATCGGCGAATACCGGCGAGCACGACGCGCAGCCAACCCGCATGCACCGGAGTTGAACTGGGGTGATGGAGACCTTCTCCTTGCCCTCAAGTGTGCGGATAAGCAAGACGATGAGCTAATCCCTACGTTGGCCGGGATTCTCCTCTTTGGAAGGGATATGGCAATCCGGAAGTACCTCCCGCTGATGCGTGTTGATTACCTACGCGTTCCAGGCCACAAATGGGACGGAGAGATCTCGTACTCGCTTGAGTTCCGCGAACCACTGTTGAGTATGATACCAAGGGTTATTGCAGGTATTATGGACGATATTCCAAGGTGCGTGGCGTTCCATGAGGGATCCATTCAGCGGCACGAAAGACCCCTCATCCCTGAGCGAGTCGTCCGCGAAGCGGTTGTGAACGCGCTGATGCACCGAAACTATCGATCTTGCGGGACGATAAGGATTATTCGTTATCCGGGAAGGCTGGAGATAACGAATCCGGGACACTCGCTTGTCGAGATCGGCGATGAGGGGAGCATTACCTCTGTCACCAGAAATCCGATCGTTGCAGCTGTTCTGCACGATACTAACCTAGCTGAGAACAAAGGTAGTGGAATCCGGATGATGGTACAGCTAACCCGGGAAGCTCGCCTGTCTCCGCCGGTCTTTGAGTCGAATCGTCAGGCCGATTACTTCCGCGCCGCATTTTCCCTTCACCATTTCTTCTCTGAGGAAGAACTCGAATGGCTCCGTGGCTTCAGCGTTGCTGACCTATCCGACGAAGAGGCGATGGCTCTCGTTTTTGTCAGGCGGAACGGGTCTATCTCAAATGAGCAGTGTCGCGATCTGACCGAACTCGATGTGGTCGGTGCAAGCAAATTGCTCGGGAAACTCCGGGATTTAGGCTTCCTGATCCAGCATCCCCATGGTGCGATGACCTTCTATACTCCCACCGGGCTGCTCGGGGTTGCCCCTGTATGCACAGTTTGCCAGCAGGTGGAGGTCCCTCCGGATGTCGGGGAGACTCTGAGTGTGGATTCTGAAGCAATCCCGCCGGATATTGCCGAATCAATAAGAATGTTGGGCAAAAGGAGTTCACCACAGGAAACCAGGCGAGTTATCGTTCAGATTTGCAGCGTGCGCCCCTTCTCTGCCGGGGAGATCGCCCGGTTGGTTGGGAGAAGCAAAAGGTGGGTACTAAGTAGTTATCTAAATCCGATGATACGTGACGGCCAATTGGAATACGTAATCCCCGGGGAGCCAAACCATCCGGAGCAGAAATATACGGTGGGAAGAAATGAGCAGGAAGTCTGAAGGCAAACTCTGCAGGTTCTTTTTGCATTCTGGATACGGATACCGGAGGACTGCCAACGTGGGATATGGGCGATAGCGCTCTTTTCCATGGGGATGCAGGGGATTTAAACCCGGCTTACTGACACACCTCACCCGGCTTACTGACACACCTCACCCGGCTTACTGACACACCTCACCCGGCTTACTGACACACCTCACCCGGCTTACTGACAGAAAATTTCGGTGTCGGCGTTGCGGCCGAGGCGGCAGGCGTCGATGCCAGCGAGACCTCTGGTTGGGATGCCCACCTTAAACTCGCGACCCCCGCCCGGGGGACAGCCACCATGAATTGTTCTATCGGGCTCTCTACCTGCCTGTGCTCCCTCAAGGAACGTCTTGGTTATCAGGTCAGGGGCTGCGATCATGAGAATTCTGACACCCTATCAGTGATATGTTGATAAAGCGACATACATGGCCCTAGCAGAACGATCTCCCGAAGTCGTCGAGTTCATCCTGGATGCGCTCGACCTGCCGACCGGGTCGGAAATCCTCGACGTCGCCAACCTGTACGAGACACTCAGCCAGGATCTCCCGTTCCAGCCGGATATCATACTCAAAGCAGATGGGCGACTCTACTTCATCGAAGTGGTATCGAAAGTCGCGTCGCTTGACACCATCGCAAGGGTCCTGCGGGAACTCTGGCGCCAGAAGGGCCCTGGGTTGCCGGAGATGATGTTGGTCATCGCCGCCAGAACTATCCGCCCCCGGGAAGAGCAATTAGCAGAAAAACTCGATATACGAGCGATTCACCTCCCGTGGACCCCGGATCTGTCCCTCAAACATGAGTACAAGCCATCGAAAAGCAGGATCACCACCGAGAAGTCCTGGAAAGTTGTATCCCGCTTGCTCAAAGAGAAGAGCATGTCCATCCGGCAGCTGGCGTTACGGGAGGGCGTTTCTTACGGCTGGGCGCACAAGATCATCGGGACGCTCATCGAGCAGAAGATCGTAGAGAGAAACGACAGTTACGTCCGGATTATCGATGTAAAAAGACTCCTTAACGGCATTGCCTGGGAGCGGCCGATGAAGAACCTGAAGATCGCGGAAGTGCCGATAGACTTCAGCGAATCGATACTGGCAGCAAGGGATATTTCATACATGCTGGAGAGGCAGAAGATCCCGTTTGCCTTCACCGGCTACACCTCCGGCGGGCTTTACACCGGGTATGCCGTGCGCCAGGATGCAGTCAGCCTCTACCTCGAGGAGCAACATCTTGATCTCTTTGAGGAATTCTTCGGTGAGCCGTCCGGAGGCGGGATCCGGGCCGGGGTTTATGCGCCGGACAGGGATGTATTCTCCGATACCCGGCAGATAGAGGGTATCACCGTCGTATCCCCTGCCCAGACCCTGCTTGACCTCGCAGGACTTGGTTACAGCGCGATGGACCTGACGAAAGCAATGGTGGATATGTATGCCACCCTATAACCCGGGTCAGGAGATCATCGAACGGTCGCTTGCTGAACTCAGGATAATTGCAGAGTGGAGCCGTGCGCGGGGAGAAGACCCGGACAACCCTGAGGTCATCCTCATCGGCGGCTGGGCGGTGGATGCATACAATCCCCTATCTCGGTTCGGTTGACATCGATCTCGTAACGACCGGTCGCATCAGGCATACCCTGATGCATTACCTCCGCTCAGAACACAACTTTACGCCGGAACGTCAGATGAACGTCGTAAAGAGCGTCGCGAAGATGACGCCTGCAGGAAAGATAATTCTGGATTTCGCTACGCGGGAAGCCCCGCAACCTTTCGAAGGCAAACCGGAAGTACCCTTCACCTTCGAGATCCTTTCCGGAAACACGATAACGAGAGAGATACGGGGCGGAGTCGAGATATCGATCCCGACACGTGCCATGCTTGTAGTATTCAAGATGAAGGCCGAATGGGATCGTTCTTACCGGCTCGAATATGGTCTGTCCTACGATGCAGTCTGGGAGGAGGGGAAATTAGTCAAGGATTATGCGGATATCCTTGCACTTATCGATCCTGCGCATGGAGGGCACGAACTTGATATTGAGTGCCCTGGTGAGCACCTTAACCAGTACGACTTCCTGAGGAGGTGCATTGAGGACCTTCCCCGGGTAGATGCGGCACACGAACGCTACGCGAGGATGAACAGGGCAGGTGTCCAGCGCGTGTGTGAGGATTTACTCTCAATCCTCTAAGACAGGGGCGCATGGGGCGGACGGAGCGAAGATATCCGTAACAATGAGCCTGCCCGGGTCCGCCGACGGCGATCCCAAAGATTCCCCGGGCACCGCAACACCGTCCCGTACCCGAAAAACACTCAGCAAAACCGGTTGCAATAAAAAAGTAGGGTTAGTTAGGGTTACTTCCGGCGCAGGACCAGGAAGGCAACTGCACCAAGGCCGGCAAGAGCAACAAGTGCTCCGAATCCGGGGGTCGTGGTGGGGGTTGCCGCAGTGGTCGTGGTCGCGGTCGTGGTGGCGGTTTCAGCGCCCGTGGGGGCGGTGGTCACGTTGCCCGTGGGCTGCGTGGTAACCTCACCGGCGACTACGTTGAAGGTCGCGGTCGCGGTTGTCTTAGCCTCGATGGCCTCGACCTTGACGATGTACTGGTCGGGCTTGAAGCCGGTCGCGTCAACCTCGTAGGACCACTTGTTCGCGCCGTCACCCTTCTGGACGACTACGGTACCAGCGGCGCTGGAGAAGCCGGAGGCCTCGGTCTTCGTGCCGGGCTGGAACGCAGCGGAGGTCACCTCGACGTTCAGCGTGTCACCGACCGCGAGGTTCGTGGTGCCGGTGATCGTGAACTTGCTGCCCGCGGTCTTGGTGCCGATCGGGTCGATGAAGATGTTCGGTTCCGCGACGACGAACGTGAGCTTCACGTAGGTGTCCGGAATGTTCGGGGAGTCGAGGGCATTGATCAGCGCGCTCGCTGCAGCGGGTGCCTGCAGGTTGGTGAGCGTCACAGAGTTTATGCCATTACCCCTAATTTCATTCTTGTCCCAGCCAATTGATCCTGCAGAGGTAAAGCCAGGTATACTAGCACTAGCACCCATCGGGTGCTGGACGACGACAAAGTACTGGCCTGCAGCGAGAGCATCGGTATCCGATGACTTGAGTTTTTCCTCAAAGCTGCCGTCGGACTCAACGCTGACCGATCTTACAGATAGTTCGCTGGGTTTACCATAGTAGTTCTTGCCGAATATCCAGATGTACACGTTGTCCGGGTTGCCCTGTGCGGTCCCGGTGATCTTCAGTTCGTCGCCCCTTGCGACGGTGGCGCCGCTCGTGGTCGCGGTGATGAACCCGGACCGGAGGTTGACGGATGCCGTGGCGTACTTGATGCCAGAGAGATGGGCCTTGTTCACGGGAGACGAGACGGCGTAGATCGTGTAACCGCCGGCGTCAATGGATTTCCCTTTCGTTATCAGTTCACCGGTGTTCCACTTTTTGGACCAGGTGTCGTCAGCGTTAACGTCTGCTTTGTCGAAAGTGTTCGCATTCGCCAGTCCGCTCACAACCTCCCCCAACGAAGTCAGGTTGACACCATCGGCAATGAGGTTCGGGCCGGTCATAAAGAGGTAGATCGTGTTACCTTCGGTGCAGGTGCCGGAGAGAGTGATCTCCTCGCCGATGTAGTAAGTACCGGTGCCGGACGTCGTGATGGTGACGCTACCTGCTTCAACCTTCACCTTGACTTCGTCGTCCTTGCCAAGCGTTTTGTTCTCTACGCGGATGGTGAATGACTTCTCCTCGGTTATCGGTGATGTTGAGGAGGTGTTGAACTGGATAGTCGCGGTGCCGCCGGCGTTGGTCCTAATAGTCCTGTTCCATTCAGTTTCAACAGGAACCGTATAATCGGGAACCGCGGTCTGGCCGGGTGCGATCAGCGGACTGTTGACATTTCCGCTCTTGACGTACAGCAGGTAGTCCGTCCTCGACTCGCCAGTGATCGTCACGGTGAAACTGTTCCCGCGGACGACGCTGTCCTTGTTTGCCGTGATGGCAAGCGCCTTGGTGAGAACCTCGAAGGTCACGGGTTTGGAGTCGTAGCCCTTGCCGAAGAAGTCAGAAGATCTGGCCCACTTCCCCACAGCGGTGTAGGTTCCGGCCTCGGCCTTACTCAGGTCGATGGGGGCTATGAACTTGGTGCTGCCGTCAGCGTTATACTTCAGGGGCTGGCCTCCGAAGTCTGTCACTACACCACCGCCGGGCAGAGTGAGCTCGATGCTCACATTGTCGTTCATGTAAGTGCCCGCGACGTAGGTATCCACGTTGCTCTTAACCTTGAAGGCCAGTTTCGTATCCCGGGTAACGGATTTCCCGTTCACCGAGTCCTTCCTGAATGCGTCATCGAGCACAACGTCAAGCGTCACTTCAGGATTCTGGACGTTGACGTATGATTTGTCGTTGACTGCAGGGACTGCACTCCTCGCATAGTAAGAGCCGGTCGGGATGCCCTTCTCAAGTGTCTCAACCTTGCCGGTAGCAGTGTCCACCGAGAGGGTCTTGTCGATAGAGCTCCCGCCTACGGTGCCAGTGTAGTGGACTAACTGGGTGGTGCCAGCAAAGTCCCCTCCTGCTGCGGTGTTGAGAATAACATTCTCTTCACCTACAAAGACGTTATTGCCACTTGCGACATTCCGCGCCGCAACCGGTGTTACAACCAGCGCAGCCACGAGGATCATGGCGACAACGATCAGTTTTGTCATACTCTTCATACTATACCTCCATTGTGATGACATGAGGGAATGTGAACACGAGGTACTCGACAGACGTCGAATACGGGTTCACCACGCTCTATACTCCGAATCACGGAATATGTCACA
>Ga0208041_1000850_pt1 | contig 24412 bp, 12 predicted proteins | sample AD_SCU002_MetaG_FD_184453 | JGI IMG/M metagenome (GOLD analysis project Ga0208041, IMG submission 184453) | Active sludge microbial communities of municipal wastewater-treating anaerobic digesters from China - AD_SCU002_MetaG (SPAdes) (version 2) | ecosystem: Engineered > Bioreactor > Anaerobic...
GGCACTGACATCCACAAATACCATGGGTTTGCGTTTCTTTCTCGGGCAGAAAGTCTCCGAGATGGAAATGGACAACGCAATCAAATCTTTGTCATCAAAAGATAAGCCTGAAGACATCGATGCCACATGGTTAATGATGGCTTTTATGTGATCGCATCTGTTCGATGACGTAGCATCTTTGCCACCATTTTTTATATATTTTTCAAATATTATTAATAATCGCTCCGCACTATCACTCCAGGAAAACATGCACGCTTGTTTAATCCCACGAATCTTTATCTCATTCCTTAATTCGTTTTCGGTTAGGACTTGCACAATCTTTTCTGCAATATCATTATCATCAAATGGATTGAATAGAATATCGTCATATCCAATTATTTCCGGAAGGCTTGATTTATTTGAAGTAATGACTGCAGCTCCGCATGCCATTGCTTCGAGAGGTGGAAGGCCAAAGCCTTCATGTATCGAAGGAAAAACAAATAGATCGCACAAATTATAGAGCTTTACCAAATCATCGTCATCAACCTGGCCCGTAAATATAACTTTATCCTCGATGCTTAAATCCTTAAGTTGTTTCTGGTAATTAGATTTTTCGTGCTTCAGATCCCTACCGACCATCACTAATTGGTATGAATTCAAAATGTAATTGGGCAACTTTGAGAATGCAGATAATAATCCATCGAGGTTTTTATTTAGCCCAGTCCCACCGACATACATGATAAAATGGTCAGATATATTCATACGAGCCAATAGTTCTTTCTTATCATTACTTCCAATACTCATTGGTTTAAACTTATCATGATTAATACCATTATAAATAACATGTATCATCTCAATTGGTACTTTCAATAACTCGCTAATTTCTGCTTTAGATGAGCGTGAAACGGTAAGAACAATATCAGATCTTTTAATAAAATCAATCTTTTCCAGATACCACTCACGTACTGTGTCGTTGCTAAGGAAGTCATCGGGATAGATTAGAGGAACGACATCGTGAAGCGTGGAACAAATTAGCGATTTTGTTGGCAATAATTTTACACTTGTGCAAGCATTATCCACAAGCCCCTCCTGTAAATTTGTTGAAAAAATGATGTCCCCCTGGAGGCTGTTTATAAATTCCTCACGAAGTATTTCGCCAGCTTTCTTTCTCCATTTATTCTCAGGTATGATTGCGGAGGTGTCGAAGAACTGCTGCCATACTTTAATATTTTTTTGGGATAGAATGCCCTCAAACTCGGCCCGTATCGCCTCTATTGTATTGGGAAATGCCCCATTGAGCACCAGAATAATCTCATGGCCCCTGGGCTTTAGCACCATGGCCTTGACTAATTCAATTGTGTAGCGGCCGACTCCTCTATTTCCAGAAAATGAAGTTTGTGCTCCTTGCATATCGATGACAATACGCATTTTTATACCTCTTTTTTTGCTTTACAAACGCAGCTCCTAGTTCGTCATGGATACAATGTTAAAGCCGGCGTATATCTGCGGAGGCACATCAAATGGAGCAGGTCGATGGATGATGTCATTGTTGTCTTTCCGCTCCTTGTACCTTATCACTCATTCCACCTCCATTCCGTGTACCACTGATCATTGAGGATTATATCCAACAGCCGTTCAGCGCTCATTTCCCATCTCAGCCAGGCCATACCATCGGACCTCGGATGCACGCCCGATTGATATAGCGCAAGCCATCTCTTAATCGCATCTGCAAGATCGGCAGGTTCCTTGCCGATGAAGTAGAATGCTTGATCGCCTGCGACCTCTTGAAATACGGGTATGTCGCGAGCAATGATTGGCAGCTTATTCTGTGCAGCCTCGATCAGGGGCAGCCCAAAGCCCTCGCCCTCGGAGGCTGCTATCAGACAGGTACTGGATGCATAGATCATCTCCAGGTACTCATCGCTGATGCCCTCGAGCCAGAATATCCTGCGCCCAAGCTCAGGATGAGGGCGCAACCGGTTCACAATCTCCGGAATTGTGCGGCGCAAATCATTTGGAAGGTCCTTCCAACCCTCCTTGCCGACGATCACGATATTAGCGTCCACACCTTCGTTCCAGAGATGTTCAAAGGCTGCTATAGCCTGAAGATATCCCTTCCGCGGCTCAACTGTGCCAACCATAAGGAAGCTCGGACGAGAGGAGAGATGATTCAGCACCTGAGACGCATCGTCAGGCAGGCCCTGAGTTGGTACTGAGTTCTCGATATCTGCACCTATGTGGAACCAGCCGATCTTTAAGGGGCGAAGTCGTTTCAGGCCATTTGTCTTCAGCCATTCTGCAACATCATCTGCAACAGTCTGGGATATGCACATAACACCATCTGAGAGACGACATATCGAGCTTAACCATCTTTTATGAATTTCATCTGTGCCTTGTGGGAATGCTTCTGGGATCAGGATAGGAAGTACGTCATATACAACGAAAAATATCCTGACGCCTGCATTTCTCAGCGACTCAAGGTAGTCTGCTTGTGCCACGGTTACTTCTTGATGAAGATCCAGCCCCAGGAAGATATCTCCGGGGTTGGCATCTATTGGCTCATCAATAAAATCACCAATTGGGCAGTTGAGAAAACGCAAGCTGAACTCACGAGCGTACCGATAGCCGTGTTGATCTGGACTTGCATAGACAGGCTCGATCCTATATCCTGCTGGTTGGTTTAGAAGGATCTCTCTAAGAATGCTCCTTGTAACGCGTTGAATACCCGTCTTGATGTCTATTTTAGCGAGCGCTGAGATATCAATTAAAATCTGAGGAGCTGAGTGCGTGGAAGGCAGGCTATGGGCGATACAGACCACGAGGGAAATGAGTGACCGTTCTTCAACATGCAAGTCCATCGATCTGGCCAGCTCATTAATAAGCGACGCTCTGCTACTCCTTGCTTTCTCATAGAACGCTTCGATGGCTGTTGCATATCTTTCAGCACATGAACGGGGTGAGTGTTCTTTCGATATCACCTCGCGAGCTCGCATGCCTAGGGCGAGACGGCGATCTGTATTACGCCAAAGTATTTCCAGAGCCTCGATCAGCTCATCGCTCTGAAAAACATCAGGCAATTTCCAGACAGCATCTGATGGCAGCTCAGCAAGAGAACCGTTGGAGTTGACGATGGTGGCTAGAGAATGATTCATGCAGTCCAGGACGGCTGCTGAACTCTCCCCCCGTGAGGTGGTCCTCAATTGGACAGCTATGTCTGCTGCCGCAAGGTAATTGTGAAAAACATCTGCATCCACCCAGCCTGTAATGAGAATGCGTTCTTTGAGTTCACTTCGACTTATGAGCTCGAGAAATTCTCTGCCATATTCTCTCGCATCATTTTCGCCGACAAAAATTAGTTTGCAGCGAGGATCGTTTGACATCTCAGACTTCTGGAAGGCCTCCAGGAGACGATGATTTTGTTTTATTGGACCAAGGATTCCGAAGCTGCATACCAGGAAATCATCTTTATCAATAGCTAATTTCTTTCGAGCTTCATCCCGTCCAACATTCTTTACCAAAGCACGCAGCATAGGAATGACTTTAAAGTGTTTTGCTATTGAGTTCCCATACCATTGATCTGCAAGCTTAATTGAATAATTTGAATGCACGATTATACCCAATGCCCTCTCCATTATGTTGAAGTTGCCTGGGTATTTGAAGACAACATCTATTTTATTAAATCGTTCCCATAAAGCTTTGTAGCCGTGGGAATTATAAAGCCCAAGGGCCCAGGTCCCAGGAACGATATGCTCCAGATATTCATAAGCATCCCCCAAAAAAAAATCATGCAGCACAACTACACCAGGAAAGCGGTCTAGCAGACCAAACATGTGATGATGAAAGAAGGAGTTGCCAAAGTGGTACAGAACACGCTCAAAATGATCAGGATTTTGCGTGAAATAATCAACTGAGCGCGTGGGAAAGGATCCCCTTATCCTGAGATCTGATACCTCTGGCAGATCAGTTATAACCTCTACATCGTAGTAACGGGCCAATTCTGGCAATAGTTCTGCGCTGTAGTCTGATATTCCGCTTCGCTCAGGCGGCAGAGGGGAGAAATAGGCGAGCTTTGGCCGCCTGCGAGACCGCAAAGCGATCTTCAATCTTTGATCTCGGTCGGCAGCTGCTTGTTCCAAAACGGCGACCGCCCGCCTGGCGCTCCTGTCCCAGGAGAACCTCTTCGCCTGCTGGATGCCATGACGGATAAGGTCCTCTCGGAATACGTCATTTTCCAGCGTCTCTGCGATCTTGGAAGCGATTGATTCTTCTGAGAAGGGATCAAAGAGAGCATCCTCCCGCCCGACTACCTCGGGAATGCTGGAGGCATTGCCGGCGATTACAGGTGCACCACAGGACATCGCCTCGAGGGCTGGCAGTCCAAATCCCTCATACCTGGAAGGGAAGACAAGCAACCTGCAAAGGTTGTATAGCACCATAAGCTCTTCATCAGGGATATAGTCGGTAAGGACCAACTCGTTACCGTACAGCCCCGCTGAAGTGGCAGTTCTCTGCAGGGCCTTCACTTCAGCGTCATGAATTCTGCCAGCCAGTACAAGCTGATGCGAGCTTCGCAAGTCTGGAGAGAGTCTCGCATAAGCACGGATCAGACGATGAAGGTTCTTCCGGCTATCTCCCCCCCCAGAGTGTAACATGAATGGCCTGACAATCCTGTACCTGTTGAGCACCTCCATTTTTGTCTCAGGCGAAATATCAATGGGCTTGAAGCAATCGTCGCATGCAGCAGATATATTGATTACCTGGCTTGCGTCCAGGCCCATATCGATTCCATCCTTTGCCGATGCCTCCGATATGGCAAGCCACGCACAAGCTCTCTTGAAATATTTTAATTTCATCAGGTAGTGCTGCTCGTACAACGGATTGGGGCGCAGATAATGCTCTGAATCACGTAGAGGGATCAAGTCGTAGAGCATAACCACAACGGGAGTCAGATTATCAAAGATTCCTATGCTGGTGACGGCATCATCAAAGAATCCCTCAAAGAGGCTGGTTATAAATATAACGTCAGGCTCCAGACTGGCTAAGAAGGCTTCACGGATGTGTTCTGCAGCCTCTCGGCGCCAGTTATTTTCTGGCTGGCCTTCCTTAACGGGACCAGGTGCATACCAGACCCGAATGTTCTCCTGTGGCAGAAGACCGTCGAAGGCGGCACGTATGGGCTCTATGGTCTCAGGAAGGAGGCCACTTATAGCGATCAAGACCTCGTGGTTGCCACGGTTGCGAACGATGGCTTTGGCCAGCGCAAGGGTGTAGCGGCCGATGCCGCGAAAGCGGGATTCTGTCTGTGCTCCCTGGAGGTCTATAACTATGCGCATCAGTTATGTCTCCTATTCCGCTCCATTGATGCCTTAAGATCGAGATAGATGCGGCGAGCGTCAGGAGAAAGATCCCAGAGCTCCAAGGGAACTAGTGCTTCTGAAGAGGTCTGAGGTGATCCGCTATCGGCAACCAATCCGCGAGATTGGGCAAAGCTGTACAGCCATGCATCAAGGCGCGGACACATATGGACCAGTGTCAAGGCCCGAGCCTTCAGCGATGGATGGGCTATGGCGAAGCGGACCATTCTATCAAGCAAGGGGCTTGCAATTGAGCCAATTTTGCGCCTTAAGACGTGAGAAATTCCGATAATGGTCCCTTTTAATCTGAGCAGCAGATCGAAGCCTGCCCGAAGCGGTGCGGTGATCCGCCAGCAGCGGCTTGAATAGACGGACTGAAGTTCGAGATTGAGGTATTCTATTCTGACCTTTGCTGCATTCCATTCGCTCTCCAGCCAATTCACCTTTTTGCGCTCGTCATCAAGCGCTTGAGATTTCTCTGATAGCTGAGCCTCAAGCTGAGTCGCTTGGTCTCTCAAGGCAAAGATCTCACCAGCCTGCTGATCGATCGTGACCTTTGCTGTATTCCATTCGCTCTCAAGCTGAGTCGCTTGGTCTCTCAAAGCAAAGATCTCACCAGCCTGCTGATCGATCCTGACCTTCGCCGTATTCCATTCGCTCTCCAGCCATTGCCATCGATCGTGCTCGTATGCAGCCAGCTGTTGATCTTTTTTTGCATAAAGCAAGGCCAGATCGTCGATAGTCCGTCCATAGTCCCTATTGAATGCTTGATCAAACAAGCTCATCTGCTCATCGGGTGCCCTCTTCTGAGCGACGACAGCATAATCCGGGCTGACTGCAAAGAATATATCAGTCACACCTATATCATCTGCCAAGCTGGAGATAGACTGCGACTCCTGCATCCGCAACAATTTTATCCTGGCAAAACCGTTATATTCTGCCAAAAAATATAATAATTTTGGCGGTATGGGTTTATTATGGGTTGGATCAAGGTAGAACTCGGTAGTGCTGACCAGAAGGTTCTCCGGATTTGGCGTCTCCAGGATCAATAATCCACCTGGTTTAAGAACGCGAAATGCCTCCTTGACAAGGATCTGGAGCGAGTCTGATGAAATATGTTCAATAATCTGAAATCCTGATACTATTTCGACACTATTGTCTAGAATTTTTTGCAAATACTCTATGATATCAGATTTTACAATTGAGAGACCAGCAGCATTGGAGATCGCCAGCATGGATTCGTCGAGGTCAACACCATGTGCCTCAAATCCTTCTTCAACCATCAGTTCAAGCCATTCGCCCCGGCCGCAGCCGAGATCGATCACCCTGCAATCATCATAGATGGCCTTCAGTGGGATTACAAAAGGCAGATAAATGCGCAGTCGGGATTTTATCAGCTCTCTCGATCCCCGAAAACGATCCTCGAAAGCGTGATAAAAGCTCCTGAACTTCATAGCGCCCTCCAGGGCACAGGGGCAGCGTAAACCCCGGTCTTTAGGCCGCGGAAGAGCGTACTCCGCTGTTGATACCGAAAACTGTATATCAACTGAACAATTTCTTCAGAGCAATACATAAAACCTTGATGGTCAAGCTGAATCCGAGCGAGGAGCAATATCAGATGCTTCTGGATACTATGCACCGCTTCAATGAAGCCTGCAATGCTATCGCAGAGACCGCTTTTGCGATTCACAAAGCCAACAAGGTAGAAATTCACAAGCTTGTCTATTATGACATCCGAGAGAGGTTTGGGCTCTCCTCTCAGCTTGCGGTTAGAGCAATATCCAAAGTAGCAGAAGCCTACAAGATAGACAAATCCATCAAACCAGAATTTCGGCTCGATGTGGCTATCGTCTATGATCAGAGAATCCTTACTTGGAAAGGTCTGGAAGCCGTTTCTCTGATCACCCTTAAAGGCAGACAGCTTATCCCGGTTAGAATCGGAGATTACCAGAAGACCCGGATGGATAGGGTAAGAGGGCAAGCTGATCTGATCTTTGTAAAAGGAATTTTTTACCTTTGCGTTGTGGTCGAAGTAGCCGAAGAGTCTCCTTACGACCCTAAAGGAGGTCTTGGTGTCGATCTTGGCATCAAGTACCTTGCGGTTGATTCTGATGGAGAAGTACATTCCGGTGAGCAGGTCAACCAAACAAGAGACAAGCTCGATTCCCTGAAAGCAAGACTCCAGAGCAAAGGTACAAAATCGGCCAAGAGGCATCTTAAGAAACTTTCTGCCAGGATGCATAGGTTCTCCAAAGACATAAACCATTGCATTTCCAAACGGATAGTCACGAAATCCAAAGACACTCTGCGATCTATCACCCTTGAAGATCTCAAGGGCATCAGAGCCAGAACCACGGTTAGGTAAGCTCAGCGTCGTGGCTTGCATACTTAGAATTTCGGGTTGTTTAGGATGTTTATTGAGTACAAAGCTAAGGTTACTGGTGTTCCATTGGTCTTGGTCGATCCTAGGATCACTTCTAGGACATGTCCCTCTTGCGGCCATGTTTCGCGGGCCAATAGACCTATCAGAGGTGAATTCAGATGTCAGTCCTGCGGCTTCGCTGGGCCTGCGGACTACATCGCAGCGATGAATATCGCGTTTTGGGCTGCTGTCAATCAGCCTATTGTGGCGAGGAAACATCTTACCTCAGTTACAAGCTCCGGTCTTTTGGCGTCTTTAGGCCGGAGTCGTTGACTCTTGGGAGCAGGTTATCCATATCCCTAATCCACTTGATGTACCATCGATCGTTGATGATTATGTCCTGAAGCCTTTCTGCACTCTCTTTCCAGGTCAGCCAGGTCATGCCATCGGATTTAGGATACTTTTTGAATCGGTACAGCGACAACCATTCTTTTATCCCTCCTGCTAGATCCAACGGCTCTTTGCTGCTAAAATAGAAGGCATGATTACCTGCAACTTCTCTAAATACAGGGATGTCACGGGCGATTATTGGTAGCTTATGCTGTGCAGCTTCGATTAGGGGCAGCCCAAAGCCCTCGCCCTCGGAGGCTGCTATCAGGCAGGTGCTGGCTGTATAGATCTTCTCCAAGTACTCGTCGCTGATGCCTTCGAGCCAGAAGAGTCGGCGTCCAAGCTCAGGATGATGACGCAGCCTATTTATGAACTCATCCACATTCCAGCCCTGCCTACCTACGATAACTAAGTTGGCATCAATCCCATGCGCCCAGAGATTCTCGAATGCTGCAAAAACTTGGGCGTGCCCCTTTCGCGGCTCTATTGTGCCAACCATCAGGAAGCTGGGGCTTGCAGAGAGTTGCGAAAGGATCTGAGAAGCATCGTTCGGCAGGCCTCGAGTTGGCATGGAGTTTTCAATATCCGCGCCATTATGGGACCAGCCGATCTTGAAGGGACGGATGCGTCTTGGGCCATTGTTTTTCAGCCATTCTGCGAGCTCATCTGCAACGGTGCGTGAAACGCAGATTGCTCCATCGGAATTCGAGACGGCCAGTAGCCATTCGTGGAACTCATAGCATAATTCAGACCAAAAAAATTCTGGTCTCAATTCCGGCAAAATATCATGGACAATATGATAAACGAGAACGCCCTTATTTCTCAAGAATTGCGTCTTTTGTCCATGTGAAATCGCAACAGCTGGGTGCAAATCAAGGAAAAGCAGGATATCACCTGGGCAGAACACTACCATCTCGTCATCGAAATTACTGCTGCCTATCTTAGATATTTTGTTTATTAAATCATTTGCCCTGTAAAACTCAGAGTCATCGGGTGAAGTGTAAACCAATTCGATATCGACTAGATGATGGGGATTATTGATAAGTTCACTGCTGATAGCTCGCGTCACTCTCTGAATTCCTGTCAGATCATCTTGCTTTATGATGGCGCTGACATCCACAAATAACATGGGTTTAGGTTTCTTTCTTGGGCAAAAAGTCTCCGAGATGGAAATGGACAACGCAATCAAATCTTTATCATCAAAGGACAAGCCTGAAGACATCGATGTCACATGGTTGATGATGGTTTTTATGGGATCGCGTTCCTTCGATGATTTATGACTTTTTTTATTATTTTTAATAGTTTCTTCAAATAGTTTCAATAACCGTTCTGCACTATCGTCCCAAGAAAACATCCTAGCTCGTTGAATCCCACGAATCTTTAAGCGATTTCTGAATTCGTTGTCGGTTAAGGTCTGCTCTATCTTTTCTGCAATATCATTATCATCATACGGATTGAATAACGCATCTTCATCTTCAATTATTTCAGGAAGGCTCGATTTATTAGAAGTAATAACCGCGGCTCCGCATGCCATAGCTTCAAGCGGTGGAAGTCCGAAGCCCTCGTGTAGCGAAGGAAAAACAAATAGATCGCATAGATTATAGAGCATTACTAATTCTTCATCATTAACTTGGCCAGGAAATACAACTTTATCGTTGATCCCTAACTTTTTGATTTTTTTTCGAAAACTTGATTCTTCGAGTTTAAAACCCCCACCCACCATCAAAAATTGGTATGAATTCAAAATAGTTTTAGGCAACTCTGAGAATGCAGAAAACAATCTATCGAGGTTCTTGTTTAAATCAGTCCCACCAACATACATGACAAAATTGTCCGATATGTTCATACGAGACAGTAGTTCCTTCTTATCATTATTTTCGATGCTCTTCGGTTTAAACTCATCCTGATTAATACCAAGATAGATAACATGTATCTTCTCGATTGGTATTTTTAACAGCTCGCTAATTTCCGACTTCGAAGAGCGTGAATCGGTAAGAACTATATCCGATTTTCGTATAAAATCAATTTTTTCTTGATACCATTCACGAATTGTGTCGTTGCTTAGGAATTTATCTGGGTAGATTAGTGGAACAACATCGTGAAGTGTGGAGCATATCAACGATTCTGTGGGCAATATTTTAACACTTGTGCAAGCAGTATCCAAAACCCCCTCCTGTAGATTTGTTGAGAAGATAATGTCCCCCTCTAGGCTGTTTAAAAACTCCTCCCGAAGTATCTCGCCTGCCTTCGTTCTCCATTTATTTTCAGGTATAATAGCTGTCGTATCAAAAAACTGCTGCCAAACTTTAATATTTTCTTGGGGCAGAATACCCTCGAATTCAGCTCTTATTGCCTCTATGCTGTCAGAAAATGCCCCATTTAGCGCCAGAATTATATCATGGCCCCTGGGATTTCGCGCCATGGCCTTGACCAATTCAATTGTGTAGCGGCCGACTCCTCTATTTCCAGAGAACGGAGTCTGTGCTCCTTGCATATCGATGACAATACGCATCTTTTAAACCTCATTCTTCTGCTTATCAAATGCTGCCTTTATTTCGTTGGGTGCGAGTCTGGATCCATTAATTAGCGGCCAGCAATACATAACTTGCCTAGCGGCCCGGAGCGGGAGATGAGAAGGAACCACTCTGCCAGGCAATAAACGCTTGGCCAGAGCAAAATCTATAGATCCATGCGTGAGCATTGGATGTGCCAAAGATAAGCGGATCATACTGGCTAGGATTGGACTGAGGATCGCATTGATCCCTCCTCTGATCATTCCAATAATCCAGCCGAAGGCCGCTCGTGTCTGCCGGAGCACATCAAAGACGACAGGAGGGGGGACGGCGGTGTTATTCCTTTTTGTCATCATTCCACTTCCACTCGGTGTACCACCGATTGTTGAGGATTATGTACAGTAGCCTTTCTGCGCTCTCATTCCATCTCAGCCAGGCCATGCCATAGGACCTCGGATGCTTGCCTGATCGACACAGCGCAAGCCATCCCCTAATCGAATCTGCAAGATCGGCAGGCTCCTTGCCGCTGAAATAGAAGGCATGATTACCCGCAACTTCTCTAAATACAGGTATATCACGGGCGATTATTGGCAGCTTATGTTGTGCAGCTTCGATCAGGGGTAGCCCAAAGCCCTCGCCCTCGGAGGCTGCTATCAGGCAGGTGCTGACTATATAGATCTTCTCCAGGTACTCATCGCTGATGCCTTCGAGCCAGAAGAGCCGACAGTCCAGCTCAGGATGATGACGCAGCCTGTTCACAATCTCCGGGATTGTACGGCGTAAATCATTTGGAAGGTCCTTCCAGCCCTCCTTGCCGACGATGACGAGGTTAGCATCCACGCCATTGTTCCAGAGCTGTTCAAAGGCTGCTATGGCCTGCAGATACCCCTTCCGTGGCTCAACTGTGCCAACCATCAGGAAGCTGGGCCTGGCGGAGAGCCGCGCGAGTATCTGCGAGGCGTCGTCCGGCAGGCCCTGGGTTGGCACGGAGTTTTCAATATCTGCACCTATGTGGAACCAGCCGATCTTCAAGGGGCGAAGACGTTTCTGGCCATTTGTATTGAGCCATTCTGCAACGTCATCTGCAACAGTCTGAGATATGCACATAACACCATCCGAGAGACGACATATCGAACTCAACCATCTTTTATGAATATCATCTGTGCCCAGTGGGAATGCGTCTGGGATCTGAATAGGAAGTATGTTATATACAATGAAAAATATCCTGACGCCTGCATTTCTCAGCGACTCAAGGTAGTTTGCCTGCGATACGATTGCTTCATGATGAAGATCTAGCCCCAGGAAGATATCTCCAAGGTTAGCATCTATTGGCTCATCTATCAAACCACCGGCAGGGCAGTTGAGAAAATGCAAACAGAACTCACGCGCATACCGATATCCATTTTGATCTGGACTTACATAGACAGGCTCGATCCTATATCCTGCTGGTTGGTTGAGAAGGAGCTCTCTAAGAATGCTCCTTGTAACGCGCTGAATACCGGTCTTGATGTCTATTTGGACGAGTGCCGAGATATCAATTAGAATCTGAGGGGCTGAGCGCCTGGATGACCGGCACTGGGTGATAGAGTCAGCCAAAGCTGTGATCGAACCTTCTTCAGTGAACAGGTTATCTGATCTGGCCAGATCATCGATCAGCGAAGCTCTGCAGCTCTTTGCCCCATCATAGAATGCTTCGATGGCTTTTTCATACATATCAGCACACCGACTGGAGGAGTTTTCAGTCATTATTACCTCGCGCGCTCGAGAACCCAGTGCCAGACGACGACCTGGATCACGCCAAAGTGTTTCCAACGCCCAGATAAGCTCATCGTTCTTGAATCTATCAGACAATTTCCAGACAGCATCTGATGGGAGCTCAGCAAGAGAACCGTTGGAGTTGACGATCGTGGCCAGAGCATGACTCATGCAGTCCAAGACGGCTTTCGAGCTCTCCCCCCGTGAGATGGTCCTCAATTGGACAGCTATGTCTGCTGCCGCTAGATAATTGCGAAAAGCATCTGCATCCACCCAGCCGGTAACGAGAATGCGTTCCTTGAGCCCACTCTGGCTTACGGTCTTAAGAAATTCTCTGCCATATTCTCCTGCATCATTTTCGCCGATAAAGATCAGTTTACAGCCAGGATCCTTCGACATCTCAGATTTCAGAAAGGCCTCAAGAAGACGATGATTTTGTTTGATAGGACCAAGGATTCCAAAACTGCATACCATGAAATCATCTATATGCACACCTAGTTTCCTTCGAGCTTCATCCCTATCAACCATCTTTGCCAAATCACGCAACATAGGAATGACTACAAAGTGTCTTGCTATTGAGTCCCCATACCATTGATTCGCAAGTGTAACTGAATAATTTGAGTGCACTATTACACCCACTGCCATCTCCAGAACGCTGAAGTTGCAGGGGTATTTGAAGATAACTTCTCTAACATCTTTTTTGGCAAATCGTTCCCATAAAGCTTTGTAGCCGTGTGAATTAGAGAGCTCGCGGGTCCAGCTTCCAGGAGAGATATGCTCCAAGTATTCATAAGCATCTCCAAGGAAGAAGTCATGAAGCACAACCACTCCAGGAAAGCGGTTCAGCAGATCAAACATGTAGTGGTGAAAGGCTGAATTGCCGAAATGGTACAAAACACGTTCAAAATTGTCGGCATTTTTCGCGAAATATTCAACAGACCGTATGGGCAGGTGCGCCCTGATCCAGGGGTCTGATACCTCTGGCTGAGCGTTTATAACCTCGATATCATAGTGGCGGGCCAGCTCTGGCAGGAGTTCCGTGCTGTAGTCTGATATGCCGCTTCGCTCTGGCGGCAGAGGAGAGATATAGGCAAGCTTCGGTCGCCTGTGAGGCCACAAAGCGGTTTTCAGGCTTTGATGTCGATCTGCAGCTACATCTTCCAATGCGGCGATCCTGCTATTGACACACTTATCCCGAGAGAATATTACTGCATTATGGATGCTATGACGGCTGAGCTGCTCGCAGAATTCGTCATTTTCCAATGCCTCTGTGATCTTGGAAGTGGTCGCAACTTCTGAGAAGGGATCAATGAGAGCATCCTCTCGCTCGACAATCTCGGGAATGCTGGAGGCATTGCCGGCGATCACAGCTGTGGCCCAGGCCATCGACTCGGACAATGGTAGCCCGAATACCTCATTATAGGAAGGGAAGACGAACAGCTTGCAAAGGTTGTACAGCATTGCCAGCACTTCATCAGACATGTAACCAGTGAGGATCAGATCATTCCTGGACTGGCTGTGGACCTGGCGATGTTCTGCATGACTCGGACCTCGGTGTCGGGAATCCTGGCCGCTAGGATCAGCTGATGCGAACTTCGCAGATCGGGAGGCATTTCGAATAAGAGTGAATCTGTCGGTAGAGGTCTTTTTTTGGATATCTGTCCCTCCTATATGGCAAGCCACGCATAAGTTCTCGTGAAGTATCTCATATTCTTCAGATATTGCAGCTTGTACGCTGGACTGAGGTGCAGATATTGCTCCGGACAGAGAAGCGTGATCAGGTCGCAGAGCGTGGACACAATTAGCGTCCGCTGATCAAATACCCATTTGCTGGTGCCCTCAAAGAGGCGAGCTATAAATACTACGTCAGGCTCCACACAGGCACCTCCGCACAGAACAAGGGCATACCAGATACGGATGTTCTCCTTTGATAGTTTGTCGTCTATGGCGGCACGCATTAGGCTCGATGGTCTCAGGCAAGAGGCCGTTTATGGTAACCAGGACATCATGCTCGTCGCTATTGCGAATGATGGCCTTAACCAACGAAAGAGTGCTGCGGACGATGCCACCAAAGCGAGATTCTATCTGGGCTCCCTGGAGGCCTATAACGATGCGCCTCAGAATCCCTCCTTCCTATATTTTTCCATTGCATCTTTCAGGTCACCATATATACGACGGGCGTAGGGCGAAAGAGAAGACTCTGAGAATCCATGAGAAGAAATTTGAACTCTAGTGCAGCAGTCAACCAATCCCTTCGAGACGACAAAGCTGTATAGCCATGCATCAAGGCGTGGATACATGTGGACCAATTTCAAGGCCTGAGCCTTCAGCGACGGATGGGCCTTGGCAAAGTGGATCGATCCGATCAGCAATGGGCTGATGATCGAGCCTATTTTGCGCCTTGAGATCTGCGGAATAGCTGAAAGGTTCGCCTTTGCTCCGAGATACAGATCGAAGCCGGCCCTCATTGGGGCAGTAATTCGCCAGCAGATACTGGAGTGTACGGACTGGAGTTCACGGTCCAGCCACTCCGCACGCTTGCGCTCGCTCTCTAGCGCTTGGGATCTCTCCGATAGCTGAGCAACTTGGTCTTTTGAGGCAGAAAGCTGAGCATCAAGCTGAGCAACTTGGTCTTTTGAGGCAGAAAGCTGAGCATCAAGCTGAGCAACTTGGTCTTTTGAGGCAGAAAGCTGAGCATCAAGCTGAGCAGCTCTATCTCTTAAAGAGGGGATCTCAACAGCCTGCATATCAAACCTGACCTTCGCTGCACTCAATTCACTCTCCAGCCATTGCCATCGTTCGCGCTCGTATGCGAATAGTTGTTGATCTTTATTCGCATAACGCAAGGCCAAATCGTCTACAGTTAGTCCATACTCCTCATTAAATGCTTTATCAAATAAGCTCATTTGCTCTTTTTGCGCACTCTTTTGAGCGACGATAGCATAGTCTGGGCTAACCCCAAAGAATATATCAGTTACATTCACACCATTCGAGCCATAGAGCAAAGGCGACTCTTGTAGCCTCAGTAGTTTTATCCTGACAAAATTATTATAATCAGCTAAAAAATATAATAATTTAGGTGGTATAGGTCTCCTATGGGTTGGATCCAGATAGAATTCAGTTGTACTGACACTCAGGCTCTCCGGATTTGGTGTTTCCAAAATCAATAATCCACCAGGTCTAAGAACACGAAACGCTTCGCTGACTAGTTTCTGCAGCGATTCAAACGCGATGTGTTCTATGATATGAAAGCCCGATACCAATACCACACTATCATTATGTAGTGCCTGCAGGTACTCCATTGCATCCGCTTTTGTTACTGAAAGCCCTTCCGCCTTGTGAGCGGCTAGCATAGATTCATCGAGGTCGACGCCGTGAGCCTCAAATCCTTCATCGGCCATCAGTTCAAGCCATTCGCCCCGGCCACAGCCGAGATCTATCACCCTGCAATCATCGTAGATGGCCTTCAGTGGTATTATAAAAGGTAGATAAATGCGCAGTCGGGATTTTATCAACTCTCTCGATCCCCGAAAACGATCCTCGAAAGCGTGATAAAAGCTCTTGTCCTTCATCTGGTTCCTCTGACGCATTATAGTTCACGATAGCTCATACTTATAGACTTTGCGTTTACTGGCTCATGTGACCGTGATATTTTGCATTGCAATGCTGAGACACCTCGGATCAGAGCTGTTCAACTCCATTATATCGCATACCCTATCGCAGCCTTCGGGCACATGCAGGCGCAGTATGTTCAAGCCTTCCTCGAGAGTGACAGGTGCGCTGACATTCAAGAAACTCGTCGGTACATTCACACGCGCTACCAGATTATCTCCAGAATAGACCTCAAGGGTTCTATTGCGATAGAAGCTGAGCGCATTTAGACTAATATTTGCAGTTAGATTTCTTGGAGAGAACGCTGCTAGAGTGCCATCGGAATGCATCCAACAGGTAGGGATCCCGGACCAGTCTTCTGTGCCATACCAGCCAGAATTGAAGGTTATTGGTATGGAATCGATATCTGAATAGTTGGCGCCCATTTTTTTATTAAACTCGGTCATATCGAAAAAATATAATCTTCCATTATCGCTTATCAAAGGCTCTACTTTTAGATTTTGTTTCACAGCCGATATCAATTTGGCTCCGCCATCCTCAAAGCCATAGCAATCTAAATAAACGCCTTGAAAGCCAGTTTGAGAGAGTGTCTTGAGCATGTTCTCTGTAGGCATACCTGCAACTGCTCTTTGCCAAACGTCCCCTGAACGCCCTTTCATCGCTCCGTAACTCCAACGCAGGCTATTCGAATGCAAATATGCTCTAAAATGCGAATAGTCATTCATGTTATTGATAGGAGGATATTCTGGAAAGGGCACATAAGGCAATTGAAATATCATAGCATTTTCTGGCATGATGTGTTCAATATTATTTATAAAAATTTTATCATTCATATATTCATCCTTAATTGAGTCATATTGAGGCACAAACGACCCATTGGTTTGATCAAATACTCCTATCAGCAATATCAAGCACACGATTAAGCTATGTAATAATAGTGATCTTTTAATTTTTATAGATTTGCTAATCAATTGATTTATGAGTAAAATTATAGCAAAAATCGAGAAGAATGCTATGAATATACTAATTCGATTATATGCTCGGATTTGGGGAAATATCAAATAAGCAAAGATAGTCCCTAAGCCTCCGATTGTTGCCAATAGCACAGATGATAAATTCAATATGCATAGGTAATTTAATATATCATGTATCTTATAGTTTAATTTATCCGAAATTCTAAAAAAAGCCCAAGTGATCAATATCAAAAATCCTATGCTACCAATCAAGCCAAGAGATGCTATAGTATTTTCATTAACAAGAGGTGCTGTTCGAGAATAGGAGTCAGATAATTTAGCAAATGAAGCGATCCTATGTCCATCAACAGGCTTGATAAGCTGGATAATCTTTAAGCCAAAGATCTCAGACTCGGCTGGAATGCGATCGAGCACCTGCAAATTTTTTCCGTTTTCATGTTGATAGATAAGTGTAGGAGACATATTTGCTAATACTCCTACTAAAATAATTGATATCAAAATAAATGAGTTTAATAAAGGGTACTTATTTCTATGAGATATGCATGAAGACATGCCTGCAATAAGAAGCAGGAAGCAGGAAAAAAATGGATAATAGATAAATGCAAACGACATTAATAGACAAATCAGAGCGCTTATAGTAAATTTTTTACTTAACAATCTATTTTTATCAATATCTTTATCTCTGAAGAGATGAGACGGTTCAGCAAACACCCACAAGATGACCATGACCATAGGAGGTATCATATAATATGCAGATAAGTTTAGATGCGCTACTCCTCTAAAAAAGTGATAGGGCATAAATGAGAAAAGCAAGCTCCCAAGAATCGAAGCCCCAAAGGATACCTTAAAATGTCTGAATACGAGCATTGCAGTAAGAGTTGTCAAGGGAAATGTGATCAAGAAGTATAGATTCAGGGTCATTGCATAGTCATGCGCAAAAATAGAGATCAGCTTAATAAGCATGAAGTCAATAGGCTGAGATAGAGGGAAATCATACATATCATGGCCTATAGGCATTCCAAGATATGGATTATGCAAACACCACCCGTTATCAATTATGCCTTTGGTTAAGGCATTAAATATCATTGCATCTCCGGCGTAGCAAAATGGTATTTTAAGGTCCGCACACCATAATTTCATAATCCAAGTCAATATAATTAAACACAATGCGATGGCGATAAGATGAGCAAAAATTGATGGAGAAAGCTTTAATCGCTGCAATTTCATAGATAGCCTCCAATACTGAAGCTTTTAAGATACAATAAAGTATTACTATAATAATTATATATTTGGTTTATAGCTGTATTTTTTTCCCATACGAACTGCAGCAAGAACCAAAAATATATATCCATCCATGAAACTCTATATGTAACGAAAACTCTAGAGCAACTTAAAAAAATATCCGAAACAAAAGAAATTAGTACTCTAGGAAATAAAACCAGCCACTTAAAATTTTTATCTGATTTTATTCTATTTTGCAGATTCCTGTTAAGGTGTCTGTCTTGTGATATCATTACTATGGTTTTTCGCAAGAACATTATGATTACATACGAAGCTAGGACTATCATTATGATGGAATAGTAGCTCTCTAAGCTTTTCAGCTTCTTGATATAAAAAAACACCCTAAAATCACCATTATAATTCCCATCCATCTGAACATTGACACGTGCTCTCCCAAGAAGATAATCGCCATAAAAGCGGTAGCGACATATGCTAAGCTTAACATAGGATACATAAAGCTGATGTCAAGTGTGGACATAGCAGCAAGCCATAATATAAACGCAAAACCATAAAGCAAAACACCTAGAAATATATATTTATTTATAACTATATTTGAGATAGTCTTAAATTTTAAAAGATCATCGAATCCATTTATCTTATCTATACTGGACATGCCCTGCTTCCATATGATTTGTCCAAATGCACCCACTAAGACACATATCAATACCAAAGTTATGGCAAACACAGACAGACCATCCTTCATCGATTCACCTGAGGTTTCTCAAACTCAAAGACTTGAGTCAAAGCTAGTTGATAGGTCCGGTTGAGGGGAATATAAATTACTCTCTTTGGTTCAAACCCAAAAGCCCTAACCAAATCCTCATATTTAAAGTTATTCACATGATCCTTTAGCTTGATAGGAAAACGCAATGTCGCCAGCCGTCCTATGGTCCAATTTCTCTCATTTGGCACAGAGATTATTATCCTTCCACCAACCTTGGTAACCCTAACGATCTCTGATATGGCTTTCCTATAATCTGGTATATGTTCCAATACTTCTGAGCAAGTGGTTATGGCAAAAAAATTGTCCTCAAATGGAAGGTTGGCTAAGTTCGCCTCAATTATCTTTGCGCCTGGATTTCGCTCTTTTGCTCTTCTAAGAGATCCTTCTGAGAGGTCAATCCCATATTTAATGCCTTCCAAAACTGCCAGGAGATGCCCCTCTCCACAACCACAATCCAGAAGCCGTTCTTCATTCGTGCCCACTAAACTTTTTATAATTTTTAGCCTTTTATTGTGAATGTGTTTAACAAAAGGATTACTGGATTTATATAGTCCATCCATATGATCAAGTTCCATTTGGTCATCACCTATTGAATCTCGTCTTGAGCAAGGAAATAAACATGCCATTGGAATGTGATAATTTAAATTTTGATCCTTCGGTATGTTTCCAAGTTATAGGATATTCTTTTATTATATATCCTTTATTTTTCATTCTCCAAAGAAGTTCGACATCGATCTCAAATCCGGTCGTTTTAATTTCATCCAGTATATTAAATAATGCTTCTCTCTTAAATATTTTTGCACCACATTGAGTATCTTTAAATGGTAAATTAAAAAGCAATCTTACAAATATATTAAACGCTCTACTGGCAATTCTTCTCATCAAAGGTTGCTCTGCTAAAATTTTTGATCCAGCTATTCTCCTTGAAGCTATTACTCCATCCGCATCATTTAGAGCCAAAAACATCCTTTTTAAATCGATAGTGCTAACGGACTCATCTGCATCAACAAAACATACTTCCCGCCCATTTGCAGCTTTGAAGCCCTGAACAAGTGCCCCACCTTTGCCGAGTCTATTTTTAGAGCTTAAAAGCATAATATTCGGGTATTCGAAAGATAAATTATTAACAATATCTACGGAATGATCTTGCCCATCGCAGACTACAATGATCTCTTGACCCGGAAATTCCATCAATAAGTTTTTAATAGTTAATTTTATTCTTTTTTCTTCATTATATGCAGGAATAATGATAGACTTAGAGCAATCTCTCATAGCGTTTTTCTGATCGTCACCGGGCATTTGAAAGCACTATTCCCTTCTAATTTAGGTCGGCTTAGTAAGGAAGATACTTAAATATCTATTGGCTGCTAAATAGGTCGCTCAATAGCATAGATGAATGTACTAGCCGCGGATCACATGCAGAAAAGGCATTCAGAGTCGGCAGATACAGTTGATAGGCTCTGACAAGACAGTCTCCAAAAGATCTCCGGAGGAAGATCAGGAAAAACCAAGGAGCAGTAATGCATAGCTTCTAAGGAACATGATGGGGGTCAAGTCCCCGTTCTAAGTTCAGGAGAGTCTATCATGCGTAATATAATGGCTGGAGGGAATATCCCTCTCCCCGCCTTTTCTTATTCAGCTCATGGGAATTGATGCTCCGGTACCCCCTGCTACTACTTCCTCCGATTGCACCGGGCTGTCAGACTTCCCGAAGGCTTCTGCCTCTGAAGATACCGCTAGAGCAGATGATGTGGCATAGACCTTGCGCCATATTGCATTGTCTCCCCTCAATACATAGGCATAAGTCTGGCTGCCGATCAATGCCTGCGGGGACCAGTCGGTTATGGACCCTCCATGACTTATCCAATGCGCTCCAGAGGGATTCCAGGGTGAGCTGCTGAATACATTCTCCCACATAGCCCCATCGCTGCCACGGACAAAGGTATGAATACTATTGGCGCTATCGGTGGCTGCAAACGCCTCCGAGGAAATGGCACCGCCCAAACTATACCATGTGCATGTCTCTGGATCATCAAAAACACTGATATCGGCCATCCAGAGAGAATTATCTGCTCCTCGGACCATTGCTGCAATGAAACTAGCCCAGCTCGGCTCAAGTATGGCAAAAGGCGCTTCTGTAATGATGCCGCCGAGGCCATGCCAATTATGCTCATATGATTCGGATGATAAAACACCTCGGTTATCCCACAGACCATTGTCTCCACCCCGCGTTAGGATATGCATGCGGCTGTTGGAATCGAATATGATAAATGGCCAGCTATTCAGGTTCCCGCCTAAGCCAGTCCAATAATAGGAGGACAGGTCATTGACATCAAAATCGCAAATCCAGAGGGAATTGTCTCCGCCTCTTGCCACGATCTTCATGTAATTTCCATAGGTCGGCTCCATAGCTGCAGTAGCCAATGAGGAGAGATAACCGCCCAATCCACTCCATCCACCATTCCAGCTTGCAGTATCGAATACAAAGTCCCAGAGAGCATAGTCTGCACCGCGAACCACAATATGTATTTTGCCGAATTTGTCTTTGGCGGGATAGGGCGTTGAGGTAATAGATCCACCTATGTAAACCCAGGAGCCATCCACGTTGTCCCACAGAGCGTTATCCCCTCCTACGACGAATACATGCCTTCTGCCCTGGTTGTCCGTTATAGCTGTGTGCTTATATGTGGTGTATCCTCCCAGGCTAGTCCAGGCAGGTGCGGATGGAGTAAATGCCACATCGAATGTTCCAAAGAACAGTTGATAACCGCCCGAGCTGAAAGTGAGGTCATAATTAGTATGCATCTTCACTTTAAATGTCCCATCTGGATGGGCAGCATTAGTGCCCCAGCTATTGAGCATGATCCAGGAGTCGGATGAGTCATCATATCCCACACATGTAACTTCATGACCACAATATCCAGAGTCTATAGTCTGTCCTTGCCATGCAGCAAAGTCAAATGTGCCGGAATTGGTATTCCAATAGTTAACAAAGGAAGACCATGCAGCTTCATTAGGTGCACCAAAGCGGAATGTTACGCCCTTATTCTGGTTTAAAATGTACTTTATGCTGTTGATGGCTGCTTCCTGACCAGAATGTGTGCTTATGTAGTATTGAGTAAGAGAGGATATGGGATAGTTGGGCGTTGTGCTTATGGAACCTGCCGGCATGGTTGTAGATTCTGAGCATACCTGGCTGCCGTCGCGAAAATTGGCATTAGCATTTGACCAGGGGATGAATTTTTCTTTGGAATTGTAGAAGCTGGAAAAATCAGTTGGACTCCCACAGCAACAAGCCCATGATCCTGTTCCACCATTATGATTGGAATTGAGGTATTGAATGGATAGCCGGCTGAATATGCCGTCTTGAATGTGATGCGCGATTTCCATAACCGCTGTGCAGCCCCAAACCCAGCAATTGCCGCAGTCCCCTTGGTCTCTACTACTGTAATTTGGCACGTGGCTTAGTAGGCTGAAAGATGAAGGATAAGACATGGGTTCCTTCATAGCCTCTGGACCAGTGGGTGCCTGAGGAAGACTCATCTCATGTTGGCTCATCCGTTCCATCTGCTCAAAGGAAAGCCCACGATAAGTGCGCTCAACAATGGGGACGGGTCCAAAATGATTTCCAAAATCATAACCCTGGGCGCTTATATCAACAAGCTCTATCTCATAGCTCCCTTCAAGAGGAGAAGTCTGATTCCATCCTTCCTGAGTTACTTGGGTCAATGCATATTTCCCTGGAGCCAAGTTCTCAAAGGAGTATTGTCCCATCTCATCGCTAACAGTTTGCAGATCCTCTTTTCCCTCTGACTTTAGAATCAATGTCCAGCCTGCTATTCCAGTTTTTTCCTTCGTCCTTGGTCCTTCGCCTTTCAAATCATTAAAAACCATGCCACATATGGATAACGCGGCTGCAGGCTCTGCAGAGAACAGACTTGCAGCATTTATCGGCAAAGGACCTGACTCAATAAAGCCTGTTTCTGGATTAGAATCGATAGATTCAGGTCCCTGTCCTGCACCGCTCATCATCATTGCCGCAGTTTCGATGGATGCGGTGATGGCTCTTCCGCTAGCATTAGCATTAACTGCGATATCTGAGGGCAATACTAATGGACCAGGAGATTGAAGCTGTCCAGGATATGAAAATTCGTCACTTGACGCACATGGCAAAAATATTAAAAATAATAAAATTGCCAAAATTTTCATTTTTTTTTATCAAGTTATATACCACCTTTCTAGACATTAGGGTAATTTTAACTATAAATATATTTCGTTAAAGTCAAGCAGCGTATCCCACTGCAAGCAGCGGGGCATTTTCGCGCCGTTTGCCTTCATTCGAAATCTAGCAAATTCAATTGCTTATATGCTTCCTTTCTTCAGGCGACCTTTGACTGCGAGTACCTTGGCGAGGCCTTATATCATTTTACAGAAAACGCGGTACACTACCCATCAATGCAATCCAAAATTTATTGTTCTTCCGCGAGAATTGATAAGATGAGCCTGCAAACCATGATTGAGATAATTGCCAAAGCAGGATATGAAGTGGAAAAAAATGAGGAATCGAGGGATAACTCCCATTCTTTATTTCCGAATGTTTCTCATGGGAAAATAAGTGCGGGCTTTAGAGCCTTTAAATCCGGCTCTTTGTCTTGACGAAGGACATCCGAATATTAATTGGGATTTATGCCGTTGGATGTTATATAACCATAGAGAATCCTCTCCGCCTACTGAAGCCACATTTCGCCATCCTTTTTCATCTTGTATGGCACTTGGGCTGGATTTTATAAGCCACCAAGACCCTACCATGCTCCACTGGTATAAGGGCATCATCTGCACCCTGGACAAAGGCATGCATTACCCATCCAAACCAGTCACGGGAGCTGGATTGCTCTCATCTATGCTTCCGCCATTAGATGAAATGATGCCACACAGACCGGACCATGAAGCAACATCTATGCCGGTATCCAGGTCATTGCGCCAAAGAGAACTGTCGCCACCTTGAACAAAAGCAAAGATATGCCCCGGGTTGGCTGGATTCAAGCATAGCTTGGATCTGATGATATTATACCTCCCAGATATTTCCCGGAACCATCGATATTATCTCATAGAGAATCATCGCTGCCTCTGGCCATGACATGCATCATGCTGCTGGAATTTAAAATTGTCTGGGGATTCGAGGTTAAGACTCCGCCTAATGCAGTCCAGCTACCTGTGGTTATATCTTTCATCCATAAGGCGCTATCTGTTCCCTTGACAGCGACCTTGATATGATTATCTGATGATAGAGCAGCGCTCGGATTGGAAGAAATTATGCCTCCCAGATATGTCCAACCACCATCAACAGTCCTATCCCACAGGTCGTTATCAGCACCGCGCACCAAGACATGGATAACTCCTTGGCTATCTTTTATGGCGAATGGGTCTGAGGTTATGACTCCGCCTAATGCAGTCCAGCTGCCTGTGGT
>Ga0208041_1000853_pt1 | contig 24321 bp, 20 predicted proteins | sample AD_SCU002_MetaG_FD_184453 | JGI IMG/M metagenome (GOLD analysis project Ga0208041, IMG submission 184453) | Active sludge microbial communities of municipal wastewater-treating anaerobic digesters from China - AD_SCU002_MetaG (SPAdes) (version 2) | ecosystem: Engineered > Bioreactor > Anaerobic...
AACTTGGTCACTCTACTGATTTTGATGCTTTTTCTTTTGCTTTGGCAGAGAATGTTAGTAGAATCGTTAATGTTACAAATATTCCTTATGTTTATAGCAATGATCCTAAAAAGGACCCTGAGGCTATTCCTCTTAAACGTATCTTTTGGAAGGATTATGTTAATATGATTGATAATAGGTTTCGCCCAGGTGATAATTTTCCATTTGACCCTATTGCTTCAAGGGGATGTATGAAAAATAAGATAAACGTTATGATTGTAGGAAAGGATTTAGAAAATTTAAATAGGCTTTTTGAAGGTAAGGAGTATAATGGAACAATTATTGAGTGAAATATACTATAAAAAATCAACAACTTCACCCTAAAGAGCGAGGTATGTTGGTAATATAAAAGCATGCCTGTATTAAAGCGAGGTTGTTGATTTCATGAAATCCTCGCTCATTTTGCATACTGTGATTTTTCAAGCCAAAGTAAGAATGGAGGGATTCATGCAAGGATTAACTTCGACGATTCATGAGGTACCTCGGAATTTATGCAGAGGTTTTTTATTACAAAAAAGCGTACCGAGTCCTCGTGTTGAAACTCGAGGTATGCTTTTCTATTAATAAAACAAGAGATATATAAAAAAAACCTATATTTAAAAATAGTAGTGTTATTTCTTTTTTAGATGAAAAATATTAATGAGTTAAAAAAACTTGCCACGGAATTAAAGCCAAATGTGAGGATTGGAAAGAAGGGTTTATCAGACAATCTTATAGTTGAGATTAGAAATGCTTTAAAGAAGAATAGGATTGTTAAGATCAGATTGCTTAAGTCCTTTCCTATTGATTCAAAGGAAGCTTTAAATGAGATTGCAAGAATTATATCACAAAAGACAGATTCAATTGTCATTCAGGTAATAGGTAATAGCTTTTCTTTATATAAAAAAAAGATTTAGAGAAAAATTAACGTGTGTTATAAATAATTTATTTTTTCTTGTAGTTTTTTTGAAAAATAAGGAGATTTCAGATTGATTAAAATTCTTGGGCATTTTCTTTTGCTTTTTTTAGGGTTTGGAAATCAAAGTCTTTTTCAATTTGCTCTATTTCTTCTATTTTAGCATGGGTTTCAGGGCTGTTTGACACTAAAAGGCTACAGCAATCATTGTATGGTTTTATTGATTCTTCAAATGTCCCTATTTGTTTAGAAAGATTAACTATCTCATCTTTATCATAACATATTAAGGGTCTTAGTATAAGTTTTTTTGTTATGCTTGAAACCATTGTTAGATTATCAAGTGTTTGAGAAGCAACTTGGGCTAGATTATCTCCTGTAATTATACACGCTTTTAGTTTAAAGAATTGATCAATGTAACGCAGAAACATCCTCCGAAGTATTATTATCCTGTATTTTGCCGGAACTTTTTGGATTATTTCTCTTTCTACATCAAAAAAAGGTATTAGTTCAAGTTTGATTCTGGGGTCAAATTTTTTTAGAGTGTTGTGTAATGCAATTATTTTTGCAGGATACTTCATTTTTTGTGACTCTTCGTTGTAGAAGTGTATTAATTTAACAGCACATCCTCTTTTCATTGCAAGATACGCTGATACTGGACTATCAATCCCACCTGAGAACAGGACTAATGCGTTTCCTGAGCATCCTACTGGAAGACCATTAGGACCTTTTATTTTCTCTGTTGAATAAAAGGTTTGGGTGTTTCCTATTTCTAGATTAAGTGTAATTTGCGGATTTTTTAAATCAACTTTTATTCCATTAAATCTTTCAAATATGGCTTGGCCAACTAGTTTGGATATCTCGGGACTTTTTAATGGGAATGCCTTTTCAAATCTTGAGGTTGAAACCTTGAATGTTTTTTTTTGTACGTTATGAATTTTTGAAAAGATTTCAAGGGATTTTGATTTTATTATTTCAATATCACTTTTAGTTGAGATGGCTTTTGAAAATGAGCTGATTCCCAATACATTTTTTAAAGCGTTTGAAGAATCAAAAGTAGTGTAAAGTATTATTTTTCCATATATTCTTATAATTTTTGAGAATTTTATGTTGTTGTAGTTAAGAGATTCTTTTATCCTTTTGACTAATAAGTTCTCAAAATAATCTCTATTTCTGCCTTTTAGTGCAATTTCACTATATCTTATTACATAGCAGTCGTTATGAAAGTTGGTTTTTATGTTATCAGAATAGTTTTTTAAAGGGGTACATTCTTCTAGATTGTTGGTATCTTTATTCATTATAGACTTTGGTTTTGGATTAAAATTATAAAGCTTTTTATTATAGGGGTATTTATTTAATAAGGATGTCTGTTAAATGTGCAATAAATATTAGGTTAATATATTTAAATAATGGAAAAAATATTGTTATTTTTGTAAGATGAAAGAAAAAAAAAGGAAACGATGTGTAGAGGTTAAGGAGTTAAATCCTATTGATGATAAGGATTATATCAATCTTGTAGCTGATACGCTCGCAATTGGAAAACAGGCTTTGATTTTTGTTAATACGAAAAACAGGGCTGAGAGCTCTGCCCAGGAGATTTTAAGGGTTTGTAAGCCTAAAAGAGATGAAAAGGAAGCACTTTTAAGAATATCAGTTGAAATTTTGCATTCACTTTCAAGACCTACTGTTCAGTGTTTGAAGCTTTCTGAGTGTGTTAAGAATGGTGTTGCGTTTCATCATTCAGGGCTAGTTTCAGAGCAAAGAAATATTATTGAGGAGAATTTTAAAAAGGGATTAATTAAGGTGATTTGTTCAACTCCTACACTTGCTGCGGGGCTTGACCTTCCTGCATTCAGGGTTATCATTAGGGACCTTTTAAGACACTCAAAAAGGGGTTTATCCTTTATTCCAGTACTTGAATACCTCCAGCAAGCAGGGAGAGCTGGTAGGCCAAAGTATGATAGTTTTGGAGAATCAGTTTGTGTTGTTGCAAATGATAAATCAAGAAAAGATATTTTAAAGAGATACTTAAATGGAGAGCCTGAAGAGATTTATTCAAAGCTTGCTGTTGAACCGGTGTTAAGAACCTATGTACTTTCTATGATTGTTTTAGGGCATGCACGTTCAAGGAATGAGCTTATGAATTTTTTCTCAAAGACTTTTTGGGCTTTTCAATTTAGGGACCTTGATAAGATTGAGATTATTTTAGAAAAGACTTTAGAACTCTTGGAGAATTGGGGGATGATTAAAGAGGTAAAGGTTGAGCAAAAAGTGAATGTTTCTATTAGTGAGGATAATTTAATTAAACGAGATAAAGAATTTGATGAAAAAGAGATTTTTGTTAGTGCTGATTGTTTAAGTAAAGGAGGAGTTCAACGGGGGCCTAGTGGCTCTATTGGGTTGAATAAAACATTTGTTGCGACAATTCTTGGAAGAAGAGTTGCTGAAACGTACATTGATCCTTATACTGCTAATCATGTTGTTTTAGGGCTTTTGAGAGCAAAGTCAGATGATAATTTTAATCCTTTTGGAATGGTCCATCTTATATGTCACACACTTGAAATAAGACCTCTTTTGAGTGTTAGAAGTGCTGAAATTGAAGATTTAGAGGATTTTTATATTAAAAATGAACGGCTCTTTTTGGAAAAGGAGCCATCATATTATGATTTAGAATATAATGAGTATCTTGAGAGTATAAAAACTGCACTTGCGATAACTGATTGGATTGAAGAGAAGGATGAGGATTTTATTTTAGAAACATATAATCTTGTTCCAGGGATTTTAAGGTCTAAGATAGAGATTTGCGATTGGCTTTTGTATTGTTCTTTGGAGTTTGCAAGGATTGTTGGATACCATAAGGCAATTAGTGAGATTTCAAAGTTAAGGATGAGGCTAAAATACGGGGCAAAGGAAGAATTAATTCCTTTGCTTAAAGTTAAGAATATTGGTAAAAGCAGGGCAAGGGCTTTGTATGGTATGGGCATTAAAACTATAAATGATATTTCTAAAGCAGGGCTTGCGAGGCTTTCTTTAGTCCTTGGGGAAAGTGTTGCAAAAACAGTTCTTAAACAAGTTAGGGGAGAAAGTTATTACGAAGGTAAAGGGACTAATCAGGGAAATAATGATAAGAAGTTTAACTCTTTAGATGACGATAGTGTTCTAAACAAGATTGGACCTGATGAAAAAGAGAATGATATTATAAAAATAAGAAGAAAGAATAGTTCAAGGCAGTTTAATCTTTTGGATTTTTCTTAAAAAAATTACAAAATATTTTAGTGTGAGATTTTTAGTGGTCATCAAATCTAAATAACTCTATCTCTGAATGTGATAAATCTTTTCCTTCTAAGGAGGCATTAATTAGAATTGTTTTGAAGGATTTAGTGATTGCTGTAATCTTCCAAACTGGGTTATCATTTAAATCTGTTGCTAAAAGGTACATTGTTTTAAGGCTATCAATTTTTAGGTTTTCTGAGATGTAGTTGTTTGAAATATTTTGAATATGAGAGGTTTTTGAAGATAATGACTCTATTGAAAGGGGCTTTATGTTCTCAGTTGAAAGAGGTGCCGATTCTTCTTTTTCATAAACAACGCTATTTTTTATGTAGAAAACCTTAATTTTTGAGCTTTTTGGATTAAAAAACCCAAACTCAATTATTGTTTCTTCTTCGAGATTTGTAAGTTCTATCCAAAATACATAGTTTAAAAAAGCGTTTTTACATGATTTTGAAAACGTTTTGTAAGGCTCACTTTGAGTAATTAGTTCATATTTTTCTTTAAGATTCATGTTTTTTGATGTTTTCTTAATTATTAATAAAGCTTTGGCTTTCTGAGGTGAATGTTCCAAAACATTTATTAATGATTATTGCCAAAAGGCTATGTATGAAACCCAAAAAACCGTTAAAGAAAACTGTGAAAATAGGGGTTAAAAATAGAAAAAAAGGACCTCCTAAGGTGAGAAAGCCCTTGAAAAAAGAGGCTAAGCATAAGACTTTATCTAAAAAATCTGCTGTTTCTAATGCAAAAAGTGCAAATTCAAAATCAGGTTTAAAAAAGGGTTTCTCTTCAGTTAAGAAAAAAACAACAAATCCTAAAAAAATAGAGCATATTATTCCAAATCATCATGAAATAAGCCAGCTTATTAAGGCAATTTTAGATTTAGGGCAGGAATATGGTAGGGTTATTAATATAACTTTTATTAAGGATCAGCTAAATGATACAACATATTCTCAAGAAGCTCTTGATTTTGCTTTAAATAGGATGAAAAATAGAGGGCTAGTTGTTCAGATTGATAAGGATACAATTGAGATTACAAGTGGTGAGTAACTTCTTTTTTGCTGTTTAGTTCAAGTGGTTTAAACATCAGAAAGTTTATTAAATAAAAGGATATGAACTAATTTCTATGGAGAGTGGGGAAAGTTTTGTGGTAAAGTATTTGCCAAGTACTGTTAAGGAGGTAGTTGGTCAAGATTTGGCAATAAATTCAGCTCTAAGAGAACTTGAATCATTTAAAAAAGGAAAAAAGACTATTATGCTTTATGGTCCAAGTGGAAGCGGGAAGACCTCTTTTGTTTATGCTTTTGGGAAGGAATACAACTATGATATTGTTGAACTTAATGCATCTGATATGAGAAATAAAGATGCACTTACAAAGATGGTTTGTAGTGTGATGAATCAGGGTTCTTTATTTTTTAAAAAAAGGTTACTTTTAATTGATGAAATTGATGGCATATCAGGTACAAAAGATAGAGGTGCTATTCCTTATCTTGCTTCGATTGTTGGTAAATCATCTATTCCTGTAATAATTGTTGGGAATGATATATTTTCTCAAAAACTTTCAACTCTTAGAAAAAAGTGTGTACTAATTGAGTTTCAAAGGCTTGATTATACAGACATTAAAAAAATACTCAAAGGGATTTGTGAAAAAGAGGCAATTGATTATGAAGATGATGCGCTTAGTTATTTAGCAAGACAGGCAAATGGAGATGTGAGGGCAGCAGTAAACGATCTTCAAATTGCAAGTGCAATGAATGAAAAACTTAACCTTAATATTATACAAAGCATTTCAACAAGAAATTCTCAAGAGGACTTATCTACTGCGTTAGTTAAGGTTTTTAAAACAACAAATTTTGACATCGCTAAAGGAGCGTTTGATTTTGTTTCGGAGAATTATGATGAAATATTGCTTTGGCTTGAAGAAAATATTCCAACTGAATACAAAAAGTTAAAAGATTTATATAGAGCCTATGATGCACTTTCAAGGGCAAATATTTTTTCTTCAAGAATTATTAAAAGACAACATTGGAGGTTTTTGGTTTATGTTTTTGCAGAGTTAAGTGTTGGTATTGCTCTTTCAAAGGATGAAAAGTATGTTGGTTTTAATAGTTATGTTCGTTCAAGTAGAATTCTTAAGATGTGGATTTATAAACAAAAAAGAGCGAAATCAAAAGAGATTTCTTGGGATGTTTCAAAAAGGGTACATTGTTCAAGTAAGGAAGCACTTTATGACTTTTTGCCTTATTTATCAGCTGTGCTTTCTTCTCAAACTCCTAAGGGAAACTATATGAAAAAGGAACTTATTAAAGAGCTTGAGCTAGATACTGAACAAATAGAAACTCTTTTAAAAATAGGAAAAGCTAAATAGTAAATAGTTTTTATACTTTTTAAGATTATAAATTTTCGAAGTTTTTAAATTTTTTTTTATAATCTATATATTTTGTTATGAATAGTATTTTTATATGGGTGAATTTGAGATGAGTAATATTTCAATTAATGATATTGCATCTTTTTGCAAGAAGAAGGGATTTGTTTTTCCAACTGCTGATATTTATGGCGGTCTTGGAGGTTTTTTTGATTTGGGACCATTGGGAGTTGAACTTAAAAATAATATTAAGCATTATTATTGGAATGATTTGGTTAGAAGAAAGGAGTTTATGACAGGTATTGATGGTTCTATTATTACTCATCCAAAGGTTTGGAAAGCATCTGGGCATGTTGATAATTTTTTTGATTATCAGGTTAGTTGTGATAAATGTAAGAATAGTTTTAGAGCGGATAATCTTATTGAAGAGGTTTTGGGAATTGATGCTGATGGACTTAATCCTTCTGAGATGGATGAAATCATAAAAAAAGATAAGATAGTTTGTCCAAAGTGTAAGGGGAGTTTAGGAAAAGCTGTTGCTTATAGTCTTATGTTTTCTACAAATGTTGGAGCTGGTCAAAGTGGTGTTATCTCTTATCTTAGACCTGAAACTGCTCAGTCTATTTTTATTAATTTTAAAAATGTTTTAGATAGTCAAAGACTTAAACTTCCTTTTGGTATTGCGCAGATTGGAAAAGCTTTTAGAAATGAGATTTCGCCAAGAAATTTCTTGTTTAGATTAAGAGAGTTAGAGCAAATAGAGATAGAATTTTTTGTTCATCCTAAAAAAATAGATAATTGTCCTTTTTTTGATAGGATTAAGGATTTTGAGGTGCTTTTTTTATCAAGAGAAGCGCAAACTCATGATAAAAATAAATCAACTAAAGAGAAAAATGTAAAGTTAAAAGAGATACTAAATAGAAGTAATCCTTGGCAACTTTATTGGCTTTATGAGGTTTATTTGTGGTATATAAGGTATGGAATAAAGAAAGAGAATTTAAGAATTAGGGAGCATTTAAAAGAGGAGCTTGCACATTATGCAAAATCCTGTTTCGATATAGATTATAGGTTTTCTTTTGGTTGGAAAGAGATTTGTGGGAATGCAGATAGGGGGAGTTTTGACTTGGAACAACAATCAAGGTTGTCAAATTCAAAATTTGAGATATTTGATGAGGAGACAAAGGAAAAAGTAATCCCTTTAGTTGCTAGTGAACCCTCGTTTGGTGTTGAAAGAGCAATCCTTACAATTCTATCTGAGGCTTATGAGTATGATTTGGAAAGAGATAATGTGGTTTTACATCTGAGTTCTAAACTTGCTCCAATTAAATTTGGTGTATTTCCTTTGATTAAGGATGAGAAGCTTATTAAGCTTTCAAGAGAGATTTATGATACTTTGAACGCAAAACATAATGTCTTTTACGATGAAGCTGGCTCTATTGGCAAAAGATATGCAAGACAAGATGAGATTGGCACGCCTTTTTGTCTTACTGTTGATTTCCAAACACTTGAAGATGGCTGTATCACTATAAGGGATAGGGATTCAAAGCTTCAGCAAAGATTTTCGTTAAAGAATATTAAGGGAATATGTGAAGCTTTACTTGATAATGAGATAAAGGTTAAATAAATGGGTTTCCTAACTAATGAAGATATTTAAGGGAATTTCTAAGTGTTAGGATTTAATTTTTACAGTTTTTGTGAAATTTATACTTATGTTGCATACTTTGGTAATTTGGTGAAAGTAATAAGAGATGGATTCATGCAACGATAAACCACAACTATCCGCAAGATGCCTGAAGTATTTATGCTATGGTTTTTATTTTTGTTTGTTCTATGAATTTTGTTATTAATATTTAGATTTTTTTGTCTGTTTTTGCTAAGACAAACAAACTTTTAGAACGAATTAGTATAGGAGCATGTTTATTTTAATTGATTTTGTTTTCAAGGGATTAAAGATACTCATTTTGTAATAATTATATTCTTCTTTTCATGTTCTTGGGATATTCACGAAATATTACTAAGAGGTTTTTAGAATAAGAGTTCTTTTTTATTTGTTGGGGTGTTTAAACATGAAGGAAGAAGGATTTGATGATGAAAGGTCCTATTCAATATTAAAAGAAAGAGGAAATGGAAGAAACGAACAATCTTTAATTTTTGAGAATAATGAAAGTGAACTTGAGGAGCAAATTAACAAATCTTATTCTGGTAATAATGCACAAAGGCTTATTGAAGAGATGGAAAATCTTGATTCAAATTACGGTCGAAAAAAACCAGTGGATAGTGAGGAGAATAATTCAAATACATTGTTAAGAAAGATAAAACCTACGTTGTCTTTTCAAGGAAATCTTGAGTTGATACAAACTGGGCTTTTGCAGAGTACTCAAGCACAAAACGAACTAAACAAGAAATATAGGATGGAATCTTCTGTAATTGGAAGAATGGCGCATATTGCAAAACAGACAGGATATAAAATTATTGGAAAGGATTATTCACTTCTTAGCAATTCAGAACTTATTAAAAAAGAGATGGAAGCTTTAGAAAAGATAATTGATGGAATTGAAGGAGTTTATCATCAGTCAACTGAGATTGTGAATCGAACAAGGGGTACAAGAGAAAAACAGCTCAATGAAAAGTCTACTTATGATAAGTTGTTGATTCAGTACCGGGAAGAAAGGGTTGCAAGGCAAAAGCTTGGGGAAAAAATGGTTACAGAGCTTAAAAATCTTTCAAACATGGAGGTTGATTCTGTGTACAAGATTAGAACAGCATTGATGAATTGTCAAGACAGGCTTAAGGATCTTGATTCTATGATACTTGAAAATTCAGCAAAATCTAGATTTTTAACGACTTCTATTAATGACCTTAATAGAGCTATTGATGTAATGTTAGAATACAAAAACACTATTGTAGATATGCGAAGCTATGCTAACAATGCTTATTCAAAATGCAAAACAATCTCACCATTCTTTGGAAATATAGAATTTGGATCAAAAGTATCTGTTAGCGCTTATAAAAAAATTGGTGAACTTTCAAACAGTATTGCGTTATTATGGAGTAAAACTTTTAGTAATATCGGAATCCTTTCAAAGATTGCAGGAACAGCTATTCCTACAAGTATGTATGATGAGAAGGCAAAAGGGGAGATTGGACAGATGAAAGATGCGTATAATAACAAAAAGTACTCCGTTTTTGAAGAGGTTGAAAGGCATCTTGCAAGTACTCCAACTGAAATAAATTTTGATTATATTTCAAATGATAATGAGAGGTGATTTAACAATGGATACGCTATACACACCAAAAGAAAAGCTTGAAGATTCAATCCAAATGGCTCACATTAGGTATTTTCCTATGATTAAAAATCTTTTTGATAGACCTGGCTATACGTCTAATGTATTTAAAGATAATTCAATAGATAATGAAATACTTAAATCAATTGCATATGGAGAGCTTTTTTTAAAAGAGTATAATGTTTGTTCAAAAGACAAAAATGATGATGGATATCATGCTAGAGTAATTGCTTGTTATATTGTTTCAAATAGCATAATAAGTTTTTTGAAAGAGGATGTAAATGATGATAAATCAACAGATAAATATGACTCTAATGAAAGTAGATTAGAGTATGAATTAAAACCAAATAGATACTTGTTTTTAAAAAACAGTACGAGTATAAAAAACAAACAAAGTATGCAATTCTTACTGGAGGATTTTTTGATATATCAAAGAAATGAGAATATTAGTTCATATAATGAGTTCTATCAAAACATTAAGGATTATTTTATTTTGCTTTCAAAGGCTTGTGAAGAAAAAATAAGTGTTTTTGATAGAAAATATATTGATTTGTCAAAAAGAGCAATTGATAACTCTGGGATAGAGGGGATTTCTTTAGAGAATTTTGATTTTTTAAACGATTTAAAATATGATTCATTTGATGATGTTTTTGGTAATGAAAAAACTATTCAAAGTATCAAAAAGATCTGTAATTCACTTTTGTATTATTTTCCTAGTCTTAAAAAAAATCCCTATCCTGTACCAAGCACAATTATTTTCTCAGGAGAACCAGGTACTGGAAAAACTATGGTTGCTAGAGCTATGATAAATTATTTATCAACTTATTCAAAGGCTTTAAATAAACAATTTACAGTAAGATTTATTGATCAAACAATAAAGGATAGATATTATGGTGAAAGTGAAAAAATGCTAAAAGAGGCCTTTAGAGACGTCAAGAATCAAAATGGAATTGGTCTTCTTGTAGTTGATGAGGCAGATACTATTTTTCCACCAATTAGTTATTCAAAAGGAGTATTAGAAACTTCTTTAGTAGGATTGTTGCTTAACGAACTTGATGGAATTAAGAAAAGCCAAAGAAATAATTTTACTTCAGTTTTTATTACTAATAGACCTTATGCAGGGATAATTGAAGCCTTGCATTCAAGAGCTAAAGAATTTATTTTTGAGAAGTTCAAAGAAGAAAATGCATATAACTTGCAGATTAGAAATTACCTGTTGGGATTAGGGTTTGAATCTTTTGAGGATTTTGATTTAGAGAATATTTCTAAAGCCTGTTTAGAATTTGGTTTGAGTGGAAGAGATTTAAAAAATATTTTAGATGGTCTTTTTTATGAGAAAAGTGATGTGAGTTTAGATAATTTGTTTGAAAATAAAAATTATTCAGAATTAAAGTATAATTCTACTCAAGACTTTTTAAAAATAAGAAGTGAAGAGTTTATTGAGGAAATTAAAAGTTTTTATTCAGATAAAGAAAAATTAAAAGACAATGAGATCTCTGAAAGAATTAAAAATATTTCTGAATCTATTTTATGCCAAGAAATGGGCTATAAAATAGCTGCTAAGGAACTTAATAGCAATAATATTGAACAATGAAAGCGATAGTTAGTTTGTTATATTAATTAATTAATTAATAGAAAAGCACACCTCGTGTTTCAACACGAGGACTTGGTACGCTTTTTTGTAATCAAAAACCTCACTTTAATACAGTGCATGCTTTTATATTACCAACATACCTCACCTTTTAGGGTGAGGTTGTTGATTGAAAATCTCACAATATGAGATTTTAACAGGGTTTAATACCCCTCACTTTAGTGTGAGATTTTCAATTTTAAAATTTATTCTCAATCAGTGAGTTCGTAAATGCCCCCTACCTTTAGGATGGAGATAGGACGAACAATCAAGTGGATAATTTTTATTTATTTAGTGGATCTTTCAGTCGCATACTTTGGTCTTTATGCCTACTTAAGAAGAGACAGATTTACTCAACGATTAACCTTGAATATTCACCAGATACATCGGTACATTGGTGTTTATGCTGAGATTTTTTATTAGTGAAGTCAGGATATTTGTATTAATAAACACAAAAATAGTAGCTTTTTATGGAAAATTATAAAAAGAAGTTTTGAGGTTTTAGTTTTTTATGAAGAAACGAGTTAAAAAACTAGTTGAGGATTCTGCACTTTTGGCAGCAAAACAATTCCAAGTAGAATTTAGAAAACAGCTTGTTACAGGGATTACAGCTGCATTTGCTTTTCTTATAGCATTGAGCTGGAGAGAACCTATTTCAGAGGCAGTGAATCATTTTATAGAGTCGTTTGGGATAAATCCTGGCGCAGGCACAATCTACAAATTTATTTCAGCTATTTTTGTCACTTTGATTGCTGCTGTTGCGTTGGTATTTTTATCTAAGTGGAACTTAAAAAATCAGACTACAAGCGATATCAAAGAAAAAAAATAGAGGTGTTTATAAAAAAATGAGGATTGGAATTATCGGCGGAAGTGGGTTTGATCAACCTAATATTTTGAATGAACTTAAAAGGTTAAAAGTACACACACCTTATGGAAGACTTTCAGGATTTGTTGCTACAGGCAAAATTGAGGGTGTTGATTGTGTTGTGCTTTCAAGACATGGGGATATGCATAGTATATTGCCAAGTGATGTTAATTTTAGAGCAAATATATATGCGCTAAAAGAACTTGGGGTAACTCATATTCTAGCTACTACTGCATGTGGTTCTTTAAAAGAGGATATTAAACCAGGAGATTTTGTATTTATTGATCAGTTTATTGATATGACAAAAAAAAGGCCCCAGACATTTTATGAAGGCCAAGATGTTTGTCACATTCCTATGGCTAAACCTTTTTGCGATTATTTAAGTGAGCTTTTAATTGAAAATGCTGTTAAGCTTGGATTACGGCATCATTCTAAAGGAACCGTTGTTACAATTGAAGGACCCAGATTCTCATCAAGAGCAGAGAGTAATTTGTTTAGAGCATGGGGATGTGATGTTATTAATATGACTACAGTTCCTGAATGTGTTCTTGCAAGAGAAGCTGGAATACACTACGCTTCAATTGCAATGGCTACTGATTATGATTGCTGGAGAATTGATGAGGAATCAGTTACAGCTGAGATGGTTTCAAAGATAATGAAAGAAAACGTTGCCAATGTAAAAAAACTGATTTTTAATGTTATTCCTCTAATAAAAGATATTAATTGCAAAAGTCATTGTGTTGATAGTGTGAAATGGTCAATTATGTAAGGTGATATTTATGGATAGTTTAGATTATATAAAGTCAAGGATTAGGACTATTAAGGATTTCCCTAAAAAGGGAGTGATGTTTAGGGACATAACTACACTTTTGAAGGACAAAGAGGGTTTTAAAAAAACTATTGAAATCTTCATTGAAAGATATAAGGATATGGATTTTGACTTGGTTTGTGGTATTGAATCAAGAGGCTTTGTGATTGGTTCTGCTATTGCAATTATGCTTGGCAAAGGGTTTATTCCTATAAGAAAAAAATCAAAATTGCCTGCAAAAACTGTTTCTATGGAATATTATCTTGAATATGGTGAGGAAACAATTGAGATCCACGAGGATGCTATTCAAAACGGAGAAAGAGTTCTGTTGGTTGATGATTTGATTGCTACAGGAGGAACTTTAGAAGCTGCATTAAAACTTGTTGAGAAGGTTGGAGGAAAGGTTATAGAATGTTGTGCAGTAATTGATTTGCCAGAATTGAAGGGAAGTAAGAAGATAAAAGACAGAGGATATGATGTTTATACAATTTTAGAATTTGAAGGAGAATAATCTTGATTTCATGAATCGTCATTTTGCATACTTTGGTTAATAGAAAAGCATGCCTCGTATTTCAACGAGAGGACTAGTTACGCTTTTTTGTAATCAACAACCCCACTGAATGAACCGCATGCTTTTATATTACCAACATTCCTTGCCCTTTAGGGAGAGGTTGTTGATTTCATGAATCCATCTGTTCAAACTTTCGGTCTTAAGAATAAAGTGTTTGAATGACTGATTCATATAAATTTTAACATTTACTTATAAGCGAGATACCTTCGAGTGCTTATGCTGAGGTTTTTCATTTAAATATATTTTATATCTTTTTTTGTTCTTAATTAAGTAGTTTTCTTAGAATTTCAATATCTTTTTGGTGGTATTCTATTGGTGAGGAATATTTTGTTTCAAGTGTTATTGGCGGTATGTTTTGGATGTCTTTTATTAGATTTAGATATTCAAATTTATTTTTTACAAGAAATAAGTGGTTGTGAGAATCTTTTTGTGAATCCATTTCAATACCCGATAGATGAAATAAACATGGTTTTAGCTTTATGAATTCTTCAATAAATGATACTGGGGGTTTTGCTTGACAGTTTGCTGAACTAATCGCATGGCTAAAATCTAGTGCTAATTTTAGGGGAACTGCTTTTTTTATATCTGAGAAATCCTTAGGGGTGCTTAACGAATACTTTGTCAGTTCAAATGTTTTGTAATAAGGACAATTTTCTATTACAAGCCTTTTGTCAAAACAATTCTTGAAGAATTCAATTGTGTTATTTTTTAATTGCTGGGATGATATTGTATCTTCTTCAAAACCTGGATGTACAATAATTGTTGGCGAATTAAATTTTTCTGCTGCAAGTATGGCATTATCTAGAAGTTTTTTTGTTATTTGGAATTTTTTTGTGTTTCCAGGATTAAAACCAAAGTGCTGGTGTGCACAATGTATTGTTATAGGCTTTTTTGCAAGTGAAACCGCATCAACTAAGGCGTTTATATTAAAATCTGGCTCTATTAATACCTCAATAAAATCATACACTTTGCCAAAGATTTCAAATAATTCGTAATTTTTTGAGTAGAGTTTTCCACCAATTGAGATTTTAGTCATTTTTATCCTATGGGCGCTCTCAGATTAATATTTATAAATCTTTTGAAAAGGAATCTTTCATGGCAAAAATTCAAAATAGTAAAATACTATTTACTGTAAAATACTATTTACCAATACAAAAATCATTTTAAATGAAAAATAAATAAGGATTGATATATACAAAAAAACAACCGGTTAAAATATAAGTTTAATTAATGTTGTTCAAATGGGTGCTCAAATATAATGGTAGAGTATATTTGAACAAAGGAAACTGATAGAAAGTTAAGCTAGATTATGAAAATGGATTATGAAAAGCATACGAAATGGTATTATTTAATTAACCCTATTATGCATTTTGGAGTAGGGTTATATGTTGGATATGTGAGAGGGGCTTTTGGACAAGCCTATGGTGCGTTAGATGTAGGTGCTAATCTTGCTTTTCCTTTAGGAATAGGAGTTATAGAATGGGTTGATAGTAAATATGAACAAAATAGAGGAAATAAGGATTTATTTGCCATCGCTGAATCTAATATTATGGGTGCTGTAAGCTTTTTTACAGGAAATTGTTTGGGCAGAACGTTAGAAAAGATTATTAGTAAACTGTTGTAAACTTATTCTTTTGTTTTTAAAAAAAACTTGGTTTTTTGAAATATATTTTAGCTTTTATAAGTTCTTGTTCTTGCACAATTGGATTAATAGAAAAGCATACCTCGTGTTTCAACACGAGGACTTGGTACGCTTTTTTGTAATGAAAAACCTGGGCATAAATGCCGAGGTATCTTTAGGATAGTCGAGGTTAATCCTTGCATGAATCCGTCTATTCTTACTTTGGCTTGAAATGCCAAAGTATGCGAAGTGATGCTGGATTTCATGAAATCAACAACCTCGCTTTAATGTAGTGTATGCTTTTATATTACCAACATACCTCGTCCTTTAGGGTGAGGTTGTTGATTTTGAACAATCTGATCGTTTGTATGAAGAAAGAATATATAAATTCTGAGATGAATGACATATAATTGTAAGGATATAGTTATTTTGGCAGTTATATTAAAATATTATTGTATATAATAGCTTTATTAGATGTATACCCTGTTATTGTCTATTATGCCCTATAAAACAAGCATAAAGTTTAAATACTATCACAAAATTCATCAAGTTATAAGATATTTATAAAATATTTATAAAAACATTATAATAAATGAAGGAGAAATAATAGTTAAGGGTAATTAAAATGGCAGAAATAAAGCTAGTAATTGGGACAAAAGATGGAAAAAGTATTCAGAAAGTCATCCTTGAAGAGAACACAAGGGCTATTTTTGGAAAAAAAATCGGAGAAACTTTTGAAGGTGCTATTACTGGGATATCAGGTGTTGAAGATTATGTTTTTAAGATTACTGGTGGCTCTGATAGTAGTGGATTTCCAATGAGAAAGGATATTGAAGGTGTACCAAAAAAGAAGATATTATCTAAAAAAAGCATTGGATTAAGACTTAAGAGAAAAGGGCTTAGGATTAAAAAAACAGTTGCAGGCAATCATGTTCATGAGAAGACTGCACAGATAAATGTAAAGGTGGAAAAAGCAGGAAATGTGGCTTTAGAGACTACTAAGGAACAAAAATCCGAGGAGAAGACTAAATGACTGCAAAACAGCACATTCCAGAGATCAATATCGGGCTTGTAGGTCATGTAGACCATGGGAAAACAACCCTTGTAAAGGCGTTATCGGGGCATTGGACTGATACTCATTCTGAAGAAATCAAGAGAGGAATTACTATAAGACTGGGATATGCGAATGCCACAATATATTTATGTTCTAAGTGCAAGAAACTGTGTGTTAGTGATAAATGTCCTTATTGCAAGGGTAATGCGAAGGCTAAAAGAACTGTTTCTTTTGTGGATGCACCAGGACATGAGTCATTAATGGCTACAATGCTTGCAGGAGCAACTATTATGGATGGAGCTTTGCTTTTGATTGCTTCAAATGAAAAATGCCCTCAACCTCAAACAAGGGAACATTTAATGGCACTTGAGATTATTGGAATTAAAAATATAGTAATAGTTCAAAATAAGGTTGATATTGTTTCAAAAGAACAGGCTATTAAGAATTATGGCGAAATAAAGGATTTTATTAAGGGTACAACGTATGAGAATGCAAAAATAGTTCCAGTTTCTGCACAACAATTAACTAATATTGATTGTCTTTTAGAAGCTATTGAAGAGTGTATCCCCAGTGTGAAAAGAGATGATACAAAAGAACCTTTGTTATATATTGCAAGGTCATTTGATATTAACAGACCTGGAACTCCTATTCCTAATCTTCATGGTGGGATATTAGGTGGTGCGTTAAAACAAGGAGTGCTAAAGGTAGGACAAGAAATTGAGATTAAACCAGGTATTAAAGAGGATAAAAAGGGTAAAGATGTTTGGAACCCTGTTAAGACTAAGATTGTTAGTATAAAAACAGGAGAACTTGCAATCAATAAAGCAACACCTGGTGGTTCTGTTGCGATTGAGACTGAACTTGACCCTTATTTTGTTAAATCAGATAATTTAAGCGGAAATCTTGTTGGGCTTGTGGGAAAATTGCCTAGTGTTTGGGAGAGAATTAAGCTAGATGTTAAGCTATTAGATAGGGTTGTAGGAGCAAAAGATGACCTTTTAGTTGACCAGATCAAATTAAATGAAATTCTGATGCTTAATGTTAATTCAGCAACTACTGTAGGGGTTGTTTCTAATCTTTCTAAATCTAAGGTCGAATGTGTTTTGAAGATACCAATATGTGCTGAGCTTGATTCAAGGGTGACTATTTCAAGAAAAATTGGAAGCCGATGGAGACTTATTGGATATGGAATTCTCTCTAATTAGTGAAAATGAATTTTTAAAAAAATTTGTTGTTTTGATTTCATGAAATCCAGGGTATTAGCATATTTTTGTCATGAAGTCTAAAGTTTGAATAGATGGATTCACTAAACTATTTAGTTTGAGAGAGTTTTTGAGAGAGTTTTTGAGAGAGTTTTTGAGAGAGTTTTTGAGAGAGTTTTTGAGAGAGTTTTTGAGAGAGTTTTTGAGAGAGTTTTCTTAATAAAGAGTGTTTAATAAAAAGGATTGGTAAAAAGATTATTCCGAAACAACCAATTTTGCTAGTGATTCAAATTAGTATTTGTACTTTCGTGATACAATGTGTTATTCAGAGATAATTTATTTTGCTAGTGATTCAAATTAGTATTTGTACTTTCGTGATACAATGTGTTATTCAGAGATAATTAACTTTGCTAGGGTCAGTAAATTTTCATTTGAATTCAATATTTTGTCAGGATTTTTTGATTGGTAGTCATCAAGGTAGTCGTTATTGATTATTTTATAAAATGCTCTTTTTTTTAGGTTTGAATGAGAGATTCCAAAAGCCCAAGATAGTATACGGGTAAGTTTTCCTTGGTTAGGGTTATAATCTATTTTTGCTTCTTCAAGCACTATTTGGTCTATAAGATCAGTGTCGTTAGTTGATTGATTTGTCTTGGAATATTTTGATAAGTCTTCAAATAAGCTAGGTTCCATGAAATTAAATGGAATTTGGTTAGGATTTATTTTATTGGAAGCAGACTTTTTTGGCTTATTTTTGTATGTTTGTTTCATAGGATTTTTATCTTGGATATAGTTTTTAGTATCTATATAATCTTGTTTTATCTTTTCTGTTAAATCAGGGGTTTGATTATAAATTTTGGATTTTTCAATTAAATTTTGTGGGATATGATTGATTGGAAATGTGATTGGTAGAAAATTGAAGAATCTTAGATATAATTCTCTTTTTGTTTTTGTTAAAATGATCGTGTCCCCTAGTTTAGAATGGTTTTTTATTGCTGTTTTTTTATAATTAGACATTGAATGTGAGGAAAAATGGCAAGCATCTCTTCTTAAGGTTTTTTCTACTTGGTATGATTTTTCTAATACTAGGTCATCAAGGTTGTAATTGTCTAAATCTTTTTTTATTTTATTTGCATATAAGGCAAATAATAATACAGCTTTTAGTTTGTCATTTTGATTAATTAGTACCTCAAATAATTCTTTTTCGTATTGGGCTTCTAAGGGAGTTTTTTCACCTCTTTTGGAATCAGCTTCGGATATTCCAAGCATAAAAGACCAATTGGAATTTGAACCAATCATTGTTCCTTTAGGTCCGCAAAGAGAATTGTATTCTCCTAATGAGAACCCTATTTTTGAGGATTCTATTTCGTTTAAGATGGATGTTGAAGATGGAGTTCTTTTTAGTAATATGAGGTCATCTTTTATGTTTAGAAAATCATTTGATGAAAATATTTTATTTAGTATTTGAAATCCACCAGAAAGCTTTATTGAGATTGTTTTATAATCTAGATCTGACTCGATTAATCCAAATTCTTTTAGAAATTGGGTTTGAGATTGTGTATATTTAAAATATAGGTATTCTGATAAATAATTAAGAGACCTTGATAATCTAAGCTTTTTTTGAGAGTCTGAATTATTAAGCTCATCGCAGATTGCTAAAACATTTTCATCTTTTCTTAAAATATGTATGAAGGAATTTAAAACAGGATTTATATAGATGAGATATGCTTTATTAAGTCCTGTTTTTGTTTGAATTTTTTTGGTTTTTGATGATAATTCATTTAAATAGAATTCTAATGAGTTAAAATCATGAAATTTTACGCTTCCAAGATTTTGGCCTTTTAATCCTTTGGATTTATTTTCTTTTTTGTTCTTTTTAGACAGTATAATTGTTTCAAGAGCAATATCTTGGTTAGGATAATTCTTAAATTTTTCAAGATGTCTATTAGTCCAATATTGTTCAGTTAGGGTCTTGGGTGAAGTTGTATCTATTCTCGAAGGGAGACTTGAATATAGTCTTGATAATAGGATATGTTCTTTTTTTAGAAGTTCTCCAATGATATAAGATTTTAAAACGTCTTGGGCTGCATAATAAAGTATTTCTTTTGCTTTCTTTGTTGAACCCTGTTCAGCTAACTTTGTGTATTCTTCAAGTTCTTTGTGAGATAATGTTTTTTTGCTAAATACTCCTGTAAGTGTTTCAAAGACTTGATCTAGTTTATTATTTTTGTTAGACATGTAAAACTGTGAATATAATGCGGGGTCTAAATCTATTCTTCCTGGAAGTATTCTTTGTACAATGTATTGGCCTAGAATAGAATGCATATGTTTTAGTGGTTTGTTATTTATTCCTCCATTAAATCCATTCTTTGAAAAATCAGATATTTTTTGGTAGTCAAATTTGAGTTGATTATGACCATATACAAAAACAGGGTTTATTTCTTGGATTTTTGTTAAAAGACCATCTATTAATTCTTGTTGTGAGGAATATTTTATAATTTCAAAGTCAATTTTTGACGCGTCTATTGGAGAATCTACTGATATTATTTTTATGTTTGATTCTAATGTAGTAAGCAAGTAATTTTGGTTACTTTTCATACTCGCTAGTGAAATTGTTGTTATTCTTTCATCTCTTTTTTGATCCAAAAACGCAGTTGCAAGCCTTATTAGTGCACTTTTATCTTTTAGTTCAATCTCTTTTTTTGATAAGACATTATTATTTTCTAGGATTTCTCTTAGTTCTTTTTCTGAGAGTGTAAGAATATCATTTGTAGGTAAAAGAGGGATGTAATTAGTGGTTTCTATATCTAATGCTAATGCTTTTTGAGATAAGATAAAATTAATATCTTTAAGAGTAGGGTTTTTTGCGATTTGTTTTAAAGAATTTTTCTGATTTATCGGATTTGTATTAAAACTATTAAATATCAAAGCAATATCTTTATTTTCCATTGTCAAATTATCAGGTCTTCTTATTGGATTAATAGTACTATTACTGATTGTTTCAAGGTCTATTTTTGAGAAAGGAAATCCTAATTGTTTTTTTACACTAGATGAAAAGGAGTTGTATTTTTTGTGAACTGCCAGATTTTGGAAATAATGAGAGAAACCTATTGGGAAGTCGCTTGAATTTAGAAATGGGATATGAAGAGTATAAATTATATTTGTATCTATAATAGTTTTTTCTAAATAAACCCTGTTATTTTGTGTTTTTAAAAAGAGATTAATTGCTTGAATAACCTTTTCTTTCTTTTTATAGGTCTTGGATTCTGGATTTTTAGTATTTGATAATTCTGAAATTAGAGAATCTTTTATGTTTTTATATTTGTTTTCCAAATAATCATATAACATAGAAAAATCCTCTTCAATTGCTTTTTGAAGCGAGAAATTATTAATTGATATGGCTTTTGAAGGGATTTTGTGTTCTAATGAAACAATTGTAGAATTAGGAGCAAATTTCTGTTCTTGGCTAATTTGCCAAAAGCAGATCTCTGTATGTCCTAGGATTCTATCTTCTAAAGACTTTAGTGGAGCTACATATGTAATAATTGCTTCATTCATTAGTTAGGCTAAAAAGTCAGGGTTTAAATTTATTATTATTATCTAGTGATTACTTAAATATACTTCTAAATAGTAACAGTTGTTTAAAAAGACTTATAAAAAGCAGTATTTTATCATAATTATGCCAGAGATTGATAGTGGACAAAAGATTAATTTCACCGGATTTATTGAGTTGATGTTACCTTATCTAGGGATTGAACTTGAGGAATTTTGGAATAAAAAACCTAATGATTTAAAGATAAGAGAACATTTTTTTCAAAGGATAAAAAGGAATATAGAATCTTGTGTTGGAATTAATAATGAGGATGAAGAGAAGGTTTTAGAGGTTTGTATTGAAGATATCTTAAATAGACAAGAGTTTCCAATGCAAAAGTGGAGATTTAATAAGTATTATTTAAGAGAGAAATTATTAATTGAGGTTCTAAATGAGGGGAATTTAAATCCATTTAAAGGCGGGTTTCCAATCATTATATCCGGCAGGTCAGTTTCAAATGAAAACTCGTTTGTGAAAAGCGGGATTGAACCTTATTCAAAAAGCCATAAGCTTAGTAATAATGTGCTTGAGGCAATATATGGACTTTATCTAGAAAATAAGGATTATAAAGATTTTTTGGAGAGAATTTTTTTCATATACCTCCAGCCTGTTAGTTATATACAGATGGTTAGATTTTATAATGAAATCCCTACGCTTGTTGATTATCTTAGTTTGACTAATGGAACCCCGCTACATTTAAAGAAATTGAGCCAAAAACAAATTAATGAATATGCATCTAAAAATGATAATCTGTCAGATGAAATTAAAGAAAATTTTGTCAAGAATCTTTTTCAAAGTCTTGAAATCAATTTTGATAACTCTGATGAGTTATTTAGTGAGATTGAGGATAATGAAAGAAAAGAAGGGGATAGGACTTATTCTGATTTTTCTTTAGAGATCTTTGATTTTTTAAGTATAAAAAGTTCTGTTGATAAAAACGTTAGGTCTTATGAAAGAGTAATTCATTCATTAATTGAAAGAATTAACGAATTAAGTAAAAATAGTCTGGAATTGAAAAAAGTTAAAGATGATCCTAATTTAAATCCATTTAAAATAAATCAGGCTTATTTATATCAGCTTAATATTGACAAGTATTTGTCTTTTAGAAAAGCACAAACAAGTCTTGCTAAACGGATTATGGCTTTTAAGATCGCTTATTTTATAGATTTGCACAAACCCGAGATTAGTGATTTTATCAGGACTTATCAAACTCAAGGGTTACCTATTTTTATAGAGAAAACCTCGTATGAACAAGAGATTGTTAGATTAATTGAAAAATATTCCTCTTTTATAAATGAGACATATAATGGGATTAATGATGAGAAAAATGATAAAACTCCATATAATTCAGTTAAAGGGAAAAATCGAAATGGAAATGCTAAAAAATTAAATGGATTTGAATATATTGGAGGAAAACATGGACCATTAGAATTTGCAAAGGATAAATCTCTAGGGATTAGTGATTCTAGTGCAATAAAAAAGCTTTGTGGGTTTATAATAGAAAAGGCCGATATCTTTTATAATGGTCTAAATGATATTAAAGGATTTAATTTTAACCGTTTTAATAGAACTAACTTCCCAAAGATAGAATATGAGTCGTTAGCTCAATACCCTTATTTTTTGTTGGAATCGAATTTAGTAGATATGCATCCGAACATATCAGATTTGATAGATTTTCTTATTAAAAACAATGAGATAAGTAAAAATGATTTAAGATTGTTAGATAGTTATTCTAAACAAAATTGGACGGGCTGGTCAAGAATCGAACCAAGAATAGTGGAATTGTTTACAAATGATACCTTTGTACAAATTGGTCTTTTTAGTCCCGAGAAGCGAGTTGGAAGGTGGTTAGAGGAGATAAGTGGAAAATCGCTGTTATATCCGCTAAAAGAGTTTGATTTTGAAGGTTTTATTGTTGATGAAAAAGAATGTAATAGAGGTAGGCCATTGTCTCTTCCAGATTTTAGGCTTTCGATGTTTTCTTTACCTACTAATCCAAAGCTTGATAAAAGAATTTTTAATGATAACAGGGTGTTAAGTGGTTGTCCAATTGATAAACTGATTACTAGTTTAAGTAACGAGAAGAAATCAATCCTGCTTCCAGGATTTTCTGATAGTAATATGGCCAGAAAGGGAAATCTGATTCATTTGATATCTTCAATGGAGTTTTTTGTTGATGATAGTGAAAGTAATACTAGAAATGAATTAACACATTATAAAACCCTTGAACTATTGGGTATCAGTTCACAAAGTCCTAAAGCATATTGTGAAACTCCTTTTAGAGCTAATCATGAATATGGAGCTAATAAAGAAAAGGTGATTATTGGTTTTCATCCTGATGCGTATTTTTTATTGGGATATGATTTTGAAAGTGAGAATTCAAATAGATTTCTTGGAAAGGAAAAAAGACATTATGATATAGTTGTAATAGATACTAAAACAAATAGTTTTCTTCCTTATTTTGAGCATAAATATCTTCTTCAAACTCTCTCATATGGAAGTTTTATTAAAAAAATGATTGAGGAGAGCACAAGAAGAGATTGTGTTGAGAACATTTATGTCGTTTTAAATAAGAATGCTTTTCATATGAATATGCAAAAATCAAATACTTCAGGGACTATAAGGTATAGACCTCAGGTTTTTTCACCGATTGTAAAGTTTTCAAAATATGACCCTTTTATCGAACTTTTTAAGGATATTTTAGATGAAAGTGTAAGCGCTTTGATGTCAGTTAGAAAAAATCCAAATGAGAGTTTGCTAGATTATTATTTGCAATCTGAAAGCGAAGGATATTGTGATAGATGTTTTTATGACCATCAAACTATTTGTGAAAATCTAAGAAAAAATCCACTGATACTTAACACCTAGTTTTTTAGGTTTTAATTATCCTATGATGAGAATTCTTCATTTATATTTTATTATCATGTTAAATGAATTTGTTAAATGAATTATAGTTTTTTTATTTATTGTGATGTTTGATAGATTTTTATAAAGTTTTCAGTATCTCCGATAGAAAAATGACTCCTCCCAAGTACTCGAAAAAAAGCACATAGGAGGAGCTCATGGTTGAATTTGTAGCAACAACCATGAAACAGATTATCAGATTCATAAAAAAAGTTTTCGGT
>Ga0208041_1000857_pt1 | contig 24153 bp, 22 predicted proteins | sample AD_SCU002_MetaG_FD_184453 | JGI IMG/M metagenome (GOLD analysis project Ga0208041, IMG submission 184453) | Active sludge microbial communities of municipal wastewater-treating anaerobic digesters from China - AD_SCU002_MetaG (SPAdes) (version 2) | ecosystem: Engineered > Bioreactor > Anaerobic...
GTAACGTCTTTCTCTCCTTTGCTCCAATTGTGTAGAGAGAAATCTAGCGAGTTCATCATTCCGGTAAGCTTGAGCGATTCCATTAACTCTCTCACTCTTTCGTACGCCATTTCATGCCCCCACTAGTCTCTGGTATTCCTTCAAGGACCTAACTTCAACCTGGTCTTTGAGTGGCTGGGTATTGATCAGATCATCTTCACAATAAATCTTCAGCATCTGACCTTCCGCTTGCAGGTTGACTTTCTTGCCGTTATATTTCTCCGGTACCCAGTAAGCTCTTTCTTTGTAAATGACCTGTCCGGACTCTCTAACCATCCTTGTGTTTAATCTCCTCAAGGGGTAGAATCTAGTTAGCTTATTTAGATATTCCTTTTCCCTCTCGAACCTCTCGAGAGGGGTTTCTTTTAGATAGGAATGTAATCTCTGGTTGGCCACGACCAACCAATCGAAAAGAGTGTTCTCTAATTCAGAAAGGCTTGAGTAGCTCTGAGCATACAGTATGTTGTTTCTCACATATGGAACCATCCTCTCAACCTTTCCTTTGGCCTTCGGGTTGTATGGACGATGAGTTATTATCCTGAAGCCATAGAAATCTGCAAAGTCTGTGAACCTGACATTGTATTCTTTCTTCCTCTCAAGAGATTTGACCACGGCTTTCATGTTGTCGTACAGCCCTTCATGTGGATAACCTCCGAAGTATTCGAATGCCTTGTTGTGAGCTTGAAGAAGTGTCTCAAGCTTCTCGTCATTGACTATCTGGGCGTACAACATTCGCGAGTATCCTAGAACCATGGTGAAGAACTTTATCACCACCGACTTTCCACCTATCCTGGTCTCGCCCTCTCCCCAATCGGCCTGGAATTGCTTGCCCGGAGCTGTCTCAAATCTTATGCTCTCAATTTCATCCTCCGGACGTATGGAATGCACATACATCCGAACTATCGTTATTCCTCCGGTGTAACCTTGAGCCTTTATCTCCTTGAACAACACTGTGGCTTTTACTGACGGATACTCTTCTAGCCTTTTGTTTATGTGCTCTTTGTAAGGATCCAGTTTTGAAATACCCTTCATCTCCTTCCAATCCTCCTTCAAATACTTGCTGACTGTGTTTTCATGGCAGACCATTTCTCTGGCTATCTCTCTGTTTGTTAATCCCTTCTTGCTAAGTATTCTTATTTCAATGACCTGCTTCTCTCTCAACATCTGAATACCCCCTTTTTGCCTGAGAATATTCAGATGTTAATTCACAATTCCTCTTGATGCTTCTTCACATTTTCTGCCGGTGTTTTTCTTATTTTACTGTTGATGTCGACACGTAAAATGCCCTGTAACGTGTTTTCTTGTGCGGTACCCTCATCTAATGCCGAGCGGCAAAACTTTCAATACAGCGCGTTTAATACAGAGGAAGACCCAGCTGTATAAGCTTCTCATTCTTCTTCTCCCTAAGGTACGGTGGCTTGACCACGGCATAACGGTACCTCTGCCTTATACGCATCTGCCTGTTGAAATACCTGCGTGCCCTGGCCTCTGTGGGGAATACTTTAGTGACAAACATCGCTCGTTCGGAGATCCGCCCGAAGATTATCGTGACCGGATAGCCGACAAAGGTTGTCTGGTGTTCATCGCTTATGAAATAGAACCGTCTCATATTACTCTCGGGTACGACTTTATCCAGGTAAATCGATGGCACTTCGGGACCTCCGGGATAGATTCGATGTAATTAACATAAAGCTATTATATACAATTATTAGTTAAATACAAAATCAGACTTTGGGATCACCGCCAGAGAGAATCGAAGTGAAAGCCTTTGTGGCTAAGGGAAAGGAGAGGACAGGCGAACTTAACACAAACTTGTGTTGAATTACCTGGTGAAGCCTGAGATTTGGATTGATAAGGCGATGATATAATCACATTGAAAGGGGGCGATCTAATGGATATACGTCAGCTCCTGAGAAAGGAAATAGAAACCATACCCGATACTCTCGTAGAAGAAATCCTTCGGTTTGTGAAGGCATTGAAAGAAAGGAATCTGCCTGCCTTAAGTCGCGAGCTGCTGGATGCTTCGGAGTCGGCTCTTGCCAGGGACTGGCTAAGGGAAGAAGAGGATATAGCGTGGAAAAACCTGTAAAGGGTGATGTTGTGGTAATTCCCTTCCCTTTCTCTGATCTCACCGGAGTTAAAAGCGACCTGCGTTAGTTATCGCGGATGCCGGCGGCGATGATGTCATAATGTGTCAGATCACAAGTCGGACAGTTAAAGATGAGCTTGCAATAGTTATCGACCAGGGGGATTTCATACAGGGTGGTCTGAATCAACCAAGCAACGTGAGACCTAACAAGGTTTTCACTGCGGATAAGAGAATAGTATTATACAGAGCTGGCAGGGTCACCCATCAAACCTTAGAAAAAATAGTATCTTCAGTAGTAGATATACTTCAGAAGAGATAAACGGCTAATAGTGAACCAGGAAAAAGTATATGATCGCAAAGGACTCCGCTATTGGGTGGTGGATGGATTGCCTCTGCTATGGAGAGTGGAAATGAAAGAGTATCTGCTATAATTAGAACAAACGGCAATATATTAAGAAATTGCCAGTTGTTCTAAGAGTGAGTTGATCGATTTGAAAGATAAGACCTGGTCCTCAAAGCGGAGTGGTAAGAGAATAAGTTCAGAGCTTAAAGATAGGGACTCCGTCACTACCGGGGAGCTCAAGCCATTTCTTACTCTTCCAGGAGAAGAGATAAGCCCGGTTACTATTCGTACCAGACTGAATGCTCTGAAAAGGCGCGGAATCATAACCCATATCGGGCGTGGTCTGTACACTCTCAAAAAGCTGTATGACTATACTCCAGAGATAGACCGATCCCTTAGAGAGGTATATCTTGCGTTAAGGAAACGGCTGCCGCTGACAAGAATATGTGTCTGGAGGCCTTCCTGGCTGAACGAGTTCGCGCTTCACATAGTCTCTATGCAGACAATAGCTGTTGAATCGGAGAGAGAGACGGAAAGGGCCGTCTTTGAAGTACTGCAGGAAGCATTTGGGAAGAACTCCACCCTTTCTGGAACTCAGTTACTTCTAAACCCCTCTTCTGAAGATATCGATCTGTATGTTTCAGATCAGACTCCCGCAATAGTTGTCGGAAAACTCATCACTGAAGCACCGATCAGGGAGAATGATGGAGTCGTCGTACCAAGACTCGAGAAAATGCTTGTGGATTTGTTCTCAGGAGAGCCCGTTCTTGAGCCTTTCGGTGGTGCCGAAATGGACAGGGTTTTCAGAAATGCCTTCGATACATATGCACTGAACGTAGATACCATCATAAGATATGCGGCTAGGAGAGGTAAAAGACAGGAAATGGCGGAGTACATTGGTTACAACACCTTCTATTGATTCGATTCTTGGAGACAAACTCACGGCCTTCGCACCCAACACTACGGGAATTCCTTATAACGCGAGAAAGGGAATGGAAATCTGCAAACAGCTATTTGACATCGCTACTCTCTTTGATTACCACAAAAGCACTAGAACTGTAAGGGATACGTTCAAGAGAATTGCCTTAACTGAAGCTCGTTACCGTGGAATGGAGTCTCTAACTCCAGAGGATATTCTGAAGGACGTGTTTGAGACGGCACTCCTGATTGGCGCCAGAGGGAAGAAAGAGCCAGGCCATTACAGAGAACTGGATTCAGGAAGAGCAAGTCTGTCGTCGCATATTCTTGGTTTCAACTACAAACAGACGAAATTCTTCTCCGACGCCGCCAAAGTAGCTTACCTGGCAGCTTGTTTGCTCGGGGAGAGTGATGCCCCGTTCAGGTGGGCTGGAGATGAACTCTTTGGAAGGATTACCGACGAGTCTTTTACATTTCTAAACAAATTATCCACGGTGAGTCCAGAGGCCTACGAGAATAAATGGGGTCAGACTCCGATTTCACACTAGGACTGGAAATCACAGACCAAAATCTGTGAGGGTTTTCTTCAAGACGGAAAAGAAAGTTTAAGCGGAGCCCTTTACCTGCTCCACCCACGGGGACACCCCCATGCAAAGAGATCGTATCACAATAATCAAAGAAAAAGAGCGTTTTTCCACCAGGGGCCTGGGCCTTTTCGCCGATTAGGTTTTTCCGTCCTCCGGCAATATGTTCAGAAATTGTCAGTAGTTCTAAAAGTGAGTTGGTTGATTTTGAGAGATAAAGCGATTCATTCGCGAAGGCCTCGAGAGTCCAACCTATTTGATACTCGATGAAGAAGCCTTACTGACGGGGAGATAAATGTTATTGCTTATTTCAATGTGATAAGTGCTATATTAGTCGTATGAGTGCATTGCACTTAACCTCATCCACTGCATGCTTTTTATAGAGATAGTTACAGGCCTGAGCGATGCACCCTTCAATGGGGAGGGTGTTATTGTGAACAAGGTAATTGTAGCGGGTCTTCTTGCATTTCTTTTGACTGCTTCAACTGATGCATCTGTATATGTGGCCGGAACCTTTTATTTTCCAGGAGATACGTTGGATCCAGGCGATGGAAGACAGATAAAGACCTTCCTCGCAGAGCAATCTCTCATGATACCGGATCAGCTATAGGTCATGTCATTGCGGTGTTGCTGACACTCTGCATTCTATTGCTGGCAACTTTTATACTGGCAAAAAGTGGAGAACTCGTGCTGGTAGAGAAAGGCAGTTTCACTATGGGCGACACCTGGGGAGATGGATACTATGATGAAAAACCAACTCGCAAAGTGATGTTCACCTACAACTTTTATATAGGTAAAAACGAGACTACATTCGACGAATACGACGCTTTCTGCGAGGCTACCGGCAGAAGTAAACCTGACGATCAGAGCTGGGGAAGGGGAAACAGACCTGTAATAAACGTGAGCTGGAACGATGCAATAGCTTACTGCAACTGGTTGAGTGAGAAAGAGAAGCTTCCAAAGGCATACGATAACGCGGGCAATTTGCTGGATTCGGATGGTAGTGTGACCATAGACATAACGAAGGTGGTTGGATACAGGCTGCCAACAGAAGCTGAATGGGAATATGCGGCCAGAGGTGGAAACAAGAGCAAGGGATACAAGTATTCCGGGAGCGATAACATAGATGAAGTTGCCTGGTACAAGGACAATTCAGGGAGCAAGACTCAAGAAGTGGGGAAGAAGGCACCAAACGAGCTTGGCCTGTACGATATGTCTGGAAACGTATGGGAGTGGTGCAGCGACTGGTATGGAAACTACTCAAGCTCGGTACAGACAAACCCGTACAACAGTACAGCAGATCTCTTCCGGGTGCTTCGTGGCGGCAGCTGGCACAACTACGCGACGTACACACGTGTGGCTTATCGCAGCAACTTCTCGCCGCCTGACACGGGCAACTACCTAGGCTTTCGTATTTGCAGGACAGTACAGTAGAAATTGGAGGTTCTATGGTCTTCAGGATAGTAACGGTCACTCAGGGATCATAGGTGTAACCGGTCGTTATAAGTTCAGCTCCACGTATATATCGTTAAGCTGCTCCTGGGTGATCCCAAAAACTATGAAAAATTAAGGTGTTTTCTATTCTTGAGTTCCTCTCTCCAGGCTGATTTTCATTCTTGATATATCCGATAATGGCAGTTCGGAGTCTCCCGGGGATTCCAGAGTAGCCGGGAATTCTATTGTGTTACCGGATCTTCAGTATATAGTCTAATTCTGTCGGGTCTATACGGTCGATTATAAAGGGTTGTAGAAAGCCAAGTATCTGTATCCCTTGATTATCTCCATGTCTGCATAGATGCTTGGAAAGATGGGTGTATAATTTACACACAGTGTGTAAAGGTGGTGAAGTTGTGGAAGATATAAGAGAAAACAAGGAAAGGCATAATATCATGTTGAAACCTTCTTCATGGAAGGTATTGAAGGAGCTCAAGCGTATTCAGGGTAAAAGTGCCAGTGAAATCATAGAACACGCTTTGTGGAATCTGATAAAAACAGAAGGATATAACTCTCTGTACTTCAAGATAATGGCTACGACAGAACCATGTGATCCAGAAGAGAACGAAGAGCTCACCAGAATCTTAGATCAGATGACGGAAGAAGATCTAAAAGTAGTCAGAAGATATGAACTACATCGTTGAACTGACCAACGCGGCCGACAGGCAACTTGAAAAACTCGACCAGAAGCAACAAGACAGGATAAATAACGCCTTACTAGATCTTTGTGAGTTCTATGATGGTTTGTCTAACAAGAAGCCAGATGTTAAACCGCTTACTGGAAAGTATGATGGCCTTCTGAATCTATCTGTCCAGCATCTTTGCTTCAATGAGCGACTTCACACCTGCCTTCTTGAATCGCTTATCTATGCACAAGTTAAGTTCTATGTTGCTTCCTAGCGAGTTCAACAGCTTTGAAATGGCCAGATCTTCTAGTGTGAAGAGATACAACATTCGCGAACTGAACACTTTCGTCGGGGCTGTAGAGAGATATTGAAGCAGTGAAGAATGCGATAAGAACCGAGTTCAGCATACGATGTCCCGGGCTGATATGATATTGCTTTTCAGTTCAGGCGGAACGGACGAGTATTTGAGAACTCTCTGAAGCAAACGGAAGCCATCTAGTAAAAGTCAGCAGCGTTATGGAAGTTGGAAGTGCTGAGCAGAATATATTTCCGCGATCAGATCATAACTGAGAAAAGGATTTGACAGAAGCAATTTCCGCTAGCCTATCAGCGAATAACCGTCCTCGAAAACCTGTACACAGGCTTCTACTACAGCGGGATCGTACAGTCTGCCTGAATTCTTCTTTATCTCATTCAGGGCGAACTCTATTCCCAGAGCTTTCCTGTAGGGTCTGTGGGAAGTTATGGCCTCAACCACGTCGGCGACCGCTATTATTCTCGATTCGAGCCTTATTCCATCGGCCTTCAGTCCTTCCGGATAGCCAGACCCGTCGAGTCTTTCGTGGTGCTGCAGTACAATATCGGCGATAGGCCAGGGCAGATCTATGTTCTTAAGTATGTTATAGCCGTTTCTCGAATGCTCCTTTATAAGGCTGAACTCTATATCGCTCAGCTTTACCGGTCTGGTCAGAATCTCTGTCGGAATTGAGATCTTTCCTATATCGTGGAGCAAGCCCGCAACTTTGAGGCGGGTACAGATTTCATCATCCAGACCCATCTTCTTCCCAATGGCCACGGCTAAATCGCTCACACTCTTCTGATGGCCGGCCGTGTACGGATCCTTGGCGCTCACTATGTCCGAAGCCGCACGAACGAGAGCTTCGAAAGCGGCCTCTAGCTTCTTAGTTATATGTTTTCTTTCAGTTATATCTTCACATAGTTCAACAACGCCGATTATCTTCTCATCAGCATCCTTAACCGGATAAGCCCTTATGGACCACGTCGTACCATATTCGCTCGTTGTCTCTCCATCTTTTTGAGAGCCTGTGTCAAGTGCCTTTCTCAGGATGCAGTCGTCACACTTCTTGCCATGCTGCCATACATCCTTACAGTTCATACCTATAAGCTCTTCCATAGTTGTTCCAAAACGTTCCGCAAGAGCCCTGTTTGCCCAGATTATGTTGAGATCGCTGTCGTAATAGACAATTGTTTCCCTTGTAGTATTGAGTATGAGCGCTTTCTCTTCCTCGGATTTTCTCAGGGTCGCCTGGCTAACAACGAGATCAGTTAAGTCTCTGGCGAATCCTATGAAACGGGAATCGTTGAGCTTTACGGCCCTGACATTCCAGTATCTCTTCTCGCCCGTCTTTTTAACAAACGCAATTATGTTTTCGGCTTCACCGGTTTCTACAGTCTTTCTGAAATGATTTTTAGCATCATCAAGGCTCTCGGGAGCAATTAACTGTATCAGATTCATATTCAGCAACTCTTCTCTCGAATAGCCGGTGATTCTGCAGGACGCTTCGTTAACATCGGTAAAGTTTCCTCTCTCGTCTGAGACGAATATCCCGTCCGGGGCACTCTCCACATATCTTCTGAACCTGCTCTCCTTTTCTTCGACCACTTGAAGAAGGCTGTCTCTTTCGGAGAGAGTCCTGGCAAGCTTAATATTCGCAAAACTAAGATCGGAAATCATTTCTGCAAACTTCGAGTAGAAGGTCATCACAGCATCTATAGTCTCCCGGCTCCATCTGGGGATGTTATCCAGCGCCTTTAAATACTCGTCTTCGTTGAAACCATACATTCTTGCCTGTCTGCGGAAGAGTTCGTAATCCAGGCTTTCGTCTTGTATAAAAAACTGCCCCAGAAATAGGTTCCCCAGATGGGTATCGCCCACAATAAGTGGAGTTACCATATCCCACATATTGTTGGCACATTTGTAGAGCTTGAAAGTTCCCGGTTCTACACCCTTTGAAAGTTCGAGATCGCTGTAAAGACAGTTTCTGAGTGTTTGAGGGTTCATACGATGATACTTTGTGCATATTTCCTGCCAGCCGGTGGCAACAAGTATCTTGCCGTTAATATCGATGATTGCCACTCCGATATTGGTCAGTCTGTGAAAGTCGTTCATCAGAGACTGAATGGCCTCGTAGTCCAATATATCCTCAAGTTCCAGATCCCCAATCCCACCTTCGGGATCGAGAATCGCCTTGAGTTTCCTTCTTACTCTGCTCTCGCTCTCCTTCAGTTTCTCTTCAGCGTTTTTGCTTGCAGTTATATCTTCAGCAAAGAGAACAAGACTTTCGACCCGCTCATCCTGGCCGAATACCGGGTATATGGTTGTTTTCAGTACCATTCCTTCTCGCCGGTCTTCTATTATTTTCTGCTTTCCTGTTTTCAGAACTTCTTCGGCGTGAATCTTTCTCGCTTGAGCGAGTTCTTGCGGGACGAAATCATATAGATTCTTTCCAATTAGCGACTCAAGATCAGTGCCGAGCCTTTTGGAGAGAGTCTGATTGGCAGTTATAACCTTTCCTGAAGGATCTATCTGAAACAGTGATTCGGTTGGAGCATTTACAAGAGCCTGAAGCTGAAGGTTTTTCTCTTCAAGCAGCATTTCATTTTGCTTTCGCTGTGTTATATCCCTTACCGTGCTCACTACCAGTCTTTCACCACTATCTTCAATCAGAATAGAGTGTATCTCGACGGGAAAATGATCGCGGTTTCTACGATAATGCAGACTTTCGATCGTTCTAGAAGTGCCGACAGTAGCCTTCGACCAGAATTCTTTGAACGATGCTTCTGTAATATTAATATCGATGATCAACATAGACTCGCCGAGCATCTCTTCTCTGAGATAACCGTAATTTTTTAGTGCAGCATCGTTTATATAGACTATCCTGGCTTCCATATTGAAAACGAATACCGTATCCACGATATAATTGGCAAGATCAGCGAAAGACTTCATAAAACCTCCGTGATACCTGCAGTTCCCCGCTATGCACAATGGAAAAACGTAAATTGATCCTGTGATTATACCATCTGATCGTTTCTTAACAAGCGTGGGTTATGAGTTGCCGTATATATCCAGATATTATAGATAGTGTACAATCCTTTCTTTTTCAACCGTCTATTGTATTCTCTCTTCTTTTCTCACACCTGGTGCTCCCTTAATCAAGAACTTTGACGGGTAGCGCCGAAGAATGGCTCTTATGTTCTTTCGAAAGACGGATCTTATCGCTCTTCAGGCTAAAAATAGAGTCCCTATTTTTGGAAATCAATTATAATTTTACCGCAAGTCCTGCAAGTATGGGCCACAGGAAATTCTGCCGTGAAAGAAAGCATACGCGGCGGCAAATATATCGCGTTGTGCTTTTCCATTTCTTTTTTGGTGTAAAGCCTGGGCAGTCCTTCACCGTCTGGCAAAAAGAACACGCCTCCGCGGCTTCTAAGGACCCCCTTTTCCATTAATGTGCTGCAGAACGGACATTTCATAAGTGGTTCCCTCCAAATTCTTATTTATCTTGCAATTTCGACGATTAAGATCTGGCCCTGTCCCATTTTAACAAAGAGAAGGCCAGGGTCAGTGTTATCCCATAATGTCCCCGTATTAGGGCCCGGCGCTTCTCTCTCCTCCGCTGGCTGGGAATGACGGAGAACGTCTCCTAACACTCTTACCAGACCCCACACCCAAATCCACGCTCTTTGAGCGGTGAGATCGCCTAAAAACGACCTGAGAAATGGAAACTCACACAAGTGGATATTTCTTTGTACATAATGTGATAAGTGCTATATTAGTCTTATGAGTGCATTGCACTTAATCTCATCCACTGCATGTTTTTTATAGAGATAGTTACAGACCTGAGCGATGCACCTTTCAATGTGGGGTGTGATTGTGAACAAGGTAATTCTTGTAGAGGGTCTTCTTGCCTTTCTTTTGATTGCTTCAACTGATGCATCTGCATGTGTTGCCGGACCCCTTTACTTTCCGGGAGATACTTATAATCTTGGCGATGGAAAACAGATAAATATTTTCCTTGCAAAGCAATCTCTCATGATATTGGATTGGCTATAGGTCGTGTCATTGTGGCAAATGATAATGCTGTCTGTCGCTGGACTAAAGACTAAGAGGCTTCAGGATAGCCAGAACAAATCCTCATAATAACTCAGGAGGTGGAGAAATGAAGAAAGCGGTGTTGCTAACAATCTGCATTCTATTTCTTGCGACTTTTATACTGGCAAAAAGTGGAGAATTCGTTCTGGTCGAGAAAGGCAGCTTCACTATGGGAGACACCTGGGAAGAGGGGGACAGTAACGAAAAGCCAATCCACAAGGTGACATTCGCATACGACTTCTATATAGGCAAGTATGAGACAACTTTCCAAGAGTACGACGCTTTCTGTGAAGATACCGGCAGGAGCAAACCTTACGACACTGGCTGGGGAAGAGGAGCCAGACCCGTAATCGACGTGAACTGGAACTGTGCGACAGCATACTGTAACTGGCTGAGTGAGAAAGAGAATCTCCCCAAAGCGTATGACAGCAACGGGAATCTGTTGGATAAAGACGGAATGATAACGACTGATCCATCGAAGGTTGTTGGATACAGACTACCGACGGAAGCCGAATGGGAATATGCGGCAAGAGGTGGGAACAAGAGCAAGGGGTATAAGTATTCTGGTAGCGATAACGCTGGTGACGTTGCCTGGTATGATTCAAACTCTGGAAAAAGGACCCAGGAAGTTGGGAAGAAGGAGTCGAATGAGCTGGGCATATATGACATGGGCGGAAACGTGTGGGAGTGGTGCAGTGACTGGTATGGAGTTTACTCCAGTTTGGCACAAATCAACCCATACAACAGTACAATTGGTTCTTACCGGGTGTGGCGTGGTGGTAGCTGTGCCAACGACGTGACGTTCTTGCGGGTGGCAATTCGCCGCAACGGCAGTCCTTCTAGCAAGAGTTATTACCTGGGCTTCCGTATTGCAAGGACGGTGTTTGAGTTTACACTTTAGCGTTTTTGCATTTTTTCACTTTTCTGAGTCTCAGAGCGCCGGGCACGGAGTAGCCTGCAGGTGCTAGGAGATGCAGGAGGTACCGGAGGTTATATGGCCTTCAGGATAGTGACGTTTCCTTTGGACTACCCATCTCCGGGCCGGAAGATGCGTTTATGAGGGCGAGACTCGAAGACTGATAAAATAACCCCACCACAGAACATCTGCCACAATTACCAACAACCTGCGGTAACAGGAACCTACGGAATAATTTGACTTTGTACAGAATATAATAAGTGGTATATTATTCACAGGTGAGCGGAGCGCTTATCAATTCTCGCATAGTCTCATAGACTTCATGTGTTAATACCCGGTGCAAGGCCTCGCTTATGGAGGTGGGGTTATGAAGACTAAGCTTATGTCTGTATGTTTATTCGTGTTTCTCTTTTCGATTATCTTTCTCCTTCTTGGGTGTTTTTTAGTAGACAAACCACCGAAGCTGAACATACCGGACAAGACGGTAGATGAAGGACAGGTACTTCAGTTTGATCTCAAACAATACACCGAGTACAAAGACAAGAACGCCCTCGTTTTTACAATTGTATCCGGTGTTGGAGAGATAACCGTTGCGACATATACCTATACTCCCGATTACGATGTACTGAAGAAGGTTAGAGAGTACAATCCGGCAGCCGAGAGCGTAGATTTCGAGGTAAGCATAAGCGCGAAAGACGGGAAGGGCAGAGAAGCGACCGCCACGTTCACGATAAGGGTAACTGACGTGAACAGACCGCCGGTACTGGACATACCGGACCAGACAATAAACGAAGGAGAAACGCTCACACTCGACCTTCTTGACTACACGGCAGATCCGGATACGCTAGACACCTTCACATACAACCTCATATCCGGAGTCGGGAACATAGAAGGATCTACTTACACCTATACATCTCCATACACAGATGCCGGAACGAAGACTGTAACTGTGAGGGTAACGGACAATAAGATTGGAACCGATCAAAGGGCTTTTGGAATAACGGTCAATAGACTGCCTGTGCTTAACAAGTTGAGCGGTCCGTCTGGAACGATAAACCATATCAGTGTCACTTTTAGCTGGATTGAAGACGATCCCGATGGAAACATAATCTCATACGAGTATAAAAAAGACGAAGGTAGTTGGAATTATCACGTGCCTAGCACGATTTACAAAGTGCCTAGCACGAGTTACACCTGGACTGGTTACTCTGAAGGAGAGCACAAGTTTGAATTCAGGGTACAGGATAACAAAGGAGCGTATTCAAATGTAATAGGCTGGACCTTCAATTATGTGAAAAACCCAGTAGTAGTCGGAGAAATGGTACTCGTCGAAAAGGGCAGCTTCACGATGGGGACGTCTGGAGCTGGAGAATTCAGTAATGAAAAACCTGCCCACCAGGTAACGCTCACATACGACTTCGAGATAGGGAAGTACGAAGTGACATTCGATGAATACGATGCCTTCTGTAATGCAACCGGCAGGAGTAAACCGAAAGACGAAGGCTGGGGAAGAGGAAAAAGACCTGTTATCTACGTCGGCTGGTGGGATGCGCTAGCCTACTGTAATTGGCTGAGCGAGAAAGAAGGATTGCCCGTCGCATATAGGCTGATGGGAGAGTCCGCTGAAGGACAGACGTTAGATGCGAGTGGTAATGCGACTACGGACATAACTAAGGTTGTGGGATACAGGCTGCCTACGGAAGCCGAGTGGGAATATGCGGCCAGAGGAGGAAAGTACCACTCGCCTTACAAATACTCGGGGAGCGATAACGTAGATGATGTGGCATGGTACTATAACTACAATTACTTGGAAGGCAAGACGAATGAAGTCGGACTGAAACTTCCTAACGCTCTCGGGACATACGATATGAGCGGAAATGTCTGGGAGTGGTGTTCTGACTGGTTTGACTTCTACACAGGACTACCAGAAACAAATCCGTTCAACAGTACAGATGGTATCCGTCCAGTGTCTCGTGGTGGCAGCTGGAACAGCAGCGCGACGTACACACGTGTGGCTTTCCGCTACTGCTATAAACCCGCTTACGTGAACTTCGACCTGGGCTTTCGTATTTGCAGGACGGTGCCTTGATTACACTCTAGCGTTTTTACATTTTTACACTCTGCTGCGGCTTTGAGCGTCGTTGCGCAGTCTTATGCCCCAGGGGTTGAAGAAGACGCACGAGACAATAAGGTTTTCAGGACTTTGGATCTGCAGTTACGGTTAGTCGCCTCGCCCATTAACACGAACAATAACCTGGGGTTCCGTATTACAGCACGGCATAATGTCGAGATACCCGGCGTCTAGGAGTTCCGGGTCGGTGACGAGACCGTCCAGACGACTATCCTGCGCGTGAAAGACACCAAAAAGCACAAGGCGCTCTCCAGGCCAGTAAGATTCCCAAAAGGCGAGGGGTTTTTAGACCATTACTTCCCGCTCGTGAAGTCCTTCCGCCACCATTTTATAAGCCTCTCCGTGTTCTCCTCGTCCAGGAAGTGATATAACTCGTAGAAAGAGACGAGACGGTGTCCGTGGTAAATGCCGACGATTGCCCGGATGATTAGCTTATCGCTGGTGGAGTATTTTCGAATATGCTCCTCGAGGAAGTCGTCTCCCAGATAATCCTCCCCTTCGTATCGAGTCTGTGATAACAATCATCGCTTCTGCAATCAAATTAGATAAGAAGCATATGCTACTATCATAATAGCGGCAATTATATCTGTTTGTTGCCATTATTTGTAGGTGATTCCAATGCGCGATATCGATCTAGACCAAGTCAAAGAATGGTTCAAAGACAATAGATTCCTGACAACCGATGAGCTGGTTAAGAGGCTGAGCCTTGGTTTCCCCAGTGATCATAGAAATTGAGCGAGGTACAGAGAAAGCCGTGTTTGAGTTCGTCAAAGCTTCCTACTCCCGGGTGTTCATCGATCCGACTCCAAGGGAGATAGACAACTACATCCTCGGGTGTGAAAAGTGTTTCGTTGTAAGGCCGCTTGTGACCGAAGCCCCTGTAACGTCCTCCGATGACGTCTCCATACCGAAGCTGGAGAAGATACTTGTCGATCTTGTCTGCGAGAAGGATCTCTTCGTATCGTTCCAGGGTGCTGAATTACACAACATATACCATAGAGCTTTAACGGATTACAATGTCAGTCTGAGCAAAATCAGAAGATATGCGAGCCGTGCGACCCGGAAGAGAATGAAGAGCTCACCAGAATACTCGATCAGATGACGGAAGAGGATCTGAAAATCGTCGATAGCTATGAACTACCGGGTTAGCTTCACGAGAGCGAGCAAACGACAGCACGACAAGCTCGATGCCGCAATCAAGAACAGAATAGACAAAAGTTTCCAGCGACTCGTTAATTACTACGACGGAAAAACCGGCAAGAAAACGGATGTTAGAGGCCTTACCGGTAAGTATTGTAGACTCCTGCGGCTGAGAGTCGGAGATTGCAGGATCATCTTCAAGCTCCAGGGAGATGAGCTCGTGATTCTAGTTGTTGAGATAGTTAAGCGTGGAGACGCTTATAGATAGTTCCGCTTTATACACAGGCTGAAGACCTGGATGATTTGGCGATGATACAACCCGCTGAAAGAGGGCGATCTAATGGATACACGACAGTTCTTGAGAAAAGAAATTGAAACCGTGCCCGATGCTCTCGTAGAAGAAATCCTTCGGTTTGTGAAGGCATTGAAAGAAAGGAATCTGCCTGCCTTAAGCCGCGAGTTGTTGAACGCTTCAGAGTCGGCTCTTGCCAGAGACTGGCTAAGGGAGGAAGAGGATATAGCGTGGAAAAACCTGTAAAGGGTGATGTTGTAGTAATTCCCTTTCCTTTCTCTGATCTCGCCGGAACTAAAAAGCGACCTGCGTTAGTTTTCGCATATGCCGGCGGTGATGATGTCATGATGTGTCGGATCACAAGACGGTCAACGTGGTCTTAAGCAGCAAACAACGGATCTTCTTCCCTACAAATCGGAGAATAGCTCGCAAACGTCATCCGGTTGATTCTTCTAGATCGCGCAAGTCTATTAGCAGAACTTCTTTCGGCATGTTCGCTTTGAAACCGGACTTGCTTATGATAACCGGTACTTTGACCCTCTTGTCAGGGATGTACTGCATCTTCTCTATCAGCTCTTCTGCTACTTCAGGTCCAACCGGAGCCTTTCTCCATTTGCACTCGAATACCAGAATTCTGTCGCTCGACTCTCCAATGAGATCTATCTCATAGGTCTTGTCCCTTGTGCCCGGAATTTTGCCCCAGTGTTTACCGACTCTCTCGGGCAGAAAGGGAATTTTTTTGGACTTGTAGAGATCGGGGACGAGTGACTTCACTGTTGATTCAAATGCTCTGCCAACATACTCTCCGAGATTCTCAATAGTATATGATAGGGCCCGTTCGGAATCGAATTCTACGGCGTTCTGTCTTGAATAGATGTATTTCATCCAGAATGAAAGGAAGTTGTCCTGAATAGTGTATCTCAGACCGCGTTTTGATTTTGAAAGGAGATTTTCTACCCTGCCGATTATTCCGTAGCTGTTTGTGAGCTCAGAAAGGTATTTCATGGCCTTTGTGCGTTCCATACCCGTTCTATCGACAATCTCGCCGGCATCTCTGTCAAAATAACCGACCGCCTCAAGTACGGAGAAGTAACCTGGATGCTCCGTTCCAAACTCGCCAATAAGAAGGTTTTTGCCCTCCTCCCGAAGGGGCGCGAACCTGTCAAAGAAGAGTTCTCGAATTTTCATCTCAAAAGAAGCCTTTTCTTCGAGAAGCCACAAATATTGGGGAATACCACCGAGAACCGAGTACCATTCCAAAGCCTCTTCAAATGAATAACCGAAACTTCGCAGCATCTCCAGAGCCTCCCAGAAGCGGAACTGATTCAGCTCGACTTTGTGATCGCATCTTCCGAAGAGCGGCGCCTTCTGGTCCAGAAAGATTCGCTTCATCATCCCTACATATGATCCACAGAGAATCAGCAAACCTCTTCCCGAATTCTCGTCCCATACTTTCTGAAGGACCGTAAAGACCGATTGATCGACTCTCATGAAGTTCTGAAATTCGTCTAGAATCACCACCTCTTGAAGCCTAAACAACGCCCTGAAGAAGCCTTCCCAATTGTCAAAGCTTCCTTCGAATATCTGTGAAGAGAAGTCTTTCAGCAAAGTCTCGGAAGAACGGGTGTCAACAAAGAAATATCGCGCGTTCGGATAGGCCTTCTTCAAAAGAGTCGTTTTACCGATCCTCCTCCGCCCGAAGAGCGCGACCATCTTCTTTGACTTTCGCTTCGCGAGTCCCTCGAAAAGCCTCGTTTCATCGGCGCGATCAAAAAACTTCATTCTTACCTCCGATTTGTATACTGATCAGTAACTTACTGTATAGTATACAATTTTCGCGGTGGCATTGACAAGACTTCTCTGAATAAATGGGGTCAGACTCCGATTTTCACACTAAAACTGGAAATCACAGACTAAAATCTGTGAGGGTTTTCTTCAAGACGGAAAAGAAAGTTTAAGCGGAGCCCTTTACCTACGGGAACACCCCCATGCGAAGAGCGGGAACAGAGGTAAGAGGGATGAGTTTAGAGGTAAGAAAACCAAGATCTCTTCGCTCTTCAGACCTCTCAACTCTCGCCTCTGATCTCAGGTTCTCCAAGGACGGGTCCATGATCTGGGACGAAGTACGAAGGACGGCTCCTGACGCTTCTTACCAGACCCTAGACCCCAAACCCCAGACCCGGCTCTTCGTCTCGCCTTCTCTCCTCATCTCGTGTTCTTCTCGGCGGTGGCCAAGACCGAGCGTGTCTTGTTCATAATTGATGGTAAGATTGTCAGTGGAGTGCATCTTCCCGGGAGTGAGAATTGAAAAGGTCATGTGGAAGATGCGGAAAGCAGGAATTTTACAACTCCGCGGAACAGGTGTCTTAAGTTTTCTAGTTAGGCGATAATGCTTTTATTATGCGAGATGATAACGTGTTGGGCTTCCTCAATAAGATCAGAGAACCGGTATCGATAACAATACACAAGAAAATACTCTATTCGCTTTCTGTACTGCTTGCAGGAATTTTACTGGGAACAACTTCAAAGATTCTCGATGAAACAGCCAGTAATCTGTTGCCTCCAATGCTTGAGGTTCTGGATTTAAGGAATTTCTTTTCACGGATGGGGATTTGGCTTTTCTTTGCCGTGTTGATTTCCGTATACAGCAAAACCCCCTTCAGGGCAGCTACCAATGTTTTCTTGTTTTTCGTCGGAATGGTGGGCAGCTATTATCTCTATACTGCACTTGTAGCCGGCTTCTTTCCGGAATCATATATGATGATCTGGATTACAATGGCATTCATTTCACCATTTATGGCATTTGTATGCTGGTACGCGAGAGGAAATGGGATTATTCCCGTTATTATCTCGGCTCTAATTTTCATGTTTATGACAAGACAGGCTTTTGCCTTTGGTTTCTGGTATCTCGATATCAGGAACGGCCTGGAGATGATTCTATGGATTGGCACGTTTTTTGTGCTTTATCAATCTCCCGGACAAATGGCTAAGGTTGTCACAATAGGAGTATTGGCGTTTTTTCTCACTGCCCCCCTTAATCTCTTTTGGGGAATGCTTTAGTCTTTAGACATCACACCGCGCTGAAAAAACCGGAGTTTATCTTCGGTTTATCGATTCATAATAACATTTGCCTGTACCAGAGTATACTCACTGGCGAAAGGGATGAAGACTATGCTACAACTGAAGAATATCTTCAAAAGCTATACAACCGGAGATTTCACGCAAGTCGCGCTGAACGGGGTGAGCCTGAAATTCAGAGAAAGCGAGTTTGTGGCGATTCTGGGGCCAAGCGGCTCGGGTAAGACAACTTGCCTGAATGTAATAGGCGGACTCGACAGGTACGATGAGGGAGATGTGATAATCAACGGAAAATCGACTAAGGAATTCAGAGACGCCGACTGGGATGCGTATAGAAACAACAGTATAGGCTTTGTTTTCCAGAACTACAACTTGATAGCACACCTGAGCGTTCTGGACAACGTAGGAATGGGGATGACGCTCAGTGGCGTTTCGTCGGCTGAGAGAAGAAAGCGGGCCATGGAAGCGCTGAAGAAGGTAGATCTCGAGCAACACTCTCACAAGCGACCCAATCAACTATCCGGGGGGCAGATGCAGCGAGTCGCTATCGCGAGGGCGCTCGTCAATAACCCCAACATAGTTCTGGCAGATGAGCCGACGGGCTCTCTTGACAGCCAGACCAGCAAACAAATAATGGACATAATGAAAGAAATCTCGAAAGACAGGCTGGTAATACTGGTAACTCACAATCAGGAATTGGCCGATAAGTATGCGGATAGAATTGTCAGACTTAAGGACGGTGAAGTAGTCTCAGATAGCAACCCCCCTGAATCCATAGAAGTGGAATCGAAGTTTTCTCTTAAGAAGACGGGTATGAGTTTCCTCACAGCTCTGAAATTGTCTGGCACAAACATCTCCACAAAAAAGTGGAGAACGGCCCTGACTTCTTTTGCCTCTGGTATCGGCATAATCGGTATTGCGCTGGTTCTATCGCTTTCGAATGGCTTGAACAAGAAGATCGAGGAATTCGAAAGCAACACTCTCTCAACATTCCCCATCACTGTAACTCAGACTACAACCCAGATAACCTCGAGCCAAATCGCTTCTCAGCGCAGAAGACCCTTCCGGATTAGAAATGAACCGGTGTATTCTCCAGGACCCTATGTCTATCCTCACGACCCCGAAGGAGATATACAGACTCACACTAATATCTTTTCGAGGGAGTATCTAGAATACATTGGGGAAATAGATCCGCAACTGCTTTCGGGCATCTCCTACACGAGATTCGTCAACATGAATCTTCTCAGATCAGATGGAGAAACTGCAAAACCCGTCAGCGCCTTCTCAATAAACTTCACTTCTTATCCGGAGAATCTTAACCCCAACCAACCGGGATATCTGGAGAAGAGCTACTTACTCCTTGCGGGCTCATATCCAGTAGAAACAACTGATCTGGTTATGATAGTTGATAAAAAGAATCAGCTCGACAAATCTGTACTGCAGGCTCTTGGAATGGATTACCTTTCACAGACCATAGACTACGAAACCATAATCGGGAGAGAGCTGAAAGCGATTCCAAACGATGAATACTATGTACAGCGCTCCAACTACTTCACTCTAAATGGAACCGCAGACGATCTCAGCGAATTGTATAAAAGCGATAACTCGATAACTCTGAAGATTGTCGGGATTATCCGTCCCCGGGACGAGGTTGAAATACCATTTTTACCTGCAGGAATCGCGTATTCTAACAGTCTGGCCCAACTCTTCATTGAAGATGCGAATGAATCGGCAATCGTTAAAGCGCAGAGAGAGGTTGATTACAATGTGCTAACCGGAGCGCTTTTCGAACCCCAAGCAGCCGACTCGTCTTCTTTGAACGTTTCCAGAGTCAACGCCGGCTTTTCTAACAGCTCATCCCGTTCGATCACAAAGGAAACGATGCTTTCCTTTCTGGGTGCCGATAGCGCTCCACACTCCATCACCCTGTATCCTGCAGATTTTGATGCAAAGGAAAGCGTGATAGACTATCTCAACTCCTGGAACGAGGGAAAGAGCGATGAAGAGACGGTTATATACTCTGACCTGGCCTCAACTATTACGGACACGGCAGGGGGAATCTTGAATGGAATCACGCTTGTACTGATAGCATTCGCTGCCACTTCGTTGATAGTTTCGTTGATCATGATCGGGATAGTAACGTATATCTCAGTTCTCGAGAGGACGAAAGAGATAGGTGTGCTTCGCTCGCTGGGAGCCAGAAAAAGAGATATCACCCGTGTTTTCAACGCGGAGACATTCATCATAGGAGGAAGTGCAGGTCTTCTAGGTATAGCCATAGCGTATCTTCTGACATTCCCGGTAAACAGAATACTGCTCAGACTCACGAATCTCTCGGGAGTAGCTCAATTGAATCCCCTGCACGCCTTGCTGTTGGTGCTCGTCAGTGTGGCGCTGACGATGCTCGGCGGATTGATACCCGCACGCATGGCGGCCCACAAAGACCCCGTAGAAGCCCTGAGGGCCGAGTAGATGTCTTCAAATGGTTGGATTACGAAACGTTCAGTCCGGCAAAATCCAATACTATGTGTAAAGTGGTGATCTCATGAAGGATATTCAGGAGATCAAAGAGAGACACAATATCATTATGAAGACTGCATTGATGTTTGTGATTTTTTCGCGTGTAAGCGCTGTTGGACGAAGGGCATATGCTATTATTCATATACTAGCTATTGCTCCTGAAGACCGCCATTAATTTCGTGAGAAGTCGATGCAAGAAGATGAGCAAAACGGAAGTCACGACTAGTAGCCATTTGTAGCGTACTCTCCTGTATGCTCAAATGGATTAATACTGTTCACGTGAGCGTGTAGTATGGCGGGCAGTTCTGTAAGCTTCCTTTTTATGAGTCTGTGATGATTCTATTGTTTAATGGGGATGATCTATGTCAATGAAAATCCTGGTTGTCGACGATTCGGCTACAGATAGGGTTCTTATCGAACGTATTTTGAGCGAGTACGATGTATTGACTGCTTGCGATGGCGTAGATGCCATGAAGCAGATAGACGCGAACAATGAGATAGGTCTGATAATCCTGGATCTGAATATGCCCAGAATGAATGGACTCGAAGTGTTGAAAGTCCTGAAGTCGGAAGAAAAATACGAGGGGATTCGCACAATAATACTGACAAACTACGATGAGCTGGACAATGAAATCAAAGGGTTGGAGCTTGGAGCTGTCGACTACATAAGAAAACCCATTCATCTGGCTTCTCTGAAGACAAGGGTCGGAATTCATCTGGAGCTCATCAAAATACAGCGGCGACTAGAGCAGAAACTTGTCGAGCAAAGATCGACGTTTGATACGATCTTCAACCAGGCACCGATTGGAATTTCGATTTCTTACAGCAGTGACTCCTCAGATGCAATTAGTGATGTAGATACACAGATCAACTCGATGTTCGAACAAATTGCCGGCAGGACGAAAGAAGAGATGATCGAGCTTGGCTGGGCAAATATCACGCATCCAGAAGATCTGGAGAAGGATCTAGAGTATTATAAGAAGCTGAAATCAGGAGAAATCGAAAGTTATGCAATGGAAAAGAGATTTGTCAGGCCTGACGGTTCCATCGTATGGGTTGAAATGACGGTAGCTTCCCTCAAACTTATGGGTGAAAGTGAAATTGCCCATATCGCTCTTCTTAAGGATATAACAAGAAGAAAAGCGATCGAGGAAAATCTCAAGTACAGCTATGAACACGATAGCTGGACGGGACTTTACAACCGCAACTACATGGAGAATCTTCTGGAGAGCGATTCGAGAAGGGGATTTCACGAGAAAAGGGCAGTAGTGAGCATCAACCTGAGCGCGATGCAATCATTGACGACTACATATGGATTTCACTACACGCAGGAACTGAATAAGAAGATCGCCGATATACTCGGCCAATACTGCAACGGCGGGCGAGTGCTTTTCAACATATACGAGAATCGATTCGCTTTCTATATAAAAGGCTACGAGGACAAGAATGAACTGACTGAATTCTCCGAGGAAATTGCAAAAACCCTGGAACCGCTTCTTATAACTGAAAGAATTAGTGGCGGAATAGGAATCGTTGAAATAGATGAAGAGAACGGACGAGATGTTGATGGACTCCTGAAGAAACTTCTTATCACATCGGAGAGGGCTATCGATATCGACAACAGGGAGATAGGCATATGTTTCTACGACGCGGCGATTGAAGAACAGATGGTACGCGAGCAGGAAATAAAACGCGCGCTCACCGAAATCGCAGCCGATGAGAGTTACAGCAGGCTGTTTCTGCAGTACCAGCCGATCATAGAACTAAAAACCGATGCGATAATTGGTTTTGAGGCTCTGTCCAGACTGAACATAGATAAGCTTGGTCAGGTACCTCCTCTGGAATTCATACCGATAGCCGAAAAGACGAAGCTCATTGTCCCGATCGGAAGAAGAATCATGCTTCAAGCTTTCCGCTTCCTGAAAAAGCTGAACGATCTCGGTCACTCTTCAATAGGTGTTTCGATCAATGTCTCCGCCATCCAGCTACTGAGAGATGACTTCGCAAGCAGCCTCTTCCAGATGATAAAAGATGCCCGTGTTCATCCTGAAAAGATCTGCATCGAGATCACGGAATCGGTCGTGGCTTCGAACTATGAGGAAATGAACCGTATTCTAGGCAAGCTTAGTGATTCAGGGATTCATATAGCCATAGACGATTTCGGGACGGGCTACTCCTCCCTTGCAAGGGAAAGGGATCTAAATGTGAACTGCCTTAAGATAGACAAATCCTTCATAAATAGACTGATGTACCTCAAAAGTGAGGAGGCCATCACCAGTGACATTATTTCAATGGCTCATAAACTGGGACACTGTGTTGTGGCGGAAGGTGTGGAGTACCAAAAGCAAAGAGATTATCTGGAGAGATGGGGTTGCGACAAAATACAGGGGTACTTGATCAGTAAACCACTGAATGAAGAAGCGGCGATCGAATTCCTAAAGACGTATAATCATTGGTAGTGAATTCGAATCGATTGTTGGATGCCGCAAATAGGAATTGTAAGTTCTTCGAAAGTCTGCAATCTAACACCGCTTCTTTATAAACAAACACCAAGAAGACTCTCGATTTCAATCAAGGAGATTCCGGCAGAAAATGGGTCTTCCCTTCGTGTGGGTCAATGAACGATCGCGATATCAACGCCGCGATAAACATTAGAAATATAGGCATCACTACCGCCGGGACTGCGGAAAGTAATGCCTGTGGAGAAGATGTAAGACCTGCTACTACAGGGGCTATCTTATATGAAGCAGCAAGCTCATCACTTCAGTGCTGAGTAGTTCACGCATTAAACAGGTTATTCCGTCAATAGGGCATAAAGAGCTGCCGACCTGAGTCGGCAGCTCATGTTCTATATGGAACTAAGTGACTGAAACTATTGGAGCTGAAGCACCAGAGTGTCTGCCAGTTTCCAGTACGCCTTTTCGACCTCTAGCATTACAGAGGATGTATAGTTTGTAAGGAACTCGATCGCAAGAGCCGGATCCTGGTTATATAGCTCCAGAGCCACTTTTTCAATTGAATCCTGCATTTTGTACAGCCTCTGTTGTATCGGATCCCTGACTTCGATGACTTGAGGCATGAAAACCTGGTACCTCTGGTTAGAAAGCTTGTTCACCGTCGCGAAGGCATAGTAGGCGGCATTTCTATCAACGGTCTTGTCGCTTCTATTTACTATTGTCCACGACACCGGGACTTCGGTGTTAGCACAATAAAGCGGAACCACGACTGTCTTCTGCGAGTTGGAAAGCCCAAACCACACAACACCGCCTATCGGATCGGGTAACCAGCTACGACACTGGTTTATGTAGAAACAGCTGGTGGAATGTGAAGCGAAATTACTGACCGTCGCGATCCCCAGAAGTGCCTTGATATCGTTTCCAGGCTGAGGGGAGGCCAGGTTGCTCTTCACCGGATTACCTTTGCTGTCTTTGTAGTACCATGCTTCGGCCGCTTCCGCGTCATTCGGGGTTCCAGTTGCGACATCTCTGAATAGCTCGATGACATCGTACACCGATAGCTTGTTGTCCGGCTTGAAAGAGAAAGGATAGTCATCGGTCTTGTTGTAGTCCCAGTTGCCGGACGGGTTCAAT
>Ga0208041_1000872_pt1 | contig 23593 bp, 18 predicted proteins | sample AD_SCU002_MetaG_FD_184453 | JGI IMG/M metagenome (GOLD analysis project Ga0208041, IMG submission 184453) | Active sludge microbial communities of municipal wastewater-treating anaerobic digesters from China - AD_SCU002_MetaG (SPAdes) (version 2) | ecosystem: Engineered > Bioreactor > Anaerobic...
GTTTCGTGAAATAGACACCTCCTGCCTGCTTTCGCCCCTGCAGCACCCAAATCACAAGCGGAATCCCCATAAGTCATTGAAAACAATGACACACATTTGCAATCCCAAATAGCATGGCGAAGTCAGGAAAATCGCTTCCTACCGCATGCAGCTCTCCGAGCAGGAAGACTTCGTCGCTCCTGTGCGTCCCGGCGAGGACGCGCGCACGGGCCGCAAGGTGGAAATCGCACTGGTGCGTAAAGGCATGTGATTTTTCGATGCCGGACCGTTTTCCCATGTCCGGCGCTTGGCAGCGCGGAGGGGAATCAGACCTCGCGAAAAGCCGTGGCGAAATCGCGGCAGCGCTGTTCGTCCACCGGCGCGGACGTGCGACCCGCTTGCTTCACAGCCGTGCCGACAATCACGCCGTGCGCGTAACGGAGCAATTCTGCAAGTTGGGAGATGCGCGCGCCACTGCCCACGTACACCGGGCGCGGACAATGTTCCGCAGCCAGACGCAGGCGGTCGCCATCCACTTCCTCACCTGTTCCACTTCCCGACACGATGACGGCGTCCGCGAGGCCGCGCTCGACTGTATCGCGCAGCGCATGTTCGAAACGCACGCCGGGCGGCGGAGTGGCATGTTTGACGAACACGTCGGCAAATATGGCGATATGCTCGGCATCCAGCGCGCGGCGCAGGCGCAGCGTCTCGTGCGCGCGTCCCTCGATCAAACCCTGATCGGTGTGCATGCTGCCGCAGTGCACATTGACGCGGACAAAGGACGCGCCCGAAGCCGCAGCCACGGACAGCGCCGCGGCGGCATCGTTGCGCAGCACCTGTACGCCGAGCGGAAGATCGACAGCGTGCCGGAGCGCGCAGCACAGCGCCGACATCTCGGCGACGGTGTATGGTGGAACCGACTCCTTGTGGAACGGGAGGTCGCCGTAATTCTCGACCAGAATGGCATCGAAGCCGCAGCGCTGGTACAGTTCGGCATCACGCAGCGCGCGCTCACGCAGCGCCTTGCGCTCGCCGTCGAAGCGTGGCGACCCGGGGAGCGGCGCGAGATGCACCATGCCGATGAGGCGTGGCAGGGAGAGGGGATTCGTGGAGCGCTTCATGGAAGATCCGTCCATTCGTGCCGCGCGTGCCGCGGATGCCGCAACAAGGCACGGCACCCACGGCACGCGGGGAGGTTGAGGGAATCAGAAATTGACCGATTCGCCGTAGGCCACCGCGGCGGCTTCCATCAGCGCTTCGGACATGGTGGGATGGGCGTGCACGGTTTTGATGAGTTCCTTCTCGGTGGTCTCGAAGGTACGTCCCAGCGCCGCCTCGGCGATGAGTTCCGTGGCTTCGGCACCGATGATATGCGTGCCGAGCAGCTCGCCGTATTTCGCGTCGAAAATCATTTTCACAAAACCCTCGGCGTGTCCCGCCGCCACGGCCTTGCCCGACGCGGTGAAGGGGAATTTCCCGATCTTGACCTCGTAGCCAAGTTCACGCGCCTTTTTTTCGGTCATGCCCACACTGGCAACCTGCGGCTGGCAGTAGGTGCAGCCGGGGATGTTTTCGTAATTGATGGGCTGGGGATGATGCCCCGCAATGGCTTCGACGCATGTGATGCCTTCGGCCGAGGCCACGTGTGCCAGCCAGGGCGGGCCCACCACGTCGCCGATGGCGTACACGCCGGGGACATTGGTGCGGTAGTATTCGTCCACCTTGATATAGCCGCGTTCGAGGGCCACGCCCGCTTCCTCCAGGCCGATGTTTTCGACATTGCCCTGCACACCCACCGCCATCAAGGCCACATCGCCTTCGAGCACTTCCTGGCCCTTGTCCGTCGTAACGGTGACTTTCACGCCGCTGTCGGTGCTTTCGATGCCCTCGACGCGGGTTTTGGTTTTGAGCGTCATTTTCTTCTTGCGGAACACGCGCTCGAGTTCCTTCGACACCTCTTCGTCCTCGATCGGCAGAAGATGGTCGAGCATTTCCACGATGGTGACCTTGGTGCCGAGTGTGTTGTAGAAATAGGCGAATTCCACGCCGATGGCGCCGGCGCCGAGCACGATCAAGCTTTGCGGCCGCTCGGGCAGGGACATGGCTTCGAAGTAAGAGATGACGCGCTTTCTGTCGATGGTGATGCCGGGTATGCTGCGCGGGCGGGCGCCGGTGGCGAGAATCACGTGCTTGGCGTGAATTTCGTCGGTTTTGCCGCCATCTTTGTCAAACAGGCCCACCGTGGTGCCGCCGAGCAATTTGCCCCAGGCGGGGATGTGGGTGACGTTGTATTTTTTGAAAAGAAAAGCCACGCCTTTCGACATTTTATCGGCGATGCCGCGGCTGCGCGCGATGATTTTGGAAAAATCGAAGGACAGGTTGTCGAAGCTCACGCCGTACTCGTCGGCATGTTGCAGGGTCTCCCAGATTTCGGCATTGCGAAGCAAGGATTTGGTGGGAATGCAGCCCCAGTTGAGGCAGATGCCGCCGAGGTGCTTGGCCTCGACGCAGGCCGTGCTGAAGCCGAGCTGCGCGGCGCGGATGGCGGCCACATACCCGCCGGGCCCGCCACCGACAACCACCACGTCAAAATTCTGTGCCATGAACGTATTCTCCACTGATTCTGATATTTGAGCAATTGTGTGCTGAACATGAATCCGCAGTACGCCGCGTGCGGGCCGCGCGTGCGGCCGCGTCATCGCGCGCGAGCGCGGCAGAGTATGGGGAGCGGACGCTATTCCATTTCGCCCACGTGCAAACTGCCCGCGAGTCCGCTCTGCGTGTCGTGGGTCAGGGCCGGGACGAGGCCGATCAGGCGCGCGTACACGGTGAGCTGACCCCGGTGATACATTTCGTGCTGAATGGCCTCGTTGAGCAGGGCGAAGCGCGTATCCCGCGTGCCGTCGAGACGGGTGACGAATTGCAGCATGTGCAGATCACCTTTTTCCTTCAGGCGGATTTCCGCGTCGCGGTACTGATCCACAAGCAAATTGACCAACTTTTCCAGCGTGTCGGTACGCGAGATATTCGGTGCGTACACATTGACCAGCTGCGCCATGGTGGCGCGATGCAAATTCGTGTCGTCGCGCAGCAATTCCTCGACCGTGATGACGGAGTATTCGAGAATATGATGCACGATCTCCAAAATGTTGCGCGACTCCAGCGTGGCACGGAAGGTGAGTCGCGACGTGGGAATCTGGTTCACCTCGCGGACAAGTCCACGGCGAACACCGTACCATTTCGTGAACACTTCCTGCAGCAGAGTGGGTGAGTTTTCCATGAAGCTGTATCTCCTGTGAAGTATGTGCGGGTCTCAGGATGGATCGGGCCACTGTCCCGCATCCGCCATCAGGGCGCATTCCCATGCGCGCTCGACATCGCCATTGGCCAGAAACACCTGGGCGCAGCGCAGCAGGCGCATGGCGCGAAACTCGGCATCAAGCCGGCCGGCGCGGACATCCTTGAACACGGTAAGCAAGGCCTGGGTCGCGTTGCCCAGACGCAGTTCCACCTCGAAGTCATCGGCGCTGTGTTGTTCCACAAACACGCGCTCCACATCGCGCAGCCAGCGCTGTTGAATGGCGTCGGCGTCGGGAAGTGCGGCCACACCGGCCAGCCGCGCGAGGTCGTTGCCTGTCAGTACGCTGCTCGTGCGGATGTGCGCGGGCAATGCATCGAAACCGATGCCGTTGTGCGCGGGCTTCGGTAGTTCGAACAGGGCCGCGCCATTCGCCCGGCAATACCAGTCACCGCCCATGCGCGCCACCAGATCGAGGCGACGGGGATCGATGCGCTCGCCATCGTAAGCCGACTCGCGCACATGAAAATAGAGAACTTCGGCCACAAGAAGATTACCGCTGGCGGGTTTGGCACCGGTATCGATATGCTGGAGAAGACGGCACTCCATGACGAAGGGCGACTCGGCCACACCCGGCACGGTGATGCGCGCCGGAGGCAGGGGTGTGAGACCTGCCTTGACAAATTCGTTCACCCCGCGCGGATAATCGGCCGACGCGAGATTGATCTGCTCCACCATGGCATACGACACCGCACTCACCGTGAAGTCGCGCGTGGCCACGATGTTCTCGAACGTGTGCTTGCTCGTTCCGTCCTTGCCGCGATACGCTGGCGACACCACGATAACCGGAGGATTTGCCCCGAAGGCATTGAAAAAACTGAACGGCGAGAGATTCACTCCGCCGTCGGCATCGGCCGACGCCACCAGCGCAATGGGCCGCGGGGCCACGCCGCTGAGCAGAACGCGGTGCACGAAGGGGACGGGATGCTCCGATGGATCGATGCCGCGCATGCTTACTCCGCCGCGACGAGCGTGTTTTCCAGCGCTCCGAGCTGATCGATGGCGCATACCACGGTATCGCCGGGTTTGAGCCACCATGCGGGCTCGTACACTTTCGAGCCGTTCAATTCGAGGAAGCAACCGGTGCCGACCGTGCCCGAACCGATCACATCGCCCGGATACAGCGTCACGCCATACGAGGCGCGCTCGATGATTTGCGCGAAGGTCCAGTGCATGTCCTTGAGATTGCCGCGGCTCACTTCCTCGCCGTTGATCGTGGTGGTCATGGTCAGGTCGAAGCGCTCGCCTTGCTCGCCCGAGATGCGCCAGGGCGCGAGTTCATCGCGCGTCACCATCCACGGACCGATGGATGTGGCGAAATCCTTGCCTTTGGCCGGCCCGAGGTTCAGCTTCATCTCGTGCATCTGCAGGGCGCGGGCGCTCCAATCGTTCATCACCATGTAACCGGCAATGTAGTCGTCGGCCTCGGCGGCAGGGATGTTGCGTCCTTCGCGACCGATCACGATGGCGGCTTCGAGTTCGAAATCGAGTTGGTCGCAGTGCAGAGGCATTACCTCGACAGGGCCGGGGCCGGTGACGGCGTTGTGATTGGTGAAATAGAAAATGGGAATTTCGTCGAACTCCGGAATCATCGGCACGCCGCGATTGCGTCGCGCGGCTTCCACATGCTGGCGGAAGGCGTAGCCATCGCGCATGGATGTGGGGCGCGGCACGGGCGCGAGCAGCCGCAGCTCGTCGGCGGGCAGCGCGATGCGCTCGCCCTCGACCTCGAGCGGCTTGCCGGCGTCGCGGAACCACCGCTCGACCTTGCGCGCCGTGGCCATGGCGGCGTCGCCCGCCCGCAGCAGGTGCAGCATGTCGTTGGGCAGCAGATCGTCGCCATCCTTCATGGTATAGCGCTGCATGGTGTGCGCGGCTTGCAGGTCGAGCACGAGATTGTCGACCAGCGCTCCCAGAAGATTGCGGCCCTGATGTGCGTATGTGACGAATTTCATAGTGGCAAATCCTTGCTCATGTTATCGCTGAATGTTCAGGAGGCCGCTTCGAAGCGGCGATTGTCGAGAATGAGGTCCATGGCGAGCTGGCGACCGGTGTCGTCGATACGGTACAGCGGCATGATTTTTCCCGCGTGAATGATGGCCATGTCGAGTCCGGCCTCGCAGGCATGGTGCAGAAATACGGAATTAAGCACATGGCGCGCATGCGGGGCGAGGCCGAAGGACACATTGGACACGCCCAGACTGGTGAAACATCGGGGAAAGGCCTGCTTGATGCGGCGGATGGCTTCCACGGTTTCCATGGCGGAGCGGCGGAATTCCTCGTCGCCGCTGCCAAGTGTGAAGGTGAGCGGATCGAAGATCAAATCTTCGTCGCGCAGACCGAAGCGGCGTGTGGCCAGTTCACGGATGCGCGTGGCGATGGCGAGTTTGCGCTCGGCGGTTTTCGCCATGCCTTCCTCGTCGATGGTGAGCGCCACCACAGCCGCGCCGTACACGCGGCACAATTCCAGCACTTCCGAGGCGCGCTCCTCGCCGTCCTCGAGATTGATGGAGTTGACAATGGCCTTGCCGGCGTAGTGCTGCAAGGCGGCTTCGATCACCGGTGTTTCGGTGGAATCGATCATCAGCGGCAAGGTGACCTGCGTGTTGAAGCGGCGCACAACTTCGATCATGTCGCGCACTTCGTCGCGTCCCACATAGGCCGTGCAGATGTCCAGAATATGCGCGCCCTCGCGTATCTGCTCCTTGCCCATGGCCACGATGTCGTCGTAGCGATCGGCCAGCAGCAACTCGCGGAATTTCTTCGAACCATTCGCATTGCAGCGCTCACCGATGAGCAGCGGCGGAGGATCGAGGTGCAGCGGTACGGAAGAATAGAGCGACGACACCGAGGCCGTGCGGTCCACCTCGCGCGTGGCGGGTGTGGCGGACTGTGCCAGCGCCGCGAGGCGCGCGATATGCTCGGGTGTTGTTCCGCAGCAACCACCGATGATGGAGACGCCCAGTTCCTCGATGAAGCGGCGGAGATACGCTTCGAGTTCCTCCGGCGTGAGTTTGTAGCAGGTGTGACCGCCGATGTTTTCGGGGATGCCCGCATTGGGCATGACGAAAATGGGACGAGTGGCGTTGCGGCTGATATAGCGGAGGTTTTCCTCCATTTCCTTCGGACCGGTGGCGCAGTTCATGCCGAACACCGTCACGATGTCGTAGGCCTCGATGGTGGTGAGCGCGGAGGCGATTTCGGTACCCATGAGCATGGTGCCCATGGTTTCGATGGTGACGGAGACGATGACAGGGAGTTGGCGGCCCAGGCGTTCGAATTCGAGGCGCGTGGCGGCGAGCGCGGCTTTGACTTGCAGCATGTCCTGGCAGGTCTCGATGCACAGCACATCCGCTCCGCCTTCCATCAAGCCGGCGATCTGCTCACGGTAGGAATCGCGCAAGTCGGCGAAGCCGATGTGTCCGAGCGAGGGCAGCTTGGTGGTGGGCCCGATGGAGCCGGCCACGAAGCGCGGGTGCGCCGGAGTGGAAAAGACATCGGCCATCGAGCGCGCGATGCGGGCCGCCGCCAGGTTGATGTCGTAGGCCAGATGCGCGATGTCGTATTCGGCGAGCACCACACTGGTGGCGCCGAAAGTGTTGGTCTCGATGATGTCGGCCCCGGCTTCGAGAAAGCCGCGATGCACGAGTTCCACCGCCGAGGGTTTCGAGAGCACGAGGTGCTCGTTGCAGCCCTCCAGCGCCGCGCCGCCGAAATCCTCGGCCGAGAGGTTTTGTCGCTGGAGATTGGTGCCGGTGGCGCCGTCGAAGACGAGCACGCGCCGTGAAAGGGCCTCGATGAAGGGTGAATGCATGGGGTCCTGCGTTCCTGGGTAATAAACCGAAAGATAGGAAAAATGCAGGCGGGCTGAAAATCCGCCAACCGGGCCACCGCTGCTCGCGCGTCGCAACGCCCGCGCAGCCGCGACGGATTTGTGTCGCGGGAAAATTTTTCCAAGATTCCGCACATGGACAGCATTTTTTCCCGCATCATCCGTCGCGACATTCCCGCGAACATTGCGTTCGAGGACGACCTCCTCATCGCTTTTCACGACATCGCTCCTCAGGCCCCGGTGCATGTGCTCATCGTGCCCAAGGAGCCTATCGCCACGCCCGACGACCTCGAGCCGCGGCATCAGGCGCTGCTCGGCCACATGCTGCTCACCGCGCGGCGCCTCGCAGGGGAGCTTGGGCTCGCCGATGGCTACCGCCTGGTGATGAATTGCAAGGACGATGGCGGGCAAAGCGTGTACCACATTCATCTACACTTGCTCGGCGGGCGCGCCATGCGCTGGCCGCCGGGCTGATGCGCATCTAATGGAAGCAACGATATGGCACGGTACATTCAGCATCTGTTTGTGTGTGAAAATGTTCGCCCCGAAGGGCATCCGCGCGGTTCCTGTGGCGGCAAGGGCTCGGCCGCCATCCGCGAGAAGCTACGCGCCGAATTGCAGAAGCGCGGCCTGCATCCCACGCGCCGCGTGAACATGGCGGGCTGTCTCGATGCCTGCGAACAAGGCCCGGTCATCGTCGTGTATCCCGAAGGCGTGTGGTATGGCGGCGTTACTGTGGACGATGTGGAGGAAATCGTCGAGCGGCATCTCGTTCATGGTGAAGTGGTGGAGCGCCTGCGAATTTACCGGGGTGAGCAGTGACGTGGGGCGATGGTCGCACGCTTTAATCGGCGCCCGCAAGCGGCATGGTCTGTCGCATTTATCGGGATTGTGAAGAGTGAAGGGCATAGCGAAGCCAGAGGGTCACAATTCCTCCTCACTCTCACCACACTCATTACTCTCCACTCTCTTGAAATGGCTTCAACCGCATTCTCCACTGCATTCCCGCGAATCAGGGAGTGTCTGAGGATGTGGAAAATTCGCACAGGGGCGCAATGACGCGGTTGTGGCGGCATTCGCGCTAACGCGCGGTGGTGCAAGGATTTAGCGATGTTCAACGGCGCGATTCCGTGTGGGAAATCGTCTATGCCGAGGGGATAACGCGCTCCAATTTTCCTGAACATCTTGAACGGGGAGGAATATTTCTCTATTATTTCATGTTGCACGATTCCTACCCCTGCTGTGAAAGAGGTTATGGCACGCTCTACCTTCTCTCTCCTCCTTCTCGCCTGTATTGTTGCACTTTCGTCCGTGGCGACGGCGCAAACCGGATACTGGAACACCCAGCGCATCCCAACAGGTCTCCCCATGCTCTACGACATCGATATGCGCAATACGTCGTGGGGCCTCGCCGTGGGCCAGTCCGATATTGTCGGTGGCCGGGGGTACTCCGGCGTGATGTGGACCAACGACGGTGGTGGAACCTGGTATATGATGGAGAGCATGTCGCCGCGATTCACGCCTGAACTGCCCGATTACACGGTGTGGCGTGCTGTGTACATCCTGGATGATCGCATCGCGGTGATCGTGGGAGACAGCGCCTTGGCTTATCGTACGCGCGACGCCGGCCTGACCTGGCGCAAGGATTCGCTGTTTCTGAATCCGAATTTCGCCTCGCGTCCCACACTGCACGATGTGGTGTTGCTCGACGACAGACGGGGCTACATCGTGGGTGGCGACGGCATGCAGGCGGCCAAGAATGGCGGCGAGTTGCATGCCACATGTACCTGGCACACCAACAACGGTGGTACGCTGTGGATGGATGTGACGCCGTCGGCGCCGCAATTCGGTTACAACGGCGGGGCCTTCCTCGCCTGCGCCTATGTGGACAACACGCTGTTCGCTGTGGGAGAATATGGACTGTTCGGTGTCTTTTCCGGGGGAAGCTGGCAACAGCAGTATGTGGTGAATCCGCCCGGCATGTATTCGCAAGTGTACAAGGGCATCGATGCGAAGTCCGCCACGGAGTTCTTCATCGTGGGTGAGGACATGTACACCAAGGCGCCCTATGCGTACCGCTCCATTCGTGGCGGTTCGCGCATCGTGTCCATGCTGCCGCTCAACCTGCCGGCAGGTATCGAGGGCATCAACGATGTGTACTTCCATGATGTCGACAACGGTTGGATAGGCACGGGACAGCAGTACACGGCGCTGACCAACGACAACGGATCGACGTGGACCACGTTCCGCGTCGGCACCGTCCCTCCACCTACGACACCGATGACCGGTCTGGATTTCGTGGATCCGCTGAACGGCTGGGCTTGCGGTGGCGATGCCACAGCCAACACGTCGTGGATCATGCGCTTCTTCGGATCGCCGCCGAAACCCGACCTCTCCACCACGGACACGGATGTGAACTTCGGCTCGTCGGAATGCGAGAAGAGCATAGAAGCGGATGTGGTGATACGGAATGCAGGCACCGGCGACCTGACCATCGGTCCGGGCGGTATCAGCTTCAACAGTCCCGAATTGTCCGTGGTGAGTCCCGGTTATCCCATCACCGTGCGTCCGAAGAAATCGGTGGTCGTACGTGTACGCTGGACGCCCGGTCGCACGGTGTTCGGCGACGTCACCGCGCTGATGAACGTGGTGAGCAACGACCCCGATCACAATCCCTGGGTGGTGGCATTGCGTCTCAACCGCCGCTATGGCGCGCTCGACTTCGTGCAGAATCAGCAGGTATCCTACGGCACCTGTTTGAAGGACACGATGATTTATCCCACGGTGTTCGCCTCCATCGGCAACCGCGCGCCCACCTTCCTCGGCATACAATTTGTGAGCGGGCACAACGATTTCGCCCTGCTTTCGCCCGCGCCGGGCAAGGTGGTGAATGGCAGCGAGATATTTACCTTCCGCTTCGCGCCAAAGGATACCGCGATGCGCGTGGGCACGTACAGAATCATCCACGGCAATCCCGGCTGTCCCGACACCACGCTGCTCACGCTCAGCGGTCTCGGACAGCGCACCATGGTGCAGCCGTCGGTGACGGTGATCGATTTCGGCGATGTGTGCAAAGGAGCGCGCCGCGATTCGCTGATCACCTTGCGCAACGTCGGCAACACCTTCGCCATGGGCGGCACGCTGGATCACGTGAGCGGCGATCCCATGTTCGGTTCGCCCGACTTCGCCGTGTACATACAGCAGGACAGCACGAAGAAGTACCCGGTATTTTTCACACCATTCAAAACCGGCGCCATTGAAGGCCGCTACCGTCTGGTGTCGGGACTGTGCCCGGACACGGTGTACTTCACCTTCCGCGGACGCGGTATTGAAACGAAACTGGAAATCACACCGAAGAGTCCGATACGGCTTGGCCCGATTTTCGTGAACCGCTTCACCGCGCAGCAGGTCACCATCACGAACACCGGCACGACGCCGGCGCGCATTACCGATATATCGCTTGCCCATGCATATCCCTCGCTGCAACTGTCGGGCGTGCCCGCGCTTCCCGCGCCGCTGCTGCCCGCGCAGAGCATTCTCGTGACGCTGCGCTATTCGCCGGTGAAAATCGAGGACCTCACCACGCGCCTGATTGTGCGTTGGGATTCGCGTTGTCCCGACACGCTCGCCGCGGAAATCAATGCCATCTGCGTTCCGAATCCCGAAATCGATGCGCCATCCTCGGCGGATCTCGGCGTGCAGGAATGCCCGCAGGCGTTGCGCGATACGATTTGGATTAAAAATCTCGGCAACGGTCCGCTGGTGTTTTACAGCGCGACGGTGACGGGCAAGGAATTCTTGCATTTCCGCATCATTCGGCCGCAGATCAACGACACCGCGCGGGCGAAGAGCAATTATCCGGTGATTGTGGAATTCAACCGTCCCACAGCGGGCCGCAGCAACGCCATTCTGCGTTTCACGCACAATGATTTCGAGGCGGGTCTGACGGATATCGCGGTGACGGCCGAGCGCACCGTGTCGGAATTCATTGCCGAAGGCGATACCGGTACCGCGTATTTCACCCGGCTCTTCGTACCAGAGACGCGCAGTTACACCATTCGCAACACCAGCACGAAGGTGATGACCATCACCGACATTCAGGTGACGCGCGAGGCGGGTGTGTTTGCCGTGCAGCCCGCGGTGACTTTGCCGCACGCGTTGCAACCCGGCGGCACCATGACCTTCGATGTGATTTTCACACCCAATGCGCGCGGACCTTTCGACGGACAGGTGATCATCTCGGGAATCCCCTGCGATCTCACCATTGCCATGAATCTGCGAGGCAGTGGCGACACCGACGGCCTGAGTCCGGATAAAGGCAATCTGGACTTCGTGCTCGATCCGTGCAGCTTCACAGGAAGTTGTCAGGACATTGTGCTGCGCAATCAAAGTCCCGAAGCGGTGGAAGTGTCCGGTTTGACCATACTCCAGAGCGGATCGACTTTCGCCATCTCGCCGGCCATCTCCACGCCATTCATACTCGGTGCGAATGGCGAGCGTACTGTACGCATTTGCGCGCTGCCCGGCGCCATAGGACAGCAGGTGGGCACGCTGCAAATCCGCAGCAACGATCCCGCCTATCCGCTGCTCACCGTGGCCTTGCGTTCCACGCGCGATTCCTCGGCGATTATGGTGTCGACGGATGCCATTTCCTTTGGCCGACTGGCCGACTGCCAGAGCGCGTCCACGCGGCGTGTGACCATCACCAACACCGGCACACTACCCGAGACGGTGACGCCATCGCTGCAGACGGGCACGGCGTTCGCCATCAGCATGGCGGGACCGGAGACGATACAACCGGGCAAGTCCTACAGTTTCGATGTGACCTATCTGCGTCCGGGTTACGGCGTGCACAGCGATGTCATCGAGCTGCGCAGCAGCCGCTGCAATACGCTGTGGAGCATCGCGCTTGATGCGGAGAGCGTGGAGCAGGGCTATGTACTGGCGCCTGATCCCGTGCTGTTCCCGACGGTGAATGTGGGTGGCACCACAACGCGGCAGATCACGCTGCAGAATACGGGCGGTTTCGATGCGACCATCGCTTCGGTGACCATACAGCCCAACGGTCCCTTCACCCTTCAGGGTGCGGTGCCGTCGAGTATTGCAGCGGGTGGCAGCGAGAACATGAGCCTTCGTTTCTCCCCGACGGCCGAAGGTAGCTTCGCCGCCACGGTGTGCGTGATCATCAGCGCTCCGTGTCCGGATACGTTGTGCGTTTCGTTGAGTGGTAGCGCCGTACGCGGTACCCTGGTGCTTCGTCCGTCGCTGCTCGCCTTTGGCACGCATGCGCAGTGTGGTGAAGTGATTCTCGAAGACACACTCACCAACACGGGCAGTGGCACCATCAGCATAATCGCGGCCAGCATCACCGGCAGTGGTGCGGCTGCATTCACCAATCTGACGCCGGTGGGCGCCGCCGAGCCCATCGCAGCGGGTGGCACGCGCATCTTCCGCGTGCGCTATCGCGCGGCCAATGCGCCGGCCGACGGCCCGGTGTTGGCCGCACTGCAAGTGCGCACCGACGACAACGTGCTTCCCGTGTTCGACGTGCCGTTGGAGGCGGGACGTGTAACACAGGTGGTGGACGCCGGCGGTTCGGTGGCGTTTGGTGTAACCGAGGTTGGACTGACGGAACAGCGTACGGTGACCGTGCGCAACAACGGAAGCACGCGCTACTGCTACAGCAGTGTGAGCCTGCCCTCGAATTACACCATGACACCCATGCCGCCCATTTGCCTCGATCCGGGACAGAGCACCACGCTGACGCTGGATTTCACCGCGCCGGCGCCGGGTAGCTTCAACGGTCGACTCGTACTCGGAGTGACCGCGCCTTGTGCGGACTCGACGGTGTTCCAGCTCAGTGCCTCGGCGCAGGAGGGTACACTCACGCAGACCGACACCGTGCGGCTTCCCGCCGCGCCGTGGTGCGAGACGCGGGGCTTTGCCTTCACCGCACGCAGCAGTTATCTCGAGGACATCACACTCGATGAGCTTCTGCTCGAAGGCGCGGATGCGGCGTTCTTCCGCTTGCTGAGTCCGGATCCCGCCAGTCTGCCGCTGCAGATCTCCAGCGGTGGCACGCAGAACTTCTCTGTTGAACTCGTGCCCGACCAGCGTTCGCGCGTGCTCACCGTCACGGTGGTCGCCCGCTACACCGCCTTTGGCACGCCGGTGGAACGGCGCACCGTATTGATTGCCGAAGCGGTGGTGCCGACGCTGAGTATTGAAAGCGCCACATTCCCGCCCACGGTACTGGGTCAGTCCGGCGGCACGCGCACAGTGCGGCTGCGGAATACGTCCAGCATTGCAGTGGATATCGCCTCGGTGCTGTCGGCCAATGCGGCCTTCCCCATTCGCGCCATGTCGCGCGTCACTCCGCTCACGCTCGCTCCGGGCGAGGAAATCACCATCACGGTGGAATTCCTGCCGCAGGTGGTGGGTGTGGTCGGTGACAGTGTACGCGTGCAGTCGCCTTCACCCTGCGCGTTCTCCATCGCCGGACAGTTGAGCGGCGAGGGCATACCGCAGCCGATCGTCGATGCGCGTCTGACTCTGGGTGCGGTGCAGGGCGAGGTGGATCAGATCGTGGACATTCCGCTGTATGTGGATAAAACGCTGGCCGGTGCCTCGGTAACCGGATGGAGCGCCGCGATCAACTTCAACCGCAGCATGCTGTATCCGGTGGAACTCATCGTGGCGGGCACGCCTTCGTCGGCGTTTACCGCGAACTTCACGTGGGATTACAGCACATCCACAGTCGCACTGCGCACCACGGGCAGCGGCTTCATGGGCGATGGCGTCGGACCCATCGCGATACTGCGCTGCCGCGTGTTGGTGGGTGACGCCTTGAGCACGGAACTGACGTTGTCCTCCTTTGCCTTCAACGGCGGGTACGCCCGTGTGGCGGGTTTGGTGAACGGCAGCTTCACACTGCTGAATTACTGCATGCCGGCCGAGCGGTTGATGATTGACCGTCCCGGTTTCACGGTACGGCAGAACGCACCGAATCCCGTGTCGCTCGGTCGCCACAGCAGCACCTCCATCAGCTTCATCACACCCGAGAGCACGCACATGCGGCTGTACGTCACCGACATGGTCGGGCGCGTGTTGCGCGAGCAGGATTTGGGTGAGGTTGCTGCGGGCGCGCACAGCGTGGCGCTGCCTGTGCAGGGCTTGCAACCCGGTGTGTACCACTACATGCTGCGCAGCGATACGCACGTGGCCGCGAAAGCGATGGTGGTGGTGGAATAACGCCGCGAAAGCGGAGATGTCTTTCCGCACCGCGGATACTGCCTGGCAGTGTCCGCGGTGCTCGTTTTATGGACCGCGAAAAATCGGTGGACCGCGAAAGGCGCGAAAAAACGCGAAAGGTTTATGACCGCGAAAGGCGCGAAAAAGCGCGAAAGGTTGGTTCTGGCACTGACAACATCGATGGTGACGAATCGCCATGGCGTACCGGGAGCACCGTCTCTACACCCCCACGGCACGCGCATGCGCACGGTCGGCGGTTTTTCACATGGGGACTTGACAGCGTAAACGGGGCGCGTTATATTTGAATAATGATTCATTAATCAGAGTTGAATCGACGATGAGAACGAAGAGCGGAAACAAGGACAGGGACATCGCGAATGCGGCGATCAAGGTGTTTGCGCGCGATGGTTTCCACGGGGCGCGCATCACGCGCGTCGCAGAGGAGGCGGGCGTGGCCACGGGAAGCGTGTACCTCTACTTCAAGAACAAGGAAAGCATTCTGCACCACCTGTTTTTCGAAATCTGGCAGCGCATCCGCGATCAGTTCATGGGCGTGGTATCGCGCACGGACATCACACCGAGGGAGAAGCTGGAAGAACTGGTGGATCGCATTTTCGCGCTGTTCTCGCGCAATCCTTCGCTGGCGTTGGTATTCGTCAATGAACAGCACCATCTCGTCCGCGAGGGTACGGCAGAGTTCATGAAGTACTACGAGGATTTTCTCAAACTCACCGAAGATGTTATCCGCGACGGCGTGAAGAAGGGACAATTCCGCAAGGATGTGGATGCGCGGGTGTTCAGTAATTTCGTCTTCGGTGGGATGCGCCAACTCCTGCAACATTGGGCGCGTTCGCAGAAGGAATTTCCTCTCAACAGCATTCGTCAGGGAATACGCATCATCGCCATTCAAGGCATTCTCAAAACGCCGACGACGTAATCCCCCGAACTCCACATTTCTGTAAACCCAGTGCTTCACCATTCCGCACCACCATACGCAGATATAAAAATGAACCATCGTTCAGTATTATTCATCGCGCCTCTGCTCCTGTTCACTGTATTGACGCTGCTGTCCACCCCGCCTGTGCGGGCGCAGCTGCGTTTGCGCGATGCCATCGACGCGGCGAGCGTACGGCATGAAGGCATCGCGGCGGCACGCGCGCAGGAGGAAGCTGCTTCGCACGGCGTGAGCATCGCGTGGGGGCGCCTGCTGCCCGAAGTGCAGGTGGACGTACTGTACACGCACATGGACAAGGATCTCGTGCTCGATCTCGATCCCATCCGCTCGGTGATGATTCATCTGCAGAGCGGGAATGCCAGCGCGCTTGCCAATCTCGAATCCATGCTTACGCAGGGTCGGCCCTTGACCGCGCAGGAACGTGCGGCGGCGGCTTCGCGCGCGGCGGGAACGCTGGATGCTTCGCTGCCGCATTTTCAGGAAGTACTTAAGGAACGGACCTTCCTCCAGGGAGCGGTCACAGCCCGGCAACCGATATTCGCGGGCGGGAAAATTCTCGCCGGCATACGCGCCGCGCGGGCGCAGGAGGATATGGCCATGGCGCGTCGACTGGCAGTGGAAAACGACGCCGTGGTGGAAACAGTGACGCGCTATCTCGGCGTGTTGTTTGCCAGGGAAAATCTCTCCGTGCGCCGTGCCGCGCTCGACGCCATCGAGCAGCACGCCCAGCGCGCCACGAAGCTGCGCGAGAGCGGCGTGATCGCGCGCCACGACGAGCAGCGTGCCGAGGTGGCGCTGGCCGAAGCCCGCCGCGATGTGATCGATGCCACGCAAAAGCTGCGCCTGGCCGAAACAGCCCTGCGCTCGCTGCTGCCTGATCTCGGAGACAATCCCGTGCTGGCCGATTCCCTTCATCCATTGGCCATGGGTCTGTCGCAAGATGCATGGGTGGGGCAATGCCTGCGCGGCAATCCGTCGCTGCGGCAATTGCGCTCCGCGCACGACGCCATGCGGGAGAAGGGCAAGGCGTCCTTCGGCAATTATCTGCCGACAGTCTATGGCTTCGGCATGGTGAATCTCTTCGACCACTACATGATCGACAAGGCCGAACCGAAGTGGGCCGTTGGTCTCGGCGCCAGTTTCACGCTGTTCGATGGCTTCCGTCGCAGCAATGAACATCAACAGATCGCCCTGGAAGCGGAAGCGGTGGATGCGAGTGTGCGCGAGTCTGAACGCAAACTCTCGCTGCTGGTGCGCTCCACGGAAATGAATGCCGCGCTGGCCGCCGAGCAATTCCAGGCGCTGGAAGCCGCGCGGGAACAGGCCGAGGAAAACATCCGCCTCAATGCGCGCCGCTTCGACGAAGGTCTGGGCACCTCGCTCGAACTCATCGACGCGCAACTCTCGTGGAAGGCCATCATGCTCAAACGTGCACAGGCAATGCACGAGCGCGCCATCGCCGTGCTGTCGCTTCATGCGCTGCAGGGCGACGCGGCAGCGTTCCTGCGCGATTGGACCAACGACAGGCAACCGTAAACAACCATGAAACAGAACAACGGAACAGGCACCATGCGAAGCAGGATTCTCAGCAACCGCACTCTGTTTGTCATCGCCGCGGCAATATTCGTGCTCGGCACCACCGCGCTGCTGCTGTGGCCCCGGGGAGACGGCCGCGTCGTGCGGACAGGCCAGGTGGAGGTGAGGGAAATCGATATCGCATCGAAAATTCCCGGACGCGTTGAATGGATACGCGTGCGCGAAGGCGACAGCGTGACGGCCGGCGACGAACTGTTCAAATTGACCGACCGCGAGGTGCGCGCGCGCGTGGCGCAGGCCGAAGGGGCGCGGGACGCCGCACGCGCGCAGTTCGACATGGCCGCGCGCGGTACACGCCGCGAACAGGTGGCCATGGCGGAGAACAATTTCGCCGCGGCAGCAAGCCAATTCGAGCTGGCGGAGCGCACCCTGCGGCGTATGAAAGGTTTGCATCGCGACGGGCTGCTCTCCGATCAGGAAATGGATGTGGTGGAACAAAAGCACCGCGCAGCCAAAGCCGCCATGGATGCCGCCGAAGCGCAGCGCGACATGGCCCGCAACGGCGCCCGCTCGGAAGAGCGCGCCATGGCCCAGGGAAATTACAGCCGGGCCAGCTCCACCGTGGAGGAAGCGCGATCCTATCTTGATGAGAGCGTGCTCCGCGCGCCCATCGCCGGCATCGTTGCCAAGCGCTACAACGATGTGGGAGAAATGGTCTCGGCGGGCTATCCCGTACTCACATTGCTCGATCCGGCCGACACGTGGATAGAATTGAACGTGCCGGAATTCGAGCTGCGCTACCTGCGCATCGGCTCGAGGCTGTGGGCGGAAGTGCCGGCGCTGGGAAGGAGCATCGCGCTGCGCGTGCGCAACATTGCCGCCATGGCGGATTATGCCAACTGGCGCGCTCAGGACGAACGAGGGAGCTTCGAGGTGCGCAGCTTCACAGTGACGCTGCGTCCCGAGCAGCCAGTGGCGGGCCTGCGTCCCGGCATGACCGTGCGCGTGCGGCTCGGGGAGTGATGCGCGGTGAGTTTCGCAAGGAAATTCCGACGCATTCTGCTCTCCGAACTCGCGCTGCTGCGGCATCGTCCGCTGCCGCTGGCGGCCGCGTTGCTGCTGCCGCTGATCGCCTGGGCATGCATCGCCGTGTCGCTGCGCGACGCAGTGATCGACGACATCCCGGTGTATGTGGTGGATGGAGATAACAGCCGGGTTTCGCGCATGCTGTGCCGTTCGCTCGATGCCACGCAGGCTTTGCGCGTTACCGAAGTCGGCAGGGACGAAGAGCGCGCGCGGCGGGCGATGGAGAATGGGGACGTTTCGCTCATCGTGTACATCCCGCGGGATGTTCAGCGCGCCATCGCTGGCGGCGGCTCCGCGCGCATGGTGGTGCTTGTGGATGGAAGGCAGTTGCTGCATGCGAAAATCGCCTATCGCGCCGTGGCCATGAGCGCGTACACCGTGTCGGCCGGAATAACAGTGCGTCGCTTCGAGGCGCGAGGCATGGGCAGCGGGCAGGCGCAGGCGCGCGCGCTGCCGATACACACCGAAATACACGCGGTGGGCAATTCCTGGTACGACTACGCGCTGTACCTCGCACCCGGCATGATGATGGCGATATTGCAGATGTCGGCGAGTTTTTCCGCGCTGTGGTTTTTCCGCGAGCATCGCGACCGCGATGCGCGGCTGTTGCTGCCTGCGCGCGGTGAGACGGCGGCCTTCTTTCTCGCACGGATCACCCCGCTGTTTCTTGCCAATGCCATCGCCGTGCTGCTGCTGTTCGTGGTGATGTTTCCCTTGGCGGGAGTCCCCAACATGCAGGCGCTGCCCGCGTTGTATTGGCGCTCGCTGCTGTTTGCGCTGGTGTGCATGGGCATGGGGGCATTGCTGTCGGGCTTGTTCCGCAACCTCGTTTCGGCCGCGCAAATCGGTATCATCATCAACGCGCCGGCCTTCGTGTTCAGCGGGTACACCTTCCCGCGCTGGGCCATGCCTGATGGCATACGGGCGTTCGCCGAAATCATTCCGCTGACGCATGTGCTGGACGGGTTTTTTCCGCTCATCCTCTACAATCGATCGACCATGGATGGTATTCCCGCGTTGCTGCTCTTCCTCCTCCTGTTCTGGGGTGGCTCCGTGCTGCTGGCAACACGACCGGGCGATCGTTTCCGCGCCCGCGAGCGTTGGTTCATGCAGCGCATCCGTCTGCGCTTTTCGGCGCGTGCGGCTGCGAGCGCGCGGCAGATCGACGCAGGGGGTGAGGCATGAAGGTGTTCAGGTCGGCTGCCGTAGCGCTGTGGCGCAGCGCCACAAGGGAATTTCGGCGACTGCTGCGCGACCCCAATCTGGCGCTGGTGCTGTTCATCGCGCCCCTGGCCTACCCGCTGCTCTACGGAGCGATTTATGTGAACAAAATCGAAGTCGATGTGCCAATCGCCGTGGTGGATCTGGACAACAGCGAGCATTCCCGGGCGCTGACGCGTTCGGTGGACGCGCTGCAAGGCTGCTCGGTGACGCGGGTGGGCAAGGACGAGGTCGAGGCGCGCGCTTTGCTGGAAACGGGTGCGATACACGCGTATCTGCTTATTCCGAAGGGACTCAAACAGGGCATACTTCAAGGCACTCGAAGCGACGTGCATCTCATGGTGTCTCCCGGTCGCCTGTTGGTATTGAGTGATATCGGACTGGGGATTTCGCAGGCTGTGGCCTTGCATGGAGCGAGAATCACTGCCGCCACACTCGCGCGGCAGGGCGTCCCGGTCTTCGCCGATCCATCGCTCGCGCAGCCGGTGGCATTCGATTACCGTGTGCGCGGCAATGCCTGGCTCACGTACGGCGACATGATACTTCCCGCGCTGCTCGGTATCATTCTCATGCAGCTGGTACTGATCGGAGCGGCCGCAGCCACCGCAAGCGAATGGTCGACGGACGGATGGCGAGGATATTTCGCTGCGGCACGCGCGCATCCGCTGGCCGGCGTTGCGGGCAAGGCGTCGATGTTCGTCGTGGTGTTCCTCGTGTTCGCGCTGATACTGCGCTTCACGCTTGTGCCCTGCTTCGATGTGCGTCTCGCGGGTTCGGTCGGCGCCTTGTTGGGCGTACTCGTCCTGGGTTTTCTCGCTGCCGCGGCATTGGGCTTGTTTCTGGGCAGCTTTTTCCGGCACCGCGTGACGGTGTTCGTGGTATTGGGATTCAGCAGTTACCCGCTGTTCATGCTGTCGGGCTACGCGTGGCCCGCCGCGCAGCTTCCTCCGGTATTGCGCTGGCTCGCCTGGGCCTTTCCCACAACACCCTTTCTGCAGGCGCTGGGGATGGTCACGCAATCCGGCGCCGGATGGACAGTGATACAGCCGGAACTCCTCTCCCTGCTCCTTCTGTCCGTACTCTACATCCTACTCGCTGCATTGCGCTTCAAATCCATCGCGAAAGAAGTCGCCCCCTGACGAGAATCTCCAGTCGGGGCGGACCTACGTGTCCGCCCCGCTTTCAGGATCGCACATTCCTGGCATGCTATCATCATGCGTGATGTCCCCTCCGTGTCAGCCCTCGTCTCAGGATCGCACATTCCTGGCATGCTATCATCATGCGTGATGTCCCCTCCGTGTCAGCCCTCGTCTCAGGATCGCACATTCCTGGCATGCTATCATCATGAGTGATGTCCCCTCCGTGTCCGCCCTCGTCTCAGGATCGCACGTTCCTGGCATGCTATCATCATGCGTGATGTCCCCTCCGTGTCCGCCCTCGTCTCAGGATCGCACATTCCTGGCATGCTATCATCATGCATGATGTCCACTCCGTGTCCGCCCCGCTCTCAGGATCGCTCATTCCTGGCATGCTGCCATCTTGCGCGATGTCCACTCCGTGTCCGCCCTGCCATTGGTGACTGCCACTGATGATGGAAAAATCGAAATCCTGACTTGATCACGATGGAGGATGTGGTGCATTGTGTCGGACTAGCGGATAAAAGCTACGTGTAGAAGGATACCGCGTGTTTCGCTTCCCCATCAGTAGCTATTCGCGCTAAGGTGAATTTGTGTGTGATAAAAATATTGGATACACCTATTGACTCACGCAGTTTTTTTTTTTTATTATCATATCGTCCATGTTAAACATACTTCGAGGTCGATATGAGGGCGATACTATTTGTTGCAGTTCTAACATTTGCTTTTGCATCTGCAGCGATGTCCAACAATCCCGACTGGACTGCACGACCGGGCGAAAACCAGTCGCAGAGCACACGCGTTGAGGATAATGCATCGCTACTTGCGGTTGGAATCGAGGTGGGTGTGGAAGGAACCTTCGCCGAACTTATTACCCGCGACGAGAATGGGAACAAGGTTCATACATTCTTCTGTCTTGAAAGCAAGCAGACGTGTTATTACATCGAAATTACCGACATTCCGGGTGGCGGTGGCATCGCAGTGACTGGTTTCTCCGGTGATGGAACGCAACGATTCTCTAATACCGGGACGGCGTACACGCATGAGATGTCCGCGCAACAAGGAATTGTGACTGTGTATCAGTAATAGCTGGTTTTACATGACTGCAAGGAGGAATCTTGCTCGCAGGATTCCTCCTTGTCATCGAACTCCATGTGTTAAGCAGTCAGGCAGGTGGCCATGCAGAGAGCAATAACACTGTTTCTTCTACTTTTCACGCAGGTCGTGACTGCGCAGCCATCGATTCCACTGGAGGTCATGCCCACTGCTGTAGATCTGTCCGGCTCGCTCATTTTCATTGTGCGACGGGATGACTGCGTCAATTGCAATCTGTCCATCTCTTTTCTTGCCCGACACGCGGCACGGAATTATCCCGGACTCAAGCAATACTTGAGCGTATTGAATGGAACGGAAAATGAGGCGCGTACCTTCGCGTCAAGGATTGACGTGGATTGTGTCCCAATCTTGGTCGATTTAAAATCATTTACTATTCCAACTCCCGCGTGTATCGTGATCAGGGATTCATTGCCGAGTGTTCTCGCCTACACAAAAGGATACTCCTTTCTTGCTGCCTTTGACTCCCTCATGGCCGGGCATGAGGGTGCAGGTCGGATGCTCGAAGATCGTGCCACGAATATAACTCCATTCAACGAAGACATGCATTTTTCGGAGGCCTCCGATCTCACGTATGATCATGAGACGGGAGCATTTCTATTCACGGACGCCTTCAATCGAGCTGTATTTTACATATCAAAGGACGGGAACCTGTCCAGGATACCAATAATTGATTCGGTTATTGCCAGCAATATCGATCTGAAATTGCCGGAGAGCAAGCCGATAAGGAATCTGCAATCGGTCTATCGGGCCAGGTTTGTGCACGATGGTGAGATTGGAGTCGTTGTCTCGCTTCCCTATCTTGCCAAGGAATCCACGGACACACGGGTGAGAGTGGGCAAAAAGCTTGTGTTCCTGCGGTATACACCGGATGGCACATTGGTCTTTGCGAAAGCAATTAACAACGATGGAGTTCCTCCGATGGACGTCAGACAGTGGTCGTTCTCTCCGGTGGATACACTGCTTATTTGTCCGTATGTCAATGGAAAGGAGACCGCCGATACATTCTCCAGACACAACAGCTTTGTTGCTTTCAGCCTCGCCAGCGATACGGCCCTTGCTCTGCCAATCAAGCGAAGTCCGATTATTGAAAAATTCGGCTTTGCGCGGGATGGAGTATTGTACAGAACGTATTTTACGCAAAGGGATACGTGCTCGGTCTTTGTCGAGGAATACAGTAATTCGTATCTCCGTGTTCTCGGAACGCTTCTCAGGCCCAAAAGTATCTCTCGGCACCAACTTGCCGGATCTCTCGCCAAAATTGATGCCGAGCGTGTTCTTGAAACCACGCTGGCGGATAGCGTAATTTCGAGCGATAGTCTCTTTAGCTTCCTCCTCCCGGCAATATCAGGTGTTGACTACAAATCAGGGTTGCTGCTCGTCCAGTATATCCCGAAAGATTTCCATGCGGATACAAAAAGTGTTGGCATTGTCCTGATCGATGTGATGTTGAATCGCATCATGATGGATGCTGTAGTAGATATTGAATCAGAAAACGCAAGCGGGATATTATCATACATTGATAGCCCGACTTCAATCAGCATCGCATATGTGACCAGGGCGGGCTTGCGGATAGAATCTTATCCTGTCCGCCGTGACTGAGAGATCCGCTGCTCTCTGAATGGCGACGGTAGCACTGTGTTGTAATCTAGTAAACTCTCATTGCGGTGTAATATGAAACTTGCAACAAAATACAAAATGATGGGCGCGCATCTGCTGTACAAGGCGGTTCGCCTGCTTGGAGTGAAACGCATTCAGGAAAAAACGATCGACGGGGTTGTATACAAATTGGATTTGGCCGAGGGTATCGATCTGTCGATGTTTCTCTTTGGCGGATTCCAGAAACATGTGATATCGCGGGTTCCGCAAACGGAGAACACATGCACGGTGTTGGACGTCGGAGCGAACGTCGGCATGATGACTCTCCAGTTCGCACACCTGCTGCCGAACGCCGTGGTGCATGCGTTCGAGCCCTCCGTATATGCGAATGCGCGTTTGGATGATAATTGTTCGCTCAATCCGGAGTTGTCGCGGAGAGTGGTACGTGTGCCGGCATTTGTATCGGATGTGATGGACGTCGCGAATGATTATACAAGTTACTCAAGTTGGAGAGTCGACGATTT
>Ga0208041_1000874_pt1 | contig 23531 bp, 28 predicted proteins | sample AD_SCU002_MetaG_FD_184453 | JGI IMG/M metagenome (GOLD analysis project Ga0208041, IMG submission 184453) | Active sludge microbial communities of municipal wastewater-treating anaerobic digesters from China - AD_SCU002_MetaG (SPAdes) (version 2) | ecosystem: Engineered > Bioreactor > Anaerobic...
CCGCCAGCAGACGAGCGCGATGATCCGGGAACTGATGTACGAGCCCTACTTCGTCCCCGAGAGCAAGAAGATCGACGAACTCTTAAAGGAACTCCAGGTGAAGAAACAGCATATGGCCGTCGTCCTCGACGAGTACGGGTCGTTTGCCGGCATCGTGACGGTCGAAGACATGCTCGAGGAGCTGGTCGGCGAGATCATGGACGAGTTCGATGAGGAGGAGCCCGAGGTGCAGCAGGTCGAGGAGAACGTCTACCTGGTCGACGCACAGGCGTGGGTGGAGCACCTCAACGAGGACCTGGACCTCGTCCTCCCGCTGACGGACGCCTACGAGAGCATCGGCGGCCTCGTCATCGACCGGCTGGGGCACATCCCCCGCCGCGGCGAGGTGGTCAAGCTCGAGGAGAGTAACATCACGCTGGTGGTGATGCAGATGCGGGGCCGCCGGCTCGTCAAGGTGAAACTGATCGTCGCCCCCCCGGTCGTGCCGGAGGAGTCCCGGTAAGGAGAGAATGCCTGTGGAGAGGAAGAAACGGATTGCAATGCTTGCCTCGGGAAGAGGGTCGAACTTTCAGGCGGTCATCGATGCCGTCGCGGCCGGGGATATCCCGGCGGTCTGTACCGGTCTCGTCACCGACAACCCCGGTGCATACGCGATCGAGCGGGCGAGAGCCGCCGGCATCCCGGTGACGGTCGTCGATTATGCGCGGTTTCCCACGAGGGCCGCCTACGAAGAGGCGCTCCTTGCCGCGATGCGAGCCTGCCGGGCGGACCTCTTCGTCCTCGCCGGCTACATGCGGATCCTCGGGCCCGCGATCGTCCACGAGTTCTCGGGCCGGATGATGAACATCCACCCGGCCCTGCTCCCGGCGTTCGCCGGCCTGCACGCGCAGCGCCAGGCGATCGAGTACGGGGTGAAGGTCGCGGGCTGCACCGTCCACCTCGTGGACGAGGGGACGGATACCGGCCCCATCGTCGTCCAGCGGTGCGTCCCGGTCCTCCCGGACGACGACGAATCGACGCTCGCCGACCGGATCCTCATAGAAGAGCATAGGGCCCTCCCGCTCGCCGTGAAACTCTTCTGCGAGGACCGCCTGGAGGTCTCCGAACGAAGGGTGCGGGTCCGCTGACACCGGGCATCGACCTACTATATATCCTCCCGCCGCCAACCGTAAGACCCGCCAATCGGCAGAACGGATCGGATCATGACAGACACCACACGGAGATCAGGTTCCCGGAGGCTCGCCCGCGAGAGGATCACCATCCTCTTTGCGCGTGCCGCGGAGTTCTACCCGGAGAACCCCGCATGGAGCAACCGCTGCGTGGAGCTCGCGCGAAAGATCGGCATGCGCCACCGGGTACGGATTGAACGGCCGCTGAAACGCCGGTTCTGCCGCCGGTGCAGCACCTACCTGGTCCCGGGCGCGAACGCCCGGGTCAGGATCTATCGCGGGCGCGTGATCGTCACCTGTCTTTCCTGCGGGCACCGGTCACGCTACCCGGTCGGGAGGCATCAGGCGTGAAGAGAGAGTCGTTTCAGGACCTCAAACCCACCGTCTGGGTAGGAAAACGGGGCATCAACAACGTCATGATCGATGAGATCCGGCGCCAGCTCAAAAGCCGGAAGATTGTCAAGGTCAGGTGGCTCCGGAACACCGAAGTCGATCCCGAAGAAGTAGCGGCGTCGGCCGGTGCGGTTCTTGTCGAGGTCAAGGGGCGGACCTTCGTCCTCGCGGAACGGCGGGGCCGATCGCCCGGCCGCGATTCTCGAAATATATAAAACATCACTGGACGAATATGTAAAGACTGTTAGCTATAGTGAGGTTCATCTATGACGACTGTATACGACATCCCTGCCGATATGTTGATCCGGCAGGCGGCAGAAGAACTTAAGAAGAATCCGCAGATCCAGCCCCCCGACTGGGCCGATTTTGCAAAGACGGGGGTACATAAAGAGATGCCGCCCGAGAACGACGACTGGTGGTACGTGCGTGCGGCGGCAGTCTTCCGGCGTATCTACACCGACGGTCCCGTCGGGACCCAGAGAATGCGATCCGTCTACGGCGGCAAGTATGATCGGGGTTCGGCTCCTGGCCGGTTCAAGCGGGGGAGCGGGTCCGTCGTCCGGACAATCTTCCAGCAGCTCGAAGCGGCCGGATACGTCAGCCACACAAGCGCTGGGCGCACGGTCACCGCGGCCGGCAGATCGTTCCTCGATAACATTGCAAACGGCTTAAAACCCCAGGCCGCCGGGATTGCACCGGGAATCACGAAGTATTGATCAAGGAGGTATGACTGATGGTAGACGACGAACTCGCAGAACTCCGCCGCCGGAGGATGGAACAGATGCAACGGCAGGCGATAGATCAGCAGGCGATGGAGGAAGAAGCAGAACGCCAGCGGCAGATTGACTCGCAGATCCGCATCGCGCTTATGGAGATCCTCGAGCCTGAAGCGAGGGAGAGGCTCAATACCATCAAGTTGACCCGGCCGGAGTTTGCGAAGGCGGTCGAACAGCAACTGGTGATGCTCGCCCAGAGCGGCAGGGTCCGGCAGCGGATCACCGACGACCAGTTGAAAGCCCTGCTGACGCAGTTGACCCCGTCAAAGAAAGAGTTCAGGATCACGCGAAAGTGATGATGGAAGCAGGTGTGCTCTTCTCAGGAGGGAAAGACAGCGCGCTCGCAGCAGTCATGCTCGCGCGCGACTACGGCGTGGAACTGAATACCTGCGTATTCGATCCCGGCCGTGAGATCCCGGCGGTGCGGGCCGCAGCGGCCGCATTACACCTCCCCTTCAGGCGGAGGGTGCTCGGGAGAGACCTCCTTGAAGAGGCCGTCGACCTGCTTCTTGCGTGCGGTTACCCAAACGACGCGATCACCATGATCCACCGGGCGGCGATCGAGATCCTCTCCGGCGAGTATGCGGTTGTCGGCGACGGCACCCGTCGCGAAGACCGGGTCCCCCGGCTCGAGCGGTCCGCGGTGCAGCACCTGGAGATGACCACCGGCTGTTCCTACGTCCGGCCGCTCCTCGGCTACGGGAAACCGGAGGTGGAACGCCTCGCGGGGAGGCTGCTTGTGGTCCGGTACGGGGAGACGGGCAGTATCGGGAACGGCGACTACGAACAGGAGATCCGGGAGGCCGTCCGTGCCCGCGGCATCGATCCGGCGCCGTTCTTCCCGGCCGGCCACCTGCAGTCGCTCGTGGTCGGGATGCGGGAGACCTGAAGAAGGATGCAGGAGAAAGAGTAACTATGAGCAAGTTGATGAAAGGCCGGAAGATCCGGCTGGCAAAGGCATGCGAGCAGAACCGCCGCGTGCCGGCATGGGTGATGATCAGGACCAACCGTGCGGTTGCGTCGCATCCGAAGCGGCGCAACTGGAGACGGAGCAGCTTAAAGGTGTAAGGCTATGGCAGAGGCGTTAAAAGAGCATATCTATATCATCCCTCTCCGCGATGTGAAGCGTTCACCCCGGTGGAAGCGGGGCAACACCGCCATCAAGGATATCAGGGCGTTTCTCGAACGGCACATGAAGAGTGCGGACGTCAAACTGGACCGAAGCATCAACGAGAAGGTCTGGGAGAACGGCAGCGGAAAGCCCCCGCGAAAGATTCGCGTCCGCGCGATGAAGTTCGAGGACGGGCAGGTCCAGGCCGAGCTCGCCGAGGAGTGAGATGACCGGGACGATCGATCTCCTGGGCGACCCAAACATCGGTGTCTACGCCAGGGTCTTTGAGGATATCGCGATCGTGGACCCCCGGGTCTCCGGGGAGTTCATCGAGGCCCTCGGGCGGGAACTCTCTGTCGATGTCGTGACCACCACCATCCAGGGGAGCGGCATCATCGGCTCGCTCGTTGCGGGGAACAGCCAGGGCCTGGTCGTCAGCGGCCTTGCCGCCGCCGAGGAGGTCGCGGTCCTTGAGGAGCACCGCGAGGTCCTCCTGCTTGAGGGGTCCATGAACGCGGCAGGCAACGTCATCCTCGCAAACGACTACGTCGCCGCCGTCCATCCCGACATGGAGGTCGGGGTCGCCGAAGAGATCGGGTCGTTTCTCGGTGTGCCGGTGATCCGGCTGACGCTTGGGGGCATCAAGACCGTCGGCATGGCCGGATGCGCGACAAACAAGGGCATTCTCGCTCATCCCCGGGCGAACGACACGGAGATCGCCACCCTCGAACGGGTGGTCGACCTCCCGATCGGCCTCGGGTCGGTCAACATGGGCAGCGGTCTCGTGGGAACCGGGCTCCTTGCGAACAGCAAGGGCTACATCGCGGGGTCCTTTACGACCGGGTTTGAGCTGGGACGAATAGAGGAAGTCTTTGGGTTTTTGGAGTGAAGCAGTCATGGAGAACCAGACGTTTGAAGTTGTGGGCGCGTGCAGGATCAACAACGCGTGGAAACCGTACCGTAAGGTCATCGAGGCCCCGAACGAGAACCAGGCCAGAGAGAGGGTTTTCGCGGATATCGGGAGCAAGCATCGCCTGAAGAGAAGATATATCACCATCGAGTCGGTTAACGTAGTAGCTGGTGAATGACGTGAACCAGGCAGATCCCCGTGAGATACAGACGCTCCAGATGTACTTAAACGAGTACGGGCAGCAGATCGAGATCCTGACGCAGCAGCTCGGTATGATCGAGCAGCAGCGCATCGAGGCCGCCGCCGCCATCGAGACCCTCCGGGCCATCCAGGAGAGCACGGACGGCGTCGTCCTGCTCCCCATCGGGGGCGGCGCCTTTCTCCGGGTGAAGGTGCTCGATGCCGGCCATGCGATCGTGAACATCGGGGCCGACGTCTCCGTGGAGCGGGCCGGTGCGGACGCGATCGAGTATCTCGGGGATCGGATAACCGAACTTGAGGCGCTCGGAAAGAAGGTCGCCGGTTCGGTCGAGCAGTTGCAGGGGCAGGCAACGGAGATCTCCCGCCGCATCGAGGCGGCCTACCGGGGGGCCCGGCAGGGAGAGGCTGGTCAGGGCGGAAGCTGATAATGTTTGATTCATTAAAGAAGAAACTTCAGAATATACGGACAAAGTTCGCCTCGAACATTGAGGAGGCCGCCGCGGCACAACCAGCGCCGCCGGAGGCTGCAGAGCCCGCACCCTCCCTCCCCCCCGCCTCCGCCGCGAAACCGGCGGCCGCCGGGGCGAAAGCGCCGGAAGAGAAGCGGGAGACCCCCACGTTCTTCAATAAGGTCAGGGTCCTTGTCCGGGAGCGGGAGGTTCTCGTCGAGGAGAAGGACATCGAGACGCCTCTTCTTGAACTCGAGATGGTCCTCCTCGAGAACGACGTCGCGCTCCCGGTCACGGACGAGATCATCGCCCGGATGCGCCAGGATCTCGTGGGCCGGCACAAAAAGATCGGCGCATCGGTCGACGACCTGGTCGTCGCGACCCTGCGGTCGGCGCTCTGCGGGGTGCTCGGCGACGGTCTCGACCTCTCGCGTTACATCAGGGAGCACGAGCGGCCGGTGAAGATCCTCTTCACCGGCGTGAACGGGACCGGGAAGACGACGACGGTCGCAAAGGTCGGCCATTACCTCCAGAAGAACGGGTTTACGGTCGTGATCGGCGCGGGCGACACCTTCCGCGCGGGTGCGATCGAGCAGATCCGGACCCACGCCGACCGTCTCGGCATCAAGGTGATCCAGCACCAGGCGGGCGCCGACCCTTCCGCCGTCCTCTTCGACGCGGTCCAGTACGCAAAAGCGCACAATATCGACGTCGTCCTCGCCGATACGGCCGGCCGGTTCCACAACCGGGCAAACCTCATGAACCAGCTCGATAAGATCCGGCGGGTCATGAAACCCGACCTCGTCGTCTACGTCGACGAGGCGGTGGCGGGAAACGACGCCGTCATCCGGGCCGGCGAGTTCAACCGGGCGGTCGGGACCGACGCGGTCGTCCTGACGAAGGCGGATATGGACCCAAAAGGGGGTGCGGCCATATCGGTCGCGCACACGGTGGGAAAACCGATCCTCTTCCTCGGGACCGGGCAGGGCTACGACGACATCATGCCGTTCTCGCCCCGCATCGTGGTCGACGAACTCCTGGGGGGTGAGGCCTGATGCTCGACAACCTCGGCGCGTCGTTGAAGGACGCGGTCAAGAAACTCGCCGGCAAGACGGTGATCGACCGGGCGGCGGTCGACGAACTGGTCCGCGACCTGCAGCGGGCGCTCCTCCAGGCCGACGTCAACGTCAAACTCGTGATGCAGCTCTCCCAGGCGATCAAACAGCGTGCCCTCGAGGAGGAGCCCCTAAAGGGGATGGGTGTCAGAGAGCACGTCCTCCGCATCGTCTACCAGGAGCTCGTCCGGCTGATGGGGACACCGGGAGCGGTGACGCTCGGGCCCCAGACCATCCTGATGGCGGGCCTGCAGGGGAGCGGGAAGACCACGACGACCGCGAAACTCGCCCGCTACTTCCAGCGCAAGGGGCTCCGGGTCGGGGTGATCTGCGCCGACACCTTCCGGCCGGGCGCCTACGACCAGTTAAAGACCCTCTGCGACCGGATCGGCGCCCCCTGCTTCGGGGACCCGGACGAGAAAGACGCCCTCCGGATCGTGAGAGAGGGCCTCCCCCGGTTCCGCAAGCAGTACGAGGTCATCATCATCGATACCCAGGGGCGCCACGCCCTCGAGGAGAACCTGATCGAGGAGATCGTCAACATCAACGAGCTCTCGCACGCCGACCACCGGTGGCTCGTGATCGACGCGGCGCTCGGCCAGCAGGCGAGCGAACAGGCCCGCCGGTTCCACGAGGCGATCGGGATCGACGGCGTCCTCGTCACGAAGATGGACGGTACCGCGCGGGGCGGCGGCGCACTCTCGGCGGTCGCCGAGACGCAGAGCGGGATCGTCTTCATCGGGAGCGGCGAGACGATCGAGGACCTTGAGCGGTTCGACCCGGACGGGTTCATCTCCCGGCTGCTCGGGATGGGCGACTTGAAAGCCCTCGTCGAGCGGGCGGAGGAGGCGGTCTCGGCCGAGGATATCGACGTCAACGCCATGCTCAAGGGCAGGTTCACGCTCCGGGACATGTACAAGCAGCTTGAGGCGTTGAACCGGATGGGGCCCTTAAAACAGATCATGAGCATGCTCCCCCTGGGCGGCATGCAGATCCCCGACGACGCCTACGACATCACCAGCACCAAGATGCAGCGCTACAAGGTGATCATGGACTCGATGACGGCCCCCGAGCTCGACGACCCCTCGGTGATCGGGAGTTCGCGGGTCCACCGGATCGCCCGCGGCGCCGGGGTGGCGCCCGAAGATGTCAGGGATCTCATCAAATACTACAAGATCATGCAGCGCGCCTTGAAGGGTATGCGGGGCATGGGCGGCGGCAAGTTCAACATGCAGCGCATGATAAAGAAGTTCGGCAGGACCCCGTGAGATGAAGCGGTTTGCCGTCGTGGGCCACCTTGCCGCAACGAGCGGCACCTTCAGCCTCAACGATCTCGCCGGGAGCGCCGGGAGGATGGATGTCCTCTGCCGGTGCGTCAACTCCGCGCTCTTCCTCTCTCACGATCTGCGGCGCGACGTCGAGTGTTACCTCATCCTCTGCGGGGAGCCCGGGCCCGAGAAGACCGTCCTCTTTTCAGGGAATGAGATCCGCTACCTCTCGCCGGACGAGCGGAGCAGCGCCGCCCTGATCAAGAAGGCGCTCGCCCTCCCCTGCGGGGACACGTTCCGCGAGTCGACGCCGGGCGTCTCCGTCCGCCGCGGCGGGCTCGCAAGACTCCTTCGGGAGGTGCCGTTTGCCGTCCTCGACGAGGCGGGGGAGGATATCCGGGCGGCACCGGCGCTCCCGGAGACGTATCTCCTCTCCGACCACCAGAACTTCACCCCGGAGGAGGAGGCACTGATCGCGGGCTGCCCCCGCTACTCGGTGGGGCCGCGGTCGCTGCATGCCGATCATACCATCACTGTCCTCTTAAACGAGATGGACCGGAGGGAATCCGGATGGATATCATACAAGAGGTAGAAGCAATCCTTGGGTACGGCGAGACCTGCAACCACTGTCTCGGGCGATTCTTTGGCAAGCGGTCGTTTGGGCTGACGAACGAGGAGCGGGGGAGGGCGCTCCGGATCGCGCGCGAGATCGCGGCAAACGAGCCGCATCGTGAACCGGATCCGGAATCCTGCTGGATCTGCGGCGGCGAACTCTCCCGCACCGGCGCCTGGGCCGCGAAGGTCGTGGAAGCGGTGCAGGGCATCGAGTTTGCGACGTTCCTTATCGGGACGAAAGTGCCGCCGCTTCTCGCGGAGAGCGAGGAGATGGTCTGGAGCGACCTCTCCCTCCGCGACCCCGAACCGCTGAAGGCGGAGATGAACCGTGAGGTCGGCAAAGCCGTCTCGGCCCTCACCGGAAAGGCGGCCGACCTCAAACGGCCCGACATCGTCGCGATCCTCGACCTCGCGGAAGAGACCGTCGAGGTGCAGGTCAACCCCGTCTTCTTTGTCGGCCGGTACCTGAAGTACGAGCGGGGGATCCCGCAGACCCACTGGGACTGCCGGGCCTGCAAGGGGGCCGGGTGCGAGAAGTGCGACTTCACCGGCAAACAGTACGCGGACTCCGTCGAGGAGCTGATCGGCCGGCCGGTGATCGAGGCCTTCGACGCGGAGAACGCCGTCCTCCACGGCGCCGGCCGGGAGGATATCGACGCCCGGATGCTCGGAACGGGCCGCCCCTTCGTCATGGAGGTCGAGGCGCCGCGGAAGCGGTCGGTGGACCTTGCGGCGCTTGAAGCGGAGATCAACGAAAAGGCCGGGGGGAGGGTGGCGGTCCACCTGACCGGATGGGCGGATCGGAAGACGGTGCAAAGCCTTAAGTCCGACAAAGCGCATAAAAAATACAGGATCCTGGTCGAGACCGACGGCCCTGTAGCCCCAGATGAGTTCAGGGCGGCCCTCGATCAGCTCAAAGGTGTAACGATACGACAGCGCACCCCCCTGCGGGTGGCACACCGACGGGCAGATAAAGTTCGGGAACGCGGTGTCCTCGATATCCGGTGTACAGGCGCACAGGACGACAGATACTGGGTCGAAGTCGTCGGCGAAGCGGGCCTCTACATCAAAGAGCTGGTATCGGGCGACAACGACAGAACCCAGCCCAGCCTTGCCCGGATCCTGGGGCGGACCGCACGTGTTGTCAGCCTCGATGTGGTGCTGGTCGAAACAGTGAACGAGTTTGGTGAGTAAATCTATGGCACATCACAATGGACCACGCAAGAAGACGCGGTATAAGTTCAAGAAGGACCTCAGAAGACGCGGTATCCCCCCCGTAACCTCGGTGATTCAGGATTTCGAGGTCGGGCAGAAGGTGCATGTTGTGGTCGAGCCGAGTGTCCAGAAGGGCATGCCCCACCGGAGATTCCACGGAAAGACCGGCACGGTCATCGGACAGCGCGGGCGCGCATGGGTGCTCGAGGTCAGGGACGGCGAGACGATAAAACAGGTGATTGCGAGACCGCAACATCTAAAAGCGCAGAAGGTATAATCCTCAACAGTAGTGATTGGCATGAAGGTAAAACGAATCGTCAGCGAAGAGCGGATGCTGCTTCCCGAACTGCGTGACACACTCCTTGCCGTGGAGGCAGCCCGGCTCGAGTCCGGAGAAGAGATGTCCTACGAGCTGCGTAAGAGTATCGAGCATGCCAATCATCTCTCGAAGACATCCGCCGAGAAGGCCCGCGACCTCGTCGACGAGCTCATGCAGCTTGAGAAGATGAAAGAGGAGATCGCCTACCGCATCGCGAACCTGATGCCGCGGACCCGGGACGAACTGCGGGCCATCTACGCCAAAGAACGGTTCAATCTTACAACGGAAGAGCTTGACGGGATCCTCGACCTGGTGATGACGCACTTCTGATTGAAGGGGTGGTGTCGATGAAGGGTGAGAGGAAAGAGGAGAACGCTGTAGTCATTGATGTCCTCCCGATGGGGTACATGAACGACCAGCGTCCCGTCTACAAGCGCGAACCGGTTGTCCTTGCCGTCGGCGTGGACCAGTTCAAACTGCTCGAGCTCGTCCCGAAACCGGGTGCGGACATCCAGATCCACGATCGCGTCTACATCGGCGATGCGGAGCGGGAGAAGATCGAGCGTGTCAAGCGGCGGATCGGGTATGAAGACCTGACGGCGACGGCGAAACTGGAACTGCCGTTCGTGGTCGAACAGATCGTCCGCGAGAATGAGCAGCGGTTCGTCGACTTCTTCAACAAGTCCGTCCCGATCACGCCGAAGTTCCACATGCTCCACCTGCTCCCCGGCATCGGGAAGAAACTGATGTGGGAAGTGATCGAGCAGCGGGAGAAGAAACCGTTTGAGAGTTTTGAGGATATCTCGCGGCGGATCAAATCGCTCCCGCACCCGGACCGGATGATCATCAGCCGGATCCTGCGCGAGATCGAGGACCCGAACGAGAAGTATCATATCTTCACCCTGAAATGAGTGCTCCAAGGGATCAGCACTTCCTCACCGATCAGAGGGCCGTCGAGAAGATTGCCGGGTTTGTCGATGTCTCCGGCCGGAGGGTGCTCGAGATCGGGCCCGGCGGAGGGGTGCTCACCCGGGCTCTCCTCGACCGTGGTGCGGAGGTCGTTGCGGTCGAGGTCGATCCGGTTCTCGTGGAAGAACTCGGGATCGCTTTTGCCGACGAGATCGAGGAGGGGCGCCTCCGGATCATTCCTGGCGATGCAAAGAAGGTGGACCTCCCCCCGTTTGATATTGTCGTCGCAAACCTCCCTTACTCGGTCTCTTCGAAGATCACGTTCCGGCTGCTTGAGATCGGGTTTGAGGTCGCGGTCCTGATGTACCAGAAGGAGTTCGCGCAAAGGATGGTTGCACGGCCGGGGACGCCGGACGTCGGGCGGCTCTCGGTGATGGTGCAGACCTATGCGTCCGTAAAGCCGCTGCTCGAACTCCCCCCGAGCGCGTTCCGGCCAAAACCGCAGGTCCGCTCCTGGGTGGTCCGGATCACGCCGCACGAGCCGCCGTACCCCATCGCGGACCGGGCGGTCTATGCCGACGTCGTCCGGGTGCTCTTCTCCCACCGGAGAAAGACCGTCCGGAAGGGGCTCCGGAGCGGGAAGGACGCGTTTCCCCCGGAGGCCATCGAGCGGGCGATCGCGGGCCTCTCCGACGATCTCCTGCAGCGGCGGCCCGAAGACCTGACACTTCAAGAGTTTGCGCTGGTGGCAAACCGGATGAGCGGGTGCTGATGATGCCCCCTGACCAGGTCTATCCTCCCGCCGAGGACTCGTTTCTCCTCCTCCGGGCGGCGCTCCGGGAGGTCCGGGAGAGAGACCGGGTGCTCGAGGTCGGGACCGGGAGCGGGTATGTCGCGGCCGGACTTGCCGACCGGGCGGCTGCCGTGGTCGCGACCGATATCAACCCCCACGCCGTCCGGTGCGCCCGCGCCCGGGGGGTCGCGGCGGTCCGGACCGACCTTTTCTCGGGGCTCTGTGGCTCGTTCGACCTCATCCTCTTCAACCCGCCCTACCTCCCGACCATGCCCGAGGAGCGGATCGAGGACTGGCTGGAGTACGCCCTCGACGGCGGGCCGACGGGGAGGGCGGTGATCGAGCGGTTCATCGCCGATCTCGGCCGGGTGCTTTCGCCGTTCGGGCGGGTCCTGCTGCTCGTCTCGTCCCTGACCGGGCCTGACGAGGTCCGGGAACTCTTCGCCCGCCGGGGGTTCGTCTCGTTCATCGTCGATACCGAGCCGCTCGAGGGCGAGACCCTCTCCGTGATCCGGGCGATGCGGGACCTCTGCGGGGTGGGGGCGTGAGGTTCTGGAGTTTTTGGCCTGCGGGGATGAAGGGGGCAGAGAAGTATACTGTGCAGGCAACCCGGTAGTGCTCCAGCAGAGAACTGATAATCGATCTCGGTGGATCCGACCGAAAATTTCCGTTATCGGGCTCGGGTAAAGCTCACCCTATTCCGGCTGTCGTTCATCCCTGACAAGATTGGTGCCGGACCCGGCCTGTCCCTGAGTTCGACCTTTTCTCGCAAGCATGGCCTCATGCTGTGGACCGGGGTGGCTATCGCCATGGGGGTGGGGCTGACGGGGAGGGGTCTTCCCCTCCCCTGTCTCCAACGCGTAAAGATCCGTGCCTGTCATCAACCCCACTCCACCCGCGCTTCGCGCTCCTCCCCCGCCCCTCAAGGGGCGGGGGCAGTCATGGCGATACCCAGGGGAAAGCCGTGCCCCGGATTGCATGCAAGCGGGAACACCGGGATGAGATCTCAGATGACCAGTTGTTTCGTAGGGCACTACCGGCAACCCCCTCCTTTCCTCACTGCCCGGGGTAATTTCGTTAGCTCCCTCCTAAAATCGGCGTGCATCTTCCCTCCATCTATCTACCAAAACCCGTTGCACCGCGAGCAAGTAAGTATAAATTCACCCGGTTGATAGCTTATGGTATGAGATTGCGTGTAGTGCTTGTGCCCAGTGAGGAAGGAGGGTACACTGTCTATGTACCGAGCCTCCCCGGCTGTATTAGTGAAGGCGACACGAGGGAAGAGGCACTAAAAAACATCAGAGAAGCGATTGATCTATATCTTGAAACCGTGGAAGATGATCTTGTTTTCAGCGAAAAAGCCGAGCAGGTTGAGATCGCTGTATGAATAAGGTGCCTGCCCTGAATTATGATAGAATCATTGCAGCACTTCAAAGGGGTGGGTGAGTTGTGGTCCGCCAGCGGGGCAGCCATATCCGTCTGCAAAAACGCCTGTCGGATAAAACGTTGAAACTGACGGTACCCATGCACAAACCGGTTAAGCGTTCAACCTGTCACACATCCTCAAGCAGGCCGGTATGACCGTCGAAGAACTGAACGAATTACTGTAAGCTATTCGATGGGTCAACTTCTCCCTTCTCTCATCGGGGACATGAGACTGTGCGCGGCGTCATGCTCGTTACGGGCTTGCGATTCAACCTCTCCCCCGGTGTCGGAGAAACAGACCCCAATACGCCGGTTGACGGCGATCCGGGCAGTAATATTTCTGCGAAATCTCCGGTTCATCATGGGCGATATGCTCGACCTCCCGTTCGACGGGAGGTCCGACATGGTCTCCTCGAATACCGGCCTGCACTGGGTCTCCGACCACGGCAGGGCCTTTTCCGGCATCGCCCGCGCCCTCCGGCCGGGGGGAAGGGCCCTCCTTCAGATGGGCGGAAGAGGGAACGCCGCGCCGATCCTCGAGCTCGCGGATGAGATGCTGGCTGAAGAGCCCTGGACCACGTTTTCCAGCATCCGGCCATCCCGTTATGCCTTCTACGGCCCCGACGAAGAGCATGAACTGCTGGAAGCGGCAGGGCTCACGCCCGTGCGGGTTGAGCTGATCGGGAAGGATATGGCCTTCGATAACCCTGACGGCCTCGCGGGGTGGATCCGGACAACCTGGCACCTGTACCTGGACCGTCTTCCCGAAGAGGTCCGGCCGGCGTTCATCGCCGGGCTGACGGCCCGGTACGTGGAGAGGTCCCCCTCGCAGGATGGCCGCATCCACGTTCTCATGGTCCGCCTTGAGGTGGAAGCAGTCAAAAAGGTGGAGTGACAACGCCTCTACGGAAGTGAAGGCTTTTATGCCGGCATTCTCGTAAAAAACCAGCGGAAGTTGCCTCTTTTAAACCGGATGCCGGTCTTCGTAGCGGTAAATGGATGGACTTCGCATACCCTGACAATTACCCCCCCGTTTCTCCGGGGTAATTCACATTGGGGACTACCGGGAAGTGATGATACAATACGTTCTCTCTGACTCTATCTGGGTGTCTTATATCCTTAACTGGGTAACTAAGCCTGATCCCGGCTTATTTTCAGTCTCGATCCGGATATCTTGTACCCCCATTAGCAGGGAAACCGCTTCCGCAACCGGCGGCAAACCCCCTCACCCGGCGAGTTCCTTCGCATCATGGTGGCTATAATCTCTCAATCCGGGCTGGGACACAAGTAGAAAATGAGCCGGCTGCTTATAAAGGTCTGAAGGAAATAACTCCAATTCGGGGTCCTTTCGCGGCACCCGCGGGGTTGTTTCCCAGCCAGATAAAAGCGTTTTCAAGTGTTCTTCCGCATGATGAGGACCGGAGAACTCAGGAAAGCCACAAATGACCGCGCCATGGCGTTCCCGTTCCGAAAGGTGCGTGGATACCCCGGACCCCCTTCGCCGGGAGAGAAATCCGTGGTCGCCCGGGTCAGGTCCGCACCGTGTAACCGGCCCTGACCAGTACCTCAATCACATGCCGGTCCCATGCGGCATCGTCGGGTTCGACCAGACGGTTGATCTCTTCTTCAAAGAGCCGGGCCAGCGCAGCATCCTCCGAAGCCAGGTGACGTCGGCCCATGATCCTTCCGGCTCTCCTCCCCAAACCGTCAAGGATGAGCAGGCGCCAGCAGCCGTAGTCCCGGCAGATCTCAGGACGCGTCAGGTGGACGGTGCAGAATCCTTTCGCAGCCGGCGCATCATACCGGAAAAACGGGCACGCCTCCGGTCGCTCGGAGAAGATGCTTGTATCGGCAAATAGGGAGATCTTATCCGGATCGATCGACACCTCTGTCGTTTCACCCGTGTACTGGTTGCGGATCAGGTAGCGGTAATTCCCATAATCGATATGGATCGTATGGACCAGGCCCAGGTGACTGCAGCATTCGCCGCACTGGCTGCATTCAAATGACAGGGGACAACCTTCCTGATCACCGTTAGTGGACGAACCTATTTGAATGCAGGGGAAAAACCCGCATGATCCCTTTTCACGCACCAATCCCCGGGGCCTGGAACGGGTCTGATTGCGTAAGGCTTCCCAGGACAGGGATGGCCGGGTGCCGATCCGGCGCCGTGACGCCGGCCCGGCGCAAGTCGCACCCGGCGGTGCTCCCGCTCCGCTCTTGACAGAGCGTCGCGGTTCGAAACCCATCGGGTTTCTCGAGCTCCGTTCCTGCGGAACATCGCCTCACGCGAAGGTCTCACGCGGAAGCACGCGGGAGGACGCAAAGGGAAGATAGGGGCAGCAATCAGGAGTCTTCGCGTGAGACGGTAATCCTACGCACCAGGACCAACAAGCCAGGTGAAATGTTCCACTACCTTCTCCCGTAGGCCCGGATGTTCCAGTACCCGATTGAACGCCGAATCGGCCTTCCTTTGTGGATTTGCGGATAAATTGCATTAAAACAACCAGTGAACCTTTATCATCTTTCACCCCGTTTATATATGATCACTTGACGATGAACTCTTCCAATAACATCCTCACCGAGGGATCGGTCGGAAAGGGCCTCTGGATAGTGGCCCTTCCGATCATCATCAGCAACTTCCTCGCGAGCATCCTGGAGGTGGTGGATATGTACTTCATCGGCAAACTCGGCGATGTCTCGATTGCCGGCGGAGCGATGAGCATATCCATCATCATCGTGCTCACCACCGTGATCTTCGGGACCGTGACGGCAACGGCTGCGTTCGTGTCGCGAGCGTACGGGTCGGAGCGGTTTGAGCGTATCCCGGTGATCCTCTCGCATTCGCTGTACCTGGCGCTCGCCTTCTCAGCGGTCCTTGCGGTCATCGGTGTGTTCTGGTCACAGGACCTCCTCCTGCTCCTTGGAGCCGATCCCGAGGTTGCAACGGAGGGGGCACGCTTCCTTTCCCCGGTGCTGATAGGAATGTTCGTCTTCGTCACGCTGATGATCCTGACGACCGTGTTCCAGAGCACGGGAGACTCCAGAACGCCGATGTTTGTGATGATCGCGGTGAACATCGTGAACATTGTCCTGAACCCGACGCTGATCATGGGTCTTGGCAGTCTCCCGGCATTCGGGATAGCCGGATCTGCGTATGCGTCCCTTGCGTCGCGTACGACCGGCGTGCTGCTTCTCGTCGGGGTGATGTACCTCCTGCCGTCCAGGAAGAACGGACCGGTCAGGTTCCCGGAGAGATGGACGTTTGAACCGCGGCTGATCAAGGATATCGTGAAGGTCGCGATACCATCGGCGGTACAGAGCGGGGTCAGGAGTTTTGCGTTCCTGGGGATGACGGCGATCGTGGCACTGTACGGCACGTCGGCGGTGGCGGCATACGGCATCTGCCAGCGCCTGGATATGCTGGGCCTGGTCTTCGTGATGGGGCTCTGCACGGGAGTCGCGGTGATGGTCGGCCAGAACCTGGGAGCGGGAAAAGTGGAGAGGGCGGAGAAAGCGGTCAGGATTGCGCTGATCGCGAATGCGTCGTTTATGGCGATCGTGGGTATCCTCTACCTGCTGCACGCGAAGCATCTCCTGGCGTTCTTCGGCGCGACCGGGGCGTCGCTTGCAAACGGCATCCTGTTCATGCGGATAATCCCGATGTCGTACTTCGTGATAGCCATGGCGATGACGATGGGGTTTGCGATGAACGGTGCGGGGATGACGAGGCCCGGCATGTACGCGGCGATCGCGGGGCAGCTGGTCGTGCAGGTGGGTCTTGCCGCGGTCTTTGTGACGATGGGCATGCCGCTGCAGTTCGTCTGGTTCGCGGTGGTCTGCGGCACCGTGGTGGTCTTCCTGTGCGATCTCTTCTTCTACCGGCAGGGAGCCTGGAAGACGAAGAAGCTGGATCTCGGCGGGGAGAATTAGTCCGGGGAATCCCTGACAACCCTTTTCGACCGGCTCCGCAAGGAGCCTCCGGTCCCGGGGGGCGAACGAGCGGTTGGCGACCGGTGTACGGGTGTAATCGGTTCCGGTACACCCTTCGGAAAGGTATATATTCGTACGCATGATATCGGGCAGCATATGCGCATACGGGAGAAGACCCTGACGATCCTCTTCGTGTTATCGCTCGTCATGAACGTCTTCCTCCTTGCCGCCGTCCTCGTGCCGGGAAACGGCATCCCCGCACCTCTCCCCGGGCCCGGGGAGACCGGCACGCCCCCGGCCGCAACCATGGCCGCTCTCCCCGCCGGGAGGGATGCCGGGGCCGGGGGAACGGCATCGATGCAGGCGCCGGTCACCCTCCAGAAGGTCGAGATCGCCGGCATCGGCCCGTTTGCCGCAAACCGGGTGGTCGAAGAAGGAGCGATGGTGAACGTCTCGGTCGAGGTCGTGCCCGGAAAAGGACGGGTGCTCGTCCAGACAACGCCCCTGATGGGGATCGTCTTTCAGGATGCCGCAAACCACGCCGTCGACCTCGCCGCCGACCGCTCCCGCACGGACCTCACGAGGAGCGACATCATCTTCAGCATCCAGAGCCCGGACGAGGTCTCCGAGATCGACGGCCCCAGTGCAGGCGCGCTGATGGCCGCGCTCCTCCTCTCGGTGCTGGAGGGGTTCGAGCTCAACGAGAGCGTGACCGTGACCGGGACCATCGATGAGGACGGCAACATCGGCCCGGTCGGCGGCATCCTTGAGAAGGCCGAGGCCGCCGCGGCGAGCGGAAAGACCCTCCTCGTCCTCCCGGCGAAGAACAACAACGTCGTCGAGCGCCGGGAGGAGACCCAGGTCTTCGGCGGGCTCCGGATAGCCCGGCAACGGCCGGTCGTCGTCGACACGAGAGCGTACGTCAAGGAGCACTTCGGGATCCGGGTGGAGTACGTGGATACCCTCGACGACTTCCTTGCCGACGTCCGCGTTCCCGCCGCGGCCCCCTGACGGGTTCCCCCGCCGGGGTGAAGAGTATTTATGGTCTCCCGGGCCACCTACCCGGGAGCATGAAACCACAGAGACTGCTGGTCATCGGGGTTCTCGCGGCCGCTCTGGTCGCCGCGGTCGCGGTCCTGCTGCCGGTTCTTCTGGCGCCGCAGGACCCGGGCCCGGGAGAGGACGCGCCCACGCCGACCCCGGCGCCCGTCCCCGGGAACGGCACCTACGTCAACGCGACCTACGGCTATGCCGTCACCTGCCCGGAGGGGTGGTTCTTCACCGAGTCCGGGGAGAGCGTATGGTTCTCCTCGCCGGTGAAGCACGAGGAGGTCCGCGTCAACACGATCCCGCTCCCGGACGGGGAGGCCGCCCCTGAGGCGTTCCTTGAGACGCTGAACGCGACCTACGCAAGAGACCTCAAGGCCGGCATCGGGGCCGAATGGGTCTCGACGGAGAAGACCACCCTTGACGGTATCCCGGCATACAAGTCGATCTACTCCGTCCCCATCGTCGAGGGCGACCGGTACACCTTCATCATCCGCTACGCCGCCAGGGGCGACACCGTCTACTCGGTCATGCACACGGTCTTCCCCCCGGGGTATGATATCTACAACGCCGATGCGGCCGCCGTGGCGGAGTCGTTCCGGTTCCTCTGACCCCGTCTAAGCCCCGTGGTCATCTCCGGGGGCGGGATTCTCAAAAATAGGTGATGGGGAGGCAGCTTATCTGGAGGTAAGAGGCGATCCATCGGGTAGGGCGTTTCGGGGAGGCCCCCCCGTCACCTGTCCTCTTCCAGCAGGGCTCCGGAGGATTCCGGGGGGAGGGTCGCTTCAGGGGAGAGATCGAAGTATGGTTCGATGAGTGGGTCGTTCTCGCAGTCGTGCAACTGCTTCCCTTCTCCCCGGGTTCGCATCCAGAGCCGGATCTGCTGGAGTAGTGTCACGTGGTTCAATCCTTTCGTCCGCAGCGGGTGAGTCACCCCTGTGACGTATAGCCATTCTGATCGCGGGAGAATAAATCCATTGTGATACGGGATTTGGCTTAAATTTCCACAATTTTCCCCCGGATACCCGATCCGGCTGCAGAAATCCGCGGGTTTGTCCCGGGCCCGCCCCCGTCACCGCCCAAACATCCTATCAAGTCTCCGTCTGTCGAACGCCACCACCGTCGGCCTCCCGTGCGGGCACGTCCAGGGGGTCTTCGTCCGGGCGAGCTGCGAAAGGAGGCGTTTCTGCTGGTCGTGCGTGAGAAGGGCGCCGGCCTTCACCGCCCCCCTGCAGGCGACGATGCAGGTGACCGCCTCCCGCCGGTCGGGGGCGGTCCGGGACTCGCCGGCGAGGATCTCGGCGATCGTCTCCCTGACGCTCTCAGGGTCTTCGGCGGCGCCGAGGGCTGCGGGCACCGCCCGGACGGCGAAGGTGTCCCGGCCGAACTCCTCCACCACGAACCCCTCGGCCGCGAGGAACGGCATCGCGTCCCGGAGCGCTGCCGACTCCTTCGGGGGGAGGGAGAGGACGACGGGCATGATCAGTTCCTGCGACCCGGGCGCTGCATCACGCCGCCCGGCGACCTGGTCGTAGAGGACCCGCTCGTGGGCCGCGTGCTGGTCGACGAGGTAGAGGGTGCCGTCGGCCCCTTCCGCCACGATGTAGGTCGCGGCCACCTGTCCGACCGGTTCCATCGCGGGGAGGAGGTTCTCGGTCCCCTCCGTCTCCGTCCGGCGGAGCTGCTTATCAGAGAGGACGATCTCGCGGTGCCCTGCGGCGTAGGAGGCCCGGGGCTCCCCTGCCGCCGGGGCCGGGGCCACTCCGGGCTCCCCTGCCGTGAGGAGCTGCTGCACCGGCTCTGCCGGCGCGTCGTGGGCAAGGTCGTGCCCGGCGAGGGCCTCTTCTACCGCGGCCGAAATCGCCGCGAGGATCTCCCGTTCCCGGGAGAGGCGGACCTCCCGCTTCGTCGGGTGGACGTTGACGTCCACCAGCTCGGTGTCGAGGGCAAGGTCGATGAACGCCACCGGATAGCGGTCTTTCGGGAGGAGGGTGCCGTAGCCCTCACGGACGGCGGCGGCAAGCGCCCGGGAGGATATGCTCCTCCCGTTGATGCTGATAACGACCTGTGACGGGTTCCCCCGGTTCTCCGACGGGCGGGAGACGTAGCCGCCGACAGCGAGGAACGGGAGCCTTCCCTTGATGGGGACGAGCGCCCGGGCAAGGTCCGCGCCGTAGAGCCCGGCGACGGTGGCGAGGAGGTCGCGGGACCGCTGGGTCGCCATCCGCTCCTTCCCGTTGTGCACCACCCGGAAGGCGATCTCCCTGTGCGCGAGCGAGAGGTTCTCCACGACACCGTAGATGTGGGCGAGTTCGGTGTTCCTGCTCTTCAAGAACTTCCGGCGGGCGGGGGTGTTGTAGAAGAGGTGCTCGACGACGACCGTCGTCCCCTCCGGCGCCCCCACCTCGCCCGTCTCCACGACCTCGCCGCCCCTGACCACCACCCGGGCGCCGGCGAGCGCCCCGGCCCCCCGCGGGCGGGTGACCAGGGTCACCTCCGCGACGGCGGCGATGCTCGCGAGTGCCTCGCCCCGGAACCCGAGCGTCCGGACGGCGGAGAGATCGGCGATATCCCGGATCTTGCTCGTCGCGTGGGGAGAGAACGCGAGGACCGCCTCTTCGGGCGTCATGCCCGCACCGTCGTCGGTCACCCGGATCCTCGTGACCCCCGCCATGTCTGAGGCGACGTCGATGAGGATGCTCGTCGCCCCCGCGTCGATCGCGTTCTCGAGGAGTTCCTTTGCCACCGACGCGGGCCGCTCCACGACCTCGCCGGCGGCGATCTGGTTCACCGTGTCCGGGTCGAGGACCCGTATCGTGGTCCCGGTCATCGCCCGCCCCGCTCCCCGTTCGCCATCTTTTGGAGACGGCAGAGGGTGTTCAACGCCTCGATCGGGGTCATCTCGTCCGGGTTCAGATCTTTGAGTTCCCTGACCGCCGGGTTCTCCGCGACCGCCCCTTCGCCGGGGTCGACGAGGAGCATCTGGGTGTAGCGGGGCGCCCGCACACCGGCCGGGAGCTCCCGCGCCGACGCCTCCTTCAGGAGCTCCATCGCCCGGTCGGTCACCTTCTTCGGGACCCCGGCGAGGCTGGCCACGTGGACGCCGTAACTCCTGTCAGTCGCGCCGGGGATGATCTTTCGGAGGAAGACGACATCCGCTCCCGTATCCTTCACGGCGAAGTGGAAGTTCTTCACCCGCTTCTGCGACCCCTCAAGGTCGATCAGGTCGTGGAAATGGGTCGCAAAGAGCGTCCGGGGCCCGGAGGACGCCCGTCCGTGGAGGAACTCCACCACCGCCCGGGCGATCGCGCACCCGTCAAGCGTGCTCGTCCCCCGCCCGATCTCGTCGAGGATGATGAGGCTCTGCGGGGTGGCATTATTCAGGATATTCGCAAGTTCGAGCATCTCCACCATGAACGTGGACTGCCCGGAGGCGAGGTCGTCAAACGCCCCCACCCGGGTGAAGACCCGGTCGACGATCCCGATCGTCGCATGGCGGGCCGGGACGAAACTCCCCATCTGGGCCATGATGCAGCAGAGCGCCACCGCCCGCATGTAGGTGGACTTGCCCGCCATGTTCGCCCCGGTGATGATCATGATCTGGTCGCCGGCGGCATCGAGTTCCGTGTCGTTCGGGACGAACGGCACCGGGAGGTGCCGCTCCACGACCGGGTGGCGCCCGTCGCGGATGATTACCCGGCCGCTCTCCTCGATCACGGGGCGGGAGTAGCCGTAGCGGGCGGCGACCTCGGCGAGGGCCGAATACACGTCGAGCAGCCCCACGGCCCGGGCGGTCGCCTGCAGGTCGGGGACCTCCGCCGCGAGCGTCCGGACGAGTTCGGCGTAGATCTCCGCCTCGAGCGCCCCAAGTCGCTCCTCCGCGGTCGCGATCAGCGCCTCCTTTTCCCGGAGGTCGGGTATCGTATACCGCTCGCCGTTCGCGGTCGTCTGCCTCCGCTCGTACTCCGGCGGCACCAGGTGGAGGTTTGGTTTCGTCACCTCGATGTAGTAGCCAAAGACCCGGTTGTAGGCGACCTTGAGCGACCGGATGCCGGTCCGCTCCCGTTCCTGCTGCTGAAACTCCGCGATCCAGTCCTTCCCGGTCGTCGCGAGGTGCCGGAGTTCGTCGAGTTTCGCGTTGAACCCCTCCCGGATCATACCGCCGGATCGGGCGAGCGCCGGGGCGTCGTCCACGATCGCCCGGCCGACGAGGTCCGTGACGGAGGCGTGGTCGCTCATCGCGTCGAGGGTCTCGCGGACGAGGGCCGGAACCTCGCCGGGAAAGAGTGCCTTCACGCCCGGAACCGCGCAGAGCGACTCTTTGAGCGTCGCAAGGTCCCGGGGGCCGGCGTTCCCGTAGGCGATCCTTCCCGCTATCCGTTCTATGTCGGCAAAATCACCAAGCGCTGCACGGAGCGCCTGGCGCTCGACGGTACGGCCGAGGAGCCATTCCACCGCGTCGAGCCTCTCCTCGATGGCCGCCTTCCGGACCAGGGGGCCGACCAGGAACGACCGCATCGTCCGGCTCCCCATCGGCGTCTCCGTGACGTCGAGCGCGGCAAGAAGCGTGCTTCCGTCGCCTTCGCCCCGGATGCCGGTCGTGATCTCGAGGTTTCTCAAGGTAATCGCGTCGAGCACCATGTTCCCCGACGGGACCCGGGTCGAGAGCCCCGTGATGTGGGGGAGGGGCGACTGCTGGGTCTCCTGGGCGTAGAGGAGCGCCGCCCCGGCCGCGGCGACGGCTCCCGCCATCCCCGCGCACCCGTAGCCGTCGAGCGTCGTCGTCCCGAACTGTTCGCAGAGGCGCTCGTACGCCGTGTCAAAATCGAAGGCGTCGTCGCGGTAACGGCTCACCGTCACCCCGACGGCCTCGAACCGGCGGGGAAGTCCCCCTTCGAAACTCTCGGGGAGGATCGCTTCGGACGGGCGGTACCTGACCGCCTCCGAGATGATCTCGGCGTAATCGCACCCGCCGCTCCCCGCGGAGACGAAGAACTCGCCGGTGGAGACGTCCAGGAACGCGAGGCCGAAGGTATCCTTCCGGTCGGGGGCGACCGCCATCAGGTATCGCGCCCCTGCGGACCCGAGCATCGAGGAGTCGATCAGGGTTCCCGGGGTGATCACCCGTGTCACGTCACGTTTCACGATGCCCTTTGCGGTCTTTGGGTCCTCAACCTGGTCGCAGATCACCACCTTGTAGCCCTTGCCCACCAGGCGGGCGATGTAGCCGTCGGCGGCGTGGTGGGGGACGCCCGCAAGCGGCATCCGGTCGCCGTTCCTGTCCTTCCCCCGTGCCGTCAGGGTGATATCGAGTTCACGGGCCACCACGCCGGCGTCTTCGCCGAAGGTCTCGTAGAAGTCCCCCATCCGGAAGAAGAGGACGGCATCGGGGTACCGGTTCTTCACCGCATAGTACTGCCGCATTGCCGGGGTCGGTCCGTCGGTCATCGTTTCTCCTTATACCATCCGCACGGGGCCACATAAGGGTACTCCCTGAAAAATCGGGCAGAACGGGCTCCGATTACCCGCACCACCGGGAGGGCCCCGCAAAGGTAGATACGTCCGGAGCGCGTACCAGAAACCCGATACTACATGGCGGCGACGATCGCAGAGAAGATATTCTCGATGAAGTGCGGGAGACCCGTCCGCGCGGGGGACGTGGTGATGGCGCCGGTGGACGCGGCGATGATCCACGACATCACCGGGCCCCTTGCGGTCCGGGTCTTTCGCGAGATGGGCGGAGAACGGGTCTTCGACCCGGAGCGGATCATCATGCTCTTCGACCACCAGGTTCCCGCCGACTCGATACCGGCTGCCGAGAACCACGTCTTCATGCGGCGGTTTGCAGAGGAGCAGGGGATCCACAACTACGACCTCCTCGAG
>Ga0208041_1000875_pt1 | contig 23520 bp, 13 predicted proteins | sample AD_SCU002_MetaG_FD_184453 | JGI IMG/M metagenome (GOLD analysis project Ga0208041, IMG submission 184453) | Active sludge microbial communities of municipal wastewater-treating anaerobic digesters from China - AD_SCU002_MetaG (SPAdes) (version 2) | ecosystem: Engineered > Bioreactor > Anaerobic...
AACGGGAGAAAGTCACTTCCAGTGTCTGGGCCACCACCAGCTACCAATACAACGATCAAAACAGCTCCTGCCAACCTTCCCATATCACCAACCCCTTAAATGAAACCACCGTTGTCAGCTATACTCCCGAAGGCTTTGTTTCCACCGTCACCGTTCCTACTTCCTCAGGCACCAAAAGCATGAGCTACAGCTATAGTGCCTTTACCAAAGCCCTCACCTCCATCATCGACTTTGGAGGCAATGAGAGCCAATTCAGCTACAAAACCTCCGGTTTAATTGATGTTTATACCACCTGGGAAGGTCTCAGTACTTCAGGGCGCAAACTCAGTGAAGTCACCCATAGCTTCAACCCCACCCATTTGCTGGTTGCGACTAGCGATAGTGTGAATAGTACGACGACCACCATAGGCCATACTCTAAATGGAGCTCAGAACTATGCCATGAATGCCAATGGCTGTGAAAGCAGTGAAGAACATATGGAATTAACATGGATTAATCCGAAAGATCCAAGACCTGATCCATGGAGCCCTCGCACTTCTTGTTATTCTCCACTTCCTTCAACCAAAACTAACTCCCTGGGTCAAACTACCTCCTACACTTACGACGATTCCGGCAAGCTTCTTACTTCCACCAATCATCTCGATCAGGAAAGCAGTTACACTTATGATGCTTTTGGAAGAACTTCCACCCTAACCAATCCCTTTGGCAAAAGTGCCAGCTATACCTACGATCTCAATAGTCGAATTACTGAAGTAGATGTCGATGGCGAAGGCATCACTTCCTACACCTACGATTGGGCAGGAAGACTCACCGAAAAAGATGATCCCGTAAAAGGTACCATTAACTATACCTACAATGTAAGAGGAGATCTTCTTTCCGATGAGCAAGGCTCTTATTCCTATGATATCCTGGGACGCGTTACTTCTCATCCCACGGAAGGCAGTTTTACCTATACCCCCGATGGTCATATCGCTACCCACAATGGTATGGATTATGCTTACAACAACAACGGTAATCTCACTTCCTGGGAAAGCGATGGAGGCACCGTCGGCTTTGCCTATACCGGTCTTCAAGGTTCCACTCGCTTAGGGCTTCCTTCCACCATGACCGGCAACTCATATATCAGCTCCTATGCTTTCAGCTATACCCCTCGTCATTTACTCAGCAATCTTACTGTGACTTCTAAAGGCAATCAAAGCTTTACCTATGCCTGGAGCAGTGCCGGAGAACTCCAAAGCATCCTAAGTCCCAACAATACCACCCTCACTCAAAGCTGGAGCTCCAAACTCCTCACCGCCTTAAGTGTCAAACACAGCCAGACCCAGGTCAACTATCTCAGCTCTTCTCAAAGCTTCAGTGGAGAACAACAACTCACTGATTATGACTATTTACTGGTCAATGGAGTGAATCCTCTCACCTATGCCAGTGAAAACTATGACCTCACTTATGATGCTTCCAGTCGTTTAAGTACTCTCACTCGTAGTAGTGACAATCGGGTGGTCACTTATGGCTATGATCAAAATATCGGACGCTTAAACAGCATTACCCTTTCCAATAAAGGAAGCTATTCCCTGGGCTATAATAGCAATGGCTCCTTAGATACGGTCACCTATCCCAATCAACAGGGAACAGAAGACTACAGCTACGACAACATGGGAAGACTTCAAAACATTACTTATCCTGATAATAGTATCATGGAATTTACCTGGACGGCTCGAGACAAGGTAGCTACCCTTCAATATACCACTTCCCAGAATGTCGTTCATAGCTATGTTCTGACTTATGACAATGAAAACAACTTAAAAACTTCCGTATACAGCATCGATGGCTTGCAACAAGCTTCCTGGTCCTATATCTGGGGTCCTCAGGGTCTGGAATATGCCAATAAGAACAGTGGAGCCTTAACTCAGAACTTTACTACCGATCCCCGGGGTAGAATCCTTTCCATGACTTATACCAGTGCAACTTACTCGGGAGAGCTTTACTTTCATTACGATGTTCTGGGCAATACCAGCCTTATCACGGATGCTAACAGTAATCCCAAAGCCAGCTTCCAATATGATCTTCATACGGGAAGACTTATCCAAAGTTGGAACCCAAGCAATCTGGAAATCATTAACCTGGAGGATGGCATCATTGGAAGCATTAATATCACTGCTTCTACTGTTATGGGAAAAGATATCATAATCCCGCGAAAAACTCCCATGATTATTGGGGGAACCACCAGTGCTGGTGACTGGGGCAGTATCCACATAGGGAATAATAACATAATTGTATATGCCAGCAATACCATAACAGGTAAAGATTGTGGGGATATGGTTGGATGGTGCGATCACTCCAGATGTGAGATTCTATTTAATGGCGATACTTTAAAACATGATTATGATGCATCTGCATACAATTGTTCATTAATCTTTTGTTGTGCCTCTTTGTATATGACTTCAATCGAAGATTCAAAAGGGAAGGAAGTTGTTGAAATACCAAATGATGGAAATCCGAATGATAGTGCCAGCCCAAAGCAACCACCAGCCATATTAACACGCGATTCTGCCATTAAAAGAAGAGATGCTTTGCAAGATTGGTTTACAAAAAATGCAACTGATTGTCAGAAATTTTACCCACCTGGTACTTTTCTTTAAATAGGAGGAAACTATGATCAATAAAGAGAAATTATTAATTTTAACATTGGTTAGTATCTTTTTTTTAGTATCTTGTAAAGATGCCCAGGTGAAGTTGCAATCACCTGATGTGATTTTATCCAGTGTTCCTTCAGCTCAAGAAACCATCATTACAAAAACTTGTCTTGATCAGGAAGGAACACTTTGGATTGCAGGAAACTCAAAATCCAACTCATCCACAGATCAGCATATCTTTGTTTCCAGAATATCCCCTGATGGAAATCTGTTATGGACGAAATATTTGAAAAGCTATAAACAGGGAGAATTGCTGGACATCAAGTTAAACCACCTTAATGAGCTTGATATAATTGGAATCTCGAACTCGCAAACCTTTTTTGAACAATCCAAAACTGATCTCGAAGCAAATAGTAAATATTTTTTTACATTAAAGGTATCCTCAGAGGGGCAATTACTAGAAAAAAAGAAACTCAATTTTCCTTCAGAACTTTCCATGCATATTACTCAAGCTATCCTCACTAAAGATAATGTTCTATTTATCGGAAACACAAAAGGTGTTGATGTACAATCCTATTTTTCAAAACAAGAAGCTGAGGATCCTCCATATACAGCACCATTTTTATTAGTTTTTACTGATCGCAAAGGCCAAGTACTTTGGTCTAAGCCCTTTGGAAGTGAACCGGAAGATAAGCTTCTTTCATTGCTTATCAACGAGCAATTGCATACGATATATCTTGCAGGTTCAACAAAATCCAACACTTTCCCAGTCAAGGATGCTTTTCAAGCTAAAAGAATAGGCGCTGAAATAAACTCATTTAGAGACTCATTTGTATCCTGTTTTGATTATCAAGGTATCATGCAATGGTCTACTTATTTGGGGGGCATGCTCGAAGATAATATCACTACAATTGCAATTCATCCACAAAACAACAATATCCACGTTTTTGGGAGTACTGGATCCGATGATTTCCCGCTCATTCACCCAACCTATTCTGTGGCAGATAGATTCCAATACATGAACAATAAAACTGGAGTATCTTTCCAATCTATTTTTAATCCTAAAGGTCAAGTTCTACAAAGTAATTATCTAGGCAAATTCTTTCTTCCTATACTTGATGCTTCTATAAACCCTCAAGGGAATATGGCCTACATTGGATACGGTTCCTTAGTAGCTTCGCAAAGCATGCCTTATCCATTTCAATTTAAGAATCCATTACAATTGCGACCTGTTAATCCTGGAATAGTGTTTGGAAAATCTAATTTTATTGCTGCAATGGACTCTAAGGAAGAATTTACTTTTTTTTCATTCTATGGCGGTACAGATGAAAAAGATGAATCTAATTTTCAAACACAATTTATTGATATTGCTAATTCCAAGACTATGTTTGTTTCAGGTAGCATGAAAGGTTTAACTCCAGAAAGATTTGAGCATTTGAAGCTTGATCCAGTAGTTTTCAGCGTGCCTAAGACTCATACCCTTGCTTTTGTAAGTATTTTTGACACAGAGGGTAATTTTAAAAAAATGCTACTATGGGGAGCAGAGGAATAAAAGGGAGTTAAGTTTTTTAAGGTATAGTGTAATTATGAACACCGAGGGAGCCTTCCTGGCTCCCTCTTTTGTTTGTTTATCTCCTTGACGCTTGCTCGTTAGGATTTACACAATACTTTGAGCCACCGGAACGGGGGTGTTGACTCATTCCCCTCCCTCCCTTGTGGTATAATAAAGGCTAAAGATTGCATAGGAGGTAGGCGATGACTTTTGAAAAACTTGGTGTGTTTTATCTCGGCAGGCCCTATGATCTGGAAAACAAAAAGCCTCAGGAAGGCTATGTCCTCTATGACTCCAAAGATCTCACCACTCATGCAGTTTGTGTAGGCATGACGGGCAGTGGAAAAACAGGTCTATGCATCAACCTCCTCGAAGAAGCTGCTATCGATAATATTCCCTCTATAGTGATCGACCCCAAGGGAGACATGGCAAATCTACTCTTGACCTTTCCCGAGTTTAAAAAAGAAGACTTTCTGCCCTGGATCAACGAAAGTGATGCTAGCAAAAAAGGCATGGATCCAGAAGCTTTTGCCACTCAACAAGCAGAGCTCTGGAAAAACGGCCTAGCTTCCTGGGGACAGGACGGCCAACGCATCGCCATGCTCAAGCAAAACGCTGACTTCGTCATTTATACTCCTGGCAGTTCAGCAGGTATCCCCGTATCCGTGCTTCGCTCTTTTGATGCTCCAGAGCAAGCCTTGATCGCAGACGACGAACTTCTAAGAGAGCGAATCAATACCACCGTAAGCAGTCTCCTGGGTTTGTTGGGCATAAATGCCGACCCTATCCAGAGCAGAGAGCATATTTTCCTCTCCCATATCTTTTATACCCACTGGATAGCTGGCAAAAATCTTGATCTTAGCCTGCTGATCCAGGAAATCCAAAATCCCCCCTTCAAACAGGTGGGAGTGATGGATCTGGAAGTCTTTTATCCCGCTCAGGATCGCTTGTCCCTTTCCATGAAGCTCAACAATCTCCTGGCTGCTCCTTCTTTCAGCTCCTGGATGGAAGGAGAGTCTTTGGATATAAAAAATATTTTGTACACCCCGGAAGGTCGGCCCCGAGTAGCAATTTTTTCCATCGCTCATCTCAACGATGCAGAACGCATGTTTTTTGTTTCTCTGCTCTTGAATCACATCGTAGGATGGATGAGAAGCCAATCAGGCACCACCAGCCTTCGCGCCCTGGTCTATATGGACGAAATCTTTGGTTTTTTCCCTCCCGTAGCCAACCCTCCCTCCAAGCTCCCTCTCCTCACCCTGCTCAAACAAGCTCGTGCCTATGGAGTGGGAGTAGTGCTTGCCACCCAAAACCCCGTAGACCTTGACTACAAAGGGCTTTCCAACGCTGGCACCTGGTGGATTGGGCGACTTCAAACCGAACGCGACAAGGCAAGGGTGCTGGAAGGATTGGAAGGGGCTGCAGCAAGCTCGGGATCTGGCTTTAACCGTCAACGAATGGAACAAACCCTCGCAGGGCTTTCCAGTCGTATCTTTCTAATGCACAATGTCCACGACGATGAAGCTACCATCTTTGAAACCCGTTGGGCCATGTCCTATCTTAGAGGACCTTTAACTCGTCAACAAATCAAAACATTGATGGATCCTATTAAAAGCATGTCAGGTGCTGGCTTGCCTCTTCAAGACTCCGCTCCAGTCAAACATAACCCAAATGCTGTTTCTTCGTCCTCTCAACGCACCGTAATGAAAAACGATCTTCCGCAGTGGTTTGTACCTGTAAGAAACCAACCTTTGCCAGGTCAGAGCCTGCAATACCAGCCTCATTTGCTAATCAATGGGAAAGTGCTCCTTGCCAGCGAAAAGTATCAGATCCACACCACCCGTAACGTTCACCATCTGGTCCCCATCCAGAACACCGCCCTGCCATTCCAGTGGGATCAGGCTTTTGCATGCTCTATCCAGGCAGAGAAGCTTGAAGAAAACCCAATGTCTTCTGCCGTTTTTGGTCAAATACCCTCCATTGTCACCCAGGGCAGCAGTTTGACCGCCCTTAAAAAAGATGCCCTACAATGGTTGTATGAAAGCCAACATATTACCCTGTGGAAAAGCCCCTCTACAAAAGCTGTCTCCACCCCGGAGGAAGAGGAAAAAGACTTCCGCCTCCGCATATCCCAGTCGCTCAGAGAACAGCGAGATGAAGCCCTGGAAAAGCTTCGAAAGAAATATGCACCCAAGAAATTGACCCTGGAAGAGCGTCTAAGAAAAGCACAGCAAACCATCGAACGAGAAAAAGAGCAAGTGAAACACCAAACCATGCAAACAGCCATCTCGGTGGGAGCCACCATCCTGGGAGGAGTTTTGGGACGTCGAGGCATCAGTGGCACCAGCATAGGCAGAGCTACCACCACCGCCCGTAACGCGAGTCGCACCATGAAAGAAACTCAGGATGTGGGCAGAGCAAAGGAATCCTTTGAACAAGTTAAAAAACAGCTTCAGGAGCTGGAGTCCTCGTTTGAGCAGGATATGCAAAGGCTGATGCATCAAATGGACAGCCTAAACGAAGAGCTGGAAAAGCAGTTGGTCAAACCTAAAAAAACCGACATCTCCATTCAATTGCTTGCTTTATGCTGGGTCCCCTATTGGACGAGTTCGGATGGAAAGGCCACCCCCGCCTATTGAACGCAATAACGGTGAAGTTCGAGCCTTAGGTCTCGCGCATTGGAAAGAACCTTGCAATTTTCCTTCCAAAATTGAGGAGAGTGGTTGAGCTCTTTGATATGAGTCAACTCATGCACCACCACATAATCGATCAGATGAGGAGGAAGCATGAGCAAATACCAGCTATACCTGATATCCCCAAGACTATTGCATGATCCCCATCGCTTCCGAGCGCTCCCAATGGAAATCTTGCGATAAGTGGCTTGCATTCGCTTTGCCCATTGTTGGGTGCGGTCTGTCAGGATGAGCCTAGCTTGCTTTTTATACCATTTTTTTAGATATTGGCTTTCTCCCTCGCCTTGTCGCTCAGAAGGAAAAAGCAGTTGCTCGTTTAGCTCGATAGTTTTGCCCTCCCAAAAAACGATGGGCACCTGTCTGCCCAGGAAAAACAGCAGATGTCCTTCAACCAATACATCAGGAAAATGGAGTTCGATGGTGTTTTCCAATCGCTGACGCACCCTGGCTATCCACCGTCGTTTGGAATAAATAATCTCCTCTATGGCACGAAGCGAGGTTTTTAATGGAGCTTTTACCGACAAAACACCCTTCGCATCGATATGCAGGCTTATGGTTTTTCGCTTGGAACGTATCAGCTTATAATCGTAAGTCTTTTTCTCCATAAATACTATTTTAAACCATTCTATTCAGGATGCATCCTTTTTGTCAAAGCAGACATCAAATAGCTACTATGCTAAAAATCATACTTTTGGACTAGTGCTGTATGCTAAAAGTGTGTTTTTTGGATCAGTAGAAAGATTAAATGTCGCACAGGGACCTTGCATTTGCGACATCCATGCTCTGATTTCGAAGTCTTTGGCTAGGAAAGAATGTTTAAGAGGAAGAGCCAGATCATTTATACTTTATTGATTTAATAAGTTGACACTACACTGCAAATAGTTACAATAAACTCTGAGCTGTACTACATCATATAGGTAAGTGAATCTTGTCGTTCAGCAGATCAAAAGGCTTTACCGTATCTGATTCTTTGTTTTTCCATTATTTTAAGATGTTTAGAACAAAAGGAGAAGAAATGGGTCTATGATGTGCGCAATCCAGTGGAAAGCCACTACTCAGTATGCCTATGAAGTGGGAGGCAAGCTCAAACAAGTTACTCTGCCGGATTCAAGTACTGTTACTTATGCTTACGATGCCCTGGGAAATCGTATTCGAAAACTCAGCTCCAGTGTGGACATCCATTATCAATACAGCCAGGGAGCCTGTCGAAGAGAAATTCACAAGGATCCCGCAACTCAGAATATCCTGCGTACCATTACCTACCATCCCTGGGGGATGAGCATTCTTGAAAACCAAACAAGCACGGATTATTACTTTATCACCGATTTCCGAGGCTGGGTCTGGGGACTTACCGATGATAGCGGAACCCTCGTGGAAAGCTATAACTACGATCCCTTTGGCAAAATCCTGGCAGGATCCCTGCTTTCCCATGCGCGTTTTCTTTCCGGAGCCCACGAAGGGCAATGGGATGGCGAGGTAGGTTTGTATTACCTCGGAGCCCGTTATTACGATCCTTCCCTCGGACGTTTTATCCAGGAAGATGCGGTGGAAGGATCTGCTGACCTCCCTGCTTCTCAGAATCGCTGCGTTTATTGCCAAAACGATCCGGTTTCCTTGATTGATCCTACGGGCTATTCCCCTGAGAATACGGGAACGCCTGCAAGGTTCAACTTAAGCAATCTGGGTAATTTTGGAGGATCCAGTTCAGGAGCAAGCTCCACCGCCTGTATCCTGCCAGATACTTCTCAATTCTTCGCCAAAGGAGATGGCATCTGGTGGGGGGATAATAGCCCGAGCCAGGGAAGCATGTATTGCTTTGATGCCAGTGGAGATTATGAGGTAGTAGAAGAAGGAAAAGATAGTGATGGAAATACTTATTATTTGGTAACAATTAATGGGGAAACAGTAAGAGTCAAGGAAGATAAAAATGGGGTCTTATCTGCTCAAGCTTTAGATGGAGAAGCAAATGCAGCCCAACAAAGTATTATCACAGGATTAAATGATGCTTTTAAAAAAATGACAAAAGAAGGATTATGGGGTGTAATAGGGAGTAGATTAACATTTCTTCAAGGCATTGTTTCCTTTGCACAACAGAATCTAGGTACTTTTGCTCAAATAATTCAAGGGGATGATCGGACAGTCTATTGTCAATTTATGAAGCATGCTACCATAGGTAAAGTGATAGCAGATGTGATAAAAAAAGATCCATACACTGGAGACAATGACAAAGAACGTAAAAATGATCATTCTATTGCTTTCTGGGTAAGTTTTTATAATGAAAAAATGGGATACAATTCAACCTTGTGGACAAATGGAAAAGATAACCATTTGGATGAAAATGGGCAATATACAGATGATACAGTGTTGGGATTAATCGATCAAGTTAGATTGATGAAGGCAATCCAGTACAAAGAAAATGGATCACAGAAAGAAGGAGCTATTAATCAAAATACTGATGATTACAAATCAAAAGACTATGGTCTTTTTCAAGTCAATGATTATTGGTTTCCAAGACAATTAGGAGATCCTGGTAGGTATAGAAATCTTGCTGGCATGAACTTTGGAGATCTCTACAAAACAAATACATTCGCAAACATAGGCGCAGGAGTAGGTTTTTTGTATTCTTACCAATATGAATACGGTGGAGAAAAAAGATCCTCAGCTTTTACTCTAAGGGATGCAAAACATTCAATAATAAGTTACAATCCAGGCAATCCTCTACTCGAAAAGGTATTAACCTATATGAATATGCAAAATCATCGTTTTCCAGGGAGACGCAAACCATGAAAAAAGTAGGCAAGTTACTTGAATTGAGAATCCGAAAAAACATCATAGCGTTTTTTCTTGTTTGGATGCTTATCTTTGGTATGAGTAATTGTAAAAAAAATGAAACCAGCACACCTGTAAGCCCCTCTCCCGATATTTCTACACCATCCATCATGGATGAAAATCCTTTTTATACCTTGCTTTGGTCAGCATTTATCGAGCCCACTTCCATCCACAACAGCATTTCCCAGCCTCTTATTGATCTAAACATTTTAGTTTTTACGAAAACTTCTCCTGCAGAAAATTTTGCATTTTTATATGGACTCGACATGGATACGGGAAAAACTCTTTGGAAAGAGCAATTGAAGCAAGGAGGGATGTGGGGAGGTGTGATTTGGAATGGTACCTTGTTCTTTGGTGGAACCCACCTCTATGCTTATGATGTAAAATCCGGGAAAGAACTGTGGAGCATTCCCTCAAAGGGTGAGATTAGTTACTCTGCCCCTGCACTCTCAGATTCTACCTTATTCGCTTGTAAATACCTACCTAACGATTATCGAAGGAAATATGGATCTTCTGAATCCAGAATCAAAGATTCTATGGTTGCAGTTGATGCAAAAACAGGAGAAATCCTTTGGGAAAAAAGTATCGAAGATGGGTTTGTTAATGCTCCTGCAATTGGGAATGGTTTAGTCTACTTTGGTACCTTTGATGGCCACTTTTATGCATTGGAAGCTGAAACTGGAATAGAGCGATGGAAAATCAAAAACTCTGACTGGAGAATCACCGCTACACCTGCAGTAGATGATGATAATGTGTATTTCGTAAGCTGGAAAGATGCTGATGATTCAGTTTATGCTTTGGATGCATTTAATGGAAAAGAAAGATGGAAATTTACTCCCTCTTCCATATTGAAAATTGATGAGGATATAAATATGGATAATTCCACCCCAGTTCTATCTGAAGGAATTTTGTTTGTTTCCGCAAGACCTTCTTATCTTGGAGTGGTGTTTGCGATTCAATCCAAAACCGGATCAATGGTCTGGAAGTCAATGCCTTTGGATGGCAGTTTGGAAACTCCCACCATTGCACAAAACAAAGTTTATGTTGGAAGTCTATATGCTCTGGATGTTGATACTGGAGAAGCATACAAGGTAAATATCAAAACAGAAGCGCAAACTACAATTACTGCCTATGAAGACAAGGTGTTTATTGGAGACTCTTACGGTGCAATACATGCCCTCCAGGAAAAATGAAGCAGCTTTGTCACTGAATGGCTTTGAGCAGAAGCTTTTAGTGAGTTGGGAATAAACTCAAGAGAGCGTTGGGACATCCCAACGCTCTCTTTTTATATGGCGGAAGTAGATAGGAATTGCGAATACTGAAATTCCTGAAATTTATCGAATTTAGAGTAGCTTGACTACCCTAAATTGCAAAAATTAGAGTAGTCGATATAACAAAAACCATACCACATGGGAGTTTAAGCACTTGCGGCATATAAGACACACCACCTCCGCCACCCCCTGGTCTTATTACCAATTGCCTTTGAAATAGTCTGATATTATAATACTAAGGCAAGGAGGGTAGCGATGAAATCCATCTTTTTAGTTTTGCTATGTAGTGTCTTTGCCCTTAATATGAGTCAATGTCAGCGTTTTCCAGCTTCTGCGGAAAGCATGTTTTCCAAAGCGGTATCCCTGGTGGAGACTGGATGTCAGGTGGAAAGCAGGAGTTTTCATCAAGCCCAAAAAAATTACGAACAAGCTCACGCCTTGTTGGAGACTCTTCAACAGCGTTTCCCCACCGATCCCCTGGCTATACAAATCGCAAGCAACCTTCAATCCATTGGACCCTTAAAAAACCAAAAGCACCTGGAAGACTTACTCCAACTTACCGAGGAAAGAGCACGCCTGGAAAACAACCCCGATGCGTTTTTTAGAGCCTATGGTCATGACCTTTGTGACGGTCTTGCCTTCTACGCCAAAAAAGGCGACAGCGAAAATTTTCGCCTGCTGGTCAACAACTTTGACTGGGCGGAAGAAGAGCTTATTCAAAACCTTATCCAGGAAAAAATAAATGATAAGCAACTTCCCCTACTGGTGGATATGATTCGAAGCGTAGAGCAGGAAAGCTCCAGAAACGCTCTTGAGGTGTGGGGCAGTATTTTATTACAGCAAAATGAGATAGACGATGCCAGGGCTCTGTATGAGGTTTTATTAACAAAAAGCAAAATGGCTGACACTGGCTTATTCAGAGATGCAATCTGGCAAAAAGAATTGCTTTCGCCCGATCCAGAGCTGATAAAAAGCAAGGATCGCTTGAGTCTTAAATTGGTGGAATACTATCTGAGCAAGCAAAAGGAAGAAGAGGCAAGAGAAATACTCCCCAATATCATCCAGGCCCCCCCACAACACCAAGCAATGACACAAATTCTGCAATATTGGGAAAAGCATAAGCTTCTCAGTCCTGAAAAATTAGGCTGGATGCTTAACCTGGCTAATCTTGCCAATGAGGAAAACTATCCTCTGCTCGATATAGATTTTGAGAAAATCGTAAAGGGAACTATTACAATTGGATCCTCAACAAAAGATTTCGATAGAATCGTCATCTTTAAAGAAGTACAACCTTTCTTGATAAGATTGGAGGAAAGCAAAGAACGCTCCAGGAAGAATGATTCTTATCAACTTATTCTATTCCTCATCGAAAAGCTTAGCTCATGGCCTGAATACCGAACCGAGCTTCAAGAGCTTGTTGCAAAAGTCTATCCCAGCAATGGTTTTCCAGACAAGTCTCATAAAAGGCTGTTTGAACCCCTGATGAATTCTTTTGCCTTTCCCGACTATCTGCAGGTGCTTTCAGAAATCAACAATGAAAGCTGGAAGCGCGATGCCATACGCTACCTGGCTCAGAGCGACCCTGGGATCAAAACCCTGGAGCAGGCACGGTCTCTGGTGTATCTTCTTTCAAATCCTGAGCAACAGCAGGAAGCATGGAATAAGCTGGTGATCAATTGGGCAAAAAATCAAAGCGAAGAACAATGCTTAGTCGCCATCCAGCAGCTTCCCAACACTGCCCTCATGGCACATGCCTACCTGGAAATGCTTCACGCTTGGGGAGAAATCGGACAAGCGGAAAAAGCAAAAAGCTACCTCAAACAGGCTCTGAGCTTGATCGATAGCGTAAACACCGTCCCCTCCGCATATTATGCCCCCACTTATGAAAGCTTTGAAGAAGCTCGAAAAGCTGTACGCCAACAAGCCTATGTCCTTTTGCTCCTTTTGGAAGACAGCGAGGAAGCAGAAAAAATACGCATCACTTATGCCTTTGATATCCCCTATCAGGATATCCTGCGTCATACGCTGTGGATGCTACAAACTGAAAAATACGAAGAGCTCTGGCAAGTTTGTCAGCAGTTTCCTGGACAATTTAATAACAGCCCTGCTTTTGATGCATTTCATGCCGATCTTCTCCTGCTTTTTTCAGATTTTCAACAAAACACCTTATATGAAAAATATCTTTCCCTGCTCCCTGAAAAACTGGAAACAAGCCCTTTCGAGGAAAGCAATTCCTATTATCAAGAAGCAAAAACACACATACTTAAAAGCGATCATGAACAAGCTCTGCTTGCCCTCAACAAGATTCAGGACATTCACTGGAAAAGCAAAGCCCTGGCAGAGTATTATCTTCATTTCCAGGAAAACTCAAGCGCTCTCACTGAAGATTTTAAAAAGACTCTGCATTTGATACTGGTGGTTTTGATTCGATAAAACCGAGAGATAAAGGAGGATACATGATGGATTTCCATGGCCCCAGGAAAAAGCCTAAAGAAGAATCGTGGTTGTTTGAGGAAGATTTTAATTCATTTGGGCTCGAAGAAGAAGAATTGCTGTATCTACTCGATGAGGAATGCGAATTCGAAGAAAACGATGAGTAGCATGACTTGGCTGAAATTTTCCCTATACTCATATATATAATTGCTTTAGCGGCTTTGCAGAAAGGTATAGGATATGAAGAAACAAAACTTGAAATGGATCAATGCTGGGATCGTGGGCCTGATCAGCTTCTTGATCATTGGCATCTTGATATACACTTGGAACTTGCTTCTCCCCAGTTATAGCGACTATTTTCAGGTCAATGCCCAATACTTCCCCTTCTTCATCGCCCATCTTACACCCCTCTGGGTGCTGATTCATGCCCTTTATCTGCTCAGTGTCTCCTCTCGCTTTCTCTTTCGCCGAATCAAGCCCCTCCTTTTCTGGAGTTTGGTGCTACTTTGCCTTCAAATACCCTTCTGGCCTATCTTTGGTCTGGTCAAGTATTACTATCACTTTGGTCAACAAAGCTCCTGGTTTCGCTTGTTTAATGTACACAATCAAATGTATCTGAGCACCTACTGGCTTTCTGCCTATCTCATTCCCCTCTTGCTCTTGCTTTTCGTGTTTTTGTTTATCGCTTATAAGTCTCTTGGAAAAAAAGGAGATGCTCCAAATAAAACCATTCCCCTTTGGCTCCTTGCCTTAAGCTCTTCTTTGGCTCTTTTATTGCTATGGGGCATGGCTCTATCTTATCGTGACGCTTATCTTTTATCGCAAGCTCAAGCCCTGGGTGGCATTAAAAACCAATTTCACTGGATCGCCATCTACAACCCCCTTTCAGCTCTGGTCGCCCTGGGTAAAGCCATCTTCCAGTCTCCTGCCATAGTAGCCGATCTTACCTCCACCCAGCATGTGGCATTTGTCCGACCTAACTTTACTGCAGGCACCTGGCCAGGTTTTTTTAATGGATTCTTTTATGTTAAAATGCTGATTATGCTCCTATTCACCAGCCTTTCCCTGTGGTATGGATTCTTGATCCATCGTCAGGACACCTGATACATGCCTTAGACTGTCTTTTTGTGCCTCTCTAAGATAGAAAACAAGTTTTAGGAGGCAAAGATGAAGATAAAAGCATTTGTATTGCATCATACCGCTACTCCCACTGGCAAGGTGGGAGATGGCTCAGATTTAGTGGAAACATTAGCTCGCTTGGCGAAAGAAAAAAGCCAGGGTCGCTTTTCTCATTATTACCATACGCTTATTGGTCCTGGCGGAAAAGTATTTTCTCCCTTGTCGTGGGATCAGGTAGCCCCTCATTGTGGTATTGATCGGGGAGATCCCATACAAGACCCCTCGGGAGTGTGCAACCAAAACTCCATAGCCCTTTGCTGTATTGGCAACTTTGATCAGGAAACCATGCCTGAAGCCCAGTATCAAAGCCTGCTCAAGATCTGCGTTCATGCTAAAGAACAACATCCTGATGCCTTTTTTAAACTTCATCGGGACCTGGTGGCTACGCAATGTCCGGGTAGGAATTTTCCCTTTCAACGCTTGTTCGATGAGCTCCAACACCGCTTGAAGAACCCTTCCAGGGATCCTGCGAAAGACATCCCCTCAGGTGCATGGTTTGAAAATGCGGTGCATTTCTGTATTTCTCGGAACGTCCTCAGTTGTGACTCTGAGGGTCGTTTTCGTCCTTTAGCTCCTGTAAATCGGGCAGAGCTGGCTCAAGCTCTGATGAATCTTATAAAAGGGCTCAACGGATAGCCTGGTCGTCGATCTCCAACACTACGGGGCAATGATCCGAACCCTCCACCTGAGCATGAATATCTGCAGATTGCAGATGAGGGGTAAGACGTTCAGAAGCGCAGAAATAGTCTATTCTCCAGCCCACATTTTTGGGGCGTGATCTTGTACGGTAAGACCACCAGGTATAGGCTTCCCTTCGCTGTGGGTAAAAATGTCGAAAGGTATCCACAAAGCCACTGGCTAAAAGCTGGGAAAACTTATTCCGTTCTTCGTCTGTAAAACCTGCACTGCGGTGATTGTTGTCGGGATGAGTCAGGTCGATCTCCTGATGGGCCACATTCAAATCTCCGCAAAAGATCAGCGGTTTTTGTTGGTCGAGAGTAGTTAGATACTTGCGAAAAGCATCCTCCCATTCCATGCGATATTCCAAACGAGTCAACTCGGATTGAGCGTTGGGGGTATATACGGTGATGATGTAAGCGCTTTCAAACTCCAGACATATCACCCTGCCTTCCCGGTCATGCTCGGGGATGCCTATGCCAAAGCTATGCTTTTGAGGAGCTCTTCGACTAAAGATGGCAGTCCCGGAATAGCCCTTCTTTTCTGCATAATGATAAAATTGATGATAGCCAGGAAGAACGAGCTCCAACTGACCTTCAGAAAGTTTGATCTCTTGCAGACAAAAGATATCTGCTTGCACCTGGTGAAAATAGTCCAGAAAGCCCTTGTTCAAAACTGCTCTAAGCCCGTTGACATTCCATGATATCAGTTTCATATCTGCCTGCTATTCTTCACTGAGTGTTTTTTTTATCTCTTCAAACTCGTTTTCAATCTGCTTCAGACGCATACGACTGGCTTTCACCAACTGCATGCCCTCTTTTACTTTTTGCAAACCAAGCTCCAGATCGAGCTCTTCCTGGCTGTCAAACCAGGAGTTGATCTCCTCAAGTTGTTTCAAAATCCTGCTCAAGTTCAGATTTTCCATCTTCCCTCCTTTGGTTTAACTCCTCAACGGTCGAAAGCACCTCTCCATCCGCTAGACGAATCTTCATTTGATCTTTCAGCGCAAGCTGAGATATGCTGGAGATGGCTTTGTTTTTGTTAAAGACAATGCTATAGCCCAATTTTAACTGTCGATCGGGATTATTTTTCCTCAGTGACTCTGCCCAGTGATCGATTTTAACTTTGACACTGGATAGATCACGTGTAAATTGATCCTGAAGGTGATTTTCCTGGTGATTCAACTCTTGTTTTCTGCGTTCGATGTGGGTGTTAAATCGATGCATGATAGCTTCTAAAGTGCGATTCAAGCGCACTTGCTGGTTTAGCAGTCTTACATAAAAACGTTCCCCTTGCCCTAAAGCTCGTTCGATGGCATGCTTGGCTCCTGCAAGCAGAGGAGCATAGCGATGTAAAAGTGCATGCTCATAATAGCGCAACTTTTCCTGGGCGCTGTCCCAGCTTCGATTGATTTCACGTGCCACCGCGGTGGGAGTGGAAAAAGCCGCATCAACGATCATGGAAAACAAAGGCACATCTTTGTCGTGACCGATGCCAGCAATGATAGGCACAGGATAGTCCATCACCGAACGAAGCAAAACCTCACTATTAAAAGCTTGAAGGCTTTCCAGGCTTCCTCCTCCTCGAATCACCACCAAAAGATCTATCGGTTTGTCACGAAAATAGCGCAGAGCGGTGATCAACTCCTTGATGGCCATCACGCCCTCCACTCGAGCATCATATAGCTGAATCCTATAGCCATATTTTCCCAGATTGGTCAGCAAATCGTGAATTACAGCGCCATGTTTTGAGGTAATAACTCCCAAGCGCACGGGAAACTCAGGGATTGGCTTTTTCCTCTCGGGATCAAAACAGCCCTCGTTTTCCAGCTTTTTTTTCAAGTCGTCGTAGGCTTTTTTGAGAGCCCCTTCACCCACCAGCTCCATGGTTTGGGCGCGAAAAGTAGCTTTCCCGCTTGGTTTATAGATCTCCATAAAGCCATGAATGATGACTTCCATACCCTCCACTGGCTTGATTCCGCAATACTTCAGATCGGATTCCCACATCAGAGCCTCCAGTTTGCTTTCATCCTGGATATCTTTGAGGGAAAAGTACAAGTGCTTTCGATAGTTTACGCTGGAGATTTCTCCCCGAACGCTCAATTGCAAGGGTCGCAGAATATCATTGACAAGATCAAGATATTGGCTGACAGTGAGCACCTTTTGGCTGATTTTCTCTATCAGCGTCTGCTCCTTAAAAGCTGGTGCAGGTGAAGGAGGCGGGGAAGAGAAAAGGTCTATAGGGTTTTCTTGAGATCGAAGCAAGCCAAGGATCTCCTCACCATATTTTTCATATTTGCGTTCTCCCAAGCCTTTAATCTGCACAAACTCTTCACGATTTTGTGGCATGATATCAGCTATAGCATCCATGGTTTTGTTTTGAAGAATCATGAACAATTTTACATTTTCTTGTCGGCTCTTTTTTAAGCGCCATTCGCGCAATGCCTGGATGATTTGTTTTCTGTCCAGCTTAGTTTCGTTCATATACTACCATTATTCTTGTTCATATGGTTTAAATTTTATCACAACTTAGCCAGCGTCAAGCCCTTGTATTAGGAAAGCCTTAACTTAGAATAATATCATGCTTAATATGGATGCCAGGATTGCTCAATGGGAAAACAAGTTATTGGATCTCAGCCGTCGTAATCCTCTGATCCACTTCAAAAACCCTCGTAGAAGCAGTCTGAAAATCATTATCCCCGATGGGGATTCGATTTTCACTTCTTTGGTCCAAAAAAATCATGTTCTTGAGTTTGCCTATCGAGAGCCTGAAAGCACGCGGTGGACTAAGACAATGCCTACTGCCCCCATCGAAACCCTGCCTGATGTTCCCCTCAAAGCCAGACAAATGCTCAGCAATCAAGATGACTATCAGCTCTTTCTGAGCCTGAATCATCTGAAAAAAAGAGCCAGACTTTCGCTGGAAGAGCAAGGCATCAACATCTTATTCCTTGCCTTTGGCTTTCTTCAATGGAAAGAAAATCTCCACAGCGAAATCATCAACCTTTCCCCTCTGCTCATGGTGCCTGTCAGCCTGGAGCAAAAAGGACTGCGAGATTTATTTCAACTATCGCTCTTTGACGATGAAATTCTCCTCAATCCAAGCCTTGCTTTCAAGCTAGAAAAGGATTTTAAAATTACACTGCCTTCTCTTCCTGAAGAAGACTTAAGCCTGTCTGATTTCTTTTCCCTGATACAAGCGCTGGCTTTGCCTGCCGATTGGAAGATCCTCCAGGAAACCAGCTTAAGTCTTTTCTCCTACAATAAAATGAACATTTATCAGGATCTGAATCTTCATCGCGATCAAATAAGTAAGCACTTTTTTGTGCAAGGTCTGGGAGGCAATAAATCTCTCATTCCATCGATTCCTGCCGAACTGCAAGAAATAGATCACGATAAAGTCAAGGTTTGCGATACTTTTCAAATCATGGATGCTGACTCCAGCCAACTGGATGCCATCACCGCAGTCAGCAAAGGCTATAGCATTGTGCTCCATGGCCCCCCGGGCACAGGAAAAAGCCAAACCATCGCCAACATTATTGCTGATTGCCTGGCACGAAACAAAAAGGTACTATTTGTATCTGAAAAAACTGCTGCGTTAAAAGTGGTTTATCACCGACTGGAGCAAGCTGATCTTGCCGATTTCTGTCTTCCTCTTCACAGCAGTAAAAGCAATAAAAGAGAAGTCTTGGAAATGCTGCGTCAAAGCCTGGAAAACAAAAACATCACCTTGAAGTCTCAGGTCTTTCATCGCCTGAACGAATTGGAAAGTTACCGCCAGGATCTTAATGATTATGTGCAGGCTCTGCATCAGGAATGCATCCCCCTTCAACGCAGTATATATGAAGTGTATGGAGAAGCGTTGAAACATCGGGAAGCTCCGGATATTCCTTTTTCCTCTATCCCTGTTGCTTCAATAAATTCCCAGGATTTACAGCAATTCAAAGAAGTTTTGGATGAATTTGCTCGATGTGCACAAAAAATGGGCAGTACTTATCAAGGCAACTGCTGGTATGGAGCTGAGGTCAGGGAATTCAACCTGGAGGCAAGGCACAATCTGGAAAGCCTGCTAAAACACTATATCAAAGCAAGTGAAGCATGGTTTCAAAGTTTCAAAACCATCAATACTCTCCTCCAACTTCCTATCAACCCCACTTACCCACAAATCCCCTTTCTCCTCAAGCTTTGCACCCTCGCTTCCCGGTCCCCCCAGGCTCCAGCACATTTTTTGCTGGAAAACTCACTAAGTACTCACCGTACTCAAGCGCTTCAGGACAAAGAGCTTCACGAAAAGTGCCTTCGCCTGGCGAGAGAACTCAGTGAATTTTTTACTCCACCACTATTTAGCCTGCCAGCCCAGTCTATGCTTTCATCCTATGAGGCCCTGATGGAAAAACTTGAGCAGATTTTCCCTCTCAGCGCACTGGAAAGTTTGCTGGATATTCGTAGCACTTCTCTGTCTAGTCTGAAACAACTCATCGATCGAAGTACTGAATATATGGAACTGGGTCAGCGTCTTTTGCAGATTTTAGCTTTCCCCCCAGCATACAAGGCTATGAACTACCAGCACTTGTATCAACTGCTCAAGACGCTGATGCACCGCCCCGATCCTGCTCCGCTTTGGTTTCGTTATGGCAAAAAACAAGAACTTCGAGCCTGGTGCAAACAAGCTTGGGATGCTTCCGACAAGATACTCCTCAGTAAAGCGCTACTTCAGGAATTTGACCGTGAAATTCTCGAAATTGATGCTTTTGCTCTTTTGCAACGTTTTCGAGCGGATTATTCTGGCTTTACTAAATATTTTAAAGCAGCTTATCGTCAGGACCTGCGATTCCTTCGATCTTTTGCCAAAAATCCTGGAAAAACTCGAAAAGATGCAGATTGGATTCAACTACTCGAAACACTTCGTGAAATCCAAAAAGGAAGAGCATACCTTGAAAAAAACCATGCTTCACTGTCTGAAATTTTAGGACCAAAGTATCAAGGACTCACTACCCAATGGAAAGAGCTCTGGACCTCCATCCTTCATTTTGAAAGCTTGTATGAGATTTTCCCTGAAGATATCCCTGAAAATATTCGTCCCTTCCTTCTTCAAGCCGAGGAAAAGCTCCTTTTTTTAAAAGATCTTGCTCCCCGCTTCCTGGATCTTCATGAAAGCCAAATCGATTCTGAATGGCAAAGCTACCTGATTCAGCATGAGCATATCCAAAGCTCCACGGATAGGGCTCTTCTTTCACTCCCAGCACTCGAAACCATCAGGCAAATCGCTCAGGATCTTGGCTCTTGTCTGAGCTCCCCCACCTTTCTTTCGTTGTCTGCGATTCATAAAACACTATGTCAATTGCAGGAATGGCAAGCAATAAAACAAGATCTATCGAGTAAGGAGTCGGTTTTTTTAGCCCGATATCATCATCACTACCAGGGTTTACATAGTTCCTGGGAATCCATCCTGAGCCTTCTGGATTGGTGCGAAGAGCTATCAAACCTTCTGGGAAAAGACCTTGCCTCCTATTCAAGCTTTATTCATGCACTCAGTAAGAATAATACCCTGGCAAAAACTTGTCATGATTTTGTTTTAAGCAGTCAAAGCTGGCTTCAGGAGCAAAAAGAAGATTTCACAGCCCTGCAAAAGCTGTTTCCCCACCGAAGCTCTGTTTTTTCCCAGTCAAGCATAGAGGAGCTTTTAGCCTGGCTCAGAGAATGCCTTGGGCACTTTTCCCTCCTGGAAGAGTGGGTGGATTATCGAAAAGCCCATCAACGCTGTTTAGAGCTTGGACTCCAGGATTTTATAGCTCAGGCACTTGCTCAACAAATCCCCCCTGCATCGATCCCTGGAGCCTTTTTCAAACGTTTTTATTTCCTTTGGCTGGATCATATGCAAGCCTTGTTCCCTGCCATCGAACGCTTCCGCTCCAAAAAGCATCAGCAACTGATAGAAGCTTTCAAGACTGCTGACACTGAGCTTTTCGCCCTTTCACAACTGCGTCTTCGTCAGATTTGCCTCGAACAACGACCTTCCATGAATTCTTTCACTGAAAACACTGGAGAAATGGGTCTGCTCAACAAAGAAATCAACAAAAAAAGTCGCATCAAACCGCTTCGTATCCTCTTTCGACAGATTCCCAACTTATTACTCGCCCTTAAACCTTGTCTGATGATGTCTCCCCTTAGTGTAAGCCTTCTCTTGGATCCCCAATATTATCAGTTTGATACGGTAATATTTGACGAAGCCTCTCAAATTTGCACCGAAGATGCCATTGGGGCTATTTATCGTGGAAAACAAGTTGTGATCGCAGGAGACAGCGAACAGCTTCCCCCCAGCAATTTCTTTAATGTATCCAGTATAGACGAAGAGCTTTCTTACGAAGAAGGAGAAGACGACTCCGATGCCTTTGAATCCATTTTGGATGAGGCACGCACCTTGTTGCCCGAACGAAAATTGCTCTGGCATTATCGTAGCAAGCATGAACACCTTATCGCTTTTTCCAATGCCATGATCTATGAAAACCGTCTGATCACCTTTCCTTCCCTGCTTGAAAAAGGCAAAGACCAGGGGGTGGAGTATATTTATTTGCCCGAAGGATGCTACGATCGCAGTGGTAAACGCAACAACCTCCTCGAAGCGGAAAAGATTGCATCGCTGGTGGTCGAACATTTCCAAAGCCGTTCCAAGCTGTCCCTGGGGGTCATCGCTTTCAGTACTGCACAACAACTTGCCATAGAAGAAGCCTTGCGTTCATATCGTCTTGAACATCCCGAAATGGAGCCTTTTTTTGATGAAAATCGGGAAGAAGCTTTTTTTGTGAAGAATCTTGAAACCGTCCAGGGAGACGAACGCGATGTGATCCTTCTCAGCATTGGCTATGCCCGAGACAGCAAAGGAAACCTGAGCATGAATTTTGGTCCTCTCAATCGCGAAGGAGGTTATCGTCGCCTAAATGTTGCCATCACTCGTGCTCGATTCAATCTCAAACTGGTGGGTTCGCTTCTGCCCCATGATATTGATCTGAGTCGTACCGAGTCCAGAGGTGCACAGCTTCTGCGGCATTATATCGAATACGCCCAGCTTGGACCCCAGGTGCTTCCTGAGAGGAAAAAGGCCGTTCTTGCTACCGAGTCGGTGTTTGAGGAAGAAGTGTATCATTTCCTCTGCCAACAGGGCTTTACGGTGGATACTCAGGTGGGTTGCTCAGGTTTTCGTATCGACATGGCAATACGCGACCCAGAGCAGGGAGGAAGGTATGTGTTGGGCATCGAATGCGATGGTGCGTCCTACCATTCTACGCGCATGGCACGCGAAAGAGATCGCCTGAGACAAGCCTTGCTCGAAGATCGGGGTTGGAAGCTCTATCGTATCTGGTCCACCGATTGGATCAAAGATTTTCCAAGCGAATCCCAACGTTTGATCGAAGCTATTCAAAAAGCTCTCAAGGAAAAGACTTCAGATCCCGCCCCTTCAAAGCCCAAACCTACTTCGGAGAATAGTTCAGAGCCTTTGTATCAGGAAAGCGTCGAACTTGCTGAAGATCGAAACGATTTTTACCAGTTTTCAGTATATACCGAATACGATTGCTCCTTTATGTATCGCCATCCAGACTATCCAGCTTGCCCCAAACTCAATTGCAAGCTTGACTCCTGTATTGAGTGGGATCACGCCACCCAACGTTTACTTTCCCAGCCCTGCAAGCGGATTTCTTCCCTGGTGAAAATCATACCCCAACTTCTTCAGCAGCAAGGACCCACCCATCTGGAAATTCTGGGCAAAAAACTCGCCTTTCTCTTTGAGCGTAATAAAGTCAGCCCCAGCCTGCTTGAGAAAATCAAGGAGTGTATTAACCACACTTCGCTCAAAAAACATGTTTATTATTCTGGGGATTTTTGCTATCTGCGGGGTCAAGAGCTTCAAGTGCGTACCCCCAAAGATAAAGATCAGGTGAGGACCATCCAACATATCTGCCCCGAAGAGCTTCGTCTGGCAATTGAAACAATTCGATCCCATCACTTGGGCATCCAGGAAAAAGAGCTCATTGACGAAACTGCTAGAGTCTTTGGTTTCCAACGCTCCGGCCCCAAAATCCAATCCATCCTGAGCAAACTTCTCACCTGAGTCAGAGGGTCGCTTGAGTCAGATACTATGGTTCATGTCAAGCCTAAAAAGGATTAAGTTAAAACCATGGGTCGATAGCCTTCTTTCTTAGTATAGATCTGATGAGCAATGAGGATCATTTTTTTCATACAGGCAATCAGAGCAAC
>Ga0208041_1000877_pt1 | contig 23496 bp, 19 predicted proteins | sample AD_SCU002_MetaG_FD_184453 | JGI IMG/M metagenome (GOLD analysis project Ga0208041, IMG submission 184453) | Active sludge microbial communities of municipal wastewater-treating anaerobic digesters from China - AD_SCU002_MetaG (SPAdes) (version 2) | ecosystem: Engineered > Bioreactor > Anaerobic...
CTTCTCGACGGTGATGGGTGGTTACTACCATGAAGATCATATCCCGAAGGCGTCCGAAAGACCCGTTCGCCTCGTTCAGTCTCGGCGATCTGCGCAAGGCCGAGGCGCTGCTGAAGTGCCGGATCGGTTCCCTCGAATCCGAATCCCAGGACATCAAAGGACAGATTCAGAACCTGCTCGACGATGGTGCCTCGATATGTGATGAGCCGCGCGACACCCGCCGTGCAATCCGGATCCAGACGCTCGTAGAGCAATACCACATGAAAGATGCAGTTTGCGTGAAATTTGAGCGCGACCTCCGTCTGATTTCATATGTCATCGCTATGAGAGACCGCGACAGGGTGCTGAACCGGTCGGACGCCTGCCAGAAACTCAGCAGGATCTCTCCCGACGAACTCGAAGAATGGTTGGCAGTGCAATCAGTACACGAGGAGGGCAACAGAAACAGCGTCGAAGACTTCTATACAATCCTCTCCGAACAGATTCCAGGCGATAGAGACTGCCCTGTTGATGAAACCTCGATACGGCTGGCTATGAAAGAGATTCAAGGAGGACGCGCTTCAGCTGCCATAATCGTAAATGACCTCCTGGGTGCCCCTCTATCCGAAAAGGAGAGAAACAGAACGACTATAACTCAGTATGATAAATTTTCCGATAAGCAGGGAAGGGCTGAGAATGACCAACGGGAATAGTATCTGTCCGAAATGCAGAACCCATCTTGGGGGAGATGCAAAATTTTGCCCACAGTGTGGAACGAAGGTCAGTGCATATACCTGCAGTAATTGCGGGGTTACCGTGCCTTCCGATGCAAAATTTTGCCCTGGTTGCGGGAAGGGATTCGGGAAAACTCTTTTTGGGAGAATCACGGGGGCCAACGAAGAAGACTTTTCGCGGAGGCGCGAATGGAGACGAACTCCAGAAGATTTTGCAAGCAAATTCGAGGTTGAAGATCTCCGGGGCGCCCTGAAAAAGACCGTCACCGTTGCCGAGGGAACCCGCGCGATTCTCTTCCAGGGAGGGGCATACGTGGGCGACCTGCCAGCAGGCCACTACTCTCTTGGGAATATTCTCGAAACCCACTTGCCCCTGAACCTCGATGAACGCGCGACGATCGTGCTCATCGACGACGGCGTGGTTGCAATCGATTTCACCATCGGGCGCTCGGAACTGCGCACCGCCGACTCCATCCCCGTCGGAGTTACCGGGAGGTTTACGATCAGGAATCGGGATTCGCGATCGTTCATCGCGAACCTCCTCAAAGGAAAAAGCAGAATTCTCCTTGCGGATCTCCAGGAAGAACTCCGATATGATCTCCTTGGCGTCGTCCAGTCTACGCTGAGCGAGTACCGGATGGACGATCTCTATGGGAATCTTGCTGTAAAGGAAGATATCGAGAGTGCCGTCAGGGCAAACGTTACCCCTACCCTTGCGAGCTACGGCTTTTCCCTCGAACAACTCCGATTCACGCAGTCTGATGAGGCAGAGTGGCACGATATCCTTGATAAGCGCAGCGAAGGGACGAAAAAGGTCACGAAAGCCGGACTTGAGATCGATATCGAGCAAAAACTACGGCACCTTCTCTCCGATGATAAGCTCGACCAGCTGGCCACCGACGAAAAAATCAGTGAATATTGTCACGAATTGGCCCAGGCAGGCATCGTTCGCGAGAACGAGATTGAAGACCTGAAGATCGATCTCCGGAGCCGGCGCGATGATAAGGCGTTCATCCGGCAGATTATCAGGGAGCGATTTGAGCAGGTCCATCGCCATGAAACCGCCGAAGCTGAGCAGGACAATCTCCTCGGCCTGGATGCCAGGGCACAGCGGCACAAGCGCGCGATGGATGCCGAGCAGGTCGGGCACGATATCGGCGGCGATGACGCCCGACGCGAACATGAGGATAAATGGAGGAAACGTGAGCAACAGCAGGACCATGCCGAGATCGAGGGGCTCATCAACCTGAAAAAACAGACGGATGATGCGAAGCTCCAGAGAGTGCGTGGGGAACAGGAGATCTCACACCGCGACCTTGAAAAGGGTGTGGAGATCGAGAGCCTGAAGCTCAAGCAGCGTTCGGATGCATCGGTCGAGGCGCTCATCTCGATGACGGACGGCGGGAACGCTGAGAAGATCATGGAACTCGAAAAGATGAAACGCGCAGCAGCCCTCACCGAAGAGCAGATCATGGCGCTTTCGGCGGAGAAGAGTACTGCCGTTGCAGAGGCGATGAAAGAGAAGTTCGGATCCGACAGGATGCGTGAACTCTTCGAAACCCGCCTGCAGGACCAGCAGAAGTACATGGAGAAGATCCACGAGATGGCGGGAGAGAACGCGGATCGCCTGACAGACGTCATGAACAGGGCGCTCGATGCCATGGGACAGACGGCAACCGCACGAAGCTCCGCTCACCAGGCACAGGGCTCGACAATCGTTGCCGGCGGTGGAGGATCGCAGCCGGTGATCATCAACCCTGCCCGGCAGGAAGAGAGCCGGATATGTCCGGGATGCAAAACGCCAAACAGTACCGCCGATCGGTTTTGCAAGGAGTGCGGCGAGGAACTCAGGTGAGCCGTGGAAGGCTGTGCCGGATGTGCCGTGTGCATCCGGCGACTCGCCTTCACCTTTAGCCACATCGCAAAAACTCAATTCTGATGCTGTATGTCCGGAGACCAAGATTTTACCTGTGCTAAGAACCTCGTTGCCCCGGCCGAGAATGTCCTGAAGAGCGGATCGGCGATCGTCAGGCGGTCTTACGATGAACGGGTGAGACTCTGGTGCGAGATTCGGGAAAACTACTCCCGGTATGAGAACCAGGAATGCGGTTCCTTTGACAGTACGTTTCACCAGGTGTTCTGCTCCAAGTTCGAGGCGGCACTGTTGACCCTCGCCGTGAGTTTCCGCCGGAGAGGCGAGAACTACGCGGATGCCGAAGCGATGTACTCCGAAGATGAGCTCGCACTCTACGAGATTATCGAGCGGTACCAGGTCCTTCCGTCCAAAAGCGAGCTCCTCGTCAGGCTGAAAGCACCGGGTGGGGGTGGTTCGGAGTTCCTGCAGGTGCACTACCAGTACATCGACAGTCTCATCAACGAGATCTGCAACCGCCCCCACGCCGCAAATCCGTTCCTCATCCACCACCTGAAGCGTGAGTGGGAGAAGTACGACCGGAGACTGCAGGAGGTCGTGGTAGACCTCGTGCAGAAGAACGGCCTGCGATGGTTCTTCACCTACATCAACCAGGGAAGCGCCAGAGCAGAGCAGATTGTCTACAATATCTCCGGCGGGTCAGTGAACCTCGGGAACGGCGTGCAGGTCATCGACAGCATCATGAACCGGGCCGGGATCGGTAACCAGACAGAGGAGCAGATTGGTCTTTTAAGGTCGTCTTCAGGTGGAGGCATTCAGGTTCACGATAGCGTTGTGAACCGGTCGGCTATTGGAGGAGGGACTGCTCCAGAGAAGACATTTTGTCCCGAATGCGGTAACCGTTTGGATGGTGGAGTGAAATTTTGTACCCGGTGCGGGAGACAGGTTCGGTGCCCAGATGTTCTGTGACTCGAGTGAAATATCCACGCTCTGGAGAATACGGGTGATTTATAATGGGTATTTTTGGATTCACGCTGAATAAGAAGAATGCGGCAAAAGAATGGGTTGAAAAGGGGGATCGAGCCAAAGACCCAAAAGAAAAATATAACTGCTATGTCAAGGCAACGGAACTAGACCCGAAGAATGCATTCGCTTGGTTCAACAAAGGCAATAATCTCGCGGAACTCGGTAAACACGAGGAAGCGATCCAGGCATATGAGAAGACCATCGAACTCAATCCGAAGGATTCAGATGCCTGGTTTAATAAAGGAAACAGTTTCGAGGACCTCGGTAAACATGAGGAAGCGATCCAGGCATATGAGAAGGTCATCGAACTCAATCCGAAGGATCCAGACGCTTGGTTCAACAAAGGAAACTGTTTCGCAGACATAGGTAAATACGAGGAAGCGATCCGGGCATATGAGAAGGCCATCGAACTAGACCCGAAGGATTCAGACGCTTGGTTCCGAAAAGGAATCTTTTTCGCGAAACTCGGTAAATTCGAGGAAGCACTCAGGGCATATGAGAAGGTCATCGAACTAAACCCCAAGGATTCAGACGCTTGGTTCCACAAAGGAGTCTGTCTCACGGGCCTCGGTAAATACGAGGAAGCGCTCCTGGCATATAAGAGGGTCATCGAACTAGACCCGAAGAACTCGGACGCCTGGTTCCACAAAGGAACTATTTTCGCGAAACTCGGTAAATACGAGGAAGCACTCAGGGCACATGAGAAGGCCATTGAACTAGATCTGAAAGATCCAGATGCTTGGCTTGAAAAAGACACTAATCTTGTGAAACTCAAGAGATATGAAAAATTTTTATCCATATATAAGAGGGTAACCGCCTTATTCTCAGACGATAAGGCATTAAAAGGCGTGGAAGAAAAATTCCGAATATTACTGTTCAGATCACAGTTCAAACTCAGTTTCAGTTTTTCTGAAACTGGCCTCGAATACAATACCTGGCAGGCATGCACGTTCACTGTCGCCAATACAGGTACAGGGCAACTGAACAATATTACACTCTCTTTCTCTGGAGATGTGGTGGCTAAGGGGATCAAGCCGTTCTCCCTGGTTCCCTCCGAACAGCAGGAGTACCAGTGCAGCCTCAAAGCAATGGCGCGGGGAACTGTCCCAGTGGAGATCACCGTTACCGCTGAGGATAGTACCAAGGAACAGTATGCCGCGACATACGACTACTCGATCCGGGTCACCGATCCACAGCGATCTGCGGCTCACTCGCCCGTATCCCCTGATATTGCGAAGCAGACTATCTCGCCGGAGTTGTTCCCTCTTGAGCGGACGATCTACGATCCGGTGTTGCAGGACTTCCTCGTTTCCTCAGAGCGCCCGCTCGTCAACATCAGAAAATGGATTGAAGATCGGGACTCGGGATCGTACTGGTTCGTCATCTGCATCCACAACAGTTCTGACAACCCCCTCGATGAGTGGGGTATCGAGCTGAGTGCGACCTCGTCACTGCAGGTAGTCGATGCATGCATTGAAGGGTACGGAGAGAGTGCAACGGTGCGTGAATCGCATCCCGCGCCCTGGCTCTCGCAGTGGGTCATCGGCGTGTCCCATCACGCCGGGATCGTCATTCCACGGAGCGGCTCCCGCAGGATCTACATCAAGCTCGGGTCCAACGCCTGCGGTGTAAGCCATACAATCAAGGGGAGATGCATGACGTCGCACGGCATCGAGGTTCCAATCCGCGAGAAAACCTTCACCTACTCGTGCGACGTCGCGACCCTGCGCACCGCGCTCTCAAGCGACCCAGCTGCCGCCGGGCAGTATGCAGAGAATATCATCCGGCGCGCATACGACCGGGACACCGCCCTGAAACTTCTTCGCTCCTTCAAACTGGTGCAGGAGATCGACCAGTGCTGCACCCTGCAGAACTACGATGAGATCCTGAACCAAATGCAGCTTCTGGCAGGTACGCTCGAGGATATTCAGGCAGGAGACAAACTGACCCGCCTGGTAAAGCAGAACTACGATGCACTGACGATACTCGGGGATAGCGAAGCCTCGGCGGAGAGAGCACAACGGCTCTGTAAAAACGTCATCGATGTCTGGATAAATGAGTTCATATGCATGGAAGACCCCAAGAAACACTCCTTTAAGTCCAAGCCGCGTGAAAGAGGGGAAGATGCGGGGAAATGCCCTGTGTGCGGTTCACGTCTTGTATGGAGGAGAGCTCAAAAGAACAATGAGCTTTATCGAGGGTGCACGAACTTCGATGGCGGTTGCCGGTGGAATGATCGTAGTTATTAGATTGAATTCAGGTTTTGTTCCCCACGTGAACCCGGTAGAGATGCTCTGCCCCGCTTAATCGGCACACACCGAAGGGCAGGGGTGTCTTAGAGAGATCTTCTATGCTCTGGAGGATGCGCGAAACGACATCGCGCGGTAGCGCCGCGATATCTCTCGCGGCGCTCGCTTTGACGTGGATCGCATACCCGGACATTAGTCCCTGTACCGCTTTTTGAACTCGTCAAACCCTATGGTCGGTTCTTCGCGCCGTTCCGCCACCACGGCAAGGTCGTGAAGGTCTTCCTGGAGTTGTTCATACTCCCGCAGGGGGAGAATTACCGCGACCCGGTTTCCATGCTCATCGACGACGTACTGCTCTCCTGCTGCACTCAATTGTTGTAACCTCCTCACCTCTCTATGGGGTGCAGGAACCATCAATCTTCGTTCACTTCAGAGAGGGGTCTTCAACCTGGACAGAGCCCCGGATACCGCCCTGCCTTGCTCCGTCAGGGTAGGCACGGATGAAGGCGACCGATCCGACAGTAGCTGAACGCCTGAGACTGATGTGGCCAACAATGTGGACGTTTTCTTCTGTTTTGAAGCATATGCCGGTCCTGAAAAACTCGCACGACTTGTGCGAGAAATTGGCCCGGCTCACCCGGGGGTTTGTGCAACGCACCATTGCACAATCTCCGTGGCACGATAAAAATCTCCAGAAGAACAACCTCCCGTCCCAACAGTTCTGAAAAAAAGGATTAGTAGGTCGCCAGGTACCGCTCAAGTTCCCAGGGGTGGACCGCCGTCCGGTACGCATCCCACTCGGCGTTCGCAACGTTCGTGAGCGCCTCGACGACGTGGGAACCGAGCGCCCGGCAGATGAGGTCGTCGGCGAGCAGGGCCTGGTGGGCCTCGGCAAGGTCGGCGGGCAGCGTCTCGATCCCGGCACACCGCCGGTCATCGGTTGTCATATGGTAGATGTTTCTGTCGACCCCGGCCGGGGGCTCGATCTTCTCCCGGACGCCCTCCATCCCGGCGGTGAGCATCGCGGCGAAGGCGAGGTAGGGGTTGCAGGTGGGGTCGGGGCTGCGGAACTCGACCCGGGTGCTGTTCCCGCGCGGTGTCGGGACCCGGACCAGGGCCGAACGGTTGCCGGCGCTCCAGCTGACATAGCAGGGCGCCTCGTAGCCGGGGACGAGCCGCTTATAGGAGTTGATCGTCGGGTTCGCGACCCGGGTAATGGCCCGGGCGTGTTTGAGCAGCCCCCCGATGAAGTGCATGCAGGTCTCGGAGAGCTGCAGGGATGTGTCGGGGTCGTAGAACGCGTTCGCCCCGTCTTTTGCGAGCGAGCAGTTGGTGTGCATCCCGCTCCCGCAGATGCCGTAGATCGGCTTCGCCATGAAGGATGCGTGCAGGCCGCGCATCAGCGCCATCGTCTTGACCGCGAACTTGAAAGTGATGACGTTGTCGGCGGTGTGGAGGGCGTCGCTGTACTTGAAGTCGATCTCGTGCTGACTCTCGGCAACCTCGTGGTGGGACGCCTCGATCTCGAACCCCATCTCCGTGAGGGCAATGATGATCTCGCGCCGGACGTCCTCGGCAAGGTCGGTGGGGGCGAGGTCGAAGTAGCCGCCGACGTCCTGGAACTGCGTCGTCGGCCGGCCGTCGAGCATCCGGAAGAGGAAGAACTCCAGTTCCGGCCCGGTGTTGAAGACGTAGCCGTCCTTTGCGGCGTCCTCCATCACCCGCCGGAGGACGTAACGCGGGTCGCCCTCGAACGGCCGGCCGCTGGCCATGTAGACATCGCAGACGAAGCGCGCCTCCGCGTTCTCCTGGAAACGCCAGGGCAGGAGAGTGTAGGTGGAGAGATCGGGTTTGAGCACCATATCGGACTCCTCGATCCGGACAAACCCCTCGATCGACGACCCGTCAAACCCGATACCACCGGTCAGCGCCTTTTCCGCCTGTTTCACAGGGATAGCGACGTTCTTGGGCATGCCCAGGAGATCGGTGAACTGCAGCCGAAGGAATTTGACATTATCCTTTTCGATGCGCTCAAGCATCGCAGAAGTGGCATCACGGGACATGTGGAAGTCTACTTCTTTCCGATGAAATAAATACCTATTGACACCAATATACCCGAGCAGAGTTCTAAAACACAGCAACAGAACGTTGCTTACCGTGGTAACCATGTGCGGCATATTTGGTGTAATGGATAAGAGGCGCCAGGTGATGGACGGTTCCGGTATCCGGCAGGCCCTCTCCATGATGAACGAGCGCGGCAGCGGCGAGGGGGCGGGGTATGTTGCCTACGGCATCTATCCCGACTACCGGGACTGTTACGCGCTCCATGTCTTCCTCGACAATACCTGCGAGAGCAAAGCGGTCGTCGACGCAACACTGGAGCAGTGGGGGGCGATCGAGCACGACGAGGCGATCCCGACCTGCAACCAGCAAAACCTCCGGACGGCCTGCACTCCCTGGCGCTACTTCTTCAGGCCGGACGCCTCCCTCGCGCCGGGAAGCGCATCGCCCGAGAAGGACGTCGTCACGAACCTCGTGATGCAGATCAACGGGTGCGTAAACGGTGCCGAGGTCGTCTCCTCCGGCAAGAACGTCGGGGTCTTCAAGGCCGGAGGATCCGGCGCGTGGCCCGAGGTCGTGGCTGACTACTACCGGATCGAGGACTACGAGGGCTACCTCTGGCTCGCGCACAACCGCTACGCGACGGCGAGCCCGGAGAAGTGGGAGCGGCCCGACCCGTTCAACCTGCACGACTGGAGCGTCGTGGAGAACGGTAAGACCACCACCTACGGGACCAACCGGCGCTACGTCGAAAGTTTCGGCTACAACTGCACGACTTCCACCGACAGCGAGGTCATCACCTACTTAATCGACCTTCTGGTGCGACGACACGGCCTCGATATCAACCTCGCCATCCGGGCCCTCGCGCCGCCCTACTGGGAGGAGATCGACCGGATGCCTGAGGCCGAGCAGAAGCTGAACCGCGCTCTCCGGTTCGCCTACGGCGCGGCGACGATGAACGGACCGTTCACTGTCGTGGCCGCGAGCCCCGACATGATGGTTGGGTTCACCGACCGGGGCAAACTCCGGCCGATGGTCGTCGGGGAGTGCGCCGACCGCCTCTTTATCGCAAGCGAAGAGTCGGCGATCCGGACCATGGAGCCGGAAGTCGAGTCGATCACGAGGCCGGCTGCGGGTGAGCCGGTGATCGGGAGGGTTGCCCCATGAGTGACTGCAACCTTGGCAGCATGCCGCTCCGGTACCGGGTCACGATCGACCGCGACCAGTGCATGGAGTGCGGGCGATGCGTCGATAACTGTTCCTATGGTGTCTTCCGGCAGGACGGCGATAAGATCCTGATCAACTCCCGGAAGTGCACCGCCTGTCACCGGTGCATCACCTACTGTCCCCGGGACGCCATCATGCTCGCAGAGCACCCCTGTGACTACCGGAGCCACCCGGTGTGGAACCAGCAGGTCAGGGAGTCGATCTACAACCAGGCCCGGACGGGGAAGATCATCCTCGCCGGGATGGGCAGCGTCGCGAACCTCCCGGTCATATTCGATCGCCTGATGCTGGACGCCTGCCAGGTCACCACGCCTCCCACCGACCCGCTCCGCGAGCCGGTCGAGCTCCGGACCTACCTCGGGAAGAAGCCGTCGAAGCTGGACTTCCGGCAGAAGGCGAACGGGGACGTCGAACTCGCCACGGAACTCACCCCGAACCTCATGATCGAGACGCCGATCCTGCTCGGTCACATGAGTTACGGTGCGATCAGCCTCAACGCCCATCTGGCAATGGCCCGGGCGGCACAAGAGGTAGGGACGTTCATGGGCACCGGGGAAGGCGGCCTGCATCCGGGTCTCTACCCCTACCAGGACCGCGTGATCGTTCAGGTCGCCTCCGGGCGGTTCGGTGTGAATATCGATTACCTGGAGCGTGGCGCCGCCATCGAGCTCAAACTCGGCCAGGGCGCAAAACCGGGCATCGGCGGGCACCTCACCGGCGAGAAGGTCAGTGCGGATGTCTCCAGAACAAGGATGATCCCGCAGGGGAGCGACGCCATCAGCCCTGCGCCGCACCATGACATCTACGGCATCGAGGACCTTCCCCAGCTCGTCCGGTCCGTCAAGGAGGCGACGGGTTGGAAGAAGCCGATCTTCGCCAAGATTGCAGCCGTCAACAACAACGCCGAGAACGTGGCGGCCGTTGCCCGTTCCGGGGTGGACGCCATCGCTATCGATGGATTCCGGGGCGGCACGGGTGCTGCGCCGCGGGTCTTCCGCGACCACGTCGGCATCCCGATCGAGGTTGCCATCGCAACCGCCGATAAGGAACTCCGCAAGCAGGGGCTCAGGAATGAGGTCTCCCTTATCGCCTGCGGCAGCATCCGCGAGAGCGCGGACGTCATGAAGGCGATCGCCCTCGGTGCGGACGCGGTCTACATCGCCACCGCAGCCCTCGCGGCGATGGGCTGCCGGGTCTGCGGGAACTGTTACCAGGGCCTCTGCCCCTGGGGGATCGCCACCCAGCGCCAGGATCTCGTGGACCGCCTGAACCCCGACGTGGCCTCAAAGCAGGTCGCAAACCTGATCCACGCCTGGACGCTCGAGATCACCGAGCTGATGGGTGCGGCCGGGATCACCAGCATCGAGAGCCTGCGGGGCAACCGCGACCGGCTTCGCGGGTATATGCTTGATGCGGGCCTTCTTGACGTCCTCGACGTCAAGCCGATAGGAGCGTGAGCAGAATGGCAAAACAGATCACAATCGATGCGAAGGGAGTGGACTGCACTTCCTTAAACCAGCAGATCCGCGAGGCCCTGAAGGACGGCGCCGACGAGGTCGTCGTCAACAACGTCCTCGGCCAGCGGTTCATCGGCGACGGTCTCCGCGGGAACGCCACTATCTGCGTTCACGGTGTTGCGGGCGGCGACCTCGCCATGTTCATGAGCGGGCCGACCGTCGTCGTCCACGGGAACGCGGAGCACGCGCCCGGCAACACGATGGATTCCGGGAAGGTAGTGATCCATGGGAGCGCCGGCGATGCGGTGGCGCACAGCATGCGGGGTGGCAAGGTCTTCGTCCGCGGGGACATCGGCTACCGGGGCGGCATCCACATGAAGCAGTACGAGACGCAGCGCCCCATACTGGTCGTCGGGGGGTCCGCGCAGATGTTCCTCGGCGAGTACATGGCTGGCGGCCTCCTGATTGTCCTCGGTCTCGACGGGGTCATGAAAGCCCGCGAGATCGGGAGCGGGATCCACGGCGGGGAGATCGTCGTCCGCGGGGACGTGGACGACACCTGCCTCGCCGCAGGGGCAAAGAAGGTGCCGCTCACCGATGAGGACCGCGCACGGATTGTCCCGGTGCTCCGGGAATTTGCAGAAGACTTCGGGTTCGATCCCGAACCGCTGGTCAACGCGGATTACACCCGGATCGTCCCTGCGAGCGCACGGCCCTTTGCCGGGAAGTATACGTGGGAGTGATAGGCATGGAGATGAAGACTTACAAAGGCCTGGACGCCGAGGTCTGGGCTACGGGCCTCTGCTCCGGGTGCGGGGCCTGCGTGGCAGTCTGTCCGGCGGATGCCCTCCGGTTCGCCCCGGGGAACACCGATGCGCCGGTGAACATTGGTTACTGCAAGGCTGAGAACGACAGCGTGCCCTGCGGGGCATGCTACGCGGCCTGTCCCCGGGTCAACCTTGCGGGGCAGGGGAAGATGCTCGGGCCATACCAGGAGATCGTTGCGGCCCGGTCGGTATTCCCGGTTGAGCGGAAGCAGAGCGGCGGCGCGGTGACGGCAATTCTGGTCAATGCCCTCGATGAGGGGTTGATCGACGCGGTCGTCACGGTGACGAGAGACCCCTGGACGATGAAGCCGTCCTCAGCGGTGATCACCTCCTCAGAGGCGCTCGTCCAGCACGCCGGGAGCCGCTACTCCTGGTGGGTGCCGCTGCTTGCCTCCTTAAAGGAGGCAGTGGTCACCCGGAAGTACCGGCGGATCGCCGTCGTCGGCGTGCCCTGTGTGGCACGGGCGACGCAGATGATCCGGACGAGCGACCACGAACTCCTCCGGCCCTACGCGAAGGCGATCCGGCTCGTAATCGGCCTCTTCTGCACGGAGACCTTCGACTACGCGAAACTGGTCGAGGGAAGGCTGCAGTCCGATCGCAAGATCGAGCCCTGGGAGATCCGTCGCCTGGACATCAAGGGTAAAATGGACGTCTACCTGCAGGACGAGCGGCAGATCTCCATCCCGCTCGCCGACCTCGAAGGGTCCGTTCGGCCCGGGTGCCACGTCTGCACCGACTTCACGGCACTGAGCGCGGATGTCTCGGCCGGGGCCGTCGGGTCGCCGGATGGCTACACGACGCTCGTCATCAGGAACGATATCGGCAAGGGGTTCGTCGACCGGGCGGTCTGGCAGGGCAAACTCTCGACCGGCGGCAGTGTCGACCTCGCCGCTGTCGAGCGTCTGGCTGCGAAGAAGGCAGAGCGCCGGGCTGAATAACTCTTTTTTTTGACGATCCGGATACCCCGGTCCCGGAGATTCGAAGAGATCCCGCCCGGTGCGTCGTCGGAGAGCGATCGGCAGCAGGCAAGAGCTCACAGATAGAAGCGGATACCGTATGAGATTTGCAAAGAAGATTCCCCCTGCAGATGAGGGATTGAGGAGACAACTACTCTCCAGCGGGTGGAAACGGATCAAAGAGCCCACAAATCTCCCGGCTGCAACGTTGCTGTCACTGCCGTTTGCCTTCATGCTCGGGGCGATCACGCTGGCGATTACGTACGGGTTAGATCCTTCACTCTATGCTTTCGTAGGAGACGGCCAGCAGTTCTCGTTCACGATCTCTTTCGATCTCTCTACCCTGTTCTTTATCCTGGCGATCCCCCTGTTAATGGGCCTTCATGAAGGTATTCACGCCGTGTTCATCCCGAACGCCCTAACCTCAGATAACGTCTTCTGGGGGATCAATGGAGTATTCGGATTTGTCTTTACCACCGAGGAGATCAGAAAAGGGCGGTTTCTCATCATCTCCGTCATGCCCTACCTGGTACTCTCGGTGATGCTGCCGTATATCCTTTCAATCCCTGGCTGGCTCAACGGCTACACGGCATTCCTCTGTTTACTCAATGCTATGGGGTCCAGTGTGGACATTTTAACTGCAGGTCTTGTAGCCGTTCAGGCCCCCAAGGGTGCCACGATCATCAACAACGGTTTCGAAACATACTACAAGGCGACCGTTCCTCCCTCACGCGCCCAGGTATGTAGGGTCTTTTAGTCCGAACCATGCCCGGATCAGGTAGATCGATCACTCCGCGATCGCGCCGTTCCGGCCTCGACCCTCTCGCATAAGGAGAGGCAGGGAGAGTTACCCCGTTCCCTGCACGGCCTGCTCTGCTGCATACCCGATCCCGGTTGCAGTGATCGGGATGATGAGGTATCGCAGCCCGATCTGGGCCATGTAGGTGCCGGCGTCCATCCCCGAGAGGGGCAGAAGGATGACGGCGTCGAGCGCCCAGTTGATCAGGAGCCACACGCCGCCGAGCAGGGCGCCTTCCCGGACGAACCGGGCATGCACGCCCCTGAAGTAGACCAGGATGAGGAAGGTGCCGAGCGCGGCGGAGAAGACCAGCAGGACCGATTTTATCAGGAAGATGTCGTAGAGCGGCTCCCCCTCGGCCGAATAGAAGGGGACCGAGATGAGGAAGGGGGTGAGCCAGGTGAGGATGCCGAAACCGATGAGCCTCACGTATTTCGCTGTGCTCATACCAGGAGAATCGTATTCCGAAGGGATATACCAATCGGAATTGCGAGAGGAGCGGGATTGGGTCGAATTAATCCCCCGTGCGATCCTGCCCTCCTACCTCCCCGTCACCCTCTTGATCCGCGCAAGCGGCGACGACCGTTCCAGGAATGCCGAGAGGAACCCGGCAAACTCCTCGTCCCAGCACTCCGCACCGATCTTCACTGTCCAGCCCTGCTTCATCGAGCGGCGGACGTGCTTGCCGAGCGCGACGTCGAAGAGCGCCTTTGACCGGAGGAGGTCGACAGCGCGGGTGAACGGGCGGGCGATCTCCACCACGTAGCGGCCGTCCTCGACGTAGGGACCGGCGAAGACCTCCTCCTGGACATACTTCGCAAGGAACTTCTCCGCGTTCTCCCGTGACCAGACCGGCGGCCCGATATGCCGGCGCATCACAGGAACCTCCCCGGCCATCAACTCGAAGAGGATCACGCACCGCTCCTTTCCCATACAAACATCGATGCGGTTGGCCGAAAATCCGCTCCGCTCCAGGAGTTCCCGGACCGACTCAGCGGATTTCCGGAGCTGGGGCACCACCGTGTCGGGCGTGTAGTCCGGCGTCGCGAAGGTCATGGAGTAGAGATGCGTCCCCCGCGCGGAGAGGAGGCGGGAGAAGACCTCACCGGTGAGCGGCGGGGAGTTCGGCCGGCAGAAGAACGTCAGCGACGGCTCCGCAAGGTAGCCGCGGGCGAGCTCGACGAACTCGAACATCCGCGAGAGCGAGAGCGCCGCCGCCACGTTCCTCTCCGGGTCGACCGGGTCGATGACGACGAGCGGGTCCTCGAACTGCTTCGTCCCGTGCCGCTCGATATCGATCGTCTCTCCCGGCTTCCAGCGGGCGGCTGCCTCGATGAGCGCGTGAAACCCGCCGTAATGGATCGTCAGGATCTCGCAGAGGTAGCCGGAGAACCCCTCGGTCATGTGGTCCGACCCGTAAACCCCGCCTGCCTTTGCAAACTGCTTGCAGAGGAGGACGTCGTCGGCGTAGCCGCCGATGTGCGCGAGAATGTAGCGGGTGTGAAACGGCGTCCTGTCCACGGCGCTCTTGATCTCGGTGGCGCTCGCTACGGCATAGCAGGGGACGAGATCGATATCGAGCGAGTTGATCGTCGCGTTGAGGTAGGGGTGCTCCGCGTACTTCTCGCGCCAGGTCGCACCGAACTCCTCCGCGATCCGGCGGGCGAGAGAGAGGCCCTGTTCCTGGAGGTCCTCGCGGGAGAGCGCGGGGTCGAAGAGCATGAAGACGTCGAGATCCCGGTCGCCCCGGACGAAGGTGTCGCGGGCGACCGAACCCACCATCATCGCCTTTGCCATTCCCGACCGCTCCACCGCCTCGATCAGGCGCTCTCCCATCGCCCGGACGTAGGCCCGCTCCTCGGGCGTGGGGCGGATCCGTCCGAGCACCTCCTCCTCGCAGGGGCACCGGCTCAAAGTGGTACCTCCGCAAGGTCCTCGTAGATGGGCCCCCGGGGCATGAGCGTGCTCTTCTTGAGCCGGATGGTCTCCACCCGGCACCTGCCGAGCGGTTCGGGGGGCAGGCATTCGACCTCCCTGCACTGTGAGGGGTGGAACTCCTTGACACGGGCAAGGGTCGCGTGGGGGCGGAAGGGGCGGGTCTCGCGGGGAAAGCCGAACGGCGCGAGGAGGTCGTCCACCTGCCGGGCGAGGGCGGCGCTCTCGCCGGTGTCCGTGACGTCGCACCAGATCACCCGCGGGCGACGCGGCGGGTTACAGACCGCATGCCCGACCGTCATCTCGAAGGGACCGGCCCTGACGGCCCGGAGCGCCTCGACGATCGGCTCGATCTGCGCCGGCTCAACCTCCCCGAGAAATTTGACCGTGATGTGGAGGTTTGCGGGGTCGACGATGGCGAGCCTGCCCTCGGACCGTGCGAGGATATCCTGGGACTGCCGGGCTCTCTCGCGGATCTCCTCCGTCAGATCGATTGCAACGAACGTCCTGACCATATCACTATACTATCGCGTCTCACCCTAGAAAATGGTGATCGTCCGGCAGAGGCGCACCCGGCAAAACCGGGCGTACAGGCAGCGGAAATGCGAACCCGGCACGAGACACCGCTTCAATGCTCACCGGCATACCGGAGCGGACACCCGGCGATGAACGGCGCCCTCACACAAAATGGCAGAGGATATATCCCTCCGGAGTCAAAGTATTACGACCAATTCTGGGGGTAATCATCATTTCCTATACGGCACAATTTATCGTTTATACACTGGAATTTTGCCCGAACTGCGAGATTCTCAAAGAGTTCCTGGCCTCCAGGGGGGTCCCCTTTACCGAGTGCGACATGGCGTCCGCCGAGGGGCTGACAGAACTCCGGATGAACGGCGTATTCGTCCAGGAAGCGCCGGTGCTGCAGAAAGACGACACATTCTATACATCCGGCGATCTCTTTGCCGGCGGCGCGCTCCGGGAAGACCTTGTCGCCGACCTGATCGCGGGGGCATGAGGTTGGCGCGCAAATCGACGCAAACGACCATATTCGGGGAGTTTGTCCCCACTTTTCCGAAGGTCCGGACCTCGCGTGGCTTCCTCCTCGACTGGAACCGGGACCGGATCGTCAGGCAGATCATCGAGGAGACCCGGCTGGTCGAGACCTTCTACGGCTACCAGGGGGCCGACGAGGAGACGGCGCAGGATATCGCCCGACGGGTCGAGAAGAAGATCCAGATGCTGGGCCTCCAATCGCTCTCCGGCCCCCTGATCCGCGAGATCGTCAACATGACGCTCCTCGAACGCGGGCTTACGTCCTACCGCAACGTCTGCACCCGGGTGGGAACCCCGGTCTTCGACGCGCACCTCATCGACGTCGGGCGGGGCTTTGAGGCCCACGACAACGCCAACCTCCAGGAGAACGCCGAGACCTCGCACAAGAAGAAGGCGGACAAGATCAGCAAGGAGCAGTACCTCCTGCAGCTCCCTCCCGAGCTTGCGGACCACCACCTCCGCGGCGATCTCCACATCCACGACCTGGAATACTTCGGGACGCGCCCGTTCTGTATTGACGGAAGCACGGTTGTGCCCCTACGGATGGAGAACCGCACCGGGAGTGTTCGCCTCGACGAACTCCCGATCGACGGCGACGATTGGCTCCCACGGGACCTCTCTGCGCTCACCCCGAAGGGCTGGAGGCAGGTCAGGAAGGTGACCCGCCGGCGGGTGAACCCGGGCGAGATGCTCCGGATCCGGGCTTCAAGCGGACGGTCGCTGCTGGTCACCGGCGAGCACCGGATACCAGTGCAGGACGGTGATCGTATGGTCATCCGCCGTGCCGACGAGGTCCGGCCCGGGGACGCCCTCTACCGGATATCCAGGACCGATGCCGTCCGCGGGGAGACGATCGACGCGATCGATCTCGTCCGGGAACTGCCGGCATCGGTGCCGGCCCACCTCCTCGAGAACGTCTACGTCCGCGGTGCCGAAGGGATCTTTAGCCACGTGGTGCAGAGCGGGCAGGCCGCTTCATACGCCGAGATCTCGCAGACCCTCGGCGTCGAGCACCAGAAGCAGTGGTATACGCGCGGGATCATGCCGGTTGCTCTCTTTAGCGCCTTCTCTTGCCACTACGGGGTCGAAGAGTATGCCGGGGTCACGATCGGCGTTGCCGGGAGCGAGCACGAACTGCCCGCCCTTCTCACGCTGACACCGGAACTCATCCGGCTTCTTGGTTTCTTCGTCGCCGAAGGCAACTACAACGCCGCCCCGGCGGCCGGGCAGTACAACCTTGCGATCACCGAGAACGTCCAGGCCCCCGCCATCCAGGCCGCGGCATGCGCCGCCCTGAACACCTACGCAACGATTGCCGGCGGCACGCCCGATACCACGAACATCTACGGCATCGAGGTGGAACATAACCGGGCCCTGCAGGTCTACTTCGGCGGGAAGGCAGGCTACCTCCTCTTCCGCTACGTCTTCGGCATCCCCGAGGGAGCGGCGGGAAAACGCCTCCCCTGGATCGTCTACCACGTAAACGACGTCCTCCTTCACGAGTTCCTCTCCGCCCTCTTTACCGGAGACGGCTCGGCATACTACCGCCCGGAGAAGTCGGACTGCATCGTCAACTATACCACCACGTCACCGGCGCTCCGGCAGGAACTCGCTCTCCTGCTCACCACGCTCGGGATCTCCCCCCACATCGTCGAACTCTACGAAGGCGATACGGAGCGGCGGACCCTCTACCGGCTCCAGTTCAACGGGCGAAAGAATATCGAGACGTTTGCCCGGTATGCCACGTTCCTCGATGAGCGGCAGGACCACATCGACGGTTTCCTCTCTGCGGTGAAGGAGACCCGGACCATGGCGCGGGAAGAGACCGTCGTCGAGGTCGCTCCGGCGGAGCCCACCGGCGAGTACGTCTACGACCTCTTCATTGACGGCGACGGGAGCGAGGAGAGCCATACGTTCTACGCATCCGACGGCCTCCTCATCCACAACTGCCAGGACTGGGACCTGCGCTACTTCTTCTACTACGGCCTGATGCCCGACGGCAACGGGACGAAGGCATCGGTCGCCGGCCCGGCAAAAAGGGCCGAGGTAGCGGTCCTCCACGCGGTCAAGGCGCTCGGCTCCGCGCAGACGAACTTCGCCGGCGGCCAGGGCTACTACAACTTCCTGACGTTCATGGCGCCCTTCTTCGAGGGGATGGACTACGAGGAGATCAAGCAGCTGATGCAGATGTTCGTCTACGAGATGACCCAGATGATGGTCGCCCGGGGCGGCCAGGTGGTCTTCTCGTCGGTCCAGCTCTCTCCCGGCGTCCCCACCCTCTGGAAGGACAAACCCTGCGTCTACCGCGGCAAGGTCTGGGACGGAGAGCAGGCGCCGCTCCGGACCTACGGCGAGTTCGAGCGGGAGGTCCGGCTCCTCTTCAAGGCGCTGATGGAGGTGATGCTCGAAGGGGACTACTGGGGCAAGCCCTTCTCCTTCCCGAAGCCCGAGATCAGCATCGAGCCCGACTTCCTCGCCGAGAACGAGGAGTTCAACCGGGAACACCCCGACCTTCCCACCTACCACGACCTCTACCTGATGACGTTCGAGCTCGCGTCCAAGTTCGGCACCCCCTACTACGACAACCAGATCCCCGGCTACCGGGGCGCCGGGGAGGGGATCTCCTGCTACCAGTGCCTTGCAGGCGACGAACTGGTCCCGGTCGCCGACCACGATGGCAGGATCGTCGTCAGGGCGATCGGGGATCTCTTCGATACCGCGGCGAAGAACGGGCGACGGATCGACCCGTTCGGCACGGAACTCGCCTACTACGACGGGAAGGCCCCGAGCGTCGACTTCACCACCCTGGAAGCGTCGCTCCGCCCATTCCACGGCGTGATGCGCCAGCGCTACACCGGAGACCTCCTCCGGATAACCCTGGAGTCGGGGCGGCGGATCACCGTCACGCCCGACCACCCGGTCTATGCCCTGGAAGGCGGGAGATTCGTCAGAAAGACCGCAGGAGACCTCGATATCGGCGACTACCTGCCGGTCCTGAAGACGAGCGAGTTCTGCGAGAGCACGGTTGCGGAGATCGACGTTGCCGGGATCCTCACGCAGGCCGGCCACGCCGGTGCCGTCCGCGCCTCCGGAGATGGGGTGAATACCCGGGGCGCAAAACGCCCCGGTCTCCCCCGCACCCTCGCGGTCACCGGCGACCTCGCACGGTTCCTCGGGTACTACCTCGCGACAGGGTCGAGCGAGCATGCCGGGCGGCGCTATGCGGTCCGGCTCTCGTTTGAGGGAGACGAGTCCGGGGTTGCGGCGGACGCCGCCGCCTGTATCCGTGCTGCCTTCGGGTACGAGCCGCAGGTCCGCACGTCGGCGGCGGGGACCACCGTCGTCATCACCAGCAAACTCATCTACCTCCTGGTCGACGCCCTCGGGTGCGGGTCCACCGAAGGCGACAGGACGGTGCCCGACCTCCTCTTCAACCTCGACCGGACCCGGGTGGGCGACTACCTCGGCGCGGCCTTCCACGCGAGGACGACCTCCGGACGCCGTGCCCGGAGCATCAGGCTGAAGGCGGCCTCCCGGGATGCGGTCCAGAAGCTGGTCTGGCTCGCCAAAGGGATCGGCGTCCAGATGAGCTATGCCGAACGCGAGGCCCCGCAGAAGACCTACACCTGCAGGATCACCGCCCAGGCCCAGATCGACCGGTTCTCCGCAGAGACCGGGTGCCCGGCAGAGGTGCCGCTGGGCCGGCAGACCGATGGGACCTTCACGGACATTCCGACGAGCGGGCACGCTGCCGGGTGCACCGGGGTTGCCTGCGCAAGTAGATACCATGCCGGCGGGATGGACGGGCTCCAGGTCTCGCTCTATATCCCGCCCATCACCCGCGGGTCCGGGATAGAGCGGCTCGCCCGGGGAGACGTCCACCCGCTCCGCATCCGCTCGATCGAGCAGGTCGATCACGACGGCTACGTCTACGACCTCGTCGACGTCGCCGGCACCCATACCTTCTCGACCGCGCTCGGCATCGTGACCGGGAACTGCTGCGCTTACCAGTTCTCTTCCCTCGCCGACGAGGACGACGAGTTCGAGGACAAACTCTACTTCCGGGAGGGGAAGCACTTCTCGATGGGTTCCTGGCAGGTGATGTCCATCAACTGCCCGCGGGCGGCGTACAAGGCGGACGGCGACCAGGAACGGCTCTTTGCCGAACTGAAGTCCCTCATGGACATCGCCGTCGACCTCTACCGGATCAAGCGGCGGTGGATGTCCCTGATCCGGACGAACGGGCGGATGCCGTTTGCGATGCAACGCCCGAAGGACCCGAACACCGGCGAGCGCGGTGCGGTTGCCGTGGACCTCGAAGGCCTCGTCTACACCATCGGTGTCGTCGGTGTCAACGAGATGGTGCAGCACTTCACCGGCCACCAGCTTCACGAATCGAAGGAAACGTTCCGTCTTGCCGTCCGGGCGATGACCGAACTCGAGATGTACTCCCGTGAACTCTCGAAGAAGCACAACATGACGATCGCCCTCGCCCGCACCCCGGCGGAGACGACCGGCCAGCGGTTCGCGGTCGCCGACCTCCTCGACGAGCGGTTCCGGGACCACGCGATCAAGGTTGTCAAGGGCGACGCCGACAAAGCGCTCGATATGCTCGGCAAGACGCTCGACCTCCCCATCTACTACACCAACGGGACCCATGTCACCCCGTCGGCCCCGGTCCCGCTCACGAAACGGATCGAGATCGAGCATGTCTTCTTCCCGGTCGTGGACGGTGGGAACATCTTCCACATATGGCTCGGGGAGGCGCGTCCCGATCCCCGGGGGCTGATGGAGATGGCGATGAACCTCTGCCGGACGACCCAGATCGGCTACTTCGCCTTCACCCGGGACCTGACGGTCTCCCTCAAGGAGTACCGGGAATTAAAACCGGCCCGCCAGGACCGGGGAACCGGGGCAGGGATCTCTCCGGCGGCGGACCGGGCGGATGCCTGATCACAATCATACCTTTTTTGGCTTTCCAGGAAGATTCAGATAAGAACCGCCTGCCATGAGGCTACGGCGGTGGATGAGGCCACGAATGATCGATCTGACGACTCCATTTTTCGCCATCGACGTCGGCAGGGGCACCCAGGATATCCTGGTCTACGAGCCCGGCCGGACGATCGAGAACAGCATCAAACTGGTCCTCCCCTCCCCGACCGTGATCGTGGCGGGGAAGGTCCGGCAGGCAACCCGGGCCGGGCTCCCGATCTTCCTCGAGGGGTTCCTGATGGGCGGCGGCGCGAACACCGGCGCGATACGGGAGCACCTGGCCGCAGGCCTTCCGGTCTACGCGACGCCGGAGGCCGCCGGGACCCTCCACGATGACCCGGAACGGGTCCGGGCAATGGGTGTCGATATCCGGGCCGCTCCGCCGGGGGACGCGGTGAGGGTCCGCACCACCGACTACATGGAACCGGAACTCCGGCAGGCGCTCTCCCTCTTCGGCGTCGACTACCCGGAGAACGTTGCCGTAGCGGTCCAGGACCACGGCTACTCCCCGCACCGGAGCAACCGCATCCACCGGTTCGAGCTGATGCGGGAGCGGCTGGACGCCGGCGAATGGGACCTCACCTCGCTCGCCAGCGACCCCCCGCTCGCCGATATGACCCGGATGCAGGCAGTCCGGCGCCAGGCACCGGACGGGCTCGTCACCGATACCGGGCCGGTCGCCCTCATCGGGGCGCTCTGCGACCCGCAGGTCCGGCGCATGGCAATGACGGGAGTGACGCTCGTCAACGCCGGGAACGGACACACTCTCTGCTTCACCCTGAAAGGCAGGGAGATCCACGGGCTCTTTGAGCACCATACCGGCGCGCTCGACCCCGCAAAACTGCAGGATTACATCCGGCGGCTCGCCGACGGCACGCTGACCTCAGAAGAGGTCTTCGACGACGGCGGTCACGGGGCGGCGATCCGGAGGCCACTCAAGACCCGTGCCGTCGTCGTCACGGGCCCGAACCGGCTCCGGCTGCTGCCCGATGCCTACCAGGCGGCACCCTTCGGGGACATGATGCTCTCGGGGTGCTTCGGGCTCGCGTATCTCTGGAAGGTGTTACGGGAAGCGACGCTCTGAAAGAGCGGAGTTCGAGCACCGTCAGGTGCGAGTGGCGACGCTCTGAAAGAGCGGAGTTCGAGCACCGTCAGGTGCGAGTGGCGACGCTCTGAAAGAGCGGAGTTCGAGCACCGTCAGGTGCGAGTGGCGACGCTCTGAAAGAGCGGAGTTCGAGCACCGTCAGGTGCGAAGGGTGAGGGACCCGAACCTCCGGTGCTCAAGATCCAAATAGCCCGCTGAAGAGTTGGAGAAGCCAGTCAAGCGGCGACGACGGGGACGCGGCCGGCTCCTCCGTCCCGGTTCCCCCTTCCACGGCATAGAAGGCCGCCACCTCCTCCTTTCCAAGACCGCGCAGGGCCTCAAGGTGCCCGACCGCTCCGGCGACGATCGTCTCGTGGCCGACGCCCCGCTCCCACGCCCCGGCCATCGTCTCCGACGGCCGGAGATCCGAGGCCTCGATCCCGGCCAGCGTGTAGAGTTCAGGAAGAGATGCCTCCGCAACGCCCGTATCCCCGTCAGGCCGGATTGAGAGCACCGGGTCGGAAATGCCCGAAGAAGGGACCTCCTGGTTGCCGACGAGGGCGTATGCCCGGAAGGCAAAGAGGTCCGGGTTCGACGTCAGGTTCGTGACCAGCCGCTCCTCGGGGAGGGTGAGGTTTACAACCGTCAGTCTCCCGGTCCGGGTGGCGACCGAGAACTCCCAGACGCCGCGTTCTCCGTCCCGGAGGCTCGGGGGCTCGCGGGTCCGCGTGATCTCGTAGACCCCGGTCTCGCCCGGGGGGGGCACCAGGACGACATAGGCCGGGCTCGTCCCCGTCGCCGTCAGGTTCCGGGCCTCGATCGTCACGGTGACGGTGAACGTCTCCCCCTCGAAGACCGCCCGCGGGTGTCGGCCGGCAAGGCGCATGGCAGGGTCGAGCAGCCATTCGAGGTTCGCGATCTCCACCCCGCTCCGGGTGAGGGCGACGTCTTCCGGGGTCTGGTCGAGGATCAGCCCGACCCCTTTGACGAACAGGCCGTCGCGCGGCTCAACGACTGCAGGCGGTGCCACGGTCTCATTCGCCCCGGGGGTGAGAGACGGTCTGATGGGGCTGACGAGCTGGTGGTCGCTCAGGGCCAGCGGACGGTCGTGCCACTGATGAGATTTTGCCATCGTCGCGCCCGGTCGCGGAGGGGCCTCCCGTTCCAGGGTCGGCATCGGCTCCTCAGCGTCATCGTCAGTATCGGCATCAGCGCCACCGTCGGTATCGGCATCAGCG